>OGQJ01002063.1_pt1 | contig 16432 bp, 16 predicted proteins | sample 1553161 | NCBI WGS metagenome assembly OGQJ01 (sample SAMEA2579923, study PRJEB22360) | human gut metagenome | biome: human gut; feature: human-associated habitat; material: faeces | place: Denmark | collected 2008/2010 | reverse complement strand
TCAGGGCCACCAGCCGAGGAAGTCGAATTCCTCCGACAGTGGCACGCTGGCCAGCCCCTTAATCATATGGAGCCTGTTGCTGTTCACGACGCCGCGGACCATGGCGAGGTCCTGATCCGTCACCGGCGGGAGCGGCGTGAAATTCAATTCGTCCAAATCGTTCATGATTGTGTTTCCTCCTTCGGGGAGGGAAAGGGCTTCCATGCGTTCGGTTTCCGGGACGCATAGCGGAAGTCGATGGATCAAGCGCAAGTCCGTCTTTCGCCCCATGGCCGCGCCAACGGCCATGGGGTTCTCTTTAGCCTTGCCGGGATTCCAGGGTCGCGCGGTCGAAGTCGGCGTCGATTCTCACGGCGTGCGGGCTCAACCGGTAGATCCCGATGCCCATGCGGCGGCACATGGCCGGCACGTTGTCGGGCTTGACACGCCAGACATCCGCGCATTCGGCCGGTGTGTACATCCGCGGGAGATGATCCATCGTCCTACCGTCCTTTCCTGTGTTTTCGTTGACGCCGCTGGCTATGCGTCCCCGCATACGGTTCACGCGGACAAAAACGGAGAAGAACGGCATACGGCCTACTGCCGCAACGCCTCCGGGCATACGGCCGGAGGGCCGGCTTCTTTCATGGGAACGCGGAAAAACATCCCGAACCGGGATACCGGGCTCTGCAAGGGGGTACGGCGGACGGAACCATGACGCCCGGGAACGGGCATTGGAGGAAAACGTTTTTTCGGAACCTAACGCACCTAACGCTTACAAGACGTCAGGTGAGAAAAATTGAAAACAATGACCGGAATCAGGCGTTAGGCGTTAGGCACACCCTCTCAGCCCTTGTGGCAGTAGGGCTGAGGGACCTTACGCATAAACCCGTCTTAACGCGTTAGGTGAAGGTTTCCATCCCACGGACGGGCATTTTCCGCGCCGGACCCGTTTTTTATGCGTTAGGTCCCGGGAGGGGCGCGCCTTTGGTCGGGCATGTCCCCCGGAGCCCGTGCCCGGCCTCGTCGACGGGCTTTCCGGATGAATGGTGGACGGCTCCCGGGGCACCTCATTCCGTCATATCCATCGCGGCCGCAGGGAGCGGCAAGAGCGGGCGCGCTCATTCCGTCGGACAGAGCCGTGCGCGGCATCGTCGCCGCTCCCCTCGTCCGGTCTGGTAGACTTGACCCAAGACCGGTGTTTTTTTGATCTTATGTTTTCACCGGGCACGCGCCCGCCCCGGCGGATTTTTTATCACTTCCTTCCGCCGGGGCCCGTTTTTATCCGACGGGGCATTCCGCTTTTTTCATATCCTCGATGATGTCCCGCACCGTCTGATACCGGTCGGCGGGGTTGGTGGCCGAGCATTTCTGGATGATGGAGCCCAGCCGCGATTCATCGGTGACAAGGTTCTCCTTGCCAGTGAGGATGTAGTTGAGAATGAAACCAATCGAATATATGTCGTTGACCGGCTTGAAATCCCTGAACGATTTCAGGGCCGGATCTATTATGGAGCCTTTCATCGACGAGCCCGTGCTCGTGAGGTCCGAGCCCCTCTCCTTGGCAAGCCCGAAGTCGGAGACCTTGACTGCGAACGCATCGCTGCCCCTATACGTATGGACGAGCACATTTCTGTATCTGCTGTCGGATGGCACTATCGTGCTGGCATCCCGACGATGGGCGTGAGTTTGATAGAAAAGGTCCTTTTTCTGGAGATTGACGCACCATCCGACGACGAAGCGCGTACGATTGCCTTGACGATGAATGACCGGACCCGAGTCTGAACGGCGCCGGGATGGTGAAGGCTGTTGTCGCCGACACGACGACGGACGGGAAGCGCACCACCCTCTCGCCGTCGCTCAAGATGATGGCCGCGGAACGCGAGACGACGATCGCCGCAATCATCCATGAGTGGATTCAGGAGCATCTTGAGAAGGAGGGCGAGTAATGGCAAACCACAATCATGATTTGCACACTGCCAATAAGGCCAAGAAAGATGAGTTCTATACGCAGTTGACGGACATTGAAAAGGAGATGCGGTACTACCGCAAGCATTTCAAGGGCAAGACGGTGCTCTGCAACTGCGACGACCCGTTTGAGAGCAACTTTTTCAAGTATTTCGTGCTGAATTTCAACCGTCTTGGATTGAAGAAGCTCATTGCCACGTGCTATGCCACGTCGCCTATTGTGGGACAGCAGCTCTCGCTGTTTGACGTGGTGGGCAGCGACGAGGAGCAGCGTAACAAGCCGTATAAGGCCGTGGTGACGAAGGTTTACGATGTGACCGGAGACGGCGGCGTCGATATGTTCGATGTTGCCGAGCTGTTCAAGTCCCACGAGAACGAGCTGACGGAACTTCAGGGCGACGGCGACTTCCGCTCAGAGGAGTGTTTAGCGCTGCTCGATGAGGCGGACATCGTGGTCACGAACCCGCCGTTCTCGCTGTTTCGCGAGTATGTGGCAACGCTGATGGAGCATGAGAAGCATTTCATTATCATCGGCAACGTGAATGCGATTACTTACAAAGAGTTTTTCCCGCTTATTCGTGATAACAAAGTCTGGATTGGTGCGAGTATTCATTCTGGGGACCGCAAGTTCTATGTACCGGACGACTATCCGTTGAACGCCTCTGGGTGCGGTATTGACGAGGACGGGCGGCGCTATATTCGTGTTAAGGGTGTGCGCTGGTATACAAATCTGGATATTAAACAGCGTCACGAGGAATTGATTCTTGTCAAGAAGTACGCCGGACATGAGGGCGAATACCCGACGTATGACAATTACGATGCAATCAATGTGGACAAGGTGAAAGATATTCCCTATGACTTCATGGGGGTGATGGGTGTGCCCATCACATTTTTGGATAAGTACAATCCCGACCAATTTGAGCTTGTAGCATTTCGTAAAGGCACCGACGGCAAAGACCTTGCGTATACGAGAGAGAGAGAGAGTCTGCCCGTACTTCAGGATTCTCATTAGACGAGTGGGAAACACTCAATCCTTCTCTGACGCTCCTGCCGGGTGTGATTAAGAATGCCGAGGGCGCAATTGACGGACGGCGCACTTACGCACGTATTCTCATTCGACAAATAAATGCTAAGGAGGTGCAGCAGTAATGCATATCGAAGAGCGTAAGGTGACCGTTCGCGAGGTCACCGAGGGATATTTCAACGACGCCGAGGAGGGCGTTGTCGGCTACGATGACCAGTTGGACATCCGTCCGAAGTATCAGCGTGAGTTCGTCTACAAGGACAAGCAGCGCGATGAGGTCATCCGTACCGTGATGAAGGGCTTACCTCTGAACGTCATGTACTGGGTTGACCGAGGCGAGCAGTACGAGGACGAGCCGGACGAGCCGAGGTACGAGGTTCTGGATGGCCAGCAGCGCACCATCTCGCTGTGCGAGTACGTTGACGGGTCGTTCTCCGTGGACGACAGGTATTTCTACAACCTGCCGAGTGACCGGCAGAAGCAGATTCTCGATTACGAGCTGTTCGTGTACGTCTGCGAGGGAACGGATTCCGAGAAGCTGGATTGGTTCCGCATTATCAACATCGCGGGCGAGCAGCTTACCGACCAAGAGTTGCGCAACGCGGTGTATGCGGGTTCGTGGGTGTCCGACGCCAAGCGCTATTTCTCGAAGACGGGTTGTGCGGCGTCTACACTCGCGGACGATTACCTGAAGGGTTCGAGCATCCGCCAGGAGTTCTTGGAGACGGCCATTTCTTGGGCAGCTTCCGCCGAGGGCAAGTCCATCGAGGGCTATATGGCGGAGCATCAGAACGATCCGACGGCGCAGGCGCTGTGGAGCTACTTCCGCTCGGTTATCGAGTGGGTGCAGGCTGTGTTCACGAAGAAGCGTAAGGAAATGAAGGGTCTCCCGTGGGGCTTGTTCTATAACGAGCATCATGAGCGTCGCGACCTTGACCCGAAGGCGCTTGAGGAGCATGTGAGCGCGTTGATGGCGGACGAGGACGTACAGAAGAAGTCGGGCGTCTATGAGTATCTGCTGACGGGCAGCGAGAAGGCGCTGTCCATTCGCGCGTTCGACCAGCGTACGAAGCGTGAGGCATACGAGCGTCAGGGGCACAAGTGTGCCATCTGCGGCGAGGAGTTCGAGTTCGAGCAGATGCATGGCGACCATATCAAGCCGTGGAGCAGGGGTGGACATACGACACCCGATAACTGCCAGATGCTCTGCCGCGATTGCAACCTGAAGAAGGGCGCGCAGGAGTAATGAGAGAGCCCGTCGCTCTTTTGGGCGGCCGGTCTTTGACCAACCAGAAGCACGGAACCCCCTCACGTTTTCCGCGAGGGGGTTCCGTAGTTACGCAATTCGAAAAGATGACTGCTTGGAGGAGAAGCATTCCGCAGCAGAAGAAGTTGGGGCTTCCGGTTCCTCCGCATATGCCTGTTACCCACGATGCGAGCAAGGCATTGTGGCGTGGTTTGGAACCCATCCTATGTGTGGGGGATGATGGTGATTTCCGTCCTGGAATCATCAGATGGCTGGAGGAAATTCGCACCGAGGCGCTTGACTCAGAGGAGCATGTGCTGAATATGGTGGCGATCCATGCTCAAGGCATGACTTATGGCACGCAAAGCAGTGTGTTCGAAACCGGCATCGATGACAAGCTGTCTCTCAACATGGTGATGTTCCGTCATGATTATGCGGGTATCGCCGCTGTGGTGGATGTGGTTAAGAGCACGGATAAAGCAGCGACGGCTTTGACGATGTTCGTTCGGAATCTGCGATCGGCGGCGGGTGACCATAGTGGGAAAACCCAGGAGATGGCCGACCAGATTCGTGAGAGCGCGTATGCGGATCTTGACTTGCTTTTCCGTGACAGATTGGCGAACTTTGACGAGTCTCAAGACCCCGTGACGTACTCCAATGCATGGTTGGATGAGGTCCATCGGTTGCTGTTGGCGATGGGACGGGATTACTTGAGTCAGTCGCCGGTGCCGGTTTTCGAAGAACATGAATCCGGAAGGTTTCTAAAAAGAACCTGCAATCAAGGCTGATGTGTAAAGGAGTCGGGGAAATGGATAGAAACTTCTCGTTACTCGATGATGGCTGGATTCCGGTTTAACGCATTTCGGTCTGCAACCCGAGTTTTTCAGCAATCGTTTCCAAGTCCGCAGGAAGGGAAATCTGCCCATCCTCGTCCGCAACGGTACGAAAAAACGCCCAACTCCAAAAACATGTTCATCAGGGGGACGTGATGAACATGGCAAATCATCGCGAAGACCGCCGAAACGGCTGATTGTTTTCGATGGTTGTGGAATTTGCCCCCCACGGATTTCCCATTGGGCATCGACCGGAACCGATGACCGAGAAGACGCCCCCGGGTACCGGAATACATAAAAGCATTCCGTGCGGTCAAGCCGCATTCCTTGTCCGCTTATACTCGGCGGATTGCCATCGTTTACGTGGGCACCGCTTCATCCCCGTCCCAATCCGGCCCCGTCCACGGGAGACGGCCGGATGCATCCTTCCCTTCTCCCGCGACGCATAGCCTCCGTCATGACCGATTCGAAGAAAACACCCTACGTACCCATCGAAAACCGCCCGCTGCTGGGTGTGGATGAAGTGGAGGCCCTTACGGGCGTTCCCGCCAAAATCATCCGGGCCAACGTGCGCAACGGCCTTCTCAAGGCGTGCATGGCGGGCAGCACGACCATGCGCATCCGCCGCGCCGACTTGGACGCCTGGCTCGACGCGCTGCCCGCCTGGCACGCATAAGGAAACCCCACTTGCGTCCGATTGTGGACGAAGTGGGGTTCTTCAGAACACCATAGGTGCAGCATAGGTGCAGTGGGCTATTCTGGATACCGCGAAAGCCCTACTGCCGGCTATGTTCCGCCCTATGCGGCCGTCAGATGTGGAAGTACAGCTCGTACTCCAGCGGGGTCGGGGCCAGACGAGCCTGGTCAATCTCGCCACGCTTGATGCTGATCCAGGTGTCAATCAGGTCGTCGGTGAAGACGTCGCCTGCGGTGAGGAAGTCGTGATCTTCCTCAAGGGCGTCCATGGCCTCAGCCAGGGAGCTCGGAACCTGCTTGATGCCAGCGTGCTCTTCCGGCGGCAGCTCGTACAGGTCCTTGTCGACCGGTGCCGGAGGTTCGATGTGGTTCAGGATGCCGTCCAGGCCTGCCATCAGCTGTGCGGAGAAGGCGAGGAACGGGTTGCAGGACGGATCCGGAGCGCGGAACTCGATACGCTTCGCAGCCGGGGAGGTGCCGGCCAGCGGAATACGGATGGCGGCAGAACGGTTACGAGCGGAGTACACCAGGTTGACCGGAGCCTCGAAGCCCGGGACCAGACGGTGGTAGGAGTTCAGAGACGGGTTGGTGAAGGCGAGCACAGAGGAAGAGTGCTTGATCAGGCCGCCGATGTACCAGCGGGCGAGGTCGGACAGACCGCCGTAGTTCTTCTCATCGTAGAACAGCGGCTTGCCGTCCTTCCACAGGGACTGGTGGCAGTGCATGCCGGTACCGTTGTCGCCTGCGATCGGCTTCGGCATGAAGGTGGCGGCCTTGCCAGCGAGGGCAGCGGTCTCGTGGACGACGTACTTGTACTTCATCAGGTCATCGCCTGCATGCTGCAGGGAGTTGAAGCGGTAGTTGATCTCCTGCTGGCCAGCGCCTGCCACCTCGTGGTGGGAACGCTCGAGAATCAGGCCGACCTTCTGCAGGTTGGCGACCATGTCGTCGCGCAGGTCCTGGGTGTGGTCAATCGGCGGAACCGGGAAGTAGCCCTTCTTGACGCGGTTCTTGAACGCGATGTTCGGAGTGCCATCGTCCTCGGTGTCGATACCGGAGTTCCACGGAGCCTCGATGGAGTCCACCTCGTAGAAGGAGCGCTGCATGCTGTTCTCGAAACGTACCTTGTCGAAGATGAAGAACTCGGCTTCCGGAGCGAAGGAAGCGGTATCGGCGATGCCGGTGGACTTCAGGTAAGCCTCGGCCTTGCCGGCAACCTGACGCGGGTCGCGGGAGTACGGCTCGTCGGTCAGCGGGTCGACGATGGAGAATGCCACGTCGAGGGTCTTGTGCTTGCGGAACGGATCGATGAATGCGGTGGAAACGTCCGGCACCAGCTTCATATCGGACTCGTTGATGGCCTGGAAGCCTTCCACGGAAGAACCATCGAACGGCATGCCGTCGGTGAAGGCGTCCTTCAGGAATTCGCTTGCCGGCACGGTGAAGTGCTGCTGAACACCGATCAGATCGGTGAAGCGAACGGAGACATACTCAATGCCTTCCTTGTTGATAAGGGCCTCAGCATCAGCCTTGGTTTCAAGTGCAGTCACGGGACCGCTCCTTTCGAATAAGTTACTTACAGGCTATTAGTCTATGGTCGCGAGTTTCGCTCACTCGCCATTTGGGTTACGAGAATGTTTCGTAATGACATATTCGAGGTGTGATTTCGCGAAAAATGGGGATTCAAGTGTTACGAACGGTCGCGTCACGCCCTTCAGCGGCGTGTCAATTAATGGACACGTATGGCTTCGAATATAGGAAAAGCTCCAATCGCACGACGCGATTGGAGCTTTTTCAACGGAATAATGCGATTCCACCGTCAGCGGCCGCGCATGGCGCGACGGCTCACGCGCTGCGGATGCATCGGGTCGACGCCCTTCGGCACGCTCATGCCGTTCTTCAGCTGCAGGGTACGCAGACGCTCGTTGAGCACCGTGAGCTCGGTCTTGGTGAGCACGAAACGAGTCCTCGGATGGATGGCGGCCATCAGCTTGTTCTTGTGATGGGTCGGCTGGTAGCTCTTGAACTTGAGCAGCGTCTTGCGCACGTCCTTGAGGCGGGTCTGGTTTGCGCCGGTGCCGACGTACATACGGTAGACCGGGATTTCAGAGCCGGCGGTCACGCCCTTGATGCGCTGCTCCTGACGATCCATGGCTCGCTTGACGCGATTGTAATCGCCTTCGCCCAGCAGATAGATGCCGTTGTAACCGGTACCGCGCCAGATGGCGTCCTTGGTCTTCGGGTCAATCCACACCGGTTCCTGGGGGAAGTTGAAGCCGGCCTTGCTGATGTTGCCGAGCACGCTTACTGCGGCACCGGGACGACCTTCGATCTTGGCGTAGCCGACCTTGTCGGCACGCTTGGTGAGCATCATGGTGGCGAACAGCACGCCCAGCATGACGGCAAGAATCATGAACAGGATCCAGCTGAACACATGCCACTTGAATATGACGCCCAGTACGACGAACACGATAATCGGTGCCACGAACACGCCACCGCACAGCCACGGAAGCGCCTTATCCTCAGCTTGGGTGTATTTGAAGATCTGGATGATCTGGTTGATGGTGCCTTGCTTCTTCTGCTTCTTTTTCTCTGCTTTATCTGCCATCGACTTCCTCGCTTGACGGTTCGGTTACACACACTGGGACGATAGTCTATCAGGAACCATGCCATTTATGGTGCGACTGCGCTATTCTACTCCGCCTATCTCGTATGCAGCGGGCGTCCGTCCGCTTTCAGCAACGCCTCACCGAGCGTCTCGCTGAACGTGGGATGCGGGTGGATGAGCCGTGCCGCATCGGCAAGCGGGACACGGTTGCCGACCAACTGTTCGGCTTCCGCTATCAAATCACTGGCGATTGGGCTGACGATGTGCACGCCCAACACCACCTGCATATCAGGATTGTTCGCAAACGCACCGCTGACGACGGTCATCGATCCGCCTTCCCCGCTCATCAGCATGCGCGCGTTGGACAGCATCGGGTATGCCGTCTCCTTCGGCTCGACCACGTCTTCGCGCGCTTTTGCCTGGTCGAGCGTCAATCCGACGCTTGCTGCTTCGGGGAAAGAGAACACCACCTGTGGCACGGTGTCGTCAATCACGGGTTTTGGATCGGCTCCGGCGATTTTCTCAGCGATGGTGATGCCTTGTTCAAAGGCGCGGTGGGCCAGCGCATGACCTGGAGTGATGTCTCCCAGCGCCCACACGCCATCAAGGTTCGTCCGTCCGTATCCGTCGACGGTCACGTATCCTCGTTCGTCGAGCTTCAGGCCGCTGGAGCGGAACCAGTCGGCGTCGGTATTGGGCACACGTCCGATGGCGGCAAGCACCACTTCGCCGTAAGCGGTGCGGTCCTCATCGGAATCGCCCTGCCGATAGTGCACAGTGGCCCCTAGGTTCGCGCCAGTGTCGACACGGTCCACCGCGGTGCGTGCGATCACGTTCACTCCCCTGCGTTTCAGCTCACGTGTCAGCGTCATCGAAGCACGGCGTTCCCATGTGGACAGCACGCGGTCCTTACGAATCAGCAGTGTCACTTCGCAACCGGCGGCATTCCACAGCGACGCGAATTCCAATGCCACCGCACCCGCACCGATAATCACCGCGCTGGAGGGCAAGGTATTCAGCTCCAACGCCTGGGTGGAATCGATCAGCGCGCCGGCGAACGGATTTCCAGGCAACGCAAGCGGACGCGATCCGGTTGCCAACACGATGTCGTCGGCATCGATCGCAAGTTCCGTTTCAACCGGTTCGAACACGCCGGCTTCCACGGACCGCGATACCTGCGTCTCCCCCTCAGCCGGCGTGACACGTACTGTATGCGCGTTCTGCAATGCCGCGCAACCGCGGAATACGGTGACGCCGCGATGCGCCAGCAGGCCCGTCAGCCCTTTCGTCATCGTTTCCACGGTGGAGACGCGGAAATCACGTAATCTGCCGAAATCGATGCTCTGCAGCGTGGCGTTGATGCCCATGCGTTCGGCGTTATGGATGGTTTCGACGCTATGCACGGCGGTCAACAATGCCTTCGATGGGATGCATCCGCGGTTGAGGCATGTGCCACCGAGCGTACCGTCACGTTCGATCAACGCCACCGATTTGCCGAGTTCCGCGGCACGCAGTGCCGTAGAGTAACCGCCGGGGCCGGCTCCGATGATAGCGATGTCGAAATGCTGTTGAACCATATTGAATCCCAATTCGTTCCTCATTGATTCGTTTGCACGCACGTGAAGTGAGCTTTTGTTCGATGCGAGCAATCGTTTTCCATGGTAATGGAAAAGCCGTCAGTTGTTCGCTGACGGCTTGAAAAATCACCGGCGGTTCTCGATACCGATCACTCCGGCCAGTGTCCACGCTTCGGGTAACGAGGCTTCGGAAGCCTCCAACGGCGAATCTGGATGGCACGGCTCCACGCATAGGAACCGGAACGCATGCCCTTGGCCACGGACTGCTCACCGAATTTCTCGATGAGCTTCTTCTTGAGCTTGTGCCACATGACCGCCACGTCGATAATCACGGCAAACAAGTAGACATACATGATCAGCATGAGCGGCAACGCCAATGCAGGCCACTTGTAGGTGACGACCATGGATCCGATCAGGATTATGAACGCGACCGGGATGAAGAACTCGCCCAGATTGAAGCGGGCATCGACGTAGTCACGGATGTAGATGCGCCACGGCAGACGTTCCGACTTCGGCATGTGGTTGATGTCGCCACTTTGCATGGCATCGTATTCGGCGTTCTCACGTTCGCGGATGCGGGCCTTGGCCGCCTTACGGCTGGCGTCGCGATCCTTGGGGACCAGCGGACGGAGATTCTGCGCCTGGGCGTCCTTGCGCTTCGGGGTCGGACGGCCCTTGCCGGAGGTCGGCTGTGCAACCTTGCTCTCGACGTTCTCCTGCGCCGGTTCTTCCTTCTTGGTAAACAAACTCATGCCTATAGAGCGTAAGGTGACGTATCGACGCTCGATGCCGCCCGCGGTGCCGTCTGCGTTGCGGTTCAAGCTGCGATTCAAGCTGCGGTCGGACGGTCTGCAAAGAACGGATACAATGGACATTCGTCACACGATATTCAATCCGCGTAATACACACGCATATATAGGGAGCATCAAGGATTATGACAGCTTTAGGAGCCGAAGAGATTCGCACGCGCGTCGAGTCGGATTTCAGCCGCATCGTCGACGTGTTGAACCAGAAGATCGCCTTGCAGTCGATTTCCGCGAAAGGCATCACCGCCGATCATATGAAGCGTTCCGCGCAATTCGTGGCGGACCTGCTGCGCGAGGTCGGCGTCGATACGAAGGTGGTGCAGTCGCACAACCCCGACGGCACGCCGGGCGCTTGGGAGGTCATCGGTTCCAAAAACGTCAGCGAGGATGCGCCGACGGTGCTGCTGTACGCGCACCATGACGTGCAGCCGGTGCCGGATCCGAGCGTATGGAACACCGACCCGTTCGTCGGCACTGAAATCGACACGCGTCTGTACGGCCGCGGAGCCGCGGACGACGGCGGTGGAATCGCCATTCATTCCGGTGCGCTGAAAGCGCTTGAAGACGATCTGAAGGTGAACATCAAGGTGTTCATCGAAGGTGAGGAGGAGATGGGTTCTCCGAGCTTCATTCCGTTCATCGAAGAGCACCGGGACGAGTTCGCTTCCGATGTGATCATTGTGGCCGATTCGGGCAACTGGTCCGCTGAGATTCCGTCGCTGACCACGTCGCTGCGTGGCAACACCGATATTGATGTGCATGTCAAGGCGTTGGAACATCCGGTGCATTCCGGCCAGTATGGCGGCCCGATTCTTGACGCGAACACGCTGGCTGCGATGTTGATTTCCTCCATGTACGACGCCAATGGCGATTTGGCCGTGCCGGGCGTTGCGTCCGAGGAACCGGTTGGCGGCCTGCAGCGTGATATGGACGAGGCGACTGTGCGTGCCGACGCGGGCATCGTCGAATCGTATCGTCTTGCCGGCACCGGTTCGCTCGCCGCGCGTCTGTGGACGAAGCCCAGCGTCACCGTCATCGGGTTCGACGCGCATCCGGTGGAAGGATCCTTCAACGTCATCTCTCCTGAAACCACGTTCCGTCTGAGCTTGCGCACCGCGCCGAACCAGCGCCCGGAAGAGGCCCAAGAGGCGTTGGCCAAGTTCATGGTGGAGCATGCGCCGTTCGGTGCCGAAGTGTGGGTCGACAAGCTCGACAACGGCATGGGCTGGGCCATGGATCCGAACGCTGAGGCCACCAAGGACGCCATGGACGCCATGGAGGAAGCGTTCGGTGTGGCTCCGGTCAACAAGGGCGAGGGTGGCTCCATCCCGTTCATTCCGGAATTGCAGCGCATCTTCCCGAAGGCGCAGGTGCTGGTCACCGGTCCGGAGGATCCGAAGGCCAACGCGCATAGCCCGAACGAGTCCATCAGTCTGCCGGCGTTGAAGAACAACGTCATCACCGAAGCGTTGCTGCTGGATAAGCTCGCCAAGTAAGAAGCCGTGTAAGGCTTGCCGAAATAGGATAAAGCTCTCTGTCATACGATTCCGATTGGAACGTATGACAGAGAGCTTTTTCATTTAGCTGCCGATTGGGGAATCATCATCCATTAGTTGGACACGTTGCTGAACGCCCAATGCCAGTAGCCGGTGTAGTATGCGGTGGCCAACGCGATTGCCGGCACCGCGATGCAGATGGCGTAGAACAGCCAGTCGACCGCATGCAGTTTCGATTCACGCGCTTGGCTTCGTGGCGCGTCGGATCCGAATCCGCGCGCTTCCATGGCGGTGGCGAGTTTCGTTCCACGTCGGATGGATACGACGAGCAGACTGAATGCTTGCGAGAAGACGCGTTTGATGGTGCTGCCGTCGCCGAGGCCACGCGAGCGGCGTGACTGGCCGAGTGCACGCCAATCGTCCTGCAGCAGCGTGAACATGCGCATGCCGGCAAGGCCGCCGTATACGAAACGTTGCGGCAGGCGCAGAATCTGCACGAGTCCGTCGGCCAGATCGGTCGGGTCGAGTCCCAAAGCCAGAATCACACCCGGCACGGCGATTGCGGCGACACGTAGGAATGTGGCCAACGCCAGATAGAGCGATCCTTGGGAGATGACGATGATGCCGCCCAGATTGGCCAGCACCGTGCCGGATGTCTTGCCGTACAACGCCACGGAAACGAAGCTGCCTGTGGCCGCTATCCATACCGGCCATGTCTTGCGCAATACCGTCCAGGGAGCCACTCCGCCGATCCATAACAATAGCATTTCCAAACCAAACGCCACGGATGCCGAAACGACATCGAGGGTGAAGAACATCGGAATGCACAGGATCAACGCACCGATGAAACGGCTTACCGGGTTGATTTTCGCCACGAACCATGACGGTGACGCCGGCTTCGTTTCGTTACGACGTTCCTTGTGTGGCACCACGGTAATGGTTTCGAGCTTTTCATTGCCGTCGCGCCCACTGTTTTTGTTGGTTTCGAGCATGTCACTCCCCCTCTCTGACCAAAATACGGCGTGCGCCCAGCGCTTCGATGAGCGGCTCATCGTGCGTAATCATGATGACCGCGCAACCTTGGTCGCGCGCACCGGCGATCAATTGGACCATGCTGGTCCACGTGGTGAAATCCTGTCCGAATGTCGGCTCGTCCATGACCAGCACTTTTGGCGCGGCAGCCAGCATGGACGCCACGGACAGTCTTCTTTTCTCACCGCCCGATAGGGTGAATGGATTCGCTTTGGCGAAGCGGGAAAGATTCAGGCGTTCCAACAGCCTGTCGGCGATGGAATACGCCTCCTCGTCGGTTTTGCCCATGGATTTGGGGCCGATGGCCACCTCGTCTCGCACGGTGGATGCGGCGAACTGGTGTTCCGGCTCTTGGAACACCATGCCGATACGTCCCAGCAAGTCGCGGCTTTTCCATGTGATCACATTGTTTTCGCGATGGGGAGGTACCAGATCGTCCGCCATGCATACACGTCCTGCTATCGGTTTGAGCAGTCCTGCGAGAGTGAGTCCGAGTGTGGATTTGCCCACGCCGTTTCTGCCGGTCAACGCGGTCACCTCACCGGAATGGAATTCGAGGTCGATATGCTCGCCGAGCGGGAAATCATAGCCGAAGCTCAGATCCCGCGTGTAAAGCACGACGTCCTGCGGTTGCCGGATTTGTTCCGGTTTGGGCGCGTGGCTTTCGATGGTGCGGCCCGGCACCCACGCACCGCCGTCGGCAAGCACCTGACCCATGTGGCCGAACACTTCGTCTGGAGTGCCGTCGGCGATTACGCCGCCGACGTTCGAATCGGCTTCGGGTTTGCCCAGCACGATGACGCGGTCGACCAGGTCGAGCCACACGTCGATATGATGTTCCACCACAACCAGCGTCTCATGGGTTTGTTCGAGGACGTGGCGGACAGCGTCGTGCACTTCCTTGACACCGTCCGGGTCAAGGTTGGCGGTCGGTTCGTCAAGCAGCAGCAGGCCAGGGTGCATGGCCAGCACGCCCGCCAAGGCGAGGCGCTGACGTTGCCCGCCGGAAAGTCCTCGTGTGGAGCGGTCGAACGCCATGTAGTCGAGCCCGACGATGTCAAGGGCGGCTCGTGCCCGGTTCCAGATTTCATCTTTCGGCAGGTTCAGGTTCTCGCAGCCGAATGCGGTGTCGTCTCCGGCACGTTCGAGAATCGTCTGCGAGTCCGGGTCCTGAAGCACCAGCCCGCAACGTCCGCGCGCTTGTCTGGCGTCGACGCCGTCGATGAGCAGCTCGCCTTCCTGCTCGCCTTCGTCATCTCCACCGAGCACGCCGGCCAAACCGGACATCAGGGTTGATTTGCCTGCGCCGGACGCGCCAAGCAACAGTACCCGCTCCCCCGGTTTGATGTCGAAGTCGACGTGTCGTAGCGCGAAATCCTTACGTGAGGCGTGTCTCCATCCCCAATCATGTGCGGTCACGCCGGCCGCTGTTGTGTTCTGAACGTCAGTGGTCATTCGTCGTTCTTTCTTCTGATTGTCATGCTGTTGTTTCGTATGCCGTTGTCATGTGATGCGCCATCACAAGAAAATCCCGCACCACCTTGATGTGATGCGGGATTTGCTTGCATCGGACAATCAGACCAGTTCCTGCGTACGACCGGATTCGAAGCGGTCGAGCACGCCGGTCTTGGCGATGGCCACCTGCAGGAGGTACATCACCGCGCCGGCGAGCACCGCGCCGGAAATGGCGGAGGCGATCAGGTAGATGCTGACGCGTAGCGCGCTCCAAGCCGGATTGGTAAGCCAGTAGTACAGGCCGCAGCCGACGCCTGCAAGTGCGCCGGAGATCGTGGTGGACAGCAGGTCCCACTTCTTATAGGCGAAGATGGCAAGACCGATTTCGGCGCCGAGGCCCTGCACGATGCCGACGATCAGCGAGCCGCCGACGCCCCACTGGTTGCCCATGGTGAGTTCGAGCGCGGCCGCGAGGGTTTCCGCGAACAGTGCGGCTCCAGGCTTGCGCACGATGATGGCGGCCAGAGGGCCTGCGAACAGCCAGAAAGCGTTAAGCAGGCCTTCGAAGCCTGGAGTCACCGCCTCGAAGAGGGCCAGCGGCGCGGTGCAGACGATGTCCCAGCCCCAGAAGATCACGCCGGATGCGACGGCGATGATGGCTGCGACGACGATATCGACCACGCGCCACTTGTTGTTGTGTTTGCGAACTGCGGAAGACTGGTTTTCTTCAGTCATGGGATATGTGCCTTTCTCTTTTCGTCAAGGCACGGGAAATAGAGAGACGTCCGTGCGCCGGCATTACCCGGTATACGTTCATACGGTTGAAGCGGTTGCTTCCTCTCAGCCATTCGGCCCCCGTGTCTGCGCCTGATATTACACAGGACCCACGATTTACGTCGGTTTTGTCTCATAACGGATTCCGTATTCCGTGGCTGAGTCGCATTCCGATGTGTTGTTTTGGAGGAACGCTCCAACCGTATGGTGATTTTATTGAGGCAGTCTCATCAGCGATTCGGCAAGATTCTTGAATGTTTCTCCGATACCGTCCGACCGCAACGCGCCCTCTTTGGTTAGGACTGCGGGCCGGCCTGCTTCGCCGGTTTCGCGCAGTTCAGGCTCCAATGGGAGTTGTGCGAGCAGTGGCACTTCATAGCCGAGGCTGTGGGTCAGCTGTTCGGATACGCGTGCGCCGCCACCTTCGCCGAAGATACGTAGCTTCTCGTCTTTGTGCTCGTAGTAGCTCATGTTTTCCACGACGCCGCGAACTTTCATCGGCACCTGCAATGCCACCAGGCCGGATCGTACCGCGATGTCGGAGGCGGATGGCTGCGGTGTGGTGACCACCACCAGTTCGGCGTTCGGCAGTGCCTGTGCCACGGAAATCGCCATGTCGCCGGTGCCGGGCGCCAGGTCGAGCAGCAATACGTCCGGCTCGCCCCACCATACGTCGGATAGGAATTGTTCCAAGGAGCGTTGCAGTCTTGGACCACGCCATAGGATGGCTCTGTCCGCGCCGGCGAACATGCCGATGGAGATCAGTTTCACACCCCATGCGGTGACGGGCATGAGCATGCCGTTGAGGTTCGTGGGCTGTGATTGCACGCCGAATAGCCTGGGCAGCGAGAAACCGTAGATGTCGGCGTCGATGGCGGCGGTATCGTAGCCGAGCGCCGCGAATGTGGCTGGCCGAATGGGGGGGGGCGATCAACGGC
>OGQJ01002049.1_pt1 | contig 16502 bp, 8 predicted proteins | sample 1553161 | NCBI WGS metagenome assembly OGQJ01 (sample SAMEA2579923, study PRJEB22360) | human gut metagenome | biome: human gut; feature: human-associated habitat; material: faeces | place: Denmark | collected 2008/2010 | reverse complement strand
TCTCGCAAAAAAATTCGGCAAAGAGAAAGTGAGAAGGCGAAAAGCCTTCCGGGAACCTTGAAAATTTCATATACATTCATCAGATACATTCCTTGAGCCAACAGCCAAATGAAGGTACGCCAAGACCCACCTGCCGCTAACGGTATCAGCGGGACACAAGGTGGAGAGCGACCCCGAAACCATTCTGAAATATCTGGCAGCTACGGATACGGCCACGACAGGCTTAGGGTATAATGATACTTTTCTACGGAACCGGCGGAGTACCCGGCGGGGGTGAGATTCCCATGGACCCGATTCGCTATCGGGCATCTGATGACTTCCTTTTCTGCATTTAGGGTTCGAGGAAAAATGAAATGCAGCGACGAAAGCCCCAAAAGTAAAAAGGATATCAAGATTCTTGATAAAGCGGCTGTTGCCTCCGAGCGCATGAAGACAGCGCTTGTCCGTTCCAAGGATCAGGCGGAAAACCTGATGGACGACGGGCAGATTTCCCCCTCCGAATACGCGGAGGACAAAATTCGCTATGCCGCTGAGGATGTGACCGATCAGGTTTGGCACGAGGTCTCCGGCCAAACGAAAAAAGTCATTGAAAGGGGCAAAGAGGCACACCGGGAGTGCCGCAATGAAAAGCGCATCCACAAAAATGAAGAACGGGTTCGCCGCTATGAGGAGGAGCTGCGTAGGGGCGCGCCAAGCAGAACGCCGCGAGAGGAGGCAGCGCGGCAAAATACGGAGGCCACACGGACAAGCATCCGGAGCAGACGAAACCAGACCATCAAATCTGCGGAGCGTACTGAACGCACCATCAAGCAGTCTGCTCGCTCTGCTGGGAAACAGACAGTAAAAGCCGGTGCAAAGGGAACGGTAAAGTCAACGGAGAAAGCCGTAAAGACTGCGGAGAAAACCTCCAAGGCTGCCATCAAAACTGCAGAGGCAACGGCGAGGGCAACACAGAAGGCAGCGGCAGCGGCTGCAAAGGCCGCTCAGAAAGCGGCGGAGATTGCCCGCCAGACTGCCATAGCCGCCTACAAAGCGGCTGTTGCGGCGGCGAAAGCTGTTGCGGCGGCAATCAAGGCCATCACAGCGGCGATGAAAGCACTGGTTGCGGCTATCGCTGCCGGTGGCTGGGTTGCGGTCGTGGTCGTCGTGGTTATCTGTCTTGTTGCCTTGATCGCCTGCTCCTGCTTTGGTATTTTCTTTTCAAGCGAGGATACCGGCTCAGAAAAGACGATGCGGCAGGTCATTCAGGAAATCAACATGGATTACCAGAACGAGCTGGATGCCATCAAGGATTCCGTTGAATACGATGCGCTTGAAATGTCCGGTTCCCGTGCCGTGTGGCCGGAGGTGTTGTCGGTCTATGCCGTCAAAACGACCTCCGATCCGGATAACCCTCAGGAGGTGGCAACGATCACTCCGGAAAAGGAACAGCTTTTGAAGGACCTGTTCTGGGAGATGAACGAAATCACCCATCGGACGGAAACAAGGACAGAGACGGTCATTGTGGAGACGGATGACGGCAACGGCAATATCCTTGAGGAAGAAACGCAGGAGACGATTACGACGCTCTATATCACTGTTAGCCACAAGACGGCGGATGAGATGGCTGCGCAGTACGGCTTCAATGAGGATCAAAAGCAGCAGCTTGCAGAACTGCTTGCGCAGGACAGCAGCATGTGGGCGGCGGTGCTTTACGGAATCTATGGAGTGGATGACCAAATCGTTGCCGTGGCGCTGTCGCAGGTGGGCAATGTGGGCGGAGAGCCCTATTGGTCATGGTACGGCTTCGGCAGCCGCGTGGAGTGGTGCGCCTGCTTCGTCAGCTGGTGTGCGAACGAATGCGGCTATATCGACACCGGTGTCATTCCCAAGTTCGCCGGATGTGTCAACGGCGTCCAGTGGTTCCGGGAGCGTGGGCAGTGGGCAGATAACTCTATGGAGCCCTCGCCCGGTATGATCATCTTCTTCGACTGGGATAATAAGGGCAGCTCTGGCCCGCAGGACGGTCAGTCCGATCATGTCGGTATCGTTCAGAAGGTCGAAAACGGCGTTGTCTACACCATCGAGGGCAACTCCGGCGATAGCTGCCGCGTCAATCAGTACCCGGTTGGCTATTATGAAATTCTCGGATATGGCGTAGTCGCCTACTAAGCAGAACACGGTGTCACCCTTCGTCGGGTGGCACCGTGTTTTTTTCATTTTCGCAGGCCCTTCGCCAGTGCGATCAAATTATCCAGTTGCTCATTGCTCAACCCTTTTGCGATAGAGTAAAGCTCGTTTGCTTTTGAAGGGCTGGCTGCATCTATGTCAAAGAAGTCTTTGGGCGATATCCCGAGATATTCACAAATGTAAAATATCCCGGAAAGTGACGGCATGGATTTTCCGCTTTCAATGTTGTTGATATAACCGGGATTTTGCCCCATGGACAGGCTCATATCACGGGCAGAAACGCCCTTTTCCTCCCGGAGCTTTGCCAAACGCAAGGAGAAATCTTTCTCAGTCATTAACCACTCACCGCCCTTTATTATATTGTAGCCTATAAGTGCAGAAATAATATTTGCTCACAGGCTGCAATTATGTTGCGGTGATGGTTTGTGGATGTTATTATATTGACAGGTGGTGGTTATCAGATGATAGACATGAAATCCAGAACGGCTTGTTTCACCGGACATCGGGAATTGCCGACAGATGATCTGCCCGAAATTTCCAAGCGTTTGGAGGATACCTTGGTTGCGCTGATTGAGCAGGGATATTGCTACTTCGGCGCAGGCGGTGCCTTGGGGTTTGATACTCTGGCAGCGCAGGCGGTCCTCCGCCTGCGGGAGCGTTATCCGCAGATCCGGCTGATCCTTGTACTGCCGTGCCTTAACCAAACTCGGGGCTGGCCACAAGCGGATATTGACACCTACGAAGAGATCAAGCGCTGCGCAGATAAGGTGACTTACACCTCGGAGCACTATTTTCGGGGCTGTATGCAGAAACGCAATCGGCATCTTGCGGATAACAGCAGTGCCTGTATTTGCTATCTGACGAAGCCCACTGGCGGCACGGCATATACCGTTAATTATGCCTCTGAACATGGGCTTACAATATTCAACATTGCTAAATAGCTATCGCAATATGGGCCCATAACTCCTTCTTACATGCACAACTACACTATCAATGAGAAAAGGTGCGACCATTTTTCCGCACCTTTTCTCTTCTTGGACTGTAATTCAATCAAACCCATTGAAAACTGCGCAGAAGTATGGTATAATACATGGTGTGTTTTTGCGCCAACGAGATAGTGGAGCTAATCCGTGCTGTATGGAGGTATCACATGAAGGTTCGCTATGATAAGCTGTGGAGGCTAATGAAGGACAACAAAATGAGGAAAAGCGATTTATCAAAAGCTGCGGAAATAAGCTCCTATGCGATGACAAGACTAAATAATGATCGCCCTGTCAGCATGGAAGTAATGATTAACCTCTGTAAAGTCTTTCACTGTGACATGGGAGATTTAATGGAAGTAATTGAAGAAGACTAATTGGAGGCATTATTATGGACATGGATCGGGTTAGAATAGCCGATGTGATTACAACTGAATATTCGGACTTTCTTTCCTTTTGTTCCGTGTCTGGGAAAATATTTATTTCAGAATTAACGAATGTTGATTTTGTCGCTTTTAGAACGAGCTCCGGGCAATCACGCGACTACATAAAATCGATTAGAGCAATGCTGGACAATCCAGTTGTTGCTGCGACTACTGAAGTTGACGCCGTCCAGAAAGGTTCGGAGAGCGAAAAAAATGAATTGCAGGGAGACCATTTTGATGCGGGTGAATACCTCGCTCTCGAAGACCAGTCAACGCCATCTAAAACAGAATCTCCTTCATGGATACAGCCGAATGAACAGCCCCCAAAAAATATAGAAGCGGCTCTTGATGAGACCAGGTGTTATGACAGGAAAAATGATGCCGAGAATAAAACGGCTGATAGAATGACAGAAGAAATTGTAGTTACATCAACTGGGACTGAAACTACTGCTTTGAACTCAACAGGGCTTTCTGATGACAGTGAATATACCCTCGCATGCCTGTTTGATGTAAATCCTTCGTGGTTTGAAGATGTAGGCATTATTGCACTCAATTTAGATGTTCGTCCGACAAACTGCTTAAACAATGCAAAGATTAAGACGATCGCTGAAGTGTTGGCCAGAACCACCGACGAGCTAAAAGCTATTAAAAACATGGGCGTGAAGTCGGTCAACGAGATAGTACAAAAAGTTAAGGATTATGTGTCTGATCCTGCAAATTTAGATGTGGCAACTATCTCAGCTGTTTCCAATCATGCCCCAAAACATGAACGGATAGAACTTGACCCTGCATTCAAAAGCGCTCTTGAAGCTATGCTAATGGGTGATGAGTACTCAACAGAGGGTTTCAGTGACAATCAAAGGGGCCATTTTGAAAAACTGAAAGATGCTTCAGAGGTTGCGGGAGAAGATATTTGTCTTGAGGCATATCTAAATCCAGAATATGCACTCAATATATGCAATGCTCTTATGGGGTTTGCCGCGCCATATATTCAGTATAGAAACGCTATGAACGAAGCAGTCCAAAAAATCGGAAATTTGCCAGACTCCATGCGTCAGCTAAAGGCAATACCGTTTATCAGGGCTTACTCTGCAAAGGCCGGTGAAAAACTGTCATATCTTTTGTCTGAATGTTCAGATGATACGATTGTAGAGCATATTCCTTTTCTCTATGAGAAATTGAGAAAAGAAGAGAATATGGCTGTGCTAACGTCGGATACGAATAAGTTTCTCGGATGGCTCAACTTTGATGTTTTCACGCTTATTTCTTCTATCTCAGCGAACATTCGTAGTATTCTCGCCGGAAGAAACGAGAGAGCAATAGAGATATTTGCGCTTCGGTCTAAAGGCGAAACACTTGAAGCAGTAGGTTCCCTGTATGGCATAACACGCGAACGCATTCGACAAATAGAGAGCAAAGTCCATAGGACCTTCTGGAATGTATATGAGAAGCAGAAATATGATCTCATTATGCTCGTCTATGCATTGCGAAATGGAGATAATGTTCTGAACTTTGATGAATTGAAGAACACGGTGGGGGACGAGTTCGCAGCTGTTCTTTGGGCTTGCATAAAGCACAATCAAGAGCATGAGCATTATTACTACTCTAAGACTTTGGATGCTATCGTAGTTAAGACGGATGATGCTGAAAATATGAGCGAGGCCGCTCTACTTTCGACGATAGATGCCCTTCTTACAACACTACCTGATGTGATACTGGCTTCAGAGAAGGAAAGCACTATTGCAGAACTGGCAGAAAAAAATTCAATTCCAAAAGAGGCGTTGAATAGCGTCTTTGATAGCATTTATCAGCAAACAAAAAATTTCCTGCATAAAGGCCGTCTCACGGTTGTGTTTATGTGTGAGTATGTTTTGAAAAAACGCTTTCCGGCTGGCTTCAAAATTGCAGATGACTTTGAATCAGAGCGGTTTAAGCAGTACATGGTCGAACTCTTCGGGACATGTGCAAAATCTATTACTACGAGAGCCATAGATGCTGATGTCGGTAGACTTGGTGTACTTTGCGACCGTGGAAAGTATATCCACCCAGATTATTTGGTTGTGGACCCAAGCGTTATCGATACCATAAACGATTATATTGAGGCGTCCCCGCGTTCACTCATTCCGTATGGCGAACTCTTTGATGCGCTAAAAGAAAAGTTTGATGGCACACAGATTACAAACAGATTTCTCCTTCAGGGTGCATTAAAGAAGTATGGGTGTAGATTTAGTACGGGCAGAGATTTTGTTCGCAAAACCAAATCGGTAACTTTTGTGGATGAACTCGAATCATTTGTTTCAGACCGTGGCATCGTACATAAGTCAGAGATTTTCGCGGAATTTACATCGCTTGGAGATGCGGGGCTTTGCCAAGTCGTGTCCAGGAGTGCAAATGTATTCAGTATAGACAATGGCTATTATATCCATGCAGAGCAGTTTGATATTCAACCGGAAGATTATGAAATGCTTCGCGGCTATTTAAGCGAGGTATGTAAAGAAATTCCGGTTAATATCAGATCTGTTTATGATGCTGTTGCCGAACAATTCCCAGAATTCATGTATCGCAATGACTTTGAGGATCGCAATAAACTCTTTGCTGCTTTGAACTATATGTTCAGAGAAGAGTTTAGTTTTTCTCGCCCTTATATTGCGAAACTCGGAGTCAGCGATATTTCGAATCGAAGCGTTATCCTGCAGCATATCGAGGACTATGACAGCATTGAGATAGAGGAACTGATTGACATTTGCGATGAGAACGGTATCCACTATGTTGCTCCGGCATATTTATGTCAGATGATTGCACCAGATTTCATTCGAGTTAATCGAACTACTCTGATGCGTCGCGAGCTTACCGGAGTTACAGATGAAGTGATAGAGCGGGCGAATAGCATTATACGTGATCTTCTCGAAGTAAATGGATATATTGTAGGTTCGAAAGTTAACGATTTTTTGTGGTATCCGCAGATAGATATTGATTGGACCGAATTCCTCCTTGAGAACCTTATTGTACAGAGCAAGAAAATCAATGTGGTATATATGTTTGGTGACCCATTGCAGCATCCGAACGCTATTTATGTCGCAGAGGAATTCGGCAAGGATACATTTGACTCATTCCTGATAAAGATACTGACAGAAGAAGTCCATAAAGGATCTTTCACATCGAAGGTTGAGATGAGAGATTGGCTGCGCGAAGAAGGAATGATTGAGGCCAAACTCCCCAATTTCCTTGAAAGTGCAAAATACTTCTATGTCAACGAAACTGGTGTTCATTGCACTGGAGAGTAACCATAACAAACGGCGTGGTGCTGACAACTCATAGCGCCCGCTAAAGGTGAGGAAACAATTATGTATAACTACGAGTGGGATATAGAAACTGGTGGGTATATTCTTCTTCCGACGAAAATAACTGGCGTTATAAAAGAACTAAGACCGGTATTCTATGACGAACTTCATTTATTGGGGTTGGATAGGGATTATGGTTGGATAATTCCCAATGCAGAGAATCCCTTGATGTGGGCAGAAGGTAGAAGATACTTTTACCGCGGAGAGTTGGTCGCGGAAGCGACGGGGGGAGGTCTTTTCTCTGTTCCTGTATTAAAAAATGTTACTCGCAACATTTCTGTTGAGCCAGTGGACATTCATAAGTTTGTTGACAAGAATGAGAACATTCTTAACGGCTTAGTTCAACGGACTTTAAAGGATCTCTATGCGACCTTTGAAGAGTATAGAAACAAAGTTGATATGTCTTATGTAGCATTTAGCGGGGGCAAGGACTCCGTTGCTATGCTCGATATAGTTCAGAGAGCACTACCGCATGATTCATTCGATGTTGTATTCGGAGATACAACGATGGAATTAGGAGATACCTACAAGAATGTTGAAAAAGCGAAGGCGTTTTGGGGTGACCTGAATTGGCATATTGCGCGAACGGATTTTAATGCTACGGATTCTTGGAAATTTGTCGGTCCACCAGCAAGAACCATTAGATGGTGCTGTGGAGTTCATAAATCTGCACCTTCAGTATTGAAAATTAAAGAAATTCTTGCGGAACGAAAGAATTGCAAAATCGCTGATGTGAAAAACTTCAAGGTGCTAGCCTTTGTAGGGGTTAGAAAAGAAGAAAGCGAAGCTCGATCTACATATGAGATGGTTTCGGAGGGAAATAAACATGCTGTACAGATAAATTGTAACCCAATTCTTGAGTGGTCTTCTGGAGAGCTGTTTCTTTACACTTATGCACGAAACCTTCCAATCAACCGCGCTTATAGGTTTGGCTTACATCGTGTGGGGTGCATACTTTGCCCAATGTCATCCTCGTGGACCGATTTTATTCAGAATAGAGTTTATCCTGAAGAAGTTGCTCCATATATCAGAATTATCCGCGACAGCATTAATACATCTTTCAAGTCTGAAGATGAGTGGAAAGATTATATGGAAGCTGGTGGGTGGAAAAAGCGCGCAGGAGGAAAAATCTTAACATTTGGCGAAAACAGAGTAACTAATATTACTGATGGCGGAAAAGAGACATTTGTAATAAGAAATGCCACCCAGTCGTGGAAAAAATGGATGATTACTCTCGGATCGTTTGTCGAGATAAGAAAAGGGGTATATGCGCTTCAACACGGATCAATCTCGGTTGAGATGGAGGTTCGTGAAGAGAAAGATAAAACTATCATTTCGTTGCCAGTCCTGACTAAAAGCAAAGAAAATATTAGGTTTATGTATCTGTTTAGAAATGTTTTGTATAAAACTGCGTACTGTCAGAACTGCAAAGAGTGTATGGCTGAGTGTCCGAACGGATCATTGGTCATAACGAATGATGACATTGCGATAAATAATTGTCTTCACTGCGGCAGATGTCTTGACAGACAAAAAGGCTGTATTGTAGCAAGGTCAGTAATCACGGGAGGCGGAAATAATATGGACATCAAGAATATCGATCGTTATAAGACATTCGGATTTAGGCAAGAATGGCTTGAACTGTATCTTGAAGACCCAGCTGCATTTTGGGAAAATGATCGCCTGGGAGTCGATATGTTTTATGCCTTTGATAAGTGGGCGCGAGAAATTCTTTTGATAGATGAAAAAAAGGCACCATCGTCTTTCGTTGACAAGATGATAGAGCTTGGCGGTGACAGCCCGATTCTTTGGGGGTATTTCTATGTCAACATGGCATATAACTCTCCCATAGTCAATTGGTTTATTCGACATGTGAGTTTTGGCATGACTTATTCTAATGATAGTCTTATGTTAATGCTTGGAGATGAACTCAAAGAGCGGACAAGGAAAAACGCACTTACATCTCTTAAGGATACACTACGGAATTCTCCGATTGGTTGGCTGCTTGGTCAAGGAGAATTTGAAATGAAAGGTAAACAGATTTTATCTATTACAAAAAATGGATGGACAGAGCCTGATCCTATAGTAATTCTTTATTCTCTATATATGTTTGCAGAAAGAGTGGAAGGTATGTACAGCTTTACTCTTTCTGATCTGCTCGAAGATAACGAAGAGAGAGCAGGATTGAGCCCTCGTGCTATTTTCGGTATTGAACGCGAAACACTAAAGCCGATTCTTCAGGGCCTTGCAAATAACTACAGCAGCTTTATTCAAGTAGATTTCAATAAAGGCATCATGGAAAACATTGATTTGCCTGCCGGTAAAAACGGTAAAAAGGCGATTGATGTGCTCTCGCTGATTTGAGGAGGATAAGACAATGGCGGTAAGATTGTATAACGAATACATAAAGGTTGACCCTAATTTCATCCCAGTGTTTAGCCGGAATAGTGATAGGATCTATCCCGACAAATGGCAGTCGTTTTATCCCCACACCAGCTTCAAGAACATTCTCAAAGATGTTGTTGAGACACTGGAAAAGAGCAATGAAACAAAAGATCGAAGCATTTGGATGAGTGGTGCCTATGGTACGGGTAAAACCTATGCTTCATTCGTCATAAAACATATCCTTGAAGATAGCATCGACTCTATCACCCCGTATTTCATTCAGAATGGTATGGAGACTTTACTGGCACGAGTTAAGGGGGTTAGAGCAAAGGGGAGAATTCTGGTTGTTCAGCGTAGTGCGTCGGCTGGAATTAACACACAGGATAAGCTCTTTAATGCGATTGTAGAATCTGTGCGAAGAGCAGTGTCAGATGCTGGACTTACATACACTGGAGCAGAAAGCCTTTCTGATAAGGTGCTGACGATTCTGAAGCATCCAGAGACATCGGCTTTTAACTTCCAGGGAGTATTTAACAAATACCGTGGCAAGTTCACTGAGTATAGCTCGGTAGATAGCATTATCAAAGACTTAGAGGAACTGGATCTTGAAGATAAACTGAGCCTTCTCGATACGATCATTGAGGTCGCAGCGCTTGAAGGTTTCAATTGGTCTATGTCTTCTGAGGATATTGTTGACTGGTTGGAGGACGTGCGCAAAGGCAACAATCTTTCTTCAATCGTCTTTATTTGGGATGAATTCACAGAGTATTTTAAGAATAATCAGAACAACATTACTGGCCTTCAGGAGATTGCGCAGGCGTCTTCGCGCATCAGTTGTTATCTATTCTTGATTACTCACAGTTCTGCTGGACAACTTATCCAGGACAAGGGCTCCAAGTCTATTATTGAGGCGCGTTTTAAGCTCGATACCATAGAATTGGAAGAGAGCACTGCCTTCAAACTTCTTGGACAAGCATTAAGACACGAGGTCGACCTTGCTGATGAGTGGAAGCATACCAGCGAACAGTTATGGGACGGCGTTAAGCGTGGCAGCGTGGATGTCATCAAGAATAAGGATTATAATATTCAAGACGATGACTTTAGAGCCCTCCTGCCGATGCATCCTTATGCAGCATATCTGTTGAAGTTTATTGCAAAGGACATTAGCTCCAATCAGCGAACCATTTTCCAGTTCCTCAGTGGGGACTACTCCGGAGATGAGGACAAAACCAACTTCAAGTGGTTTATTGAACACTTTGCGTTTGAGTATGGTAAATGGAACTATTTGACGGCAGATTACCTGTGGGATTACTTCTTCAAAACCAGTAACGTCGATCTTGACGCAGCTTTTATTCAAACGATCAGTCACTACAACAACTTTGCACCGCTTTGCGACGATCCTACCAATAAGCAACTTGGTGATCGCAGACGCAGAGTGTTGAAGGTGACTTTACTTCTTGCTGCCTTGCAAGCAAAGAACGGAGCAGAGGCAAGAACTGGTGCAACATCATTGATGCGTCCAACCTTGGTGAACATCAAAGCCTGCTTTGCAGGGACGCCGCAGGAATCTACTGTTGAGCAGGATCTGAATTATTTTGCTTCAAAGGGTATCGTTGGCAAGATCGAAAGCGCAAAAGAAGTTCTCTTCGTCATGACTTCCGCCGCTATTGATACCGAGCGCATGAATCAGATCATTGATGAAACACGTAAAGCGATCACTTTTGAAAAACTTATTGCCGACTCCACGTATGATGTTGCTAAGCAATTCATGCCAACTGATTACCTAAAGTGGAGAATGCGGATTATCAATGTGTCACCTGCAAATGCAAAGCAAGAGGCAGAGAAGGTCGATAAGTCAGAAAATCATGTTCCGACATTTTTCTTGTTTGCAAAGAATGAAGCCGACCAAGGTAAGATTAAAGACACCGTTACAGCGATTTTTGATAAAGTTGGAGAGCGCTGTATCGTAGTTGACTTTAGCTCTTTGCCGTTTACTGACGCGTTGTTTTCAAAATTCATTGAGAGCAAAGCAAAAGAAAAGTATTTTTCTACAATCCCCAATCAGAAATCCCAGCTTGAGCTTGCAAAGAAAACTTCTCAGGAAGTCCTTAATGAATGGACAAGAAAATTGATTACAACATCTTTGTACATTTACTCTGCACCTAATAAGTCTGTTCAGAAAACTGGTGGCGCCAATTTAAGAAAGGAATTCAAAGAGATTAACGGCGAGTTCTTTGGTGCAGGTCTCGAAGAAATTACGCAAAATGATAAGCTCTTTGCTGAAACCGGATTCAAAGAGACTGTTGCTCAAATGGCAATGGGTAAGATAGATGTTCCAAACAACTATTCATATGTCAGAAACATCTCAACAAAACTGCAAATGGATGGAATTTGGAGTACTCCGAAGTATTGGGAAGTCAAACCGTCGCATCCTGTTTCAAAGATGAAAATTGCAATTAATGAAATCATTGAGCAGAGCTTTGAAAAGAGCACAATGGTAAGTGTCACGGATATTTGGAAAGAACTCAGAAAACCTCCTTTTGGCCTCCTTCCGAATACCGGTTCTGTGTTTCTTCTTGGCTTCCTTCTTGGAGAGTACGCTGATAGTATCTATTACAAAAGAGATACGAACAATAATACGGTATCCCTTAACTATGTTGATCTTAGTGAACTTATCTTCGGCGTCATAAAGAATCTTCCCAAAGCTCAGGGACAGTTTATTGTTAGGCAAACCTCCGAGCAGATGAAATTCTGTCAGATCACGGGTGAGATTTTTAAGATTGCGAAGGAGAAACGCAATTCTGTCGATGATATTGCCAAGAATATCAACATCTACCTGACAAATAACAAGTACCCGATGTGGGCCGTACGTTACTTCATTGAAGAAGAACTGTATGACCATGAGTATTGTGACGCTATGGTACAGCTCACATCACTCCTCTGCGAATTCATTAAGCCTGAACCAAAGATTGACCGCGAACGCTCAAAGGTTGTTGAAGATATTTATAAGCTTTATCAGCAGTACAACGCCATTGATGAGGTGTTTAGAGATATTCTTAGCGCCGAGAATATGAGAGCTGGCATGAATTACTACATTGCTCAGTACAAGCCTGAATTGATTCAAATTGCCAGCAATCTGAAGGTTGATGCCAAGGAATATCTGGAGTTGTTAAATTCTAAGCTCTCGAATGATTCTTCCTACCTTTGGGAACTTGGAGATACTAACCGCCAGATTGATAATCTGTACATTGATCTGAAGCTTATTTATGACATTAACCGAGTTCTCACCACCAAACAAAAAACATATGTCGAAGCAAGAAAGGCACTCATCGAGAAACTAAACATTGTTAAAGTTCCTTATGCATTGCTTAAGGAACTGAGACCTGAGCTTATAACAATTGTTGATCAGTTTAGCTTAATTAAGGACAACGCTCAGTTTAACAAATCTGAAACTGCGTCAACAATCGCTAATTTGGCAGATGATTTTGTTGAGTTCTTTAATAATCAATACGAAGTCTTCTGTAAAGCTCTTGATCGCGCATTGCACGCAACTATCTCCGCTGATGAGTATGAGTATTTGTTTAACAAAGTGCCATCTGGGACTCTTTACGAAGCAACAGATAAGTTCACTACTACCATGCAGCATGAACTAACCAACTTTCGTAAGTCAAAGAAGACACGGAAGATGTACGATGCATGGGAGAGGGCTACGAACAGCACCAGTCCGGCAGAGTGGTCTCAGAAAAACGGTATTCCGGTACTCTGCCTGTTCACTGAGGATATTCTTACTGCGCAGAAGATTTTCGATGCCTTGAATAGAACATCGTATTTGCCGACAGAAAAGGATATTGATGATGCCATTGATTTCCTGCAGAGTGGAAAGCTTGGCATACTGAAAAACACTGACATCTGTGTTAAGAGATTTATAGACTTCTTTGCTGGCGAGTATGCATATGTCATTACCTCCGCCGATGAGTTGAGAGATCAGATTCGCGCAGCAACTGGGACAAAAGTTTATGACTGGTATGCTAAAGCGAATAGCTGTAAATCGAAGATTCGCCAGTTCGCCACAGAGCGCTATCAGTTAAAATATCGTTCCCAGGCGAAAGAGCGAGTCAGAAAGCTCACTGCGGAACAAGCACAAAAATACCTTGATGAGCTTATTGATAAAGATCCTCTGCTCGGAATCAATATCCTCAAGGGATAATCAAAGGAGGACACTATGACCACCTTTAAGGATTTGGAAAGCCTACAACTATTCTTGAAGCAAGACGCGAAACGCGTCTCGCTAAATCCTGTGCGCTTTATAAATGTCGATTCTATGGCTATGTGGATCGAGGTTAAAAAGTTTCTGCTTGCTTTGGCTGACGAGACGCTGCCCCTTTCCAAGTTCTGTGAAGGGAAAGACACAACTCCAAATATCAAACGCGTAAGTGCAGCCCTGAAGAAAGTCAAAAAGTCGCAGTTCGTATCTCCGTTGTCAGAGTACTTGCGGATAATCCCCGAACAAGCTGAACCTGTAATTCAGAAGTTTATCAAGGCAGACTATCAAAACAATGATAACGGAAGACTCCGCATTTATTTCTTGATGTACAGAATGAAGAGCCTTCTTCGTACTATACCTTCTGACGATCCAAGGGCCAAAGACTGCATTGTTTTGTTCGAGTCGGATGAAGAGAGTGACTATAAACTTACCATTATTCAAAAAGACTTAGATGTTAAGATAGCAGGTAATGAGATCGACGGGTTTAGAAGCTATCTTGAGTATTGGGAGGCTAACCCCGACAAACCATTGATACTTCATACCGGTAATGCTATCCACTTTGAGAAGAATCACTTCTTTGATGATGTACATGTAATTGTGACATCCTACGATCTGATTAGGTATCAATATGGATTGCCAGCAAGTGTATTTGAAGAACTTGGAACGGACAATGATTGGAATAACCTTGTTCGAGTAATCATCAAAGAAGGCTCTTTTGAAGACGCTTGCCGATCCACGCTTTCCATAAATAGATATTCATCAAATCTGTTTGAGAGATGGAATAAATACGATTCTTTCCAGAAATGGCTTCTTTGGTTGTGGGCCAGACAACAATCCGGAAAAAGCTATGAGATTATAGCAGCAAAAGCGTGCAGATCTTCTGCTGAGTATTTAGACAATATCTATTGCTGTATTCTTGATTATCTCAGAGATGATAAGTTTGATCAGTTCTGCAAGGACAGAAAACGAATTCTTTCCGCAATGCAAGCGGTTCCTACAGAGCATTATTGGAATGAGCTGAGTTCTCTTAACAGGATTGATGCTCTTTCGTGCCTTACTTGTTTAACAGACGTAGAACAGAAAACTATCTTTGAAATAGTCGCTGAGTTTAGCTATCAGCAAAGAAAAAGCGTTCTCTCTATCCTAAAACGTGTTTATCCATCTCTGTACTACTATTTGCAGAATGATGAACAGCCGAATTGCGCGGGGCTGTCTACAGAACATGAGCAATATTTTAGCGAGTACAAGTGGCTGAAAGCGACAGACACTTTGACGGAGGAATTTGTTTCAAAGGTCAAACGTATTTCTCTGGAAAAAGGGGCATCGGTCTTCCAGATGCAATCAAGGAATCATTTTGTTTCAGAACACTATGATGAGCATACATCTATCCTATTTGTGGATGGAATGGGTATTGAATATGTTGATTACTTGGCGCATCTCTTCTCCGACCTTGATGAGCAGCAGTATTCAGTATTCTTTGATGCTGGCTTTTGCACATTACCTTCAGTCACAGAAATCAACAAAGATTTCATGAATGGGCGTAATACTGTTGAACCACCCGTAAGAGAGCTTGATGAGCTTAAGCATGCTAATAATGCTCACCCGGAAAGTCTCATAAAGCAAATTCGTATTCTCGATAATCTGAAGAATCGAGTTCTTGGGTTGCTGGTTGGAAACACTCACCGTATCATCATTGCAGCAGATCATGGAACAAGCAGAATGGCAGTCAAGGTTCGCAACACAGAATACGATAATGCGTATCCAAAACCGGATAATGTAGGTATTTATAAATACGGACGTTTTTGTGAAGGAACAGAAGATGAACCCAAATATCCAACTGCGATAAATTATAATGAGCGTTTGATTTTTGCTGACTATAGTCGATTTATTCAAAGTGGAGCTCCCATAGACGAGATACATGGTGGAGCCTCATTAGAAGAATGGATTGTACCGATTGTCACGGTTGAACGTAACATAGGAGAAAAACCAGAGACTGTTGAAGTAAAACCGAAAACCACGAAATTCAAACCCGCTCTCGGAACAAAGCAAGTCAAAGTGGTCTTTTCTATCAGTGGTAAAAAGAGGCAAAACGTCTCCGCGAGAATTAAAGGCAACTCGTATAAATGTGAATGGGCTGATGGATTGTATTCCTTTACGTTTGTTCCGTCCAAGGCGGATGGAAAACTTACTGTAAAGATTGCTGACGGAGGTATTATTGGTCAGTTCTATATTGAAATAGAACAAGGCATCAAGAAGAATACCAATTTCGACATATGAGGAGTGATGGAAAATGGATACTAATAAGACCACAACTTCTTCTGGAATGCTTGAAGGGGCAGAATACGAGAAGAAACTCAAGCAATATTATGGCGATATGCTTGTATACAAATCATCGGCTAATTCAAAATTCTTCTCAGCATTGAGTCTGCCTTCTTTTATGCGAGATTGGCTGGTAATGCGTTTTTCCAACAGCGAAGGGGTCATAAATAAGCAGGAAGTTTCAGACTATGTAAAACGAGTGATTCCCAAGAAAGAGCAATGGAACGAATATCTTGTGGATCTGCTTCATAACGATCAGACTGCTCGTTTTTTGGCAAAAGTTAAAATTGACTTTGATGCTAAAACAAAAACAGCGTTGTTTTCATTGCCAGATTTTGAAGTTCCCAAGAAAAAGGGTGAAGCCATTGTTGATTGGGATGTAATCGAAGCAAATAGGGAATATCTTCTTTCTCCGACGGAAGTTTGGGGAATTGTAGAGATAGATACTGAGGAAGGCAATAAAGGGAATGTTTTTAAGCTTATTGATTTCCAGCCGTTTTGTCCTTACACGATAGACTTGGACTATTATATTGAGGCCAGGCAGTATTTTACTATAGACGAATGGATAAATGTCCTTCTAAGTGCGATTGATTATAACCCCAAGGGATATGTAAGCAAGACT
>OGQJ01002016.1_pt1 | contig 16692 bp, 23 predicted proteins | sample 1553161 | NCBI WGS metagenome assembly OGQJ01 (sample SAMEA2579923, study PRJEB22360) | human gut metagenome | biome: human gut; feature: human-associated habitat; material: faeces | place: Denmark | collected 2008/2010 | reverse complement strand
AGCCCCCGTCATCTCAGGCGCAGCCGGAGCCGGTGGCATATACCGTCGCCTTCGACAGCCGCGGCGGAAGCGCCGTGGAGGCGCTGCAAAATGTGACGCAGGGCGCGCGCATCGCCGAGCCGTCGTCTCCGGTGCGGGAGGGCTATACGTTCGAGGGCTGGTACAGGGACGCTGCGCGGACGGACGCCTGGGACTTTGCCGCGGACACGGTGGAGCAGGATACCATTTTGTATGCAAAATGGGAGGCCGTGCCCGCGCAGGACACAACTTCCGGCGCGGCTCTGCCCCAGACGGGCGTGGCCACGGGCGCATTGCTGTGGGCGTGCGTGCTGGCTGCGGCGCTTGCGCTGGCCGCGGCGGCAGCCTTGCTGCTGCGCAGGGCTTACCGGGGCTGAATCGCAGAAGACAGGCCAAAAAGCCGCTGCAAACGCAGCGGCTTTTGTTGAAAGAAAAACGGAAAGGCGGAGAAAAGCCATGGACGCCGGATTTATAAACCTGACGCCGGAAAATTTGGACGGCGAACATCTGTGCTGCATCATACGCAGCAAAAAGGCGCATCCGGGCGTGGAAGCGAAACGGCAGTGGCTGGGGGGGGGGCCGGCATGAGGGGCCACTTTTATGCCTGGTCTGAAGGAGGGCCATATTTTCCGCAAGCTGAACGCAAAGGCTACGGTATTCATCGAATACGCCCCTCTTGAAACCGCATGGACGCCGGTGCTGGGAGACAGCTATTACTATATCTACTGTCTGTGGGTCTGCGGGGAAAGCAAGGGCAAAGGCTACGGACGGGCATTGATGGAATACTGTCTGGCCGACGCCCGGGCAAAAGGAAAGTCCGGCGTGTGCATGCTGGGCGCAGAAAAGCAAAAGGCATGGCTTTCAGACCAGGCCTTTGCAAAAAAATTCGGTTTTCAGACAGTGGATACTGCGCCAAACGGCTATGAGCTGCTGGCGCTTTCCTTCGACGGGACAAAGCCCCGCTTTGCGCCCCATGCGAAAAAGCAACAGATCGAAAACAAGGAGCTGACGGTCTTCTACGATATGCAGTGCCCGTATATCCTTCAGCGCGTGGAGCGGGTGGAACGGTACTGCGGGGCGAACGGCGTGCCGCTGTCCCTCGTCCGGGTGGATACGCTGCAAAAGGCGAAGGAGCTGCCTTGTGTTTTCAACAACTGGGCCGTATTTTACAAAGGAAAGTTTGAAACCGTGAACCTGCTGGACGACGCCGCGCTGCAAAGGCTTTTGAAAAAATGAGACCGGGTATCCGAAAGGGGTGCCCGGCCTTTTGTACGCAAGAAGTTGGAGCAGGCGCTCCGCAGCAAAGACAGAGCCGGCGTTATGGCGGAAGCCTGCTTCAAGGCGGCGGGCTGGTGCTGAAAGCCCTGTTTGCGCAAGGGAAGCTTTGGCGTGCTTTTTTCAGGTGCATCCCGATAAATCCGTATTTATCTATCCGATTCTCTGAAACCCCTTGATTTTCCTGCATTTTCCGCAGGTCTGCTACCATAAAAAGCTCCGTTTTCCCTTGTTTTTGCCCTTGTGGGACAAAACAAGGGAAACTTTTTATCAGTCGCCTACTACCTTATCCAGCAAGCGGGCTGATGAGCGTTTCGCTTCCCTTGTCGAGTGAGCGTAGATGTTCATGGTGGTACTGACGTCGGCGTGTCCCAAAAGCTCCTGCACGTCCTTCGGCGCTGCCCCGTTGGAGAGCAGGTTGCTGGTGAACGTGTGGCGAAGCTGATGGAAGTGGAAGCCCTCAAGCCCCGGAATCTTCTTTGAGGCTGTCCGGCAGGCAATGCCGACCGTGCTGGACGATTCAAAGCACCCGTCCGGGCGGAGACAAACGAAGTCGATCTCCCGGTAGTCCACCGGCACTTCCTCCGACCTTTGCAGACTGTACAGCTCATAGTAGCTGCGGCCTTTTTCCTGCACCTGCTTATAGTAGTTCAGGCTGTATAGCTCGCCGTACTTGAAGCGGTTTTTGTGCTGCTCGGTCCTGGCTGCCTTGAGGATCGTCGCCAGCGTGTCACAGAAGTCTACCGTGCGGATTTTGCTCCGCTTGGTGGTGCCGACCTCCGTCTTGTGCCTTGCCCCGTTGTAGCGCATACTGCGCCGCACCGTGATGGTCTGCTCCTTGAGGTCAATGTCCTGCCATGTGAGGGCGCAGACCTCGCCGATCCGAAGCCCGGTGTAGTAGGCGATCTGAATGGGCAGGAGCGCCGGGTTATCCTTCTTTTTCAGATAGTCCGTCAGGGTCTTGAACTGATCATAGGAAATCGTCGGGACTGTCAGCCCGTCCTCGCTGTCCTCATTGAACAGCTCGTAGCATTCCTGCTTCTGCCTGATCTTGATATACTGCATGGGGTTAAAGGTAATGAGCCGCTTGGGGAAGACCGCAAACCGGAACGCTCCCTGCATCACCGCCGAGAACTGCCGCATATAGCCCTTGCTGATGGGCTTGACCTTCGTTCCGTCGGCATTGGTGCCTCCGAAGGACAGGAGATCGAAGAACATCTGCAAATGCTCCGAGGTCACGGTTTTGAGCTTCCGGCTGCCGATGGGGAATTGCTTGATGCGCCCCACAGCGCCCTGATAGGCCATCACCGTGCCGTTGGAGAGATTGCCGGGCTTGACTTCTTCCTCAATCCACATATCCAGCAGATCGCCCACCGTGACATTTTCGGACCTGGCAACGAACTTCTTTGCCTCGTAGTCCTCCATCGCCTTTCGGAGCAGGGCTTCCGTCTCGGACTTGCTTTCTGTTCCGGCGTATTCCTTCTGCACCAGATTTCCGCTCTCGTTTTCCACGTAGAAGCGGTAGTACCACTTTTTGCCTTTCTTTCTGACAGATCCTTTTGCCATAAATACTTTTCTCCTTTCCGTATCCGTGGCAATCGGGTCTGTGACATATGGTTGTGCGTAAAAGTAATCGCTGTGCGATAACTTTACCATATCCGCCGGTCTTTATGACCGGCTTTTTTCGTTCCCGTATTCGTTTTTCAAGGTGCCACGGTACTTATGTACCTTCATGCTCCGCTATCTCTGCGGATGCTTCTCTGAACTTTCTCTGTGCTTCCTCTACCATGCCGAACTGTTCCTGAAGCCTGGTCTTTGTCCGCCCTTCATCGTAAAGGTGGAGGATACCGTCCAGATATTGCTTCATGTCCTCTATGGGCTCCGCCATTTCCTTCCGGTAGACCTGCTCCGTGATGGATCCGATGTTGATGGCGTATCTGCCGATAGATTCTTTAAGCCCCTCGTCCTCTGCCACAGCGTCAATCTTTGTCATGGAAAGCGCCCAATACTTGGCAAGGACAGCATACAGATCAACAAGCTGTCCAAGGAAGGTGGTTAAAAGCTGCTGGTGCGGTTCTCCCTTTACGGAGGCTGTCAATGTTTCCAGATAGTCCTTTACATGCTTTTCCAGATCCATCTGGCAGACGGTATAGCTATTGTATTCCTTATCTTCGGATAGTCCTGTCAGCCATTCTGAGGTAGTGAGCAAAGCGTGAGCCAGCCCGTCTATGATCATGGTGCGCTTCGGATCGACCCCGTCTGCCTCATATCTCTGGATGGTGGACTTGTTGACCCCGAGCCGCTTTCCCAACTCCGGCATGGAGAGCTTCAGCTCTGTCCGGCGTTCACGGATACGCTCACCGACCTGTTTTGGGCCGAACGATTTCTTTTCCTTCAAGGCTTTCACCTCCTAACGAGTCTACTATACCACAGATGATTTTAATTTGCAACACCATTTTGCATATCTATTTGTAAAATAACTTTGAATGACGCCAAAACAGGTTGACAAACGATAGCAGAATAAGTATAATGGCGGAGCGATGGTTGCAAAATGAGTATTTACGAAAGGAGGTAATATTATGACGAACATCAAAATGGGGCTGACCATCGAAGAAGCCGCCGAAATGTCCGGAATTGGACGGAACACCATGCGCAAGCTGGTGGACTGGGGCAAGCTGCCCGTGCTCAAAGTGGGACGAAAGACGATCATCCGAAGGGATGCGCTGGAGAACTTCATGACCGTCAATCAAGGGAGAAACCTTCTCAATCAGGCAGACGTCCGGGAGGTGCGCTAAGGATGGATTCAGCAGGTAAAAGGCCTCGCCGTTTGAGAGCGAAATACACCCCTCGCACAAATCTGGCGATTTGTACAAGGGGTATTTCGCTCCTGCGGAGGGCCTGCGTCTCTGTCCTGGCGTTAACGGACAGAGGCGCAGCCGGAAACCGCCCGGCGCTTTCCGGTGTTGTCCCACCGCTGCGGCGGCGTGACAACATACGGGGAGACGAAAGGCGAAAGAACGGAGGTGAACGATGGCACGGCACAGCTTTATCCAGATGTCGAAGCTGTCCAATGTCAAGGGAAGAATATCGTATATCTCAGACCCCAAGCGGCAGGAATACCTCTACGCCACCTTCTCCACAAGGGAAGATATGACCTTCTGGAACGATCTGGCGAAGGAGTGTCAGGAAGAATTCAAACGCTTCGGGACAGAGGGAAAATGTATCGAGGCGCGGGAATTAATCATTGCTCTGCCGGAGGAATACACGAAGTTTGATCCCAACCAGGTGCTGCGGGAGTTCACGGAGCAGTTCAAGAAGCGGTACGACGTGGAATGTGTCTCGGCGCTCCACCACAACAAGACGAAGAAAAACTATCATATCCATCTGATCTTTTCAGAGCGGCGCTTGCTGCCAGAGCCGGAGGTCAAGATCGCCACCCGCAGCGTGTTCTATGATGAACTCGGCAAGCGGGTACGGACAAAGAAGGAGATCCCCGGTGAGGATGGCCAAATTCGTGAGGGCTGTATCGTCATCAAGAAAGGCGAGGCCTACGAAAAACACCTGTTCACGGCAAAGGACGAGGTATTCAAGAATGAGCTTTTCTTGGATGAAGCCAAGCAGTTCTACACCGCTCTGATCAACCGCCACATTCACGACCCGGAGAGGCGGCTAAAGGTCTTTGACCCGAACAGCGTCTACCTCCCCACCAAGAAGATCGGGAAGAACAATCCGAAAGAGGCTGAGATCGAGGCGGATAATGCCGCACGGCAGGACTGGAACAGGACGGCGGATATGGCGCTGGTATCCGGGATCGAAGAATCCAAGATCATAGAGATCAGAAATGAACACGTCTACGACGAGGCCACCCGGTCCGTACAGAAGCACGGCTGGCTGCCGGGACTGTTCCGGGGTATCATCCAAAAGGCCAAGGAAATCCTACAGGTATTGATTCGGGAGACAGAGATCCCGCCCAAGCCTACGCTGTCAGTTGATATGGCGGAATACCGCACCATGCAGAAGCTGATGGTCAAGGTACAGGACGAAGCCAGGGCCATCAAGCAACTCATGCACGGGGAGCTTCCAAAGTTGGAAAAGCAGCTTGCCGAGACGACCGGGCTTTTCAGGGGCAAAGAGCGTAAGGCCTTACAGGAAAAGATTTCAGGTGTACAACAGGAAATTGACCGTCGGATGGACCTGTTGCCCGGTATCCTCAAAGAGGACGGTTACCCCGACGTACAGGCGTTCAAGAGGACGTATGACGACGCCACCGCCCTTGTGGAGCAGTACAACCGTGACCTGGCCGCATGGGAGCGGCAAGTCCACGGAGGGCAGCAGCCCCAGCAGAAACCGCCTGAAAAGGAGAGCATCCGAAAGAAGCTCCGGGATATGGAGGCGGAGGCCAAACGCCGGAATGACGCACGGCGGCAGCAAACACGACCCCGCAGCCACGATTATGACAGAGGACGCTAAGACAGAAAAATACACCGCAGGAAGCCCCTGCGGTGCATACATAGGAACGCCCTGCAAGTTTGAGGCTTGCAGGGCGTCAATATAAACTGAAGGTATGTTTTTATGCTGTCTCACCGACAAGAAGCTTTAGGTCTTCGTCCACCGTGCCGATACCGGCGATGCCGAAGTTCTCCACCAGCACCTTCGCCACATTGGGAGAGAGGAAGGCGGGGAGCGTCGGACCCAGATGGATATTCTTGACGCCCAGATACAACAGGGCGAGAAGCACAATGACTGCTTTCTGCTCGTACCATGCGATATTGAACGCAATCGGCAGGTCGTTGACATCGTCCAGCCCAAAGACCTCCTTCAATTTCAGGGCAATCAGCGCCAGAGAATAAGAGTCGTTGCACTGTCCGGCATCAAGTACTCGGGAAATCCCGCCGATATCTCCCAAAGCAAGCTTGTTGTACTTGTACTTGGCACAGCCTGCGGTTAGAATTACCACATCCCTCGGCAGTTTTTCAGCAAATTCCTTGTAATATTCTCTGGACTTCATTCTGCCGTCGCAGCCCGCCATAACTACAAACTTGCGGATCGCGCCGGACTTGATGGCCTCCACGACCTTATCCGCCAGAGCAAAGACCTGCTCGTGCGCAAAACCGCCGATGATGCTTCCGGTTTCGATTTCCTGCGGCGGTGCACAAGTCTTAGCCTGTTCGATGATGGCAGAGAAGTCCTTGACGGTTCCGTACTCGCCTTCGATGTGGCGGCATCCCGGATAACCTGCGGCACCGGTTGTCCACAGTCTGTCCTTGTAGGAATCGGCAGGAGGAACGATGCAGTTCGTGGTCATGAGAATCGGTCCGTTGAAGGTCTCGAACTCCTCCTTCTGCTTCCACCATGCGTTTCCATAGTTCCCTGCAAAGTGATCGTACTTTTTGAATGCCGGATAATAGTGCGCAGGAAGCATTTCGGAGTGAGTGTAGACGTCCACTCCCGTGCCCTTTGTCTGCTCCAGAAGCTGTTCCAGATCCTTCAGGTCATGACCGGAAATCAAAATGCCGGGGTTGTTCCGGACGCCGATATTGACCTCTGTGATTTCAGGATTTCCGTATGCGCCGGTATTGGCGGAATCGAGAAGCGCCATGCCGTCCACGCCGAACTTCCCGGTCTCCAGCGTCAGCGCCACCAGATCGTCAACTGTGAGGCTATCGTCCAAAGTCTTTGCCAGTGCGCGCTGAAGGAAAGCGTCGATTTTTTCGTTGTCCTGCATCAAGGCGTTGGCGTGCTTGGAGTATGCCGCAAGCCCCTTGAGACCGTAGGTAATCATCTCGCGCAAGGAACGGATGTCTTCATTCTCCGTCGAGAGAACGCCGACCGCGTCGGAATCCGCTTTTGCGTCGAACTCACTCTCGCTTCCGTTCCAAAGCGCCGCTTCCGGCAGGGAGTCCAGGTCAGTCAGCTTCGAGCGCAGGTCTTCCTTGACTTTGAGCGTTTCCTTGATTCTCGCAACGATTGCGTCGCGATCGAAGTTCGCGTTGGTAATCGTAGTAAACAGGTTGACGGTCACGAGATGGTTGACGTCCTTTCCGATCTCTTTTCCTTCCTCCCGGAGTTTAGTGGTCACGCAGGAAAGCCCCTTCGTCACATAGATCAGCAGATCGAGCATGGACGACAGTTCGGGTCTCTTTCCGCATACGCCGACCTTTGTGCAGCCGGTGCCCCTCGCCGTCTCCTGACACTGATAGCAGAACATTTCACATTTTTTCATTGGTTTTTGCTCCTTTCGTTTTTGCCATTCACTTAGTCGGCCTTTACAAACATGTCTTTTCCCACACCACAGATTGGGCACACCCAATCATCGGGAATGTCTTCAAATGCTGTTCCCGGAGCTATTCCACCTTCCGGATCGCCGATCGCCGGATCGTAGATATATCCGCAGGGCTCACATAGGTACTTGTCCATTTCGTTTTCTCCTCATTTAATCAAGAATTCTTCCGTCGCGGGAAATCGTCACAATCTGCCACAGGATGAACTTGCCGCTTGCTTGAAGCGCATTTTTTGCCCCCATTTCGAGGCCTCCGCAGCAGGGCACCTCCATGCGCACGATGGTTACACCCTTGTCAGATCTTCGCCTTCTTCGTTTTTATGATTCTAGGGTCAACAGCAGTGCCATCTTAAACCGCTTGGCTGCCTTGACGCTGTGAATTCCTGCTTTGGCAAAACGGAAATTCTCACCGGCTTTGATGGGATGTTCTTTTCCTTCGTAGCCAATCACGCCCTCGCCATCCAACACGAAGATGAGCGCTTCGCCCGGAGCGGCGTGTTCGGACAATTCGGTGCCCGCATCAAAGGCCATGATAACAAACTTCATCTTGTCGTTATGCACGACATCCATGTTGACGATCTTGCCGTCCTGATAGGGGACAATTTCTGCCAGTCTGAAAACTTCACCCGCCTTGATTGCCTCGTTCATGATATCGCTCCTCCTGATCGAAACTTCTGTATAAACAGCACCTTCCGCTGTTCGTATTCCCATCGGTGTATCCGTTAGGGTTATAATGCTCTCGCTGGTATGGAGGTTCCGCCTAAAGCCGTCTGCCCCGTAGATCTCTATGACGCCTTCCGCCATAATAATCAGTTTGTGATACGGATAAATCTCTGCGCTGATATCCGTATTCCTGGCCAAGGAAAAGCAAATGATGTCGTTTGCTCCGTCATGCACGGCTTTGGAGATCGTGCAGCCGGGAATCGCCGGATTGTCCATTGCGATGGAGAATACTTCTCCGACCTTCTCCTTCATCATCATGTTCTTTTGATCGTAAAGCGGGCATCGTCCCGACTGTCAAGCGCAAAAGGAGTACCATCCAACATGCCGCGCATCACGCAGTCTCGGAGCTCGTAGTAGATATTCGTCTCTCCGTTCCAGTACTGTGCGTGAATATCCTGCGTCATTTGCCAAGAGACTTCATCATCGGATTCAGTTACGACAGCATTCACTCTGTCACACGGCATACCGTTGACGAAGAAATCTTCAAAGATGCGGAAAACGTCCGTAGCTTTTTCTGCGTCCCTTCCGTTCCTCCGGCCATAGCGAAACGCGACTTTGCTGATTTCCTCCAATCTTTCGGGATGCGTGGTAAGGACAGTCTGAATCAAATCCGCATACCTCGTTTCCGCATCATGAATCTGATCTTGAAGCCAGCCGTGGATATTGCTTTCATCAATGACGTCTTCCAATGCGGGCAGGTCTCTGATGTAAGCAGTACGATCTGAAATCCAGCCGTTCCCGGCAGCCATGGAGGCAATCGCTTTGGTGAGTTCCTCCTGCTTGCCAATCTTGTTATACAGCCAGAAGTGGATTGGTCCTAAAAATGCGCTCATGATCCGCTTACTTTCCGCTATCGGCGATTTTATCGTTGATGGCCTTTATGACGCTTTCAGGATCAACCCCATGAACGGCGCAGGCATCCTCAAGACTCTCCGCCTGGGAAGCTGGACAGCCGAGGCAGTGCATACCGATTCCGAGCAGCACCTCCGCCGTTTCCGGGTACTGGTTTACGATTTCACCGATCAAGGTTTTCCTGTTTACAACTGTGGTTCCCATAAGTTTTTCCTCCCTGTTCTTGATTTTCTGCTCTGATTATACTATAATCGAAACAACGCGTATGTTGTTGCAACAACGGAAGGATGATTTTCATGAATACTTTTTTTCTTTCCAACACGCCGCTGTTTCATGGAATCAGCGAGAGCGAAATCTCGGAGCTGCTTAGCTGCCTGGGTGCGAAAGAGCGCAAATACAAAAAGGATGAGATTATTATCCGGGCGGGGTCCTCTGTCAGCGAAATCGGGCTTGTGGAATCCGGCAGTGTGAATATCGTCGTCAATTTTTACTGGGGAAACAGCCATATTTTCGGTCATGTGGGAAAAGGACAGGTTTTTGCAGAAAACTATGCGGCAATTCCCGGCAAGGAGCTGCTTTGCGACGTTGTTGCCTGCGAGGAGACCGAAGTACTCTTTCTGAGTATGCGGAATATGCTGACTACCTGCCCGAGAGGATGCGCATTCCATACCCGCATCATTCAGAATATGCTTCGGATTTCCGCACAGAAGAACCTGAATCTCTCTTCGCGCATGATGCATACCGCGTCAAAATCTCTCCGGGAACGCCTGCTTTCTTATCTTTCGGAGCAGGCGCTGGAACACAGAAGCTCGCGCTTTACCATTCCCTTCGACCGCCAGCAGCTTGCCGACTATCTTGCCGTAGACCGCAGCGCCATGTCCAATGAACTGTCCAAGATGCAGAAGGACGGATTGATTACTTACCACAAGAACGAGTTCACGCTAAATGGATCAACATGATTATTAAGCAAAAAGTCTTCTCGCCGACTTAGACGGGAAGACTTTTGTTTTACCCGGCACTACTTGTTTTCGCCAAGAAAAAATGTTTTTGCAAACTCCATGTCTTGCACAAGCTCCACCGTACCGAGATACGCTCCTGAATTGTCACGCACCGCCATGTATTTCACCAGCATCGTGCGGCCACCCTTTTCCATCCAGACAGGCACCTCGTCACGGCGATTGTTCCTGAAATCGTCGATGATCTGGCGCACCATCGGCTCGATCTTTGGCGGATGGCAGGAGAACACTTCCCGGTCAATGGCCATGCCGGGGCGCTTGAAGACCTTCGGTCCTTCATTGAAGAAGCGGTTAATGTTATCCGCATCCACAAAGGTAATTTCCATCGGGATCGTATTCAAAAGCGCGGTCAGCTGTTCCACGGTCATGTGACCGCCGGGCATTACGATCTCGCCCACCGCATCGAAGACTGTGGAAACCTTCCTGCCCTCCACAGTCTCCCAGCGTTCCTGTTCCACGCCGAAGCACAGGTCGTAATCCTTCTCGTCGTGGTAGATGCCGTACCATTCCTCCTCTGTGAAGTTCACTGCGCAGATTGGGAACAGGATGTTCTGCTCCTTGTAGATCATTTCCTCGGCCCGGGTCAGCACGGCGTCCAGCCTGGCGCTCCATTCTGCGCCGTGATCGTTTTCCTTTGCAAGCGCACTAAGTTCATCGCGAATCTCGTCGTCCACCGTCCACATCACATCGGAGGGACCGGAGACGCCGTATTTCACCTTCAGCAGGGGATAGAGCATATCGCCCTTTTTGGCATAATGGATCGAAAGATCACGAATCGCCGGGATAAGCGATTCATCCTTGCCCTCCTTAAATCTGGCAAGCAAATCGGTAAGCGCGTCGTTTTCTTTTGTCAGCGTGTACAGAGGATGCCCGGCTATTGCCTCCAGTTCGGTGGCGCGGGCGTTCTTATCCGTGTGGTCCTTTTTGGGGAAGGAGTCTCTCTTCGCCAGCTCCTCATGCGCCTTTTTTCGCAGGAGGGAGGCTTCGACTTCCTTTTCTGCATTGGCTATTTTCTCCTCGGTTGTCGCGCCATGGAACAGGGCGGAGTGGACGTCGCAGAGCCTCTGCACTTCAGAAAGCGGTGTTCCCTCTTTCATGAGCTCCTGTTCCGCCTGCATGATCTCCGATGCCTCGACGTCGCTAAACTCACGGACGAAGTCCGCCCGTACAGTCTCCAGTTTTTCGCCTTCGCCCAGCCTTTTCAGATAGGTCTTGAGCTGTTCGGTGCGGCTTGCGGGAGGATTGTTCACATTTGTTTTCTCCGCACCAGCCTGCGGCGCAGAAGACATGTCCGGCATCTCACCGACAAGCTCGAAGCCTTTGCCCATCAAGGTTGTCACGACATCCATCATAGAGATATTCTTCATCTTCGCGCCTTTGGGAATCGTCATGATCTTGCCGACGGAGTGCAGCATGGGCTTTTTAATGATCTCGGTAAAACCGAGCCCTGCCATGATCTCGATCAGCTCAGGGTATTCCTGTGTCAATTCATAGACAGTTTTATTCAAATCAAGCTTCTTTGCCATAGTGATAGACCTCCTTTGTATTTTTCTGTATTTATTATAAACATACTTAGAAGGATTGTATGTTGTTCAAACAACAAAGCAACACATTTTTTCTGGCCACACTCCAAAGCAAAGCTGATTGCAAATTTGGGCGGAGAATATACTCCTACCTATATCTACTTCTGAATAAGCCGTACAATTATTTGTCAAAAGAGATAAGAGTGGCGGGGATTGCTCCCCGCCGCCCGATACCTTTACCTTATATGTAGATCAGATCATGATTAACGATCTCTGTTGCCCTGTCACGGATGTTATTCATCCGCTGCACCCATTGCATCTGATCCTGCGCTTTGAGCTGTTCGGTGACCCCCTCACGTTCGGCCATTTGCTCTGTCAGCAGGAGCATTTGTTCCGCTGCCTGTTCGTTGATGTCGGCAAGGTATGTATTCAGCCTGCCGCTGGTCAGCAGTTCCGTGTAAAGAGCTTTTCGCTCCTGCTTTATGTGCCGCAGATGCCGCTGCCCCCAAATGCCAATAGGTTTTTCTTCTTCGGCTGGTACTGTCAAGCATGGAATGTAGTAATCGCCCTGCAGTTCGTACCATAAACCGTTGCTTTCGTTATAAATGGTCTTTTCCATTGTGAAATCCTCCTGTATAATAGTTCCGTTGATGTATTCGCACATATGTCACAGGCTCCCGATTGCCACACCTTGTTATATCCTGTTATGGGTTTTTCTTGCCCTTGCTTTTGCCCTTATGAGCTGCGCGGGCGTTGTAGAAACGGTGTAACATTTAATAAAGGGATTCGGTGAGCAGATTGCGAAAAATCCTTTGTTTGGGGCGGTTTCAGAGGACTTCATTAACGCCCTATAATCAGCGGCGAATGCCTATGATTTTGAGGAATTCAAATCGGGATTTGGTCAGTGGATCACTTTATAACGCAATCGTAAATACGACTTTTTCAAAACCATGCATTCTTGCAGCTTCAGCACGCCAATTTTTGATAATTCACTTTCGGACAACAGGGATTTTCCGTCAATGAGTGTGGGCGTATCTTTGCCGCCGATCAAAACAGGGGCGATGACGATATCAATATAATCGAATAACTTTTCATGAAGAAATAAACTGTTTAACGTACCTCCGCTTTGTATCGTTATTCTTTCACAACCGTATTCTGATTTGAGTTCAGCAAGTGCCTCTTTCAGTGAGGGACCATTTTGGCGTATGATATGCAGATTGCTTTCATCTACATCAAAGGCCGGATGGTTTGCATTAGACGTGATTAATACAAATTCTTTTGCTAAGGAACAAAAATAGAGTACGCCATTTTTGTTCAAATGATCATTATCAATTATTACAAAGGAAACGGGTGTTTTGTCGGGCATTTCTTTTGTGTTGACACCCAGTTTAGCTTGGACGCGGCCAGAATTGAGCGACCACAGATCTGTCGTCTGCTCTATTTCATAATATGACATTAAGGTCAAAAGGGAGGTTTTGAAGTTAGCGCAGCTAATGTTAGGCCTGTTTTGCTGCTCCAAAACAATATCATACCAATAAAAATTGCCTGCCGGCCCTCTATACGGGACGGCAGGCAATCCAATCTTCCGATTGTTTAACTGAGGAGAGGATTTTGGGCGCAGGACAACAAGCCTCTCCGGTGTCGAAGAAGTTTGTTGAAATTCATTGCGGAGATTTTAGCCCCAAAAAAGAATTTACTCGGGATAAATCCTCTCACGGGCATCTTGTCTACTTGGTACCGGTTACGCAGTATGGACGGAACCGATTCTATTCCGTTCCGAATTCTATGCCAATTTTGAAAATCAGGTGCATGCATCTGTTGCTGCTGCCTTGCGCGCTCCACAGCCGAGCGGGAAAGTGACATTTGACAGGTCGCCCGTCGCTGCTTTGCTTGGCATTCTTCGCGGTGATCACATCCCATGCAATGTTCAGATTTAAAGTAGGCCCTGATTCGGGACGTTCTTTCTGTGTAGGAGCAGCGTATTGGCGCATATCCGGCTGGACATTGCTGCACACTCTTTCCGTTATCACTTAGCAGAAAACCGCCGTAAATATCCGGTACAGCTACACCCTTTAATGCTGTATTGATGAGCTCAATATTTTTCTCTGCTGCAAGTTCTCTGCACTCCTGCCCCACATAGCCGCCATCCGCAACAATCCGCACGGTCTCCTTTTGTTCTTCTGTGCGCGTAAGATGGTCGCGAAGAAAGCGCGGGTCGGAAAATATGTTTTTCTCATATTGATAATCCGTAATCACGGAACCGCTGCTGTCCACACTCTCCACCACATTCGCAGCATACCCAATATGGTCTTTCCCTGCCTTTACACAGTATGTCGCATCCGGGTCAGTAGGATTTTGCAGGGAAGTTGTTGACGGGGATTCCTCTCCCTTCTTGCGAAGCCGTCTTCCGCCGCTTCCGGCAATGGTCTGCTCGTCCAGGCATCGGACAAGCAGACGATACTCCTCTGTTTCCTGATATTGTGCCGCACTCCGCAGCAGAAGCTGGTCCGCATCTTTCAGAATGGTCTCTATTCGCTCATTCATATCTGTGTTCCGGCAATGATACACGATGAAATTGCGGTCACTTGGCTGGCAGTAATGTTCCAGCCCTGTCAGTTTACCGATGCCTTCCTTCTTTTCGATACGCTTGGCAAGTCTTGCAACACAGGAATAGAGCAGCTCGATCCGGCTTAATTTTCGGATATTTGCCTCGATCATCAGCGAATCCATACGTTTGACGTGAGAATTGATCCCCATCAGTTTTGCGATTTTGCGGTTCAGATCGCAGACGCACTCATGGAACAAATCTACGCCGGTAGTTTTTTCGTATTCATAGCAGCGTTTCCGAAAACGGGACAAGGATTTGTCGCTCAACGGCTGCTCCTCGTAGCTGGTGGTGTGGAGAGCATACTGATAATGGATGTCCAGCATCAGATTCTCAACAATCTCGTCATCGGACAAAGCAAACAGTTCTTTTATAATGAGCGCACCCACAATAATATTGACTGGGGTATTGGGTCGTGAAGCATTTTGAGAATACAAAACTCGGAAACGTTCTTCGTCAATGGCGGGAAAAATCTCATCAGAAAACACTTTTGCCCATGACTTTTCCAAAAAGCTCCGCTCCCGTCTCGTGAGCCGGAGACTGCGGTCGAATATGGACAACTGCTGGCTTCCGTTGGCCCTGTATGACATCTTCCGCCACCACCCTGTTTTTATCTACATTATATCAAACCTGAAGTATTGTGTCACACCCCCTTTTGACCTTAATGTCAAAATGTAGTACAATCCCAAATTTAGCCAGAAAGGAGGAGCCGCTGATGCCGCAGGCCAAACTCATCTCACCTATCACCAGGCAGGAAATTCGCAAAGTCCGAGTTGCCGCTTACTGCCGGGTATCTTCCAATTCGGCGGATCAGCAGAACTCCTACGCCAACCAGATCCGGGTCTATACCAGCCTCATTCAGAGGAAAAAAGAGTGGGAACTGGTAGAGATATTCGCTGACGAAGGTCTGTCTGGCATGAACGCACAGAACCGCACCGAATTCCAGCGAATGATCAAGATGTGCGAACAGCACCAAATTGACCTGATCGTCACCAAATCCGTCTCCCGCTTCGCCCGAAACGCCAAGGAGTCTCTGGAATATGTCCGGAAGCTGAAACTGCTCGGCGTGGGGGTGCAGTTCGAGAAAGAGGGAATCTACACTCTGGCCCTCGGAGATGAGATGCTGCTCAACACCTTCTCTGCCATCGCACAGGAGGAGTCCAATCCTGATGAACCGCATCATCGCCAATAGCTATCTGCTCATCCCCCGCCCCAAAAAGCGAAAAGAGCTGTCGGCGGAAGCCCAGCAGATCAACCGGGAAATTGATGCCGAGCTGGAGCGGGATGACCCCAGCGATGCGCTGATTATCGTCAAAACAATCGAAATGGCAGAGCGGCTCTATGCTGAGAGCGATGCCCATCTGCAGATTGCCGCATCCATCGCCCGAAAGCGAGTTACTGCAAAACCTCGCTCACGGTAGATGAGACCGCCCTCCACGCCGCTATTGTTCGGGCAATCAACCGATTCAACGAGGAAGACGAGTCCACTTATATGGCACTCATGCGGGCAACCATTGGTGAAGCAATCGGTCTAACCGGAGGCACAGATGAGATCGACCTGCTCCGGCGAAAAATAGATGGGCTGAATCGGAAAATGGTATCTCTTATCAATGAGAGCGTGGAAAGCGGAGAGGGTATCGAGAGTCACGAAGCTGAATTCAAAGAACTTTCCGATACCATTGAACTCCTGCAAGGACGGATTCAGAAACTCGAAGAAGCACTTGCTTCCGATCAGGTGAATGACAGCCGAATCCTTCAACTACAGCAGATCATCGCCGACCGAGCATCCAAAAAGATGGAGTACGACGATACCATCGTCCACCAAATGATTGAGTGTGTGAAGGTGTATCCCGACGGGAGACTGGACATTATCTTCGGAGGAGGGTACCTTATCGAAGAACGCCTGGAAAAAGAAAATTGATAACTTCAAATATAATTGACATAATCGCTGAAATAATATAATATAATTTATGTTAGGAGGCGATTGTGCATGGCAAAAAAAGCCACGGTCATCATGCCGCAAACACGGGAGATCCTGGCACAGATGGGTGAGCAGATCCGCCTGGCCCGCCTGCGCAGGAAGTTGAGCCTGGAATTGGTAGCAGAGCGTGCCGGGATCAGCCGAGCCACTCTTATATCCATTGAGAAAGGCACCCCTACGGTATCCATCGGCTCCTATGCCGCTGTGCTGCACGCATTAAACAATATGGACAGCGACCTGCTGCTTATTGCAAAAGATGATGAATTTGGCAGGAAGCTACAAGATCTGGCGCTGCCCACCAGACGGCGGGCGCCCAAGAAAGGAGAGTAGCCCATGGCGCAGGACGAAAAGACCATCTATGTATATGAAAATTGGCGTGGAGAGGCACCCACTCTGCTGGGGCGGCTGCGCTGTGGCTT
>OGQJ01002012.1_pt1 | contig 16728 bp, 17 predicted proteins | sample 1553161 | NCBI WGS metagenome assembly OGQJ01 (sample SAMEA2579923, study PRJEB22360) | human gut metagenome | biome: human gut; feature: human-associated habitat; material: faeces | place: Denmark | collected 2008/2010 | reverse complement strand
ATCTAACGCGTCTGCCAATTCCGCCATATCCGCATATTCTGTTTTGTTCGTGAGCCGTGACGCTCGGAACGATAGTTATTATACCAGATATGGCAGAATTGTCAAGCATTATTTTTAATTTTTCTCGACAAAATTTTGCTTGAAAATTGATGCATTCTGAATGGCAGCTGCAGGGCGAAATTTTTGCCAAAGTGTGATACAATAAACAGGACGCGCCGGGAGGGTGTCCTGCGCGCAGACTGAGAAAACGAGGGAAATGCAGAATGTTCAATATCATTATTTTCCTGCTGGGAGCAGGCATCATGTTCTTTATGGCTCTGCGCAGTGTGCTGGCACGGCGCAGGCTGTGCACGCAGGGGCAGAAGGTCACGGCCACGGTGGAGGGCACCGTGCAGAGCCGGGATGGCGGTGCCTATGTGCTGGCCTTTACCACCGCAGGCGGCAGCCATCGGCTGCACTACCCGAAGCCTGCGCGGGGCAAGAGCTTTGCGGTGGGGGATACCGTCACCTTATACTATGACCCCGAAAACCCGGAAAAAATGTATGTAGAAGGCGACCGGGCCACGCTGGGAGCCGAGGTGTTGTATACCGTGATAGGTGTGGCCCTGCTGGTGCTGACCGTGGGCATTGCCCGCTGAAAGGGGAAAAGAAGATGAAACTGGAACATTTTGGCATGGCTGAGCCGGGCGACTGCCGTCTGGTATTCACAGCCGGTGCCGAGGAACTGGCGGCAGCCGTTGCACAGGTGCAGGCGGAGCCGGACGCGCCGCAGGAAGAGGATGGTCTGCTGACTGAGGCGGTGAATCGCACCATTCTTGGCGGCTTTTCGGCGCTGTATGAGCAGCTGGTGCAGGAGTACCATGTGGTGCCGGTGACCGACCCGGATTTTGAATTGCTGGCGGTGAACCGGGCCGAGGGCTTCCGGGCGGGGGCGCAGTTCTACGCGCTGCCGCCGCTGGCAGTGGGAGCATACACCGGTTTCGTGCAACCCATTGAGCCGCACCCCATCCGGCAGCTGACCATTGAACTGGAGATCAACCGTCACCACGGCGACGAAGAACGTGCAGCCGATGCAGCGGGCAAGGCGGCGCTGCGGCAGCAGGTGGCCCGCGAGATCTGGGCACAGCGCTGTGCCCAGGCTGAGCAGCGGGCACGCAAGGAGCTGGTATGGCAGCTGGGCGATGCAGTGAAAGGCCCGCTGCCAAAGCAGCTGGTGGGCGGTAACTATTTTGCCGAGCAGCGCCAGTTCAACCTGAGCCTGCAGGCCAATGGCATCAACTTTGACCAGTTCCTTAAAGTGCGCGGCCAGACGGTGGAAGAGTTCCGTGCATGGCTCCACGCGCAGGCAGAGCGCAAGCTGCGCAGCTGGCTGGGGCTTCTGCTGGTGGCAGAAAAGGAGGGCCTTGCACCCACGGATGCCGAGGTGGAAGCAGCCGCTGCCCACTGGGATGCCAAGCTGGACGGCGAGCGCACCTTCCCCGCCAACGATGCACGCAAGGTGCGCCAGCGTCTGGCCCGGGAGAGGGCGGAGCAGTTCATTGTGGAGCACTCTACCCTCACGCCGCCGCCCGATGAACCCATCGTGCAGAAAGTTGAAAGCAAATAATAACAAAAAGGAGCGATGCAGCGCATCGCTCCTTTTTGTTATTATTATCAGGAACTCTCAGGTCTCCACGCCCTCGAACTGGCTGTTGTAGAGCTTGGCGTAGAAGCCGTTTGCAGCAAGCAGCTCGTCGTGGCTGCCCTGCTCCACAATGTGGCCGTCCTTCATCACAAGGATCACGTCCGCCTCGCGGATGGTGGAAAGGCGGTGCGCCACAATAAAGCTGGTACGGCCCTGCATCATGCGGGCAAAAGCTTTCTGGATACGCACCTCGGTGCGGGTATCAATGGAGGATGTTGCTTCGTCCAGGATCAGCATCGGCGGCAGGCAGAGCATCACGCGGGCAATGCACAGCAGCTGCTTCTGGCCCTGACTGATGTTGCCGCCGTCCTCGGCGATGACGGTATCGTAGCCCTCCGGCAGGCGGCGGATGAAGCTGTCTGCATGGGCGGCTTTGGCTGCTGCCACGATCTCTTCAAGGCTTGCATCCGGCTTGCCGTAGGCAATGTTTTCCCGCACGGTACCGGCCCGCAGCCATGTATCCTGCAGCACCATGCCGTAGCTGCCGCGCAGGGAAGCGCGGGTCACATCCCGGATGTCGGTGCCGGACACCTTGATGGAACCGCCGTTCACATCATAGAAGCGCATGAGCAGGTTGATGAGGGTGGTCTTGCCGCAGCCGGTAGGGCCGACGATGGCAATGCGCTGGCCGGGCTTTACGTCGAGGGAAAGGCCCTCGATCAGCGGGCGGTCGGGCAGGTAGCGGAAGGAAACATCCTCCAGCTGCACATGGCCGTCCGGCTGCAGCACGGAGGCGTTCTCGACTTCCGGCACCTGATCGTCGGCATCCAGCAGCTCAAACACGCGGGCGGCGCAGGCCAGGGCATTCTGCAGCTCCGTCACCACGCCGGAGATTTCGTTGAAGGGCTTGGTGTACTGGTTGGCGTAGCTCAAAAACACGCTCAGCTGGCCGATGGTGATGCCGCCCCGCACCGCGTACACGGCACCCACAAGGCCCACGCCTGCGTACACGATGTTATTCACAAAGCGGGTGGCGGGGTTGGTCAGGCTGGAAAAGAAGATGGCCTTCAGGCTCACGTCCTGCAGACGGCCATTCACCTCGTCAAAGGCGGTAAGGCTCTCGGCCTCGTGGCCGAAGGCCTGCACCACCTTCTGGCCCTCGATCATCTCGTTGACCAGCGCGGTCTGCTCGCCGCGCACGGCGCTCTGGCTCTGGAAGTAACCATAGCTGCGCTTGGCAAGGAAGCTTGCCACCACGAGGCTCAGCGGGGTGATGCACACCACCACCAGCGTGATGGGCACATTCTCGCTGAGCATGAACAGCAGGGTGCCGAGGATGGTCAGAACGCCGCTGAACAGCTGTGTAAAGCCCATCAGCAGGCCGTCCGCAAAGGTATCCACATCGGCCACCATGCGGCTGACGATATCGCCGGAGGGATGGCTGTCGAGGTAGGAAAGCGGCAGGGTCTGAATTTTGCGCAGGGCTTCGTTGCGCAGGTCGCGGCTGACAAGGAAGGTGATGCGATTGTTGCACACGCTCAGCAGCCACTGTGCAAGAGCGGCCACACCGGCAACCACCAGCACCTCGATGATAATGCGCATCACACCGCCAAAATCTACGGCACCCTTACCCAGCATCATATCAATGGCGCTGCCGCAGAGGATGGGGATATACAGCTGTGCGCCCACGCTCACAGCAGCCACTACAAGGCTGCACACCACAAACAGGGAATAAGATTTGATCTTGCCCAGAACACGGGTCAAGGTGGCCTTGCGCTGCTGCGGGGTCAGCTTTGTTTTTGCTTTTGCACTCATTTCTGCGCATCCCCTTTCTTGAACTGGCTCTCGTAGATCTCCTCGTAGACGGGGCAGGTCTGGCGCAGCTGGTCGTGGGTGCCGATGCCCACCAGATGGCCGTCGTCCAGCACCAGAATTTGATCCGCGTGCTGCAGGCTGGCGGCGCGCTGGCTCACGATGAACACGGTCAGGCTGCCGGGCAGAGCAGCCAGTGCCTTGCGCAGGGCGGCATCGGTGGCGTAGTCCAGTGCGCTGGCGCTGTCGTCAAGGATCAGAATTTCCGGCTTGCCCACAAGGGCGCGGGCGATGGTCAGGCGCTGCTTCTGTCCGCCGGACAGGTTGCGACCGCCCTGCTCCACAGGCTCGTCCAGCCCAAGGGGCTTGGCTTTGACGAACTCTGCAGCCTGTGCTGTTTCCAGTGCGGCCCACAGGTCCGCATCGGTGGCATTCTTGTTGCCCCACAGCAGGTTGGAGCGGATGGTGCCGCCAAAGAGCTGGGCCTTCTGCATGACCATGGCTGCCTTGCCGCGCAGTTCTTCACGGGGATAGTTCCGGGCATCGCGGCCCATGATCTCCACCGTGCCCTCGGTGGCATCGTAGAAGCGGGGAATCAGGTTGACAAGGCTGGATTTGCCGCTGCCGGTACCGCCGATGACACCAATGGTCTGGCCGCGCTTTGCAGTGAAGCTGATGTCGGAAAGGCTGGGTGCACCGGCACCCGCATAGGTCAGGCTTACATGCTCAAAGCGCACGGCATCGCCGGATTTTTCGGCGGGCACCTCGCCCAGAAGCTTTTCCGGGAAGGCCATGCCGGGCGTGGTGTCCAGCACAGCCTGCACGCGGCCTGCGCAGGCCAGCGCCTTGCTCACCTGCACGATCAGGTTTGCCAGCTTGACCAGCTCCACAAGGATCTGGTTCATGTAGTTCACCAGCGCAATCACGTCGCCGGAAGCCATGCCACCCACATTGATCTCAATGCTGCCCACATATAGCAGTGCCACAATGGCAATGTTGATGAGCACATAGGTCAGCGGATTCATCAGGGCAGAGATATGGCCTACATGGAGCTGCATCTTGGTCAGCAGGTCGTTGGCATTCTCAAAGCGCTCTACCTCGCTCTTTTCCTTATCAAAAGCGCGCACCACGCGCACACCGGTCAGGTTTTCGCGGGTCAGGCCCAGCACCCGGTCAAGGCGATTCTGTACCGTCTTGTACAGGGGCCGGGTAGCAGCCATGATGCCGAACACCACCACGCTCAGCAGCGGGATGGTCACTACAAAGATCAGCGCTGCACGGGAATTCACCGTAAAGGCCATGACCATGGCACCGATCACTACGAACGGGCTGCGCAGGAACAGGCGTAAAAACAGGTTCAGGCCGCTCTGCACCTGATTCACGTCGCTGGTCATACGGGTGATCAGGGTGCTGGTGCCGAGGGTGTCCATCTCGGTAAAGCTCAGGGTCTGGATGTGCTCAAACAGGGCGTGGCGCAGAGCTGTGGAATAGCCCACGGCCGCCTTTGCGGAAAAATACTGTGCCGTCAGGCTGCAGGCAAGGCCGATCATGGCCAGCAGCAGCAAAATGCCGCACCGCACAAGAATATAGTGGAAGTCGTGGGCGGCAATGCCGATGTTCACGATATCCGCCATGACCAGCGGCACGAACAGGTCGAACGTGGCTTCCAGCATCTTGAAAAGGGGCGCAAGCACGCTCTCGCGCTTGTAGTCCTTCAGATAGCCTAGCATCTTGTTCAAGGCGATACTCCTTCTTTCTTGCTTTCTTGCATTATAAGGTTTATGAAATCCTACTTATTATAGCGTACAAAAACTTAAAAAGCCATAGAAAATGTTTTTATTGCAAAAGTGTGCTGAAAACCGCCGGGCAAAATGCCGAAAACGGTTGAAACCAGGGTGGGGGTATGCTACAATAATTTTAAATATTGCACAAAAGGGGAAACAGGAATGCTGATAAGTTTGGTCGTTCCGTGCTACAATGAGGAAGAATCACTTCCCATTTTTTATAAAGAGGCCAGTAAGATCGCACAGCAGATGGGAATATCCCACGGAGCAGATTTTGAGTTCATCTTTGTGGATGACGGCTCAAAAGACCGCACACTGCAGATCGCGCGGGAATTGCACCGGAAAGATGCCCGTGTGCGGTACATCTCCTTCAGCCGGAACTTTGGCAAGGAAGCAGGCATTTATGCCGGATTAAAAGCGGCAAAGGGCGATTATGTAGCAACGATGGATGCGGATCTGCAGGACCCGCCCTCGCTGCTGCCGGAAATGCTGGAGCTGCTGTTCTCCGGCGAATATGACTGCGCGGCCACCCGCCGCACGACACGCGAGGGTGAACCGCCCGTTCGCAGCTGGTTTGCCAAAAAGTTTTATCAGATCATCAATAAGCTCTCGGATACAGAGATCGTGGATGGAGCAAGAGACTTCCGCCTGATGAGCCGCAAAATGACTGATGCCGTGCTGAGCATGGCGGAATATAACCGCTTCAGCAAGGGCATTTTCAGCTGGGTCGGCTTTAAAACAAAGTGGATCGACTACAAAAACGTAGAGCGTGTGGCGGGCACAACAAAGTGGAACTTCTGGGGTCTGCTCAAATATTCGATCGAAGGCATTGTGGGCTTTTCCACAGCTCCACTGCTGATGGCGGCGGGCCTTGGCCTTGCCTTTTGCGTATTGGCGTTTGTAGGCATCATAATCGTGGTGGTGCGTGCACTGATGTTCGGCGACCCTACTTCCGGCTGGCCGAGCCTTGTCTGCATTATCCTTTTGTGCAGTGGTGTGCAGCTGCTGTGTACGGGCATTGCGGGCGAGTACCTTGCCAAAACATATCTTGAAACAAAGCACAGACCGATCTATATTGCTGCTGAGACCGAAGAAGATCTGGACGCGGAATAAGGCGTTTCAAGGAAAATGTATTTTTGACGGGGTGCCAGAAGAAGCTGATCTGGCACCCCGCTTTTTTTGAGCAGGGAAAAATGGATACATACAGATAGGCGTTGTACCCAAAGCCATTTCCTGCTATACTAAAAATTGACTAGAAATTGGAAGAATGGTGAGCAGATGGCAAAAAGACAAGACGGCGGCATCCGGCTCCGCCCGGTGGGCACCCGCAAGCATCGGCAGAACGCTCCGGCCTACAGCCCGGCGGGCACCGGCTGCCCGGCCTTTGAGCAGGCAGTGGAAAATTTATATAAAGGCCAGAACGAAGAAAGCTTCTGGACGCTGATGGGCGCTTTGAACTATGCACTGGAAATGGAGACCCATGTTCTGGTGCCGCTGCGCACGGCACTGACGGTGCACAACACGCCTGCACCGTGGACGGAGCATCCGGTGCCCACGGCAAAGGCTAAGGACCTGCAGCTGTGGACCCTGCGCAACGAGAAGGGCCGCACATGGCTGCCTATGTTCACCTCTGCAGCTGCGGCCTGCGCCGACCGCAGCACTTCTGCCCGGCCAATGGCAGATTACACCCTGCAGGATGCCATGGAGCTGGCCCTTTCCACTGAGGGGATCGACGGCGTGGTGCTGGACCCGTGGAGCCACTCGGCTACGCTGGACGGCGCTCTGCTCAACGGTTTGCTGCACGCGGGTCATACGCCGGAAGACCCCGGTGATGAGAAAGCAGATGCCGGAAAGGAAGCCGCCCGCAAGGGCAACTGGGCGCAGGCTGTGGAATGCTTTGAAAAAGCAGCCGAGCTTGGCAGCGCCATGGGACTTGCCCTGCTGGCAGACTGTATTTATAAGGGCCGCGGCACCCGCACGAACCGTGCCAAGGCCCGCCGCATGTGGAAGGAAGCAGCAGACAGCGGCGAGATCTTATCCAACATTGCACTGGGCGATGACTGCGCTGCCCGGGGCGACAATGGCCGGGCACTTTTGTATTACCGCCGTGCCCGCGCCAACGCAGCCCATATGCCGGATATCGAGTACACTCCGCAGGTGTGCCTGCGTGTGGCCCAGACCGAAACGCGCTACACCAGCCGCAAAAAGGCGCTGTCACTGGCCGCAGAAGCAAGGCAGGGCTTTTCCATCAAGGCCCGTGAGCACGAGCCGGACGCAGAGCAGTGGCTGGCCGAAGCCGACCAGCTCATCCGGGAACTGACCAGTGAACTGCCTGCCCGAGCCACAGCTTACGACATGGAATCTTTACAATTGGACTAAAAAATCGTCATATCGGGACGGTAAGATATACTCGGAAATGATTTGAAGAGCTGCGCCCAAGATGCACAGCACCGGAGAGGAAACAGACAGTATGAGCAAAGTAATCGGCATCGATCTCGGCACGACCAATTCCTGTGTGGCAGTGGTAGAGGGCGGCAAGCCCGTGGTCATCACCAATGCGGAGGGTGAGCGCACCACCCCCAGCGTTGTAGCCTTCACGAAGGACGGTGAACGTCTGGTGGGCGGTGCGGCCAAGCGCCAGATCGCCACAAATTCCGGGCGCACCATCTCCAGTATCAAGCGCCATATGGGCAGTGACTACCGGGTGCACATCGACGGCAAAGACCTGACCCCGCAGGAGATCAGCGCCATGATTTTGGCCAAGATCCGCCGCGATGCCGAGAGCTATCTGGGCGAGCCGGTGACCGAAGCGGTCATCACGGTGCCCGCCTACTTCGACGACAGCCAGCGCAAGGCTACGCAGGATGCAGGCCGCATTGCAGGCCTGAACGTGCTGCGCATCATCAACGAGCCTACTGCTGCCGCTGTGGCCTATGGTTTGGATAACGAAGCGGCGCAGAAGATCCTCGTCTACGACCTCGGCGGCGGCACCTTTGATGTGTCCATCATCGAGATCGAGGACGGGACCTTTACGGTGCTTGCCACCGGCGGCGACACCCATCTGGGCGGTGACGACTTCGATCAGCGCATCGTGGAATATGCCGTGGCCGAGTTCAAAAAATCGGATCGCATCGACCTCTCCCGCGAGCCGGCGGCTATGGGCCGGTTGAAAGAGGAAGCCGAAAAGGCAAAGAAGGAGCTTTCCGCAGCGCCGTCGGCACAGCTGAACCTGCCCTTTATCGCAGTGGGCAAGGACGGCCCTCACCACTTGGATATCTCGCTTTCCCGCCCGCAGTTCGAAATGATGACCGGCGACCTGCTGGCCCGCACAGTGGCTCCCGTGCAGAATGCGCTGCGGGACGCAGGCATTTCTGCCAGCCAGCTGGGCAAGGTGCTGCTGGTGGGCGGCAGCACCCGGATGCCTGCGGTGGAGCGTCAGGTGAAGGAGCTGCTGGGCTGCGAACCCAGCCACAGCCTGAACCCGGACGAGTGTGTTGCCATGGGTGCGGCTGTGCAGGGCGGTCTGCTGCAGGGCGGCGGCAAGCTGGCCGGTGCCACCGGCGCAGCGGCGCAGGGCCTTGTGCTGATGGATGTGACCCCGCTGACCCTCTCCATTGAGACGCTGGGCGGCGTGGCCACCCCGCTGATCACCCGCAACAGCATGATCCCCACCCGCAAGAGCCAGATCTTTACCACGGCACGCCCCATGCAGACCAGCGTGGAAATCAACGTGCTGCAGGGCGAGCGTCACTTTGCCCGCGACAACAAGAGCCTGGGCAAGTTCAAGCTCAACGGCATCCGGGGCGGTTTCTCCTCCAAGCCGCAGATCGAGGTCACCTTTGACATCGACGTCAACGGCGTGGTCAAGGTGTCGGCCAAGGATCTGGGCACCGGCCGGGAGCAGAACATCACCATCACCGGCAGCACGAACCTGTCCGAAAACGAGATCCAGCGCGCTATGGCGGATGCCGCGGCCTACGAGGCCGAGGACAGCCGCCGCAAGGAGCGGCTGGACCTGCACAATCAGGCCGAGGTGCTGGCCTACAAGGTGGACGAGGCTCTTTCCAAATGCAAAAAGGAGCTGGACAAGGACGAGAAGAACCGCATCAAAACGGACCTTGCCAACCTCCGCCGCTGCCTGCGCAAGGATAAGCCCGAAAAGATGAATGAAAACGAGGAAGCCAATCTCCGTCAGGCCAAGACCCAGCTGGAAGAAAGCGCCAACCATCTGATGGTGCTGTATACCAGCGAGCAGGGCGAAAGCGGAAACGGAGAAAATAATCTGTAACACGTAAAAAAGGTCGCCCTTGACAGAGCGACAGAAAAAAGTTATACTACAAACAGAAGGGGCGCTGACTGCAAAGGTCAGCTTTCCATCCCGTTAGTCAAAAAGATTGACCGCTCGGCTGGTAACTGTAGGCGGTCAATCTTTTTTGTTATCATCGCTTTTCGTCTGGGAAAACTTTGCCATAACCTCGACGGTCAGGCGGATCACATCCACGATCAGACCCAGCAGCGTGAGAATGAACGTAAGCAGTGCGAGAGTTTCCAACAGAGTCATCCGATATCCCTCCCTTCGCCTTCAAGGCTCCGGGCAGGGTACTTCCCCAAAAAAGTTTCCTCCCGGAACCTCTGCTTCGTTCTATGTGAAAAGAAGCAGCGATACGGGATAGAAAGCATGACCACCAATTTTGCAATCAGCGCCTTATTTGCATTATACCATAATTTTTGACGAAGTACAACAAAACGCTCCGCTGTGTTTTGCACAGCGGAGCGTTTTCTATGTGGAAAAGTATTACAGCATCTTGGAAAGGAATGCTTTCAGTCTGGGATGCTTCGGATTCGTGAACAGTTCCTGCGGCGGCTCGTCCTCCTGGATCTTGCCGTCGTCGATGAAGATGACGCGGTTGGACACCTCGCGGGCGAAGCCCATTTCGTGGGTGACCACCAGCATGGTGATGCCGGTGTGGGCCAACTCCTTCATCAGTTCCAGAACCTCGCCCACCATTTCGGGGTCGAGGGCGCTGGTGGGCTCGTCGAACAGGATCACGTCCGGGTCCATGGCAAGGGCACGGGCAATGGCAATGCGCTGCTGCTGGCCGCCGGACAGGCTCTTGGGGTAGACGTTGGCCTTGTCGGCCAGACCCACACGGGCCAGCAGCTCGTCGGCGCGCTGGGAAATGGCTTCCTTGTCCTTCAGCTTGAGCAGGCTGGGGGCCAATTCCAGGTTCTTCTTCACGGTCAGGTGGGGGAAGAGGTTGAAGTGCTGGAACACCATGCCCATCTTCTGGCGCACAGCGTCGATGTGGGCATCGTCCACCTCCACCCCTTCAAACTTGATGGAGCCGGAGGTGGGAATCTCCAAGCGGTTCAGGCACCGCAGAAAGGTGGACTTGCCGCAGCCGGAGGGTCCGATCAGGCACACCACGTCGCCGCGGTAAATATCAATATCGATGCCCTTCAGCACGTCCAGAGTGGGGGTGGGCAGCTTTGCGCCCGGCTTCTTTTCGCCGCCGTAGGTTTTTGTCAGGCCGCGGACTTCCAGAATTTTATCGGTCACTTTGAGCCAGCCTCCTCTCAAACTTTGCCAGCAGACGGGTGAACAGCATGACCAGCACAAGGTAGATCAGTGCAACGCCCAGCAGCGGGAACATGGCCTCGTAGGTGCGGTTCATGATGCCCTGCGCCGCATACAGCAGCTCCTTGCCGCCAATAACCGTGATCAGGGAGGTATCCTTCAGCAGCATGATGAACTCGTTGCCCAGAGCAGGCAGCACCGCGCGGATAGCCTGCGGGATGATGATGACCACCATGGTGGTCATGTAATTCAGGCCCAGGCTGCGGCCGGCCTCCATCTGGCCGGGGTCCACGGCCATCAGGCCGCCGCGGATGATCTCGGACACATAGGCACCGGAGTTGATGCCCAGCGTCAGTGCACCCACCATGGTAAAGTTGCGGCTGTTGGCAAAGATGACCATGCTCATGATGAGCAGCTGCACCATCATGGGGGTGCCGCGGATGATAGTGGTGTAGATCTCACAGATCACATTGAAGAAGCCCAGCACCGGGTTTTTGTGCCCGGGGCGCTGCTGGTCGTGGGCCACACGCACCAGCGCCACCACGCTGCCCAGCACGATGCCCAGCGCCAGTGCCAGGGCGGTGACCAGCAGGGTGGTGCCCACGCCGCCGACGTACTGGAGCCAGCGGTCCTTCAGCAGAAAGGCCTGATAAAATTTGAAGAAAAACTCCTGCCCGAAGTTCAGCTTTGTGCCGCTGTTGAGCAGCTCTTTGAGCAGTTCGTATTGAGCAGCCATTCGCATCCTCGCTTTCCATTTTTTGTTAGAATTTTGTAACCTTATTTTTCCAAAAAAGGGGAGGTGCCCCAGTTGGGGGCTGCCTCCCCGTGGTTCCGTTATCAGCCAGCTGATTATTCAGCGGTGATGTACTTGTCCACGATGGACTGCAGGGTGCCGTCAGTCTTCAGCTCTTCCAGAGCGGCGTTGACGGCAGCTTCCAGAGAAGAACCCTTTGCCATGCCGATGGCGTAATCCTCCTCGGCGTAGCTGGTGTCCAGCACCTTCAGGCCGGGGTTGGCGGCCACATATTCCTTAGCAGGGGCGTTGTCGATGACCACAGCGTCCACCTGGCCGTTGTTCAGGGCCTGCACAGCGGTCAGACCGTTGTCGTAAGCCACCACGGCGTCATCGCCGAAGTCATCGGAGCAGTAGATGTAACCGGTGGTGCCGCGCTGAGTGCCGATCTTCTTGCCAGCCAGGTCGTCAGGGGAAGCAATATCGGAATCGTTGGGCACAATGATGGACTGGATGCCGGTGGCATAGCTGTCGGAGAAGTCCATCACAGCCTTGCGCTCGTCGGTCACGGTCACACCGGCCATAACGATGTCGGCCTTGCCCTGCTGCACGCTCAGCAGCGCAGCGTCAAAGTCCATGTCGTCGATCTGCAGCTCCAGACCCAGCTTGTCGGCAATGGCCTGAGCGGTCTCCACGTCGATGCCCTCGATGTCACCGGCGTCGGTGGTCATCTCGTAGGGAGGGAAGGTGGCGTTGGTGGCCATGGTCAGCTTGCCAGCCTCAACGGTGGTCAGCTCACCGGCGGCAGCGCTGGTGGAAGCAGCTTCAGAAGAAGCAGCAGAGCTTGCCACGGAGGAAGCGGTACTTGCGGAAGAACCACCGCAGGCGGTCAGAGCCAGAGCGGCAACGGACAGACCGGCAGCTGCCAGAAAGCTGCGACGAGAGATCTTTTTCATATTCAAACACTCCTCAAATGTACTGTATGTTTTTGCGGTACGCCAGAACGATGCGATTCATCGAACATCTGGCGAACGAATTTAGTATAGATTGTACAAATTGAAAAGTCAATACTTGTGCAAAAAATCTCATCATTTGAAACCGAATTGAAAACAATTATACAAAAAATGCGTTGAGGAAATGTATATATACAAATTATAGATATTTTGCGATCTCTTCTTTGCTCCGCTTTGGCACGCAGTAATCCCGGTTCTCGTCCAGATAATATTTTACGCCGGTCTCAGCCGTCAGCGGCACAATGTGAGCCTTGTGGGCCGGGTAGCCGAACGCCACCATGAATGCCAGCTTCTGCGGTTCTTCAATGCCCAGCAGTTCGGTGAGGGCAGGCTTGTTGATCGCGCCCATGATGCAGCTGCCCACGCCTTTGTCCCATGCGGCAAGGGTCATGTTGGCAAGGGCGATGCCGGTATCGGTGGCAAGGTCGCCGGGGATGGAAGTGTCCTGCACCACGGCCACATACAGGGTGGGCAGCTCGTCGGCTTTGGGCGTGCCCTGCTCCGGCGGCAGATAGGCAGCCCACTTGACCAGCGGCTGCACCTTTGCCACCGCCTCGGGCTTGTTCACCACCACCAGATGCACAGCCTGACGGTTGGCTCCGCAGGAGGACAGGCGGACGGCCTCGACGATATCATCCACCACATCCTGCGGAACAGCTTTCTGTGCAAAGCGGCGGTAGGTGCGGCGGCTGACAAGAGTATCCATAACAGACATAAAGAGCACCTCCTTTATATAAGTGTTGTCAAAAGTATAGCAGATGCGGCAGAGTCTTGCAACGCTCCGGCGCAAAAAAGCTTGCACGTTGGACAGTGATCTTGCCTTTTGCGACAGGCTGCGATTGCATCCGACAAATGATACATGGTAAAATATGGTAGAAGAAAGGAGATGGCGCAATGGTATTGGCGGCAGGCATCGTGGGTTTTATTCTGGGGGTCAATTTGGGTTTTTTGTTTGCCGGGCTGATGCGGGCGGCAAGAGGGGAACATGAGCAGACAGAAGATGAAAACAAGACATGTTGAGAATGAATGAAAATAACGGAGAACAAAAAGGGCCGCTGTACGGGATGCTGTGCAGCGGCCCTTTTTGCCGGGTTTGACCGAACTTACGATTTTCTCTTGGTCGCTCCTGTTTTTCTGCATCCGGCGGAAAAAGATGCCAAAAACCACTTGACAAACTGTTACGGGGGGGGGGTATTATATAAGAAAAGCAGGCTCCGCAAAAAAAGTAATGGGGGCGTGCCAAAAAAAGATTGTGAGGTTGATTCTTATGTCTAACATTTCTCGTCGTAAGTTCCTCAAGGGCGCAGGTGTGGCCGCTCTGGCTGTTGCTGCTGCCGGTGTGCTGGCTGGCTGCTCCGGCAATGATACCCCTTCTATCCCTGGCGTGACTGCTAAGGACATCGCCGTCAATTTCGTTGACTATGATGGCAAGTTGATCGGCAGTGATCTCAAGAAGAACGTGCCGGTGGATCAGTACAACATGAATTCTAGCGAGGTTACCGCACCCAAGGGCTATGTGCTCGCTATTGTTGGCGATTCCAAGATCGACTGGGACAACCAGACTGTCACCTTCACCGTGAAGGAAGCCCCGAAGGCGACCATCAACTACTACTGCGAGGCAGAGAACAAGGCAGTTGGTGAAGAGATTCTGTATGTGGACGAAGGGGCTACTTCTGTCAACACCAGCACTTTCAAAAAGGTGCCGGCAGGCTATGAGCTGGTGTTGACCGGCGACCTGCCCATCAACGATGGCTATGTGTACGCTGCCGTACGTAAAGCACAGTAAGCTGAACCGGATTTTTCAAAATTATTTGAATTTTTAAATTAAAAATTTAAGAAGACAACACCAACAGGGTGGCGGCCAACAAGGTCTCCGCCCTATTGGTGTTGTTTTTTGTTAAAATTTCACTTGACAAACAGTTACCAGGGAGGGTATTATATAGAAAAAGCAGGCTCCACAAAAAAGTGATCGGGGCATGCAGAAAAGATTGTGAGGTTGATTATTATGTCTAATATCTCTCGTCGTCAGTTCCTGAAGGGCGCAGGTGTCGCTACTCTGGCTGTTGCTGCTGCCGGTGTTCTGGCTGGCTGCTCCAACGTGCCTGACAAGCCGACCCCGGGTGTACCGGATAAGACTGTGCATATCTACTACATGATCGGGGTTCAGCCGGTCAATGGTGAGCCTGTCGATATCACTGTCAATGGTCTGGCTACCTATGTCACCTACGAAACCATCCATGCAAACATTCCTGCCAATGTAGCTGCTGACTACGATTGCGCAAAGAAGAACTACGATATTGAAAAGGATGGCACAGTTACTGTCAAGCTGCAGAAAAAGGCATCTGCAAAGCCTACGAAGACTGTTGAGATCAGATATTACGAGGGTACAAATCCGGTCGGCGGCACGGAACTCATCTACTCTCTGGATGTTGATGAGGAGGCAACGGTGGTCAATCTGAGCAAGCTTGGACTTGAGAAGACTGACTATAAGCTGGTTGATGGTGTGAATAGCGGCATCATTCAGAAGGCCAATGATGGAAAGCTCTACGTAGAGGTCTACGTTCAGGAAAAGTAAATCTCTCATAAAGCAGTATGAAAAAGAGAGCTGCCGCAAAACAGCTCCCTGAATCGATCATGCACAAAACCCGGAACCTTTTCGGGGCCTGAATGGCTCAGAAGGGTTCCGGGTTTCTGCTTTTTACGCAGGATGCCGATGCGTTTTTATTTTGTAGCAGATATGCTGTATCCGTAAACATCACACTTTATTCCGGTGCCGCTTTGGAATGGGCACGCTGAGCACCAGTGTGATGCCGATGGCCAGCGCAACGGCTACCTTAAAGGTGCTGATGCCGTTGGAAAGGGCCAGCGCATTGTTGCCCTGTATAAAATAGTAGGCGCAGTAGTAGATGCCAGCGCCGGGCACCAGCGGGAAGATGCCGGACAGCAGGAACACCGTTACCGGCATTTTAATCACAATGGCAAACACCCGGGTGAGCAGGGTGAGGGGGATCACCGCCAGCAGGGAGGCTGCGGCACTGTCTGCCCCCAGCATTACGGCCAGCTCGTAGACAAACCAGCCCACGGCACCCACCAGCCCACAGAAGGGCAGGCTTTTGCGCGGACAGCCGAACAGAACGGCAAAACTCAGGGTGCCTGCGCCGGCAATAAAGAACTGCGCGGCCAGCTCTCCGATCTGTGTACTGGTGAGCATCATGCGACCACCACCCCCGTAAAGAATGTATAAAGGCTCAGCACAAGGCCGGTGCCAATGGCAATGCTGGCTGCAATGAGCAGCGCATCGATCATGCGGATGGTGCCGGAGAGGTAATCTCCGTGCACAAAGTCGCGGATGCCCATGGTAAAGGCGATGCCGGGGGTCAGGATCATCAGCGAACCGATAATAGAATGACTGGCCGGTGTGCCCAGCACTCGGCAGGCCAGAATGCACACCAGCGTGATAAGCGCAGCACAGCTGATCTTGCAAAAGCCGCCGGGCAGCTCGTGCTGCTCACACAGCAGCAAATAGCCGCTGGCAAGAAAGCCTGCCAGTGCCGCCGCCAGCGCACTGCGCAGTGTGCCGCCGAAGATCAGCGCAAAGCAGAATGCACCGCACATGCCGCTGACCAGCTGCACCCAGTCCTTGGGAAAAGGGATGCACCGCGCCAGCACCAGACGGCTCTCGGCTTCGTCCAGCGACATGCTGCCCTCTGCGATCTCGCGGGAGAGGGCGTTCACTGCCGCCACCCGGCCCAGATGAGTGGTGCGGGTAGGCACATTGCGCACCTCGCTGATCTCGGCGGTGCCCGCACTGGCAAAGATGCCGTTGGTCAGCACGTAAACATGGAACTCCCGCAGGTGGAATGACCGGGCCATGATCTCCATGGTCTGCTCCACCCGGAACACCTCGGCACCGTTTTCCAGCAATGTCTGGCCCGCCGCCATGATAAAATCCATGATGCGGCGGCGCAGTTCTTCATCCGGGAAAACCTCGCGGCTGTTCATTGCCGCACCTCCTTTATAAATAATGCTGTCTTATTCTACCATGTCCGCGGCTGGCGCACAAGATAAAAAAACGCAATTTCCTACTAAAAAACTTCGTTGTAGGTGTTGACAAATCCGGTCGATTGGATTATTATAAATGCAATATCACAAAAATGGCTGTGAAGAGAAGAGTAGGCCTTCGC
>OGQJ01002005.1_pt1 | contig 16748 bp, 10 predicted proteins | sample 1553161 | NCBI WGS metagenome assembly OGQJ01 (sample SAMEA2579923, study PRJEB22360) | human gut metagenome | biome: human gut; feature: human-associated habitat; material: faeces | place: Denmark | collected 2008/2010 | reverse complement strand
AGCAGTTATTTGGTTATGAGCAAGTAGCGAAGCGGATTGCGAATATCCGCTTGACTGGCAGTTCACAGGATGGATTATGAGGGATACAATGATAGGATTTTATGATTATACAGTAATATTGACATACATAAGCTTGGCATCATCAATCTTGGGAATGATTAGTGCCTGCTATACAAGAATAGGCTGGGCAATCTTTTTTCTGGGTATGTCTGGTCTTCTTGATACATTTGATGGCAAGGTAGCCAGAACAAAGAAAAACAGAACAGAGGATCAGAAGCGCTTTGGCATTCAGATAGACTCGCTTTGTGATATTGTCTGCTTTGGCGTCTGCCCTGTAATTATCTGTTGGTTTTCAGGAATGCAGACACCGTGGGAAGTTGCAATTTTGATTTTTTATTGTCTGGCGGGATTGATTCGTCTGGCATATTATAATGTAATGGAAGAGAAGCGTCAGCAGGAGACTGATGAAAAGAGAAAGTATTATCAGGGTCTTCCGATTACTTCTATTGCAGTCATTTTACCATTTTTGTATGCAATCTCAAATCTGTGTCAGGATAATTTTGAGATCGTGCTGAGTCTTGCGATGCTGCTTACCGGTCTTTTATTTGTACTTAATTTTAAATTTCCAAAGCCGAACAACAAACAGCTTACTGTGCTGATCATTGTTGTGGCAGCAGTTGTTCTGTACCTTCTGTTTTGCTTTAACTGGAAGGAATATTATGGCTGGAATTTATCTGATCTAATGTTCTGGAAACACAAAAAAGGATAAGACAAAATTATGAAAGAAAAAACAAGCAGACTTTTAACATTTTTATATACAACATCAGTTGGAAATAGGCTTCTTCGTATTCTTGTCAGTCCGGCCGTATCGAAGGCGGCAGGATGTGTGATGAACAGCAGATTATCTTTGATTGCTGTTTCTGGCTTTATAAAGTCACAAAATATTGATGTGTCAGAGTTTGAAAAAACAAGTTTTTCTTCCTATAATGATTTCTTTACAAGAAAGCTAAAACCAGATGCAAGATTACTGGTGCAGGGAGATGATATACTTATCAGTCCATGTGATGCAAAGCTTACGATTTTTCCAATCACGAATGATTCACGCTTTTTGATCAAACAAGGTCAGTATACAGTACAGAGTCTGCTTCGTGATGAAAAACTGGCAAAACAGTTTGAAGGCGGTATTTTGTGGCAGCTTCGCTTAAGTGTAGATGATTATCACCGCTATATTTATCCAGTGAGCGGCAGACGTTCTCATGAGCGCACAATTAATGGTGTTTTCCATACGGTGCAGCCGATTGCGCTTGAACATTGCCCAGTATATAAGGAAAACACCAGAAAGTATTGTATTATTAAGACGAAGGAATTTGGCACGATTTTAATGATGGAAGTCGGTGCAATGATGGTTGGACGAATTACCAACCATGAAGCAGAGCCAGGTTATGTGACTCGCGGCGAGGAAAAAGGATATTTTGAATTTGGCGGCTCTACCATTATACTTCTGACGCAAAAAGGTGCTGTTCTTCCAAGAAAGAATATTTTGTACCGAAGCGCCAGGGGAGAAGAAACGCGTATAAGACAGGGAGAAAAGATAGGAAAAGTTAATAATAATCAGCGATGATTTTTTACAGCGGCAGCTTAAGGATGATAGTACTTCCTTCGCTGTCGCTTTCGCTTACATAAACTGTTCCATTATGAAGCTGTGCAATTTCGGCAACTAGTGCAAGTCCAAGACCGGCACCGCCCATTGTGCGGCTTCTTGATTTATCAACACAGAAAAAAGGTGTAAAGATTTTTTCTTGATTTTCAGGAGCAATGCCAATTCCCGTATCCTTGATGCTAATTAAAGCAAATCCATTTTCATCTTTTATATTAATGTGCACACTTCCATCGGGATGATTGTACTTGATTGCATTTTCAACAAGATTAAAAACAGCACGGTAGAGAAGAAGATAGCTTCCAGTGACGATACAGTCTGTTTCAGATTGGGAAAGCTTAATCTGTTTTTGATCAGCAATTGGTGCAAGATCACAGAGAACTTCATCAGCGAGTGCTGCAAGGCTTATTGTATCAGAGCGTTTTACACGCTGCATTCCAGTCATATCAAGCAAAATCGAAGCTAAATGGCTAAGACGGTTTGTCTGCTCAAGAATCGTGGAAAAAAGTGTCTGGTATTCTGAAACGGAAGGTTCTTTCTTTTTGGAAAATACTTCAAGATTTGTCTGCATTACAGCAAGCGGAGTTCGAAGCTCATGGGCTGCGTTGGCAGAAAACTGCTTTTGAACGTCAAATGCGTTATTCAAACGGGCAAGCATCTGATTAAAGGCTTCTGTCAGCTTAGAAATTTCATCATGGCTTTCTGGAACATCAATGGAAACAGAAAGATTCTGTGCCTGAATATCAGAAATTTTTTTACTGAGGCTGCGAAGCGGAGCAAGGCTTTTACGTGTAAGAAACCAAGTTGACAGACTGCTTATTAAAATAACAACAATGGTTACAGCAAGACTTTTGATCATGAAAAGCTGCTTTGTCTGGGCAAGCTGATCATTAATTTGCGGAAACAGCATAGATGGATCAACCTGAAATGTGATAGGGGAAGAGTCATTCTGATCAATATGGATCACGTAATCGTGCAGATCATCCATTCCAGAGACGGCAGAATGACTTATAAAAAAATACATAAAAATGCAGGCAACTGTGACAAGAAGTGTTGTCAGCGCAGTAAGACGCCATTGAAGCGTCATTTTTGCAAAGAAGGAGCGCAGAGGCGCTTTTTTTTGTGTGTGAGTCATAAGAATCCTTTCCTTATTTAAATATTTAATCATTACAGCAGTCTGCGTTAAGCAGATATCCTTCGCCTATCTTATTTTGAATAGGATCGTATCCAAGAGCTGCGCGAAGCTTCTTTCTAAGCGATGAGATATGAACACGGATGGAATTACTGAAGCTGTTGACACTTCCGTCCCAGATATGCTCAATCAATTCTTCAGGACTGATTACCCGATCTGGATGAAGAAGAAAATATTCTAACAGGCTACTTTCTTTTCGCGTTAGGGAAAGTGGCATATGATCAATCTGGGCAAGTCTTGTTTTTGTGTCAAATGATATGCGGCCGCAAGTCAGGCAGATATTTTCCTGAATAAATTTGCGCCGTGTGAGGCTTCGTATTCTAGCCTCAAGCTCTTCAAAATGGAAAGGTTTTGTAAGATAATCATTTGCACCAAGATCAAGTCCCTCCACCTTATCCTGAATTTGAGTTCTGGCAGAAAGGATGATAACTGGTGTGGATGAGTTTTCAGCGCGAAGCTGCTGTAAAATGGAAAGACCGTCCATTCCTGGAAGATTAAGGTCAAGCAAAATAAGATCGAATGGTTCTGTCAGACAAAGATCTAGTCCTTCATTTCCGTCCATGCAGGTGTCCACCTCGTATCCATCAAGGCGAAGTCCTTCAGCGATAGAGCTGCAAAGCTGTGCTTCATCTTCGATTACTAAAATATGCATATCTTCATTCCCCTTTCAAAAATAGTTATTTTTTTTAAAGTATATCATACGAATAATAAAATAGTTGTTAAAAAATAAAATTTCTTAACACTGATTTTATACAGCGTATGTTATAATCGCCTCAGATCAAAACAAAGAAAGGAAGGATCATAAGAAATGAGAAGAAATAGATTACATATTGGAGTATTAGTAAAGGCATATTTAGCAGCAGGTGTGATTGGAGTATCATCCTTAGGTGCATTTGCAGCACCTGTATTTGCAGCAAAGAATGATAGCAACAAGGAGACAACGACTGGAGAGGCAATCCCGGCAGGAGAGGCAGTCCCGGCAGGAGAGGCAGTCCCGGCAGGAGAAGCAGTCCCGGCAGGAGAAGCAGTCCCGGCAGGAGAAGCAGTTTCCTCCGATATGATCTCTGGAACATTTACACCATCTGAGATTTCCTGGAAGGTTCAGGATTCTTATGAGTTTCCATTCATGGGTCTGAATTTTACATTAACAGATAAGCTGTTAAAGCAGATGGAAGATGGAAAGGTTGCAATGCTGACAGATGAGAACTGGAATGAGGAAGGCGATGCAATTTCTTATGCATTCTTTAGCTGGTATACAATGACAGAAGAGCAGCGTGATGCTGTCATTGAGAAAATGGGAACTGGCTATGATGACTGGGTAAAGAGTCTTGGAAAGATTGGAACTCTTGGAGTATACAGTACAGATGTGACAGATCAGTTAGATGAACTGACTGGTTGCACAGAGCACACAAAGCTTGGCGAGAGCAGTGATGGAAAATATGAGTATTATTTAAGTATTAGCAAGGATGCAGATAAGAAGCTGAAAAAGGAATTAGAAAAGACAAAGACAGAGCTGACTGACATGGCAGAATTTCAGCAGATGTCCGCATTCGATCAGCCAATCGATATGGTGCAGCAGGATGGCGATAATGTTGGAAAGTTTGAGATGACAGGTATTGATAAGAAAACTTATACTGAGGATATGTTTAGTGAGTATGATCTTACACTGGTAAATGTATTTACAACATGGTGCTCTCCATGTGTTAATGAGATTCCGGAGCTTGAGAAGCTGTATCAGGAGCTTAAGGATCAGGGCGTTGGTGTAACAGGTGTTGTATTAGATACGGCAGACAGCGAAGGCAATCAGGACGAACAGGCCATCAAAAAGGCAGAGCTTCTTCAGGAAAAGACAAAGGCTACCTATCCATTCCTGATCCCGGACAAGAATATGATGAATGGACGTCTTCAGGGCATCTCCGCATTCCCGGAAACCTTCTTTGTAGATAAAAATGGAAACATTGTAGGCGAAACATATTCTGGAAGCCATACACTTGAAGAGTGGAAGGAAATTGTGGAAAAAGAGTTAAGCGCAATCAAGGAAAATAATTGATATGAAAATAATGCAAAATAAAATGGTGTCTAGGGCGAATGCAGCCCTGGACTCCAAATGGACAGGACTTTGTCTGGCAGTGGTCGGACTGTTGATGATGGCGTTTGGTATTTTTCGCGGTGAGATGGCAGTTGTATTTACTAAGGCGATTAATATTTGTATGGAGTGTATAGGAATTGGATAAGAAAATGGCTCAGGAAAAAACAAGTAAGAAAAAAACAAATAAAGTAAGTGATGCAAAGCGCCATGGCATTCAGGCAGTGTGGGCATTTTTGACAAACAGCCATGTATCAGGCTTTGTAACAGGAAAAATTTACACGGGAAAATTAAAAAATGTCTGCGTACCTGGACTCAACTGTTATTCCTGTCCAGGAGCTGTCGGAGCCTGTCCAATAGGTTCTTTGCAGGCTGTTGTGGGCAGCTGGAATTTTAAGATGGCTTATTATGTTGTTGGCTTTTTGATTTTTATTGGAGCCATTTTTGGAAGACTGATCTGTGGCTTTTTATGTCCATTTGGACTAATACAGGATCTGTTAAATAAAATTCCTTTTCCGAAAAAAATTCGTACCTTTAAGGGAGATAAGTTGCTTCGCAAGCTGAAATATGTAATATTTGCTGTGTTTGTTATTTTGCTTCCTATGTTTTTAGTGGACATTATGGGACAGGGCTCACCATATTTTTGCAAGCTTATATGTCCAGCTGGAACGCTTGAGGGCGGTATACCGCTTGCACTGTTAAATAAATCAATGCGCAGTGCACTTGGTGCTCTGTATGTTTGGAAGAATGCGATTTTGGTTGTAACAATCATTCTCTCAATTATAATTTACAGACCATTCTGCAAATATATTTGTCCGCTTGGAGCATTTTATTCCGTTTTCAACAAAGTATCGTTTTTCAAATATCGTGTCAACAAAGAAAAATGTGTTGGCTGTGGAAAATGCGCAAAGGTTTGTCGTATGCAGGTAGATCCTGTTGTAAACGCAAACAGCCTAGAGTGCATTCGCTGCGGACGCTGTAAGCAGGCTTGTCCAACAGGAGCCATTAGTTGTGGTGTAAGTAGGGAAAAAAATAATATATAAAATTAGAATAACTTTACATCTGGCAAGGCGAAAAAAGCCTTGCCTTTTTTTGTGAAAAAGCGTAAAGTGAACCTTGTAACATTGAGAATGAATCTGGTGCTAGAAAAAATTTGACGAGAGAAAAAGGAGAGAAAAAGCGATGAAGATTCCATTTGACGTGAAGATGTTAACAAGTGGGGCATCCCTTTTAGAGCAGGAGAAAGACAGTGCTTTATTGAAGCTGTCAAAGGATGGAGCGGGTATTGTGCTGCCGTGGGATGTAATGAAAAATGAGCGCTACTTTATGTTTAAGATTGAGACACTTGAGGAACATTGTGATGCTTTCAATGTGTATGTGTATGGCAAGGATGATGAGCCAACGATGACGATTCGTTTTGGCATTCTTCCGCAGATTACAACACAGATTTGTTTGGATAAGGAGTGGTTTAAAGCAGGTGTGCTGTTTCCAGAGGCACTTCCGGGTGAGCTTAAGATTGTCTGCCATGGTGGACGAATTGTGCCAGAAGAAATTACACGTATTGAGATGAAGACTATTCCAGTATTTCATGATATTACCGTGCGTATCAGCAACATGGCATTAACGGATACATACCCAGAAGATGTTAAGCTTTTGAATGTTAAGCTTGTCGATAGTCTTGGACAGAATAAGCGAAAGGAATGGTCAGGCAAGACAAAGGATATTGAGTCGTTAAAAAGCATTCTTGAAAAACAAGTCAAAGACGGCGAAGAAGGCTATCCATTTGAAAATTGGTCAAAATGGGGCGGCTGGAAAAATAAAAAGCTGGCCAAGGGCACAGGCTTTTTTACAAAATATAAGGCAGATGGCAAGTGGTGGCTTGCAGATCCAGACGGTTATGCGTTTTTTAGTGCAGGACCAGACTGCGTGAATGTGCCAGTGGACTGTCGTGTTGATGGAATTGAAAAATGGCTGGATTGGCTGCCAGATGAGAAAGAACCGGCATATGCAGAAATGTTTTCACCAGACCGCGTATTTAAGGATAGAAAAAGAAATGCAAAGATGTTCTCCTATGCAGGTGCCAATTTATATCGTGTGTTTGGTGAAGACTGGTATCAGACCTGGAAGAAGATGATGGCAGGACAGCTGATGCAGATGGGCATGAATACGCTTGGCAACTGGAGTGATCAGCGCCTTTTTGAAAATACACCGATACCATATGTAACTTCACTTCCAGAATTTCCGGAGACAAAAAAGAAAATTTTCCGTGATTTTCCAGATGTATTAAGTGATGAGTATAAAGAAAACGCGAAAAATAATGCAAAGGCACTCGCAGCAAGGAAGGACGATCAGATGATGATCGGTTATTTCCTTAGAAATGAGCCAAGCTGGGCATTTGTGGATAATTTGGTGCTGGCAGACGAGGTACTCTATAATCCGGAGCGCACAGTATGTAAGGAAAAGCTGATTGCGGCTTTAAAGGAAAAATATCAGACTGTGGAGGCATTAAACACAGCATGGAACACAAAGTTTAATGACTTTGACGATCTGTATCAGCCGATTCGTGATGCATCAGCTAAATCTGAGGCTGCAAAAGAAGATCAGAAAACATTCTCAAAAGAGATGCTTCGCGCTTATGTTGAGATTCCGTCAAAAGCATGTCGAGAAGTCGATCCAAATCATATGATTCTTGGTATGAGATGGGCATGGATTTCCGATCCAGATCTTGCAACGGGATGGGAGAATTTTGATGTATTTTCCATTAACTGTTATGCAGTCGATCCAACAGAAGCAATCTCGCATGTGGTAGAGCTTGGTGTAGATCTGCCTGTTATGATTGGCGAATTTCATTTTGGAGCACTAGATACAGGTTTATCAGCAACAGGACTTGAGGGTGTACTGACACAAAAAGATCGTGGAAAAGCCTACCGCTATTATTGCGAGCGTGTAGCAGCTCATCCAAATGGTGTTGGCTGCCACTATTTCCAGTGCTATGATCAGTTTGTTCTTGGTCGTTTTGACGGAGAAAATTATAACATTGGATTGTTTGACATCTGCTCACGTCCATATCAGGATATGGCGTCTTATGTAAAGCAGTGCAGCGAAGCCATGTATGAGATTGCGGATGGCACAAAGGTGCCTACAGATGAAAAGGCAGAAAGTATTCCGATGATTGCGTATTAAATTTGCAATTGTTTTTCATTAAATTTTTGTTAGGCATATGGCATATATGGAAAGGAAATAGTATTATGAATAAATTGATGAAATCCGAATGGAGAGACCGCATCAGTCATTGGGTGCGCACACTTAAAGATGATTTTTATCAGCCACTTGGTGAGATTCAATGGGAGGCATTTCGCACAAATGAACAGCTCTCACTTGGTGAGGCAAAAAAAGAGCAGTTTGTTTCGGTAAAGCCAGGTTTTACTTGGGGAAATACATATGAATATTGTTGGATGAAGGGACACATTCAGCTAAGTGAGGAAGCTAATGGCAAACGTATTGTGATGAATTTGAAGCCAGATGGTGAGGCAACACTGTTTGTAAATGATAAGGCTTTTGGTACATACCGTGCGTCTTGGGTTAATGAGCCGCATCATTATATTGTAGACAATGTGTTAAGTCGCTGTGCAAAGGGAGACGAGCAGTTTGATATCATGATGGAGGTCTATGCTGGTCATTATTATCCAGAGGCACCGACAGGAGGATGTGCGACAGGTCCAGTGCTTCCGGGATCCTATACAGACCCATTAGAAGAGGGAAAGAGACGTACATTAGGACGCTGCACTTACGGAATTTGGAATGAAGATGCTTACCAACTTTTTATGGATGTAGATACACTTGGACGTTTACTTGAAGTGCTTGACAAGACAAGCCTTAGAGCGGCAAAAATAGCAAAGGCATTGGAACAGTTTACATTGATTGTTGATTTTGAGCAGGAACGGGATGCCAGAATTGAGTCCTATAAAAAAGCGCGTGAAGCTTTAAAGCCAGTGCTAGAGGCCGAGAATGGTTCGACAATGCCAGTCTTTTATGCAGTGGGAAATGCTCATTTGGATTTGGCTTGGCTGTGGCCGATTGCGGAAACCGGTCGTAAAACCGCGCGTACATTTGCGGCGCAGCTTCGTCTGATTGAGGAATATCCAGAATATAAATTTATTCAGAGCCAGCCAGCAGAGTATGAGATGTGCAGCAAACTGTATCCGGAACTTTTTGAGCGAATCAAGGCGGCTGTCAAAAAAGGACAGTGGATTGCAGAGGGTGCCATGTGGGTGGAACCTGACACGAATATGGCAAGTGGTGAGGCACTGATTCGTCAACTGCTGTATGGAAAGCAGTATTATAAGGACGTATTTGATGTGGACAGTGAAGTGCTGTGGCTTCCAGATACGTTTGGCTACACAGGGGCATTGCCACAGATTTTAAAGGGATGCAAGGTCAACTATCTGGTAACCCAGAAGATCTTTTGGTCATATAACGAGGGTGAGCAGTTCCCGTATCATTACTTTAACTGGGAAGGCATAGACGGAAGTAGGATTGTGTCATTTCTTCCGACAAGCTATACTTATAAGACTAATCCTAAGCAACTTGAAGAAGTGTGGAAAAACAGAAGTCAGCTTCAGGATCTGGATGCCTTTTTGCTGCCGTTTGGCTATGGCGATGGCGGCGGTGGTCCAACAAGAGACGATATTGAGTATGCAAAAAGAGAACAAAATCTTGAGGGTGCACCGAGAGTTGAACTGTCTGATCCGAAGAGCTTTTTCAAGAAAATGGACGAAGCGGGCGGACCGGTCAATACTTATGTAGGTGAGCTGTATTTTAATGCACACAGAGGAACCTACACCTCTCAGGCAAAAGTAAAGCAAAATAATAGACGTGCTGAGTTTGCACTTCGCGAGATGGAGATGTGGGGAGCATTTGGTCTTTGTAAGGGAAATGTATATGACAGTGAGAAGGCTGATGCTCTCTGGAAGGAATTATTGTTAAATCAGTTTCACGATATTCTTCCAGGCTCTTCGATTGGAAGAGTTTACGAGGAAGCAAGGAAAGCTGTTGGCGGTGTAATTGAGACAGCAAATAAACAGGCAGATATATATATGAGTCAGCTTGTAACAAAAGAAAATGAAAATGATGTGACGCTCTTTAACTCATTTGGTTTTGAGAGAAAGACGGTGGTAGAGCTTCCAGAAGCATTTGCAGACGGTGCAAAAACCTTTGAAGGAGAGGAAGTTTTTGTTGAGAAGACACCGTTTGGCGTTAAGGCATGGGTAACAATCCCACCGTGCGGAGCTGTTACACTTGTTCCATACAAGAAGAAAAATGTGGAGCAAAAGGCTGTGTCAGCAGAAAAGACCACGGACGGCATTGCGCTTGAAAATTCACAGGTACGCGTCAAGATAAACAAAAAAGGCGAGGTGACAAGCTTTGTCCTAAAGGAATCAGGACGTGAGTTTGCAGCAGATGCCTTGAATTGTTTCCATTTTTATAAGGATGTACCACGCATGTTTGATGCATGGGATATCGACTCAAATTATAGGGAGCAGGAGCTTGAAGGAGCATTTGATGTGTGTACTGAGCTTGTGGCAGATGGAATAGAAGCAGTCATTAAAGTTACAGGAAAGATTGGAAAATCTTCATATACACAGTATATTCGTCTGGCAAAGGACAGCAGACGTCTCGAATTTGATACAACGATTGACTGGAAAGAGCTACATCGCCTGCTAAAGACTTCATTTCCAGTATCGGTTTATGCAGAAAATGGAATCAATGAGATGCAGTTTGGCTATGTAATGCGCCCAACTCATCGTTCAAGAGAATACGAAAAAGATCGTTTTGAGGTATGCAATCACAGATACAGTGCGCTGTGCGATGCGTCTCACGGTGCAGCCGTATTAAATGACTGCAAGTATGGAATCAGCATGAATCAAAATGCGTTAGAACTAACTCTTCTTCGTGCAGCAGCAGCGCCAGAAATGCGTGCAGATAATCAGGTTCATCATTTTACATATGCGTTTACTGCTTGGGAAGGTGATTTTGCCGGATGTGATGTGGTAAAGCAGGGCTATGAACTAAATGAAAAGCCAAGACTGGTGCCGGGATGTGTGCCGACATTTAGCATGGCTTCTGTAAAGAGCGGCACAGTTGTCTTAGATACTATAAAGCCGGCATTAGACAGAAGCGGTGATTTGATACTTCGTCTGTATGAGTCTAAAAGGGCAGCGGGAAAAGCACAGATTTTGCTGAATGTTGATGCAAAGAAGGCTTGGCTTTGTGATATGCTGGAAAATAAAGAGCAGGAGATAGTAATAAAAGACGGCATGTTAGAGCTTGAGTTTGGTGCATTTCAGATTCAAACGATTCGTCTGTCGATTGAGGAAGCTATGGCATAAAAGAGCCTGCAAATGAAAAGACAGAAATCATTCCGATGATTGCGTATTAAATGCGTTTTTATAAGCTGGATAAAGGGGGCAGGAAACTGCCCCTTTTTGTGGTTTTTATCCTCTTGGATCTTTTGCAAAGCTTGGGATCTCTACACAGGGCTTTTCATAGACCCAGCCTTTGGCAGGGCCTCCCGCTGCATGAAACCAGTTCCCTGTAACTTCGTTTACGACATGAAGTCCATTTTCATCTTCTTCCATTTCAAATAAAAGAATACGTTTCTTTGGGTGATCATTTGGGCAGTGGCATGCCATCATTAGCTGACCGCCAAAGGTATAAAACAGCATTGCATGACCGCCGTCAAGTGCATACAGTGGTTCTAATTCCTGATCCCATGGCCCCAGAATATCACCAAAACGGCTTGTTGCGTAGCCCACAGCATATGCGCCTTTTTCTGTAAAGCTAGACCAAAGCATAATAAGTTTTCCGCCAGGAAGGCGATGCAAAAATGGTCCGTCTGTCACATAGCCGCCTTCTTTTGCGCCTTTAGCATTCCATTTTCCGTCAGATGCTCTAAATAAAATGACAGGATCACCAATGGCTTCTCCCAAATCATCAGACATTGGTATGGCACAAATTTGACCATCACCAACCTGAAGCCACTCATGACAAAATACCATCCATGGCTTGCCTGATCGGTCAACATATAATGTTCCATCAAGACTCTGCCATCCATCTGGTGTAACAGCTTCTTGACGAATGGGTTCAAATGGTCCTTTTGGTGAATCTGATACTAAGCACTGACATTTGCGGTAATGACCGTCTGCACGAAATGAGCTGAACAGATAATAGCGTCCTTTCCAGATATGAACCTCTGGTGCCCAATAATCCTTATCTGCCCAGAAATTATTTTGACGAAAACAAATCTGTGGCTTTGACCAGTGAATCAAATCCTTACTTTCAAGTACATAAAATACACCGTGTTCTTTGTCAGTTTCCACATCTGGGAAACGTTCTGTATCCGCAAACTGTACATAAGTGTAGTAGCAGCGGCTTTTTGGATCTGCCAGAATAAATGGGTCGCTGATATGGACATCTCTCACATGGTAAGGATACTGTTCCAGATCAACTGTGTCGTCAGTACAATAAAAACGCATGTTGTTCCCTCCTTAAAAATGATATCTTTGCTATTTTTTGTAGATAAAAATAGCTTCCTTTACTGTACACCATACCACATCGCTCATCAAAAAACGATGTCAAATTTTATATTCTTTTTGTGTTTTTTTGACGAGCAAAAAATAATATAAAAACCCTACCATTTTTTTACATTTTGAGCGATAATGGAAGTGACAAAAATTAAAACTGGGAGACAGAAAAATATGGAAGCAGAAAAATTGATAGAAGCACTTCACACGGTAGAGAAATTAAAAAGAACGATGCGTCATTGCTACACATCAGATGACAGGAAGGAAAGTGTAGCAGAGCATTGCTGGCGAGTGGCACTGATGGCATATTGGATGGAAGATGAATTTCCAGAAGTGGATATTAATAAAGTAATTAAGATGTGTCTTATTCATGATTTGGGTGAATGTTTTACAGGTGATATTCCGTGTTTTAAAAAGACAGAGGCCGATGAAGAAACAGAGGAAAATCTGCTGTATCAGTGGGTAGCGACACTTCCAGAGCCACTTAACGATAAGATGCGGACACTTTATCAGGAGATGAGCGAGCTAAAAACATTAGAGGCAAAGATCTACAAGGCACTCGACAACATGGAGGGCGCCTTGTCTCATAACGAGTCAGATCTTAAGACCTGGGGGCCGCATGAGTATGAGCTGACAAAGAATTATGGAATTGATAAGTCGCAGTTTCATCCATATATCAAACATCTGCGCGAATGTATCCGGCAGGAAACTGTGGATAAGATTATTGCGGCAGGAAGAAATATTACGTTGGCAGAAGAATCCGACAAAGATGAACTTCTAAAGCTGTATCGCTCAATGATAGGCGGCGCAGCAGACTGGAATGAATATTATCCTTCCATGGAAAATATTGAGTTTGATATTGCACATGACAGCCTGTTTGTCATGAAAAATCAAAAGGGAGAAATCATTTCGGCCATTTCAATTGATCACGACGAAGAAGTGGATAAGCTTGATTGTTGGAGCAAGGATTTTCAGCCGTCAGCAGAGGTGGCACGCGTATGTGTCAGAAAAGATTTGCAGGGACAGGGCATTGCAAAAATGATGATGGAACATGTATTTACCGTGCTTCGTGAGCAGAAAAAAAAGAGTGTTCATATACTTGTGCGTGATAATCATAAAGTAGCGCTCAAGTGCTATAGCGATCTTGGATTTGTTCTAGTCGGGGAGTGCGAGCTGTTTGAAAAGCACTTTGTCTGTATGGAAAAGAAATTATAAAAAATCACCCATTTTTCTGTTGCTGCAAAATACAATTTTCCAAATTTGGAAAGATAGATGAGAAAAAATAAAAATCGCGGAAAATAAAGGAAAAACGCGAAAATAATAGGCCATGATTCATTTTTTAACGGCTCGAAAACGTTAAAGTAAATGCATACGGGGGGTCATTTTTATTGTAAAATGACCGTTCTTAAAAGGAAAAAGATATGGTATATTAAAATATAGAACGAAATAGTTTGAAGAATTTAATTTGGCAGAGGCAAATGTACAGATTTGGATTTAACAGAAAGATGGGAGGAAGCAAAATGAGAAGAAGACGATTTATGGCACCGGCAGTAGTGGCGATGCTTTTTGTGAACACAATAATACAGAATGCACCAGCAGAGCAGATCGTTGAGACAGAAGCGCAGGAAAAGGAGGTAAAAGTAAACAGTCAGACAACACAAGCAGCGCAAAGTCTGGAGGAGGCGAAGGTAAATCTTGATCAGGCAAAGGAAAATACACGTCAGGCACAATCAGCGATGGAAAAAGCAGATCAGGAGGTAAAAGACGCACAGAAAGTCAAGGTCGATGCAGAGGCAGCACAAACGGAAGCAGTACAAAAGGAAGCAGCAGCAAAAGAAGCAGTTGAGCAGGGATTTTCTGAGAACAAGATGCAATTTGAAAGCGAACTGCAGGCAGCAAATGATGAGGAATCGGCAGCGCAGTTAAAAAAGGAAGCTGCCGATGCAGCACTTAAAGATGCACAGACGAAAAAAGCGAAGGCCCAGACAAGTCTTTCTGAGGCCCAGAAAAAATATGATGAAGCAATTGCTAAAAATGGTGAGCTGACGCAGGTAGATGTCGATCAGGCGAACACGGATGCAGAGGAAGCAAAAAATGCGGTGACAGAGCAGGAGTGTCAGGTAGAATCCGCACAGAAAGAAGCCGATGCAGCAAAACAGGCTTTGGATGACGCAGAGAAAAAGAGAGCACAGGCAGAAGCAGATGTGCAGAAGGCAAAAGAAGAAAGGGAGGCAGCTAAGCAGACTTATTTACAGGAAGCAGAGAAGTCATCCGAGTCCGACAGCAATGTAAAATCTGCTCAGGAAGCAGCCCAAAACGCACAGAAGAAATTTGATGAAGCCAAGTCTGCAGCGGATGATTTGAAGGTACAGCAATCCAAAAAGCAGCAGGATCTTTTGGATGCACAGGCTGCAGCGGATGAGGCAGCTAAGACCTACCAGTCTGTCAAACAGAAACTTGAGGAAAATGAACAGGCAAAGTCTGCGTTAGAGCAGGCCAAGAAAAATGTTACCGTGGCAGATGATGCCTACAGTAAAGCGCAGACGGAGTATGATGCGTTGGTGCAGTCATGGAAGGAAAAACAGGCGGCGGCTGCGGCATTAAACGAAAAGCTTCAGGCAGCCAAATCGTGTGACTGGGAAAATGGAGACGAATTTGATGCGGCACTGGAACAATCTGACGAACGTTTTTCAAATTTAAACAAATTGATTCGCGCCTATATTAAGGCAAAAGAGGCAAAGACTGCGGCAGCGCAGGATCTGCAGGAAGCTAAAAAAGCAGTGCAGGATGCAGACACGGCAAAAGCGGCAGCAGAACAAAAGAAAGCAGCAGCAAAAGAAGCAGTGGAGCAGGGATTTTCTGAGAGCAAGACGCAATTTGAAAGCGAACTGCAGATGGCAAAGAATGAGGAATTGGAAGCGCAGACAAAAAAGGAAGCTGCCGATGCAGCACTTAATGATGCACAGACGAAAAAATTGAAGGCACAGACAAGTCTTTCTGAGGCACAGAAAAAATATGATGAAACAATTGTTAAAAATGGTGAGCTGACGCAGGCAGATGTCGATCAGGCGAACACGGATGCAGAGGAAGCAAAAAATGCGGTGAAAGAGCAGGAGCGTCAGGTAGAATCCGCGCAGAAAGCAGCCGATGCAGCAAAACAGGCATTGGAGACTGCAAAACAGGAGTTTGATAATCTGGGGGGCGCACAGGCACTGCAGGATGCAGAAAGCAAAAAAACGACTGCTCAGAAAAATGTAGAGCAGGCTAAAAAAGATAAAGATCAAACACAGCAGAATTTAGAGGCAGCACAGAAAGAACTGGAAAACGTACAAAACCAGCTTAACAGTGCACAGAAAGCGCTGGAAACCAGTACAACTGCAAAGACAGCAGCGGATGATGAATTAAAAGATGCGCAGGATCAGAAAGCTTACGTCGAGACGTTGCAAAAGGATACCGATGACAGAAAAATTCAGTGTGAGACACAGATCAACACGTTGAATCAGAGCTTGAAAGAGTATGAGGAAAAAATCATAACTGAACAGAGTTCATTGCGTTCCTTAGAGCAAAGAATTGGGATAATAAATGGAATGTTGCAGGGAGAAGGGATCTCCCAATCAGAACGTGAATATCTAGAGGCACAACTCGCTGCTACTCAGGCAAGTCGTGATGCTAGCAAGAACCAGCTTGATGCTTACATGGAAGAGTATAATAAGCTTACGAAAGAAAAAAAATCGTGGGAAAAGAATTTGGAAACTGTGAACGAGAATTTAGCGTCTCTGAAGGAAATGCAAGCCGACGCAGATGAAAGGCTTCAGTCAGCCGAGACCGCGGCCGAACAAGCGCAGGCTGCTTTCGAAGATGCTCAAACAAAGTATGATGGGCTTACGACACAGAAATCTGATCAGGAAACGCAAGTAAACGAATGTCAGACTCAATTAAAAGACAGAGAGAATGCCTTACAGACAAAGCAGGATGAACTGAATGCGATCGAGAGCCAACTGAAAATTTTGAAACAGGCAGAGGACGCGGTAAAGTCGGCAGAAAGTGAAAAGAAAAACAAGGAAGCAGAGCTTAGTAATAAGCAGCAGGATCTTTTGGATGCACAGGCAGCAGCGGATGAGGCAGCTAAGACCTACCAGTCTGTCAAACAGAAGCTTGAGGAAAATGAACAGGCAAAGTCTGTATTAGAGCAGGCCAAGAAAAATGTTACCGTGGCAGATGATGCCTGCA
>OGQJ01001989.1_pt1 | contig 16859 bp, 17 predicted proteins | sample 1553161 | NCBI WGS metagenome assembly OGQJ01 (sample SAMEA2579923, study PRJEB22360) | human gut metagenome | biome: human gut; feature: human-associated habitat; material: faeces | place: Denmark | collected 2008/2010 | reverse complement strand
GCCAAGGTAGTCCAGGACGGCGGCCGGGCTGGCCCCGGCAGCCGAGGGCGGCATTGCCGAAGAATTGCTGCGCCGCCCGGAGATCCACTACGACCTTGTGGCCGGGGTCATCGGCTGGGGGAAGGGGATCACGCCCATGCTGGCGGAACGGCTGGAGACCGAAATCAAATACGCAGGCTACATTGCCCGGCAGGATCGCATGATCCGGGAGGTGGCCCGCCACGAAAAGACCCTGATCCCGGAGGATTTTGAATACGCGGACCTCACCGGCCTGACGCTGGAAGCCCGCGAGAAGCTGGCCCGCATCCGGCCCAAGAACCTGGGGCAGGCCAGCCGCATCCCCGGGGTGTCCCCCTCGGACGTGGCACAGCTGAGCATCGCTCTGGCGGCCCACACCTGATCCAGAACAACAGAAAGGAATCAAAACCTATGATCGACAAACAGCGGCTGGAGGCCAAGTGTTCCACATGGAACATTGCCCTCACCGGCACCCAGCTGGACCAGCTGGACGCCTTTGCACAGATTTTGGTGGACTACAACCAGAAGGTCAACCTGACCGCCATCACCGACCCCGAGGGCATCGAGGACAAGCATTTCCTCGACAGCCTGCTCTTTGCCAGCCAGCCAGAAGTAGCCGGCCGTATGGTGGACGTGGGCGCTGGTGCCGGGTTTCCGGGCATCGTCACCAAGATCTACAAGCCGGAACTGGAACTCACCCTCATGGAGCCCACCGGCAAGCGGGTGGAGTTCTTGAAGTACGCCTGTGCCCAGCTTGGCCTGACCGGCGTGGAGTTTGCCAAGGAGCGCGCAGAGGAAGCCGCCCGCAAGGTGTGGCGGGAGCAGTTTGACCTGGCTTCAGCCCGCGCGGTGGCGGCCCTGCCCATGCTGGCGGAATACTGCCTGCCGCTGGTCAAGGTGGGCGGAAACTTTCTGGCCATGAAGGGTGCCTCCGGAGAAGAGGAGCTGGCCGCGGCCCGCGGGGCCATCAAAAAACTGGGCGGTGCCTATAAGGAGACCCGCACCCTGCACCTGCCCGGCGGCGACACCCGCACCCTGATTTTGTGCCAAAAGATTTCGCAAACTCCGACAGCCTACCCCAGAAACGGCGGAAAAATCGCCAAAAGCCCGCTGAAATAACGGAATAGCGAACAAAATATGCAAAACCCTGCCGAACGAAATTTCTGGCAGGGTTTTTGTTTGTGTGGTACACTGGCTCTGAACCAACTTTTCCACATTTTCCCGGGAAAGCGTGGAAAACAAACCCGGATATGCCGCAAAAAAGGAGGAGCCGTGTTATGTTTGAACGGAAGAAGTCCGCCGGAAAAATTTATTTCCTGCCCATCGACCAGATCCATCCGTCGCCGTTCCAGGCGCGCCGGACCTTTGAGGAACAGGAGCTGGCAGGCCTTGCCCAGAGCATCCGTGAAAACGGTCTGCTGCAGCCCATCTCGGTGCGTAAGGCAGCCGAAGGTTACGAGCTGGTGGCAGGGGAGCGGCGGCTGCGCGCCTGCAAGCTGGCCCAGATGACCACCATTCCGGCCATCCTGTGCAGCTATGCCGATGAGCAGACGGCGGCCCTCGGCCTGCTGGAAAATATTCAGCGCACCGACCTGAACCCCTTTGAGCAGGCGCAGGGCCTGCGGGACATTCTGGTGCTGTGGGACTGCACCCAGGCCGAGGCCGCCAAGCGGCTGGGCATGGCGCAGCCCACACTGGCCAACAAGCTGCGCCTGCTGCAGCTCACGGGGGACCAGCGCCAGTTCGTGCTGGACAACAACCTCACCGAGCGTCACGCGCGGGCCGTGCTGCGCCTGCCGGAGAACCGCCGCAGCGAGGCGCTCATCAACATTGCCAAGCGGCGGCTCAACGCCCGTCAGACCGACCTGTACATCGAACAGCTGCTCAACAGTACCGCAAAAGGGCGGCACCGCATCTCCATGGTCCGGGATGTGCGCATCTTTGTGAACACCATCGACCATGCCATCCGGCTGATGACCGACAATGGGGTACCGGCCACGGCCCACCGGGAAGAGAAGGATGGCTACATCGAATACACGGTGCGCATCCCCACGGCGGCAGCGGAGAAGTGAACTGTTCCATGTGGAACAGAAAAAACGTGTAAAAAATCTGCAAAATACGCCTTGAAAGAGAATTTTTTGCCTTGCAAAAACGGAAAACGGAAGAAAATACGCACAAAAACGCCTGAAAGCGGTTCAAAAAGCCAAGGGAGTGTGCTATACTACTAGTTGAGATGTCCGCGCGACGGGAAACGAGCGGGCACAACTGCGAATGTTCCATGTGGAACAACCAAAATTTCCCGGAAGGAAGAAATGCGCGTGGCAAAAATTGTAGCAATCGCAAACCAGAAAGGCGGCGTCGGCAAGACCACCACCGCCGTCAACCTGTCCTCCTGCGTGTCGGCTTTGGGCAAAAAGGTGCTCATCGTGGATCTGGACCCCCAGGGCAACACCACCACCGGTTACGGCATCCCCAAGCGGAGCGTGGAGTACGGCACCTATGAGGTGCTCATCGGCAAGGCGACCGCCGCACAGGCGATCCGCAAGACCGAGTTCCGCACCGATGTGATCGGCTCCAACACCCGTCTGGCCGGTGCCAGCCTGGAAATGATCGACCTGCCGGGCCGCGAGAGCCGCCTGCGCAAGGCGCTGGCCGGGGTGCAGAAGGACTATGACTTCATCTTCATCGACTGCCCGCCCAGCCTGGACCTGCTCACCCTGAACGGTCTGAGCGCCTGCGACAGTGTGCTGATCCCGGTGCAGTGCGAGTATTATGCGCTGGAAGGTCTGTCGGAGCTCATCAGCACCCTCAAGACCATCCGCAAAAAGTACAACCCCTATCTGGACATCGAGGGCGTGGTGTTCACGATGTTCTCCCTGCGCTACAACCTCACGGTGCAGGTGGTGGAGCAGGTGCAGAAGTACTTTGGCTCCAAGGTGTACAAAACCACGATCCCGCGTTCGATCCGCATCTCTGAGGCCCCCAGTTACGGGCAGCCCATCAATTTCTACGAGCCCAAGGGCAAGGGCAGCGAAGCGTACATGGATCTGGCCATTGAGTTCGTCAAGAACAACCGGCCGCACGAGCCCAAAAAGACCCGCGCGCGGAGCAAGAGCGCTCCGGAACCGGCACCGGTCAAAAACGCTCTGGAAGACTAAAACACAGGGGGAACAACAAGAACAATGGCAAAAGGAAAAGGAGGACTTGGCCGCGGGCTGGAAAGTCTGTTTGAGGACGCCGCCCCGAGCCTTGAGTCCGACGCAAAGATCGAGACCCTGCCCCTGCGTGAGATCGAGCCGGACCCCGACCAGCCCCGCAAGACCTTTGACGAAGAGGCACTGGGGGAGCTGGCCGCCAGCATTGCGGAGCACGGTCTGCTGCAGCCCATTGCGGTGCGGCCCCAGGGACTGGGCGGCTACAGCATCGTGGCCGGCGAGCGCCGGTGGCGTGCCTGCCGCATGGCCGGCCTGACCGAAGTGCCGGTGGTGGTCAAGGATGTGTCCGACGAGCAGGCCATGGAACTGGCACTGGTGGAAAACCTCCAGCGTGAGGATCTGGACCCGGTGGAAGAAGCCGCCGGCATCCGGGAGCTGATGCTGCGCTGTGACCTGACCCAGGAGCAGGCAGCCCGCAAGCTGGGCAAGAGCCGCAGCGCGCTGGCCAACAGCCTGCGTCTGCTGAACCTGCCGGAAAACGTACTGGAGCTGCTCAAGAGCGGGTTCCTGAACATGGGCCACGCCAAGGTGATTTTGGGCCTGCCCACGCCGGAGCTGCAGGAGCAGGCGGCGCAGATCGTGGCGGACAACCAGCTGAACGTGCGCCAGACCGAGGCACTGTGCAAGAAACTGGCAAAACCCCCGAAGGAGGCAAAGGAACCGGAGCCCCGCGGCACCCTGCCGGTGGAAGTGGAAGAGAGCCTCAAGCAGGTGCTGGGCAGCGAGGTGAACGTGGCCTACCACGGCGGCAAAGGCAAGCTGACGGTGCATTTTTACTCCGATGAGCAGCTGCGCGCCTTTGCAAACCTGCTGGGCCAGTACCAGACCGAAGAATAAAACAACCGCGATCCAAGGCGGACACCCGCCTTTGAACGGCGCCGGGAGAAGTCCCATTTCCCGGTGCGAACGAAATAGAGCAAGGAGAGTCAATCATGCTTGATATCAAATTTGTCCGTGAGAATCCGGACGCCGTCAAGGAAAACATCAAGAAGAAGTTCCAGGACGCAAAGCTGCCGCTGGTGGATGAGGTCATCGAAAAGGATGCCCAGTACCGCGCAGCGCTGAAGGAAGTGGAAGCCCTCAAGGCTGCCCGCAACAAGCTGAGCAAGGCCAACGGCCCCCTGTTCGGCCAGCTGAAGAAGTGCACCGATGAGGCACAGAAGGCTGAGCTGCAGGCTCAGATCGATGCCAACAATGCCGCCGTCAAGGCCGACGCCGACAAGATGGCTGAGCTGGAAAAGGAAGAAGAGACCCTGTCTGCACGCATTCAGGAGATCATGTACACCATCCCGCAGATGATCGATCCCAGCGTGCCCATCGGCCCGGACGATACCTATAACGTGGAAGCACAGCGCTTTGGTGAGCCTGTGGTGCCCGATTTCCCCATTCCGTACCACACCGAGATCATGGAGAGCTTCGACGGCATCGATATGGACGCTGCAGGCCGCGTGGCCGGCAACGGTTTCTACTATCTGCTGGGCAACATCGCCCGCCTGCACGAGGCTGTGCTGGCCTATGCCCGCGACTTTATGATCAACAAGGGCTTCACCTATGTGATCCCTCCCTTCATGATGCACGGCAACGTGGTGCAGGGTGTCATGTCCTTCCCGGAAATGGATGCTATGATGTACAAGATCGAGGGTGAGGACCTGTACCTGATCGGCACCAGCGAGCACACCATGATCGGCCGCTTCATCGACCAGACTCTGGACGAGGCCACTCTGCCCCTGACCCTGACCTCCTACAGCCCCTGCTTCCGCAAGGAAAAGGGCGCACACGGCATCGAGGAGCGCGGCATCTACCGCATCCATCAGTTCGAGAAGCAGGAGATGATTGTGGTCTGCCGCCCCGAGGAGAGCGCCGACTGGTACGAGAAGCTCTGGAAGAACTCCGTGGAGCTGTTCCGCAGCATGGAGATCCCCGTGCGCCAGCTGAACTGCTGCTCCGGCGATCTGGCTGACCTGAAGGTCAAGAGCTGCGATATCGAGGCCTGGAGCCCCCGCCAGCAGAAGTACTTTGAGGTCTGCTCCTGCTCCAACCTGGGCGATGCACAGGCACGCCGCCTGCACATCCGCGTGAAGGGCAAGGACGGCAAGACCTATCTGGCCCACACCCTGAACAACACCTGCGTGGCACCTCCGCGTATGCTGATCGCCTTCCTGGAGAACCATCTGCAGGCCGACGGCACCGTGACCATCCCCGAAGTGCTGCAGCCGTATATGGGCGGCCTGAAGGTCATGGTTCCCACCCACAAGAAGGGCTGAAGAATTGACCGGCTTTTCCACAAGGTTCGGATAAATGGTTGAAAAATCCCGCTTTCTATTCAATGGAAAGCGGGATTTTTGCGTAGCTTCGTTTGTATTTTGGACGACACGAAAAAATATGATTTTTTTAAAAATATGTGTTGACAAAAGGGGTATCTGTGGGTATAATAATAGAGCACTGTTCAAGTGCACAAACAATATGTGGCGGTATAGCTCAGTTGGCTAGAGCATTCGGTTCATACCCGAAGTGTCACCGGTTCAAATCCAGTTACCGCTACCACTTTTACAGAGTTTCGCTAAGGTTAGGGGGACGGTCGTCTGCAGTAGTGGACGATGGAAGTCGGAGGTTTTAGCGAAGCTCTGTATTTCTAAGGCCCGTTGGTCAAGCGGTTAAGACACGGCCCTTTCACGGCTGTAACATGGGTTCGATTCCCGTACGGGTCATGAATAAAATCCCTGATCTTAGGATCAGGGATTTTTTCATGCAACCCGTACGAGGAATCGAAGGAACACGGCCGCCCGCAGGCGGCAAAAAAGAGCCCAGTGGGCTCTTTTTTAGTGCCCCGGGTTGCGGCTCCCAGCATCCGCGCGTGCCTTGGGCGGCACTTGCGTCTTGCTGGCCGCTGCCCCAACAACTCCTCCCTGCATCGGCCACTGGCCGCGGTCGTCGTTGTTGCAAGTCCCATCCTGTAGGAATGTCTAATGTGGTTGCTGCCGCTGCATTCGCTCGGGGGATTTTTAATTTGACCCGTACGGGAATTGCAGCTGAGCTGACCGCCGCCAGCGAGCAAAGACTTCCCCCGGTCGGGGGAAGATGTCGCATAGCGACAAAAAGGGGAGTACAGGGAAGCGAAGCTGGGGCCGTGGTCAGCGGGATGCGAACGCCGCTCCAAGGCGTGAAGCATACGCTGGGAACCACAACCCGAGACAGGGCGGCGGTGCGCCTTCATCTTGAATACCACATGCCATTTTATGGATAAAAAGCCCGGCAGGGGAACACGTTCAGGTGCTCTTCTGCCGGGTTTTTCTGCATTTTCCGTAAATTTCCGGCCTGAAATCGTAACAAAATTATGTCAATGAGACATCAATCCTCCATTTTTAACCGCGAAAATTGCCTTGCACACCAAAAACTCTGGGATATTCTAGCACTTTCCATATAAATTCATGACAAAGTTTGGTAGAAATAATATCTTGTATACAGGCTGCACTTACGTTACAATGCAGATGATATACCAATTGTACGAGCAGAAGGGAGGAAATGGAGTCCACAAGGGCGGTTTTCAATCACGAGTACAGGCCGATGGCGGATGCAGCGTGCAGTTTTTGCATCATCTGTTCCCATCGCCTGATGCTTAGAACGGGAGGATGTCAATGGAAGTCTTTTTGCAAGCACTGGTAAACGGGATCCTGCTGGGCGGTTTCTACTCCCTGATGGGTATGGGCCAGAACATCATTTTCGGTGTTATGAACATCGTCAACTTCTGCCACGGCGAAATGTTGATGGTGGGCATGTACATTACCTATGTTCTGTATACCTACTTTGGGGTGGACCCCTATGTAGCCCTTCCCATCGTTGCAGTGCTCATGTTCGGTCTGGGTGCGCTGATCCAGTCCACTCTGATCACCCCTTCGCTCAAGACCAAGAGCTTTACGAACCTGCTGTTCCTCACCGTCGGTCTGGGCCTGCTGCTCACCAACGGCGCTCTGGTCATCTTTGGTTCCACCTATTATAAGATCATTACCCCTTATTCGCAGACCTACATCCCGCTTGGCCCGGTCACCATTGCGCTGCCGCGTCTGGTCAGCTTCCTGATCCTGATCGTGGTTGCCATTGCACTGTTTGCCTTCCTCAAGTATTCCACCACCGGCAAGCAGATCCGCGCCGTATCCCAGAACCCCATTGGTGCTGAGGTCGTGGGCATCAACGTCAAGAAAATTTACATCCTGACCTATGGTCTGGGCGTTGCTCTGGCCGGTATCGCCGGTTCTCTGCTGACCCAGTTCTACACCATCTATCCCACCGCAGGCGCAAGCTTCGGCTTCCGCGCACTGATCGTCGTGGTCGTGGGCGGTCTGGGCTCCATCCCCGGCGCATTCTTCGCCGGTATTTTCCTGGGCCTGCTGGAGCAGATGAGTGCATTGTTCATCAGCCCGTCCTACAGTGATATGATCGTGTTCGTCACCTTCATCATCATTCTGGTCGTGCGTCAGGTCATGATTCTGAGGAGGCGATAAGATGGATACCAGAAAAGCAGTTAAAACCTATCACCGCAATCTGGCGATCGTTCTGGCTATCATCGTCGCCATCTTCGCAGCGATCCCGCTGGTCGTGGATAAACCTTACATCATCAACATTTTCGTTCTCACCTTCTATATGTCCACCCTGTCCATGGCATGGAACATTCTGGGCGGCATTACCGGCCAGAACTCGCTGGGTCTGGCCGCTTACATGGGTCTGGGTGCCTATGTGTGCTGTCTGGTGGTCACAAAGACCGGCATGAACCCCTGGGTGGCCGCTGTGCTGGATATGCTCGTTGTGGGCGTTGTGGCCGGTGTCATCTTCTTCCCCAGCCTGATCCTGCGCGGCCCCTACTTCACGCTGGTGTCCATCGCGTTTGCCGAGTCCATCCGTCAGTTCATCATCAACTCGGAGTTTTTCGGCCGCGCATCCGGTGTGGGCCTGCCCTTCGGCAAGGACTCCTTTGCGCAGTTCCGCTTTACCAGCAAGGTGCCGTACTACTACATCGGCTTCATCATGATGGTGGGCGTTTACCTCATCATGAAGAAGATCGGCCGCTCCAAGCTGGGCTTTGCGCTGCGCACCATCCGCGAGGATGAGGACGCAGCCGCCGCCATCGGCATCAACCCCACCAAGTACAAGGTCATTGCCGTTGTCATTTCGGCTATCATTGCCGGTCTGGTCGGCTTCTTCTACGTCAGCTACATCCGCTACATCGACCCCGATATTATGATCCAGTCCAAGTCCACTGAGATCGTGCTGCCGGCAGTCGTGGGCGGCGCTGCCTACATCGAAGGCCCGCTGATCGGCGGCCTCATCATGATCCCGCTGAGCGAACTGCTGCGTGCAAACTTTGCCGCCATCCTGCCCGGCATCAACATGCTGATGTATGCCATCGTGCTGATCGTGGTCATCCGCTTCCGTCCGTCCGGTATTCTGGGCTGGTACATGAACTCGAAGGTCAAGACCTTTATCGATGAAAAGATCCTCAAAAAGCCGTCTCTGGACGTGCTGGAAGAGTATGAGCTGATGGCAGACAAGGGAGGGAAGTAATCATGGCAGAAAAGCCTATTATTGAAGTCCAGGGCCTGACCAAGCGGTTCAAGGGTCTGACCGCCGTGCATGATGTTTCTTTCTCGGTGGAGAAAGGCTCCATCACCGGCATGATCGGCCCCAACGGTGCTGGTAAATCCACCACCTTCAACATGATCTGCGGCTACTACCCGCCCACCGAAGGCAAGATCTTCTACAATGGTGAGGACATCACCAACAAAAAGGCGTATGAGTACACCAACATGAAGATCGCCCGCACCTTCCAGATCATGAAACCTCTGAAGAACCTGAGCGTTCTGGATAACGTCACCGCCGCCGCCTACTTCGGCCACGCCGGTGCAAAGAGCGAAAAAGAGGCCAAGGAGCGCGCCATGGAGGTGCTGCACTTCACCGGCCTGTACGAAAAGCGTCATGTGATCTCCAAGGACATGGGCACGCCGGACCAGAAGCGTCTGGAGATGGCCCGCGCTCTGGCCACCAAGCCCGAAGTGCTGTTTCTGGACGAGAACATGGCAGGCTTGAACCCGGCTGAGACCGAAGAGGCCATCCAGCTGATCCGCAAGATCAACGAGTCCGGCGTCACCATCCTGCTCATCGAGCACATCATGAAGGCGGTCGTGAGCCTGTGCGAGAAGGTCATCGTCCTTCACCACGGCGAAAAGATCGCTGAGGGCACGCCCGAGCAGGTCATGAACGATCCTTACGTCATGGAGGTGTACCTGGGCACCAAAAAGGAGGGCGCAAGTGCTTAAAGTTGAAGGTCTGAACGCCGGTTACGGCTCTGTGAACATCCTGTGGGACATCGGCTTTGAGGTGAAGGACGGCGAGATCGTTGCCATCCTTGGCTCCAACGGTGCCGGTAAGACCACCATGGTGCGCACCATCACAGGCATGGTCAAGGCCAGCTCCGGCAAGGTGGAGTTCAACGGGGAGGACCTCTCCGGCAAAAGCTCCCGCGTTATTCTGGACAGCGGCATCGTGCAGGTGCCGGAAGGCCGTCAGCTCTTTACCGAGATGACCGTGCTGGAAAATCTGGAGCTGGGCGCATTCAATAAGGAGACCAAGGCGCATTTTGCAGAAAATCTGGAAAAGTGCTACAACTGGTTCCCCAAACTGCGCGAGCGCGCAAAGCAGGCTGCCGGCACCCTGTCCGGCGGCGAGCAGCAGATGGTGGCCGTGGCCCGTGCGCTGATCGGTATGCCAAAGCTGCTGATCCTGGACGAGCCCAGTCTGGGCCTTGCCCCCAACATCGTGGACGACATTCTGGAAGTGGCCAAGACCATGGTGAAGAATGACGGCATCTCGGTGCTGCTGGTGGAGCAGGATATCACCAAAGCCCTTGCAGCGGCTGACCGCGGCTATGTTATTGAGAATGGCCGCGTGGCACTGGAAGGAACCGCCGCCGAGCTTTCGGCAAACGAGCACGTCAAGAAGGCGTACCTCGGCATCTGATTTTGGAAACTGGATGTCCGGCGGGCACTACTTCACACGGTGCGGCGGGGCATCTCGGATTAACAAGCTGTTTTTTACAAACAGAATTGGAGGACAATTATGAAAAAGATCTCTCGTAGAAGCTTCCTGAAGGCATCCGCTGTTCTGGGCAGCGCAGCTGCTCTGACCGCCTGCGGCGGCTCTTCCGCTTCCACCAGCACTGCAGCATCTACCAGCACCGCAGCATCCGGCAGCACTGCAGCAGCCAGCGGTGATACCATCAAGATCGGCACCATCTACGCAATGTCCGGCGGCAACGCAGCCATCGGCGAGAACATCCTGCGCGGCATCGACTTCGCAGTGGACGAGATCAACAAGGCAGGCGGCGTGAACGGCCAGATGCTGGAAGTTGTCCGCGGTGATCACGCAGGCGACGCAGCCACCGGTAAGTCTGAGGCAGAGCGCCTGATCACTCAGGAAGGTGTCAACGTCATTATGGGCTGCCATATGTCCGTTGTTACCGAGGTCGTGGCTCAGGTCTGCCAGCAGTACGGCATCCCCATGATCACCGCTATCTCCACGCTGGACCGTCTGACCGACGAGGACCACAAGGACTACGATTACTTCTTCCGTCTGTGCCCGCTGAACTCCGTCTACGTGGAAGATATGCTGAAGTATCTGCAGGACTCCAAGGAGCAGACCGGCAACGAGATCAAGAAGGTCGCCATCTTCACCGATAAGGCTGCCATCGGTCAGGAGCTGATCCGCTGCGTCAACCTGTTCGCACCCGATTACGGTCTGGATGTTGTGGCCGAGGTGGACTACAGCTCCAACGCTACCGACCTGTCCTCTCAGGTCCTGGCTCTGAAGCAGGCTGATCCCGATGCCATCCTGTGCGACTCCTACATCGGCGACGCTACTCTGTTCGTCCAGACCCTGAAGGAGCAGAACTACAAGCCCAAGATGATCGTTGCCAAGGCAAACGGCTTCACCGATCCTTCCTTCATCCCGAACCTGGGCGCATCCGCAAACGGCGTGGCTTCTGTTGTCGAGTTCAACCCCGACCTGACCAACGGCGTGGAGATCAACGAGGACTTCAAGAAGGTCTACAATGTCAACATGAACGGCCACTCTGCTGAGTCCTACACCGTTGTGTGGCTGTTCAAGACCGCCATCGAGAAGGCTGGCTCCACCGACGGTGCTGCCGTCCGCGACGCTCTGGCAGAGCTGTCCATCGACGGTGCATTCGAGGGCGGCCGCAAGATCGTTCTGCCCTACTCCAAGATCGAGTTCGCTCCCGAGTACGAGATCGGCGGCGCAAAGCACTACCGTGACAACACCTACGCTTCTGTTGCTATCGCACAGGTGCAGGATCAGGAGTGGAAGACTGTCTGGCCCTTCGAGTTCGCTTCCTCCAAGATCCAGGAAGTCACTCTGGGCTGATAAGGTTACCCCAAAGAACACAAAAGGCGAGCCGTCCGATGGGCGGCTCGCCTTTTTGCGCATTGTTTCCTGTGCAGAGCGTATTCGAGTGGGGGATAGGCTGTGTGGCTTTTATGAAGTCGTTCTCCGCCGGGTATGTTCTCTTTTGCGTGCCAAAAGAGAACCAGAAAAGCACCCGCTACTTTCGAAGCGCGGGAGGCACGAACTAGGGGCTGCTCGCCCCTAGTAACCCCAAAGCAGAGGGCTCCGAACAAAAATGCTGGAGATTCCCGCCTGTCGGCGTGAAGATCTCTTAACCGCATTTTTGCCCGGAGCCGATTGAAATTTTTAACGAGCGGGGAACAGCTTCTCCCAGGTGGCCTTACCCACGGCACCGTCAGCGTTCAGGCCGTTGCGGCGCTGGAACCGCTGAACAGCGGCGGCAGTCCGGGAGCCGAACTTTCCGTCCGTGCCGATCTTCTCCCCCAGCGTGTTGAGCTTCTGCTGGATGAGCCGGATGGTGCCGCCGGACATGCCGGTGCGCATCACGATGCCGGGATAGGGCACCGCCAGCCCGTGCTTTGCGGTGTACTTTGCGTAGAGGACATTCCAGGTATTGGCCCCGACTTTGCCGTCCATGTTCATATTGTTCCGGAGCTGGAATTCTTTCACGGCGTTTTCGCTTCTGGTGCCAAAGCGGCCGTCTGTGGTCAGTGCGGGGTAATAGCTGCACTGGTCACGCACGCCGTTCAGCCAGGTCTGCACCAGGGCTTCGTCCGGGCCGTAGGAGCCCTTTTGGATCAACGAATAATAAGCGGGGATCGCCATTGTGGTCACACTCCTTCCACGACAGCGTATGCAGCGCTGTGGGGAGGTGTGCCATAGCGTTTTTGCCCTCTCCGTCTTTGCTTCGCAAATCCACCTCTCCCAAAGGGAGAGGCAACGCATATCTCCGGTTTAGAAGCTGCTGACCGTGAGCTTCAATTGGCTCTCCCTTTGGGAGAGCTGGCGCGAAGCGCCTGAGAGGGCGAGGCTGTTTCGACCAGCACTTTATCCTCCCGGCTCGCCGTCACCCGCTGCCACCACTCCACACACTTGAACCGCACCACATACGACCCACACACCAGATCGTTTTCCTCCGGTAGGGCGTAGGTGCCGCAGGCAGAGCGGCACAGCCCCGGGTAGAGCACGCACCACCAGTTTTTGCCGTGGCGGGCGTTGCCGCCCAGGTCGATGCGCAGAGCCTGATACCGCCCGGCGGGCAGGATGCCGGTGGAATAGCGGGTGGTATCAAAGTACATTTCCACCAGCTGTACCGTAACGGTGGAAAAAATCCCCCGCCTTGCCAGCACGGCCCGGGCCGTCAGCTCCAGTGCGGGCAGGTTCTCTGCCGCCCAGCGCAGGGCGGCAGGCTTGTCCTGTGCGGTGCAGTGGACATCGGCGTAGGCCAGAACAGCATCCCGCACGGCGAGCTTGACGGTCTGGTCGGCAGGGGAATCGCTGTCGGCCCGGATGTGGAAGCGCAGAGTGTCGGCACAGAGGAGGGCTCCGGTGTCCAGCTGTGCCTGCCCCCAGCGCAGGGCAGCAGGCAGGGCGCTCAGGAGCAGCGCAAGGGAAAGCACGGCGCACCCCAGCGCCATCTCACGGCGGGTGAGCGTGCGGGCAAAGAATGGAAGCATAAAAACAGGCCCCTTTTCTGGAAATGATAACCAGAGAATGGGCCTGTTTGACACATTTTATTCTGATACTTGATTTTTGCAGTGAAGCCTGACTGTAATGCCAAGGGCTCCCCCTTCGGGGGAGCTGGCAATGCGAAGCATTGACTGAGAGGGTTGTTCCTTTTAGTTCTTCAGGGACTGCATGGGAGCCGGCAGGCGGCCGCCGCGGTTGATGAACACCGAGGGGTCACGCTGATTCACCGGCATGATGGGGCCATAGCCCAGCAGACCGCCGAAATCCAGGATCTCGCCTGCCTTGCGGCCGATGGCGGGAATGACGCGGACAGCGGTGGTCTTGCTGTTCACCATGCCAATGGCGGCTTCGTCGGCAATCAGGGCGCTGATGACAGCGGGGGTGGTATCGCCGGGGATGATGACCATATCGATGCCCACCGAGCAGACAGCTGTCATGGCTTCCAGCTTTTCGATGGTCAGGCAGCCGCACTCGGCGGCGTGGATCATGCCGTCGTCCTCGCTGACGGGGATAAAGGCACCGGAGAGGCCGCCCACATGGTTGGAGGCCATCACGCCGCCCTTCTTCACAGCATCGTTCAGCAGGGCCAGGCAGGCCGTGGTGCCGCAGCAGCCGCAGGTCTCAAGGCCCATCTCTTCCAGAATGTTGGCCACGCTGTCGCCCACAGCAGGGGTGGGGGCCAGCGAAAGGTCGATGATGCCCGCGGGCACGCCCAGAGCCTTGGAGGCCAGATTGGCCACCAGCTGGCCCACGCGGGTGATCTTGAAGGCGGTGCGCTTGACCAGCTCCGCCACCTCGTCGATGGGAGCATCCTTGGGCAGCTTTGCCAGCGCGGCGCGCACAGCACCGGGGCCGGAAACGCCGACGTGGATCTCACAGTCGGGCTCGCCGGGGCCGTGGAATGCACCGGCCATGAAGGGGTTGTCCTCGGGTGCGTTGCAGAACACCACCAGCTTTGCCGCGCCGATGCACTGGCGGTCGGCGGTCAGCTCGCTGGCCTTCTTCACGGCTTCGCCCATCAGCTTGATGGCATCCATGTTCAGGCCCGCCTTGGTGGCACCGATATTCACCGAGCTGCACACGATGTCGGTCTCGGCCAGTGCGCGGGGGATGGACTCGATCAGGCGGCGGTCACCGGCCGAGAAGCCCTTGTGCACAAGGGCGGTGTAGCCGCCCACAAAGTTCACGCCCACCTTTTTGCCTGCAGCATCCAGTGCCTTGGCAAAGTCCACGGGGTCTGCATCGGGGCAGGCACCCAGCAGCATGGCAATGGGGGTGACGCTGATCCGCTTGTTGATGATGGGAATGCCGTACTCGGCGCTGATATGCTCCACGGCGGGCACCAGATCGGCAGCCTTGGTGGTGATCTTGTTGTAAATCTTTTCGCAGGCCTTCTTCGGGTCCGGATCAATGCAGTCCAGCAGGCTGATGCCCATGGTGACCGTGCGCACGTCCAGATTGTCCTGCGTGAACATCTCGATGGTCTCGAGGATGTCGCCGGTATTCATCATGCTCATAAGAGTATCCTTTCTGAACCTCTCCGTCATTGCTTCGCAATGCCACCTCTATTAAAGGAGCTGGCGCAAAGCGTCTGAGAGGTCTTGTCTGTTAGATGGTATGCATCGCGTCAAAAACTTCCTGACGGGTCAGATTGATCTGCATCCCCATCTCCTTGGCCAGAGCATCGGTGCGGGTGTGCAGCTCCTCATGGCTGACGCTGCACTTGGAGATGTCCACCAGCATGATCATGGCAAACATGCCCTGCAGAACGCTCTGGGTCACATCCTCAATATTGATGTTCAGCTCGCAGCAAAGGGCGGCCACTTTGGCAACAACGCCCACGGTATCGTGTCCGATGACAGTGATAAACGCTTTCATATTCCTTACCCCCCATTGTTTCTGGTAAAAACCCCTCAGGCGCTTCGCGCCAGCCCCCCTAGTAGTGGGGCCTCTGGCGTTGCGTGGAGTTTTGCAAGTTCCCCGTTCCGCACAAACTGTATCATTCTGCCAAGGCCGCCCCTATTAGGGGAGGTGGCAAAGCCGTCAGGCTTTGACGGAAGGGTTTAATTCCAGTATAGCAGATTTGCCGATTTTTGAACACTCTTTTTGGAAAAAAGAGCAGTTTTCAGGCGGAAAAGACATTCTATACCGCTTTGATGTAAAAAACAAGATGCAAAGCGGCGATTCTTGTGCTATACTGAAAAATAACAGCGGGGCGGGTGCGCCCGCCCGCGCAAAACAAAGGAGAAACGACCATGGAACAGCTTTTGAAGATTCTGGAAGACAATGCGCGGCTGCCCATTGAGGACATTGCCACCATGCTGAATAAATCCCCCGCCGAGGTGGCGGCTATGATTGACCTGGCCCGGGCGCAGGGCATCATCAAGGGCTACAAGACCCTTGTGGACTGGGAAAAGGCCGGGGTGAACCGGGTGGAAGCAGTCATCGAGCTGAACGTCAGCCCCAAGAAGAGCCGCGGCTTTGATGAGATCGCAGCCACCATTGCTGCCTTTGACGAGGTGGAGAGCGTGCTGCTGATGAGCGGCGGCTACGACCTGCAGCTGGTCATCAAGGGCCAGACCTTCCAGGAAATCGCCCTGTTCGTGGCAAAGCGCCTGAGCCCGCTGGACGATGTGCTGTCCACTGCCACCCATTTTGTCCTGCGTACCTATAAAAAAGAGGGCCGCCTGTATCAGGACGAAGAGATCGATGAAAGAGAGTGCACGGTTCTGTGATGGATTACGATAAACTGATCGCGCCTGCCGCACGGGAGATGCGCCCCTCCGGCATCCGCAAATTCTTTGATCTGGCCGCTGATATGCCCGAGTGCATCAGTCTGGGTGTGGGCGAGCCGGATTTCAAAACACCGTGGGCTGTGCGGGAAGCAGGCATCGAGAGCCTGGAGCATGGCCGCACCCGCTACACCGCCAACGCAGGCCTGAAAGAGCTGCGGGCGGAGATCTGCAGATATCTGGAGCGCCGGATGCACCTGCACTACGACCCCTTGCGGGAGGTGCTGGTGACCGTGGGCGGCAGCGAAGCCATTGATATGTGCATCCGCACCATCGTGCAGCCCGGGGACGAGGTGATCATCCCGGAGCCCTGCTTTGTCTGCTATGAGCCCATCACCACCCTGTCCGGCGGTGTGCCGGTGCATGTGCCCTGCCGCCAGGAGGATGAGTTCCGCCTCAGGCCCGAGGCCCTGAAAGCCGCCATCACCCCCAAGACCAAGCTCCTTATCATGCCGTTCCCCAATAATCCCACCGGTGCGGTGATGGAGCGGGAGGATCTGGAAGCCATTGCGGAGGTCCTGCGGGATACCAACGTCATGGTGCTTTCGGATGAGATCTACGCCGAGCTGAACTACGGCCTGCGGCCCCATGTCTCCATTGCCACCCTGCCCGGCATGGCCGAGCGGACCATTGTGGTGAATGGTTTTTCCAAGAGTTATGCCATGACCGGCTGGCGCTTGGGCTATGCCTGCGGCCCGGCTCCCATCATCAAAATTATGACCAAGATCCACCA
>OGQJ01001942.1_pt1 | contig 17207 bp, 8 predicted proteins | sample 1553161 | NCBI WGS metagenome assembly OGQJ01 (sample SAMEA2579923, study PRJEB22360) | human gut metagenome | biome: human gut; feature: human-associated habitat; material: faeces | place: Denmark | collected 2008/2010 | reverse complement strand
ACTCACATCATCTCCGACAGCCGAAAACTCAGAAAAAATTCAAAACAAGCCTACAGCCGACAAACCAATGACGGCAGAGGAAAAAATAGAATTAGCCGAAGAGATTGCAGGGGAACCATACGAAGAAATATATACTCCCGATTTGGAATATTCCGAAAACAACGGAATGAATATTGACGAAACAACAGGGACAGACGAATATAAAACAGAACCTGTACCTGAGGGAAAACCTGTACCTGTCGAACCGCAAGATGCAGTAATAGAGAGCAGAGAACTGACATGCACGTTGGCGGTACGATGTGATACGATACTCGACAATATGTCGTGGCTTGATAAAGAAAAGTGGGAATTAGTGCCGTCGGATGGAGTTATATTTAAAGAACAGACAGTTGAATTTTATGACGGCGAAAGTGTATTTGACCTATTGCAACGTGAAATGAAAAACAGCAAAATACATATGGAATTTGAAAATACTCCTATGTATAACAGTGCATATATCGAGGGAATAGGCAATTTGTATGAGTTTGACTGTGGTGAATTATCGGGGTGGATGTATAAAGTAAATGACTGGTTCCCAAATTACGGCTGTTCGCGTTACCAGCTGAAACAAGGCGATAAAGTCGAATGGGTATATACTTGCAACTTAGGAATAGATGTCGGCGGATATTCCGCAACAGGCGGAGAATAGGAGATAAGACAGATAATGAATGAATTTGCAAAATATCATCCGTTGATTAATTTTATATATTTTACAGCCGTAATTGTGTTTTCAATGATATTCGTACATCCTATATGCCTTGTGACATCGCTTTTGTGCAGTGTGATGTATTCGGTAATTTTAAACGGTAAAAAAGCGTTGAAATTTATTGCGATGTTATTACCGCTTATGTTGATTTCAGCACTGATAAATCCTGCGTTCAATCACGAGGGTGTAACTGTAATTGCATATTTACCGAGCGGAAATCCGTTGACGTTGGAATCCATACTATACGGAATTGTCGCGGCAAGTATGGTTGCAACGGTCATTTGTTGGTTTTCTTGTTTCAATAAAATTATGACAAGTGATAAGTTTATCTATCTTTTTGGACGAATAATTCCGTCACTTTCGCTGATATTGTCTATGACATTCAGATTTGTTCCGAAATTTAAAGAACAGGTACAAGAAGTTTCAAATGCACAGAAAAGTATGGGGAGAGATTCATCAGAGGGGTCTGTATTTGCAAGAGTTAAAAACAGCATAAGAATTTTGTCGGCGGTTATAACATGGAGTTTGGAAAATGCAATAGATACTTCCGACAGTATGAAAAGTCGCGGTTACGGTTTGACAGGCAGAACGGCTTACTCAAATTATGTATTTGACAAAAGAGATGTAACTGCTTTAATTTATTTGGCGGTTACGATTACATATTTTTTGATAGGTGCTTTGCTTGGAAAAATTAATTACAGATATTTTCCGTCTATGCGTGGTACGGATATGTCGTTTTACAGCACAAGCATTTTTATATCGTATATTATGATTTGTATAATGCCGATAATTATTGAGATATGGGAGGAATTAAAGTGGAGAAAATTAAAATCAAAAATTTAATATTTTCATATCCCAATAGCGAAAAAACGGCATTGAACGATATAAATTTAACGATAAATCAAGGTGAATTTGTGACGATTTGCGGTAAATCCGGATGTGGAAAATCGACACTTCTACGACATTTAAAACCGATTTTAACACCGCACGGTAAAACAAGTGGGGAAATATACTTTGACGGAAAGAGTATATATGATTTGTCGGACAGGGAGCAAGCCGAAAATATCGGATTTGTAATGCAAAATCCTGATAATCAAATTGTTACGGATAAGGTTTGGCACGAACTTGTATTCGGATTGGAAAGTTTGGGTATTAATTCGGCTGAAATTCGATCGAAAGCTGCGGAGATGGCGTCATTTTTCGGAATACAAAATTGGTTTTACGAAAATGTAGCCAATCTGTCGGGCGGACAAAAACAAATTCTCAATTTAGCGTCGGTTATGATAATGAATCCGACATTGTTGTTGCTTGACGAGCCGTCAAGTCAATTAGACCCAATAGCGGCACATGACTTTTTTACAATGCTTGAGAGGATTAATACAGAACTTGGTGTGACGATAATATTGAGTGAACACAATTTGAGCGAAGTATTTCCTTTATCCGATAAGGTCGCGGTTATGGAGAACGGCAAGATTACAGACGAAAACACACCGTATAAAATAGGTGAGGAATTAAAGCAAAACAGTATGTTTGCAGCATTACCCACACCGACAAAAATATATTATTCCTTGGGAAATAATTCGGGTAATTGCCCTATAACAATTCGTGACGGTCATAAATGGTTGGAAAAACAACAGATTAACGAGCATTTTGAATTCAAGGCGGAAAAAAACAGAATTAATACCGAACCGATTTTAGAATTAAAAGATGTATGGTTTAGATATGAGAAAAATTCAGATGATATTTTAAAAGGCTTGTCATTTAAAGTTCACGAAAATGAATTTTATGCGATAGTAGGCGGTAACGGTGTCGGAAAGAGTACTGCGTTGTCTGTTATTTCAAAGATTAATAAGCCGTATAGAGGTAAGGTGTTTATAAACGATGATACCAAAGTGGCGGTGATGCCACAAAATCCACAGAGCTTATTTTTGAAAAAAAGTGTACTTGAGGAGTTGTATGACGCGGTATTTGATGTGGAAAAAGAAAAAAGGAAAAATGAGATTGAGTATATAATAAAACTTTGTGAACTTGATAATTTGCTTGAAAATCACCCTTACGATTTGTCAGGTGGTGAACAGCAGAGAGTGGCACTTGCAAAAATGCTTTTGAGAAAACCTGATTTGTTGGTGCTTGATGAACCGACAAAGGGACTTGACGCTTGTTTTAAACGAAAACTTGCAACGATACTCAAAAGTTTGCAAAAGAACGGTATGACTGTGTTAATGGTAACACATGACATAGAATTTTGTGCTGAATATGCTGATATATGTGCGATGTTTTTTGACGGTAAGATTGTCAGTGAAGCTCCTCCGAGAAAGTTCTTTGCGGAAAATAATTTTTATACCACTTCGGCAAAACGTATGGCTGACGGTATAATCGAAAATGCTGTATTAGACAAAGACGTAATAAGAGCATTGGGCGGTGAAGCAGAAGATTTAACTGAAACGAATGATGAACTGAATTATATACTGCCAAAGAAAACGGTTATAAAGCAGAGCAAAAAAGAGTATAAAAAACTTAATGTACACAATGTTGTATTAGGGATAGTATTTGTAATTTTATTTGTGATGACACAATGCCTGTTTTGCGGACGTTACGATAATTGGAAGAACTATGTTGCACAAACGATAAGTATATTATTTATTGCCGTAGCAATGTTTAATTTAATACCACGAAAAAAACTCGGAAAAGAATTAATACAGAACGAAAAGAGCAAAAGAAAAATATCAAAAAGAACAAAAATAGCAACATTGCTAATATTATTTCTTATTCCGCTTACAATTTTTATCGGGATATATTATCTCGGCGATAAAAAATATTATTTTATAAGCTTGCTTATTATATTGGAAACGATGATTCCTTTGGGATTTGCGTTTGAAAACCGCAAACCTAAAGCAAGGGAATTGGTTATAATAAGTGCATTGTGTGCAATAGGCGTAGCGGGACGTACTGCGTTTTTTATGCTGCCGCAGTTCAAGCCTGTTGCGGCAATAGTGATAATTTCGGGTGTGGCATTCGGCGGTGAAACAGGATTTCTTGTCGGAGCAATTACGGCATTTGTATCGAATTTCTTTTTTGGGCAAGGACCGTGGACACCATGGCAAATGTTTTCATTCGGAATTATAGGTTTCTTAGCGGGAATAATGTTTCAAAAAGGCATTTTACGCAAGACAAAAACAGATATGTGCGTGTTTGGATTTTTGGCGACATTTGTTATATACGGAGGAATAATGAATCCTGCGTCTGTTATAATGTGGCAGTCGAATATAAATATAAATATGTTGCTGTCATCATACGTAATGGGAATGCCGTTTGATTTTATTCACGCAGTATCAACAGTGTTTTTTCTCTTTTTTGCTGCAGAGCCTATGCTCGAAAAGCTTGAGAGAATTAAAATAAAATACGGACTTATAGAATAAGTCGAAAATAAAATATGAGGTGAAAGACTAATGAAGAAAAAATTTTTAAGTTTAATTGTAGCAGTAGCGATGTTATTCAGTGTTGTAACGTTTGTTGTACAGGCTGATACAGACGGAGCGGGAGATTATTTCTATTTTGATATTGAACACTTTGCTGAAGACACTACAAAAGAGATATATATGACCCCGATTAAGATTTATACAAACGGATTTTATGATTACAGCGGAGAATTTAAAACTTTTGAAAGTGGATTTAAGAGTGCAGCAGACGCAATAGGATATGTACTTGATTATTATATGAATAACGGTGAGTGTATGAGTGATTGGACTCCTACAACTACACTATTGAAGTATACAAACAGCAGTGGATTTTTCAGTGATTTTAAGATAGATAATTCCGTCAAAGAAGTTTCGTTTGATTATCCGTCAGCATTATATAATGATGCTATGGGTAACGGATTGAGTTCATACACCTATGAGTCGGCTAGCCTCGTAAGAGGAGATGTTTTAAGATTAGTTTTTAATGAAGGCGGATGGAATTCAGATCTAACATCACCGGCTGAGGACGTGCTTGTAGGTGCGGTAGCAGATTATTATGAAACATTGGCAACTGATCCAAAGACCGCTAAAAAAGCAGAATCGGCATATCAAGCGGCTTTAGAGAATTTCTTTGATGAAAATATGCAAACAGAACTTGAAGATAATCTGATTAACGCATTGGTACCGAGCGAAGAACCGAAAACAACACCAACAGCAACACCGACAGCGACACCGACGGCAACACCAACAGCGACACCGACGGCAACACCAACAGCAACACCAACAGCGACACCAACAGCAACACCAACAGCAACACCAACAGCGACACCGACGGCAACACCAACAGCGACACCGACGGCAACACCAACAGCGACACCGACAGCGACACCAACACCGACGGCAACACCAACAGCAACACCAACAGCGACACCAACAGCGACACCGACAGCAACACCAATGGCAACAGCAGAGCCAACAGTGACACCAACAGTAACTTCAACACCTTTACCTGTACAATCTGCAACAGAACAAAACACATTAAAAGTTGAAAATGGAAAACTAACAGGTACATTAACGGTAAAACTTAACAGTAATCTTACAGAAGAAAAGAAAGTAAGTGTTATGGCTGCCGTATATGATTCAAACGGCAAATTGATAGGAATACAACCTAAAGAAATTTCTTTAAAGCCCGGTAATGAAAATCAAGTTGAATTTAAAGAAATATCTGCCGATTCAGCTGATGAATATACAATCAAGATTTTAACATGGAACGGCAATATATCATCATTGGCACCTATTTCAAATACTCTTGATTTAAGTATAAAATAGTATAAAGATTGGAGAAAAAAATGAGCGTAAAAAATAAATTTACAAGTATATTGTTGTCTTTATGTATGCTTGCGAGTTTTGTACCTGTAAATTTCACTGCATTTGCAAGCGATGAACCGGAACTTATAAACGGTGCTTATCAGATTGAAAGTGCGGAAGATTTGGTTTGGTTTGCCGAAAAAGTAAACGGTGGTGACAGAACAGCAAATGCAGTATTAAACAGTGATATTGACTTGGAAAACCAAAATTGGACACCAATCGGTAACGGATATAATTATATCAACAATAACGGTTACGGTATAGATGATGATACCGCATATAACGGTATATTTGACGGAAAAGGTCACAGCATTTCCGGACTTTTCATAGAAACCAAAAAGTACAATAAGCAAGGCGACAATCATTACGAAACTTATTGTCAAGGCCTTTTCGGAATTATAGGAAAAGAAGGAACTGTCAGAAATGTTACGGTAAACGGACAAATAAACGCACAGGCTGAGGGTAATGAATACATTAATGCGGCAAAATATATCGGCGGAATCGCCGGTATAAATGCCGGATTGATTATAAATTGTACAAACAACGTCGATATAACAGGTCTTGCTTATGTGGGCGGTATAACAGGTCAGCTTGGAGCTCAATTTAAGGGAAGTAACAGACTAAGCGGAAATCTTATAAACGTTACAAATAACGGAACGGTTACAGCTACTTCCAAGAGCTTTGCAGAGGCAGGCGGAATTGTCGGTCAGCTTGCATACGGCGACATTACATATGCCGCAAACCACGGAAATGTATCTGCACCTTTTAAAGATGACGATATGTACAGTTATTTAAGAGGAGTTGCGGTAGGTGGAATTGTCGGCAAGGATATAAGTGTAAGCGAATGCGGAAAGATTGACAGAGCATATAATGACGGTCAAATAGGTACTGAAGACGGTAATTATTTCGGCGGTATTATCGGTTGCAATTATGCGTGTGACATAACTAACGTATATAATACCGGTAAGGTAATCGGTTACAATTACAGTGGCGGATTAGTAGGCTACAAGCTTGGCGGTACGATAGAAAATGCGTACAACAGCGGTGAGGTGAATACTCATACGGAATATCAACTAATCGGTTCAATGAAAAATACGACAGTAAATAACTTGTATAACATAGGTGACAGCACTAAACTTGTGGCACTTGAAAACGGCGGTGATATAAGTACGGTATATGCCGTTGACACTGTTTTGGCAAGTGATTTGTCAGACGCATTTACAGACAGTGATAATCTTCCTGTTATTGATTGGAGCAATGCGCCGACAGGGGAAGACGAAACATTTGATATTGAAAGCATTAATATCGAAAACGGTAAGATAACTGTATTGTTAAACAAAAAACTTGTAGGAACAAATCCTACGTTAAATGATTTTGAAATAAAATCATTTGTTGACGATAAAGCGGTTGAACTTAAAAATGTTCAGTTATCTCAATACATATCAGACGAAAAAACAGCTATAGACATCACATTTGACAAAGTAAATGCCGAAAAGACGCTTAAAATTTCGGTAAACGGAATTGAAAAGCAGATTGTAACGTATACGTCAAATTACTGGATAGATTATCGCGCAGAAGAATTTGACGGCGGTAACGGTGATAAAGATAATCCGTATGTTATTGCAAATGCAGAAGAACTCGCTTTGCTTTCGTATGAAGTAGAAAAGGGCAATGATATGTCAGACAAGTATTTTGTCTTGAAAAATGATATAGACCTATCAGGCAAGGAGTGGACACCGATAGGTGTATCCGATAAATACATATCAAATAAATATCAAGGCAATGCTTTTAACGGTAATTTTAACGGTCAAGATAACAGTATAAGGGGAATAAATATATCTTCGGGCAGCTATCTTTCGGCACTTTTCGGAGTTACGGAAGAAAATGCGGTAATAAAAAATCTTTATGTATACGGAAATATAGAAAACACGAATAATACATATGGAATTGCGGCAGGTATATGTGCCGTGAACTATGGTTTAATATCTCATTGTATCAACTATGCCGAAATAAAAGGCGAAAACAGAGTCGGCGGTATAGTAGGTTATAACGGTGCGGTTAATAAAACGGTTACAAGCTGTGTTATAGCTCAGTGTGAGAATAAGGGAACTATTACAGGTAAGGACGAAGTTGGCGGTATTGCCGCTTACAGTTCGGGAACTGTAAAAGAATGTACTAATAAAGCCACTGTAACTGCAACCGACGGATATGCAGGCGGTATTGTCGGTTACAATTACGAGGGCAGTATACTTCTTGACAGTTGTTATAACAGCGGTGAAGTAAGTGCGTCAGCATATTCGGGTGGTATTTCTGGTAAATCATACAACTGTGATATTTCAAATTCATATAACAGCGGTAAAATTTCATCGCAAAACAATACCAACGGCGGAATACTGGGATATACAGTGAGCGGATATTCGGTTAAAAACTGCTATTTCCTTAAAGATACCGCACCTATGCCGTATGCGGAAAATTCGGGTACGGGACTTGAAGTGAAAACAGAAAATCAGCTTGCAGATATGACTGGAATTTTAGGCAGTGCGTTTGTGAAATCGGATAAATTCCCTGTTTTGGCATGGGAGGTAAACGGTTCCGATGATATAGACACATCAACAAAACCTACACCGTCAGTAACACCTGCTTCAACACCTAAAATTGAAGAGAAAATACCGTCATATTCATCACAAGGAAAATGGTCAGACAGTGTGGCTGAAACATTTGACAGCGGAAACGGAAGTAAAGAAAATCCGTATGTTATAAAAACAGCGTCCGAACTTGCATTACTTGCGAAAAATGTAAATGAAGGTGAATCATATAAAGACGTATACTTTGAATTAAATAATAATATTGATTTAACAGAAAAGTATTGGATTTCAATAGGCAATGCGGAAGATAAAGCATTTTCGGGTCATTTTAACGGTAACGGATATGAAGTAAAACTAAATACCGAAAATCAAAAAGTAAGCGGATTATTCGGATATACCGCAAATGCAGAAATTACATTGCTTGGAGTAGACGGACTTGTAAGCGGTGAAGATATTGGAGGCGGTATTGTCGGTATAGCAAGGGACACTAAAATAGAAAATTGCTATTCAAATACTGCTGTTTTGGCAGATGAATATGTCGGCGGACTGGTAGGACAGCTTTTAAGCGGCAGTAAAGTGACAAATTGTTACGCAACGGGGACAGTAAAAGCAAAAAAAGCAGGTACATTATTCGGAGCATTTACAAACGGTGTATCGGCAGAAAATTTATATTACAGAATTATCGGCGATAAAATGCCGTATGGCGAAAATGCATCAACAAACACGAATATTGCCACAGGCAGAACAGACGAATATATGCAAAGCGACGCATTTGTGTATGATTTGTGGTGTGTTAAAGAACAAGAAGTTGACGGCAAAACAGTAGAAGTAGCACCGATATTTTATGTTGGAAGTAAATATCCGGTACTTAATAACGAATACAAGGAAAGCAAAATTATTTCGATAAATCTTGTATCATCGGGCGAAAGTCTTGAAACAGATACTTCTCATACATTTACAGCAAAGATATACGGTAAGAATTTAAATAAAAATATAACTGCAAAATGGAGCAGTGACAACAGTGCCGTTACAGTTGAACAAAGCGGCGATATTACAATTACAAATGGCGTAGGGACACTAAATGTAAGTATTATTATAGATTCCGCTAAGCTTGGCAATGCAAAGGATATAACTGTTAAATGTGAAATTGGCGGAATATCAAGTGCTGTTTCCGTAAAAGTTTCAGAACCTAAATGGAGCGGTAAAGGTACGGAAGAAGAACCGTATATTATAAAATCGTTGGAAGATATGAACATTCTTTCGGAAAGAGTTGCAGACGGAAATTCATATAAAGGTGTATATTTTAAACTTTCAAGCGATATTGATTTAAGCGATAGCAAAGAATTTAGTTCAATCGGTTATTGGGATGGATTAAAGTCAAACGATAACGGAGAATGGTGGGAGTCCGAGAAGAATCGTGCGTTTGAAGGTGTGTTTGACGGAAACGGTTTTTCTGTAAAGAACGCGATTCTGTATGCCGAAAACAATTATTTCGGATTGTTCTCATACATAGGAAAGAATGGTGTTGTTAAAAATCTTAATATAGATTCTACTAATAGATTGACCGCTCATAATAACGTAAGAAAAATTGCCGCTTTAGCCGGAATAAATCTTGGTACAATAGAAAATTGTACTAACAGTGCTGATTTCGGATTTACCGCCTCAAACGTAACATATCTTGCAGGAATAGTCGGCGAAAATTACGGAATTGTAACAGGTTGTGTGAATAACAGCAATATGACATCTGCCGGTAACAGTAAGTCGGGAATAGTCGGCGAAAATTACGGTACTATAAGAAAATCTGAAAATAACGGTGACTTATCGAACAGCGGTAATGTCGGCGGTATTACGATAGAAAACAGAAACGGCAAAGGTCAGGCGCTATTGTTTATTGACGATTACGCAGACTTATCCGTAAACGGAGAAATTTCCGAATGTGTCAATAACGGTGCAATAAGCGGTAAATATGACGTCGGAGGAATTGTAGCTGAAAATTATAGCTGCGGTAAAATAGAAAATTGTGCTAATACGGCAGAAGTGTCGGGAAGTATGACGGGCGGTATTGCAGGTCGTGCGTCAGGGTGTTATAAAAAAAGCGGTATCAAAGATTGTCAAAACAGCGGTAATATCACAGCACAAGGTTCATACGGCGGTGGTATAGTCGGTGAACTTATAAACGGCTTGGTATATTTCTGTGAAAATACAGGTGATGTAAACGGTGAAAACTATGCCGGCGGTATTGTCGGACGTAATTACAGTTCGACAGTTTTAGGGGAATCAGCTGTTGATTTCTCAAATAACTACGGAACTGTAACAGCTAAAACGTCAGCAGGCATCTGCGGTTATTATCAGGACGAAAGCGGTAAGTGTTATACAAGATATAATTACAATGGCGGAAAGAGCGAATACGGTGTTTTTGGTGATGTTAATTCAAATTATGATATAAACAGCGTTGTTTGCGAAAATTATTGGTTGAGTGACGATAAAAATAATGCAAACGACAGCTGTAAAGGTGATATTGACGGTATCAATGCAATCACAAAAGCAGAATTAGACAAATATTCTGCCGAAACAGTTAATTTGCAAGTAGATAACAGCGATATAATTGTAAACGGTACTGCAAATGTTTCGTCAAATTCAGAAGTAAAGAGCAGTGACGAAAACATTGTTTCAATAGGAAACGGCGTTGCAGTCGGACATGGAATAGGTCAGGCATATTTGTATGCAAAATCAAGTCCTTATACATATGTGGCTGTATTGATGAATGTAGAAGAAAATCCTGATAATGTTGAAAAGATAAATGTAAGTTTCAGACTTATCGGCGAAGAAAATCTCGGAAGTGACTTTGTCTTGACAAAAGATACGAAGAATACATATCAAACATGGATTCCTGAAAAAGAGTATGAAGTAAAATTAGGAAGTACAGTGGGAGATGTATTCAAACAAGCACTTGACGATAACGGCTTAAAATATCGTGGTTGGGAAAACGGATATATCAGTACAATTCAATCACCGGAAGGATATTGGCTCGGTGAATTTACAAACGGTAAATATTCCGGTTGGATGTATACTGTAAACGGCAGTCACCCTTCATTGGGATTGAATGAGTATAAATTGATTGGTGATGAAGAAATCGTATGGCATTACGTTGACGATTACCGTCAAGAAGTTGCCGATTGGAGTGAATCGGATAAAACAGGTGACGGTTCACTTTATAATAGGTGGTTAGATGCAAAAGATACAGATTCAACACCTAAACCGACTTCGACAGTCACTCCGACTGCCACAAAACAGCCTCAAAGCGGTGGTTCCGGTTCGGGTGGCAGTACATCAACAGCAAAACCGACAACAGCACCTACTGTTATACCTACGACTGCACCTGAAAAGGATACTACTCAAACAGTGTGGTTTACTGATGTAACGGAAAATATGTGGTTCTATCAAGCTGTCAAATATGCGTATGACAAAGGTTTTATGACAGGTGTAAGCGACAGTGAATTTGCTCCTGACATTACATTAACCCGTGCAATGTTCGTTTCGGTATTGTATCGTATAGAAAATGAACCGACAGCAGACGGTGAATTGAATTTCAGTGATGTATCTGATGATTCTTGGTATGCTAAAGCTGTTTTATGGGCTTATAACAATGATATTATAAGCGGAAAAACAGAAACGGAATTTGATCCTAACAGTGATATAACTCGTGAACAAATGGCAGCTATATTATATCGCTATGCAAAAACTAAGGAATATAATTTAGACAGTGATGAAATTACATATTCTGATGTGAAAGATATTGCGGATTATGCGACTGATTCTGTTAAGTGGGCATATTGTGCAGGAATAATGACAGGTGACGAAAACGGAAACTTTAATCCTAAATCCGGTACAACAAGAGCACAAGCCGCATCGGTATTTATGAGATTATATAAATAATGGTTTTAATAAGAGTTTATCTTTATGATAGACTCTTATTGTATTTTTACGTGAATATGATATAATAAACATATTCAGTATAGAATGAGGGATATACAATGACACTGCAACAATTAAAATACATAGTAACGGTAGCGGAGTGTGGCAATATAACGGAGGCGGCTGAAAAGTTATTTATAGCACAGCCGAGCCTTACCTCTGCAATTCACAATATTGAAGAAGAAATGGGGATAACGGCATTCATTCGTTCCAATAAGGGCGTAGAGCTTACAAGGGACGGAGAAACATTGCTTTCATATGCACGTCAGATTTTGGAGCAGACGGACGTTATGACGGAGCATTTTAAAGGTGAGAGAAATCAGAAACCGAGATTTTCTGTTTCATGTCAGCACTATTCATTTGCGGTTAATGCGTTTGTGGACGTTATAAGGGAATATGATGCGGACGCATACAACTTTATTTTGCGTGAAACACAGACGTATGAAATTATAGATGATGTGGCAGTCGGACGAAGTGAAATAGGAATATTGTATTTGAGTGAGCATAATGAGGCAGTTTTGAGCAAACTTATTAATAAAAATGACTTGAATTTTGAAGAATTATATATTGCAAAACCGCACGTTTTCATATCAAACAATCACCCTCTTGCAAACAAAGAGGAAATAACAATTCAAGACTTAATGCCGTATCCGTATTTGGTGTTTGAACAGGGAAAACACAATTCATTTTACTTTTCGGAGGAATTTTTGAGTTCGCTGGAATTCTCTAAAAATATTATGGTGCGTGACAGAGCGACATTATTTAATCTGCTTATCGGTCTTAACGGTTTTACGGTTTGTTCGGGTATTATAGATACGGAATTAAACGGTGAAAACATTATTTCAAAACCGTTAGATTCAGATTGCAGTATGCGTATCGGAATTTTAACACGAAAAAATTCTGTTATTAGCCGATACGGAGTTTCATATTTGAATGTATTGAAAAATCATTTATCCATAGATTAAAACTATGAATAAATGATGATAATATATATTTTTCTATTTCCGTATTTTCTGTTATACTTAATGTAAATTAAAACACAGGAGGTAACAGAAATGAGCAAACAAATACCATTCAGATATGACTTTGTAGGCAGCTTTTTAAGACCTGCAAATTTAAAAGCGGCAAGAGAGGGGTTTGAAAACGGAAAAATTTCGGCTTACGAATTAAAAGCAGTTGAAGATAAGGAAATCGAAAGACTTATCAATAAACAAAAAGAATTAGGCTATCACGTCATTACGGACGGAGAATTCAGACGTGCGACATGGCACTTGGATTTTATGTGGGGATTTGACGGTGTGGCACATGAAAAAACGAAAACAGGTTTACCGTTTCACGGCGAAGACGCAATGATTGATGATACATACCTTTGCGGAAAAGTAGGACTTTCAAAAGTACATCCCTTCGTGGAGCATTTTAAATTTGTAAAGCAATTTGAAGATGAAAATACTGTTGCAAAGCAGACAATTCCCGCACCAGCACAGTTTATTGAACAAATGATCATGCCGTTTGCGTTGGAAAACACGTCAAAGTATTATGACAGCACTCATAAGTTGGCAGAGGATATTGCAAACGGATATAAAAAGGTAATCGCGGATTTGTATGATGCAGGCTGTCGCAATTTACAGCTTGACGACTGCTCATGGGGAATGCTTGTAGATCCGAGAGCAGAAGAATTGTTCGGTACGGATAAAAAGGGATTGAAGGATATTCAAGAACTTTTGGTAGAGATAAATAACCTTGCAATAGAGGACAAACCAAACGATATGACAATTACTACTCACGTTTGCAGAGGAAACTTCCATTCAACATACGCAAGTGCAGGTGCATATGATTCGGTTGCAGAGGTATTGTTTGAAAAGGAAAATGTAGATGCATATTATCTTGAATTTGATGACGAGCGTTCGGGAGGCTTTGAGCCTTTGGCACACGTCAACGGCGATAAGAAAGTCGTGTTGGGACTTATAACAACAAAGTCACCGAAACTGGAAAATAAAGCCGACGTAATCGCGAGAATAAAAGAGGCACAAAAATATATTTTTCTTGACAGATTGTGCCTAAGTCCACAATGCGGTTTTGCGTCATGCGAAATAGGTAATAAACTTACAGAAGAAGAACAGTGGGCAAAATTGCAGCTTGTAAAAGAAATCGCAGAAGAAGTTTGGAGATAATATTAATGAGTAGACAAAATTTTTATGATTTTGTCTACTCTTGTTTTTTGGAGTTGGGGGCGGACATATTCTTGGATTATTTTATGCTGATAATCAGAGGCTATGTCTGTACTTTTAGCGTTATAGGTGTGTGCGGTGTAAGAATTTTATGGATATACACGGTATTTTTAATTTTTGTATCACTGCCGATTTACACTTCATCGCATAAATTGCAAAATCATTAATATATTTCGCTGAAAATATCGCTTTGCATTTCGCTTATTTGCTCGATTGGAATAACTGTTTTGTCGGTCAAAACAACAGTGTGATTGTATTCGTTTATTTTCTTTACAACACCGGTATTGGATATGTATGCACCGCCTGATTTTCTATCATCGGGAACAAAGTATGTTATTGTCACGATTGGATTTGTACCGATATTCTCTTTAATTAAATTTAACTGTTCATTGAGTTTGGCAATGACATCTTCGCTTAATATCTGCTTTTCATCAGTCAAACGGGCGGTTTCATTAATTGCCGCTTTGTGTCCCGTAAGAGCTGCAAACGGTGAAAATTGTGCCGCACGGTCATGAAGCGACATTTGTGGGTGCTTTTTTGAAACATGGTGGGGCAGATTGATTATGTCATCATATTTATGACTAACGTTTTCCATATGGTAATTCTCCTTAAAAATTATGCCTTGTGACCGCCTATTTGATTGTTGCGGTCTTTGGCAGTTGCACCTTTTTGAAGATTCATTCCTTTAAGAATGGCATTTTTGCCGAATTTCTTTTTTATATCAAGTATTGTATTCTGCATACGTTTTTCTCGCTCTGATTCGGCATTTTCTTTTTCGCGTTGTTTCTTTAAAATCTCATAATCGGTAAAAAGGTCAAGCTGTTCATATTTGTTTGCGTTTTTTACACTGTGTTCATCGACAAGCTTGTTAGCCACAATATTAATTCTTCTGATAAGCAATTTCTTGTTTACAATTTTATCGTACAATTCCATAACTGCATTTGTGATAAGTGTAGTAGACGATGTTTGCTTTGGAAGATTTGTTGTTCCGTGAGCAGGCTTCGGAACTTTTTTACCGTAATAGTTCGTTGTAACTGTGCCTTTATAACTCTGACTTCTGTTTTTATCTGTCATATTTTCAATATCATAGCCGATTGTAAGCACGATTTGATTTGTCACAAGTCCTTTATCCACCAAGTCAAGCACCATAAGGTCGGTCATTTCTTTTACAACTAATCTTGCCTTGTCAAACTCATACGGACAATGTAATACTTGTCCCGAGGATATGCTGTTTGTTTCGGGTTTGTATGTTTTGACATCTTCCATTGTGCAAGGCTCGTAACCCCAAGCATGGTCGATAAGCAGTTCGGCATTTATACCGAAAAGCTTGTATAACAGTTCTTCATTATAGTAATCAGTCGGTTTACCGATAGAACATCTGGCTATGTCACCCATAGTGTAAAGTCCGATTTTTTCTAATTTCTTTGAATAACCACGACCGACTCTCCAAAAATCAGTAAGAGGTCTGTGATTCCATAACAATCTTCGGTATGACATTTCGTCAAGTTCGGCGATTCGTACACCGTTTTTATCCGGTTCAATGTGTTTTGCGACTATATCCATTGCTATTTTGCAAAGATACAGATTTGTTCCGATTCCGGCTGTTGCGGTTATTCCTGTTGTATCTAAAATATCTTGTATCATTGTCATTGCAAGTTCATGAGCAGTCATATTGTATGTCGAAAGGTAATGCGTTACATCTATAAATACCTCGTCAATCGAATAAATGTGAATATCCTCGGGTGCGATGTACTTAAGATAGATATTATAAATTTTTGTACTGTATTCCATATAGCGTGCCATACGCGGTGGAGCAATTATGTAATCAATCTTAAGTGACGGTTTTTTCTGAAGTTCACGGCTGTCATCAGAAGAACCGCAAAAAACGTGGTTTGGCGCTTTAAGCTTTCGTATTTCATTTGCGGTTTTAACTTTTTGTATGACTTCAAATAATCTTGCTCGTCCCGATAATCCGTATTTTTTTAGTGACGGAGATACGGCAAGACAGATTGTTTTCTCTGTTCGGCTCGGATCAGCTACAACAAGATTTGTGGTTAGCGGGTCACGGTTTCTTTCCCTACATTCAACGGACGCGTAAAATGATTTTAAGTCTATTGCTATGTACGTTTTGCATTTATTCATAATTCTACGCTCCTTTTTGCAAATCTATTCAGTCTAAATTATATCTTAAAATTACTGCTTTTTCAAGACTGTACAATAACTTATTGATTGTGAAGAGAGAAAAGTCCGTATTATTGGACTATGTATATATTATAATCTAATTACAAAGCGGCTAAATTGTCAAAGTGAAGTTTGGGCTTTTGGGGGTAAAAATCGAAAAATACCCTAAGCTCACCTTGACAAAATAGTGTGGTATATATAGATATTTTTGAGTTTTCATTGCCTTTGGTGAAAAAAAGAGCATTTTCATCAGCGTTTGGTCAAGTTTTGCGACAGATATGATACAATATGAACGGTTACTGTCTGCGGAAAGCAGGAAAATATGAATCGTTTAACATTAGCTGAAAGGATAGTTATTGAATGTGGAATTTACCAAAAGTTAAAACTAAGTCAAATTGCAAAGAAAATCGGAAAAACGCCGGGGAGTGTTTCAAGAGAAATCCGACTCAACAGGACGTTTGCTTTGGGAGAGCATCCGTGCGGAAAAGACTGTTGTTTTGCAGGAGAATGTAAAACAAAAAGTTTGTGTGGGGTAAAGGAATGTTCCAAACGTTGTGTAGCTTGTCGTGAATACGATTGCAGAGATCTTTGTTCAAGATACAACAATACCCCATGCTCAATTCTCTTAAAACCGCCGTATGTTTGTAATACCTGTGTTCGCCGAAGA
>OGQJ01001930.1_pt1 | contig 17294 bp, 16 predicted proteins | sample 1553161 | NCBI WGS metagenome assembly OGQJ01 (sample SAMEA2579923, study PRJEB22360) | human gut metagenome | biome: human gut; feature: human-associated habitat; material: faeces | place: Denmark | collected 2008/2010 | reverse complement strand
CGGCGGCACCGGCTCTGGCTCTGGCGGTACCGGAGAAGATTAACTTTTAAGGGCGCATCCTGAAGGGGATGCGCCTTTTTTGTTTGCTGAAGCAGCGACAGGCTGTGGATTCTTCGGGTAGAACATCAAACGCAAGCGCGCAGGTGGTAAAGAGCGTTTTTAATAGTAAGGAATGCGAAGCTCTATGGCTTTGCTGGTTTTTTACTCGGAAGGATCTTATGAAAACGAAAGCACGTTTTCTGGTAATTGCGGCATTCTGCCTTGCCTGTTTGGCAGCGCTTGTTGGCTGCGCAAGCAACAATGAGCAGACGGATGCCCAAACGCAAAACCGTCAATACATGTCTTCGGTCAACACCATCATGGAAACCCTGAACACGAACATGGGCGCCTTCTCCGAAGCGGTGAAGGATGGCGAAGTGGTTTCTCTTTCCGCTCAGCTTTCTGCGGTCGATCAGTGCGTGTCTGACCTTGAAGGCCTTTCCGTTCCCGATGCTATGGGCGACATCCATTCATCGTATGTGAACGGTGCCAAGGAACTACAAACCGCGCTTTCAAGCTATGTTCAGCTGTATGAAGACGTTAAGGCTCCTGCAAACGGCGTAGCTCCGAGTGGCGCCGATTACGATAGCCGTATGGCTGAAATCCAGTCCCATTACGATGCGGGCATCAAGGCCCTGCAGGATGCGGACAGCAAGGCCGAATCCGCCTAGCGGAGTGCGGCATAGCAATGTAGTGAAACGGCCATCATGCTCGATGATGGCCGTTTTCTTGCCTTATCAAGAGGTTTAAGGACGAAGGTATGACTAACGAAACCATGAACAAGGAAGCCAACGAACAGCACGAAGCTGGCGTGATGGCTGCTCCTTGCCCGAAGAACGTGGAGCTTTTGGCTCCTGCTGGCAACATGGAATGTCTGCACGCAGCCGTAAAAGCTGGCGCCGATGCGGTGTATTTGGGCGCCGGTCACTTCAATGCCCGTCGTGGTGCCGATAATTTCTCGCTCGAAAACTTGGCGGAAGCCTGCGATTATGCGCATCTTCGCGGGGTGAAGATCTATCTTACGCTGAACACTGTAGTGTTGCCCTCAGAGCTTCCCGACGCTTTGGAACTTGCTCGTCAGGCTTATCGCTGCGGCGTTGACGCCTTTATCGTGCAGGATATCGGTATTTCCATCGAGCTTTCCCGTATCATGCCTGATGTGGAAGTCCATGTATCCACTCAGATGAACATTCATGATGAAGACGGTCTGCGTGCAGCCGCCGCGCTGGGCGCCACGCGCGTAACACTTGCCCGTGAGCTCTCCTTGGCAGAAATTGCCCGTTTGCATGAGCTTGCAGAAGAACTTGGCGTCGAACTCGAATCGTTTGCCCACGGCGCACTATGCATTTGCTATTCGGGCCAGTGCTTCATGTCGTCGCTGGTAGGTGGCCGCTCCGCCAATCGTGGCCGCTGTGCTCAGGCATGCCGTTTGCCGTACGAACTGCACAATCGTGCTCTGCGCAAAACCCTTGATGCTCCAGGCGAGCATCTGCTCTCTCCGAAAGACCTGTGCACGGCAAACCTTATTCCCGAGCTCCTGCACGCGGGTGTGGCTTCGCTGAAAATTGAAGGGCGCATGAAATCGCCCGAATACGTGCAAGCTGTAGTAGGGGTGTACCGTGCGGTGATTGACCGCGTTGAAGCGGCTATTGACCGTGATGGTATCGATTCTGTTGTTGCATCTGACGCTCCCGAACTTCGCGCAAGCGAGGAGGAGATGAACGTCTTATCCGAAGCTTTCTCTCGTGGGTTTACCACGGCTTACCTGAAGGGCAAGCGCGGCAATGAAATCATGAGCTATGGACGCCCGAATAATCGCGGTGTGTTCGTTGGTCGTGTTGCCAAGGTGCGTGAAGGCCTGGTGTTCATCGACCCCGAAACCGAGCTGCATGTTGGCGATCTGATCGAGTTCTGGACCAATCGTGGCCACTTCGTGCATACCATTGGCGAGTTCAAAACCGACCGAGCGGGTCGTGTCTTTTTCCCAGTAGAGCGTGCTGTGGGCAAGGGTGACCGCGTGTTCCGCGTGCGCAATGCCGAGGCTGCTTTCGTGGATGACGATAAGCTTCCTTCCGTTGCCGTTTGCGCTCGTGCTGAACTCCGCATCGGGCAGCCCGCTCTGCTTACCTTCACGGTAGCCGCTGGCGATGCAAGCGTTACCGTCGAAGGCCCCGAGGTGGAGGCTGCGCGCACCAAAGCCATCACCGAAGAAGAGGTGCGCGAGCATATCGACCGTATGGGAACCACGCCGTTTTACCTTTCTTCGCTTGAAATCGACTTGGACGAAGGCGTAGGCATGGGCTTTTCGATGCTGCATAAGTTGCGTGCTCGTGCCGCTGAAGAGTTGCAGGAAGCGATTCTTGCGCACTATCACGCTCGCAAGCTTGAACGCACGCCCAGCCGCGCTTTCGCTCCCGTTGTTCGCAAGGGTTGGTGCAAGGTTGCGGCTTTGGCTACGAATCCTGCATGCGCCCGCGCCGCGAAGCGCGCCGGTGCCGACCTGATTTACGTGCCTGCCGCAAATTACCGTCGCGGGGAGGCCGTTATCGCGGGTCAGCTTTCCGATACTGCCGAGCAAGCTGGATATCCCAAACAATGCATTCCGGTATTGCCCACCGTTTCGCAGATGTTCAATGAGGAGAAGCGCAACGGCTTCGATATCTGGAAACGCGTAAAGGCAGATAAGCCGGTCATGGTTGAAAACCTTGGCCAGCTTCTCCACGCTACGGAAATGGGTGCCGCTCCTGAAGTTGGCCCGCATATTCCCGTTACCAACAAGCTTGACTTGCAGGCTATGGCCGACCTGGGCGCACAGCGCGTATGGCTCTCTCCTGAGCTTTCGCTGGTGCAGATCGAAGAGCTGGGCGACATGGCGCCGATGCCTTTGGGCCTTACCATCATGGGACAGACCGAGCTCATGGTTACCGAGCACTGCTTGCTTATGAGCCAGGGTCCCTGCAATCAGAAGTGCGCTGAGTGCGCTCGCCGCAAGAGTCCCCACTACCTGAAAGACCGCAAGGGCTATGAGATGCCGGTAATCACCGATTGCACTGGGCGCAGCCATTTGTACAATGCGGTGCAGATGGACGTTGCTCACCTGATGCCCGAGATTATCGGGGCGGGCGTTTCGACGGTGCTGGTCGACACCACGCTTATGAACGTGAAGGAAACCACCGAAAAGGTTGCCCGCGCTGTTCGTGCTCGCGATATCGCCCAGAAGGACGGCAACAAGGTTGCCAAGGCCGAAGGTGCAACATCGGGTCATTTGTTCCGCGGTGTTTCGTAGGTGCTTGGGCAAGATGAAAAACGCAAGGGCGCGCTTGTGCACAGAATGCGCGCGGAAAGCATACGTGCAGCTCTTGCCCCTACGCAGCGATAAGGGCGGCTGCGGGAAAACGCAGCCGACTTCCCTGTGCTAGAATCTTCGCCATACGCTAGAAAGAGGAATCATGATTTCACCTGAAGAGCAGTTTCATATTATCCAGTCCGGCGCCGCTCAGATCGTGCCCGAGAAGGCCCTCATGGACAAACTTAAGCGCGGTAAGCCGCTGAACATCAAGCTGGGTGTAGACCCTACGGCTCCCGATATCCATCTTGGTCATGCTGTTCCGTTGCGCAAGCTGCGCCAGTTCCAGGATCTGGGTCATCAGGTTACCCTTATCATCGGCGACGGAACCGCCCTTATCGGCGATCCTTCCGGCCGTAACTCCACGCGCCCTCAGCTTACGCGTGAACAGATCAAGGAAAATGCCCAGACTTACGTTGACCAGGCTTTTAAGGTACTTGATCCCGAAAAGACCACCCTTCGTTACAACTCCGAATGGATTCTTTCCTTGGGCATGGAAGACCTTCTGAAGATCGCTTCCAACTTTACCGTTGCACGCATCCTTGAGCGCGACGACTTCCATAACCGCTACACGTCCGAGCTGCCTATCAGCCTGCACGAGTTCCTGTATCCCATCATGCAGGCATACGATTCTGTAGTTATCAAGGCGGACGTTGAGCTGGGTGGCACTGACCAGTTGTTCAACTTGCTTGCTGGCCGTGAGCTTATGGAAAAGATGGGTATGGAGCCCCAGGTGTGCCTGACGCTTCCTTTGCTGGAGGGCACCGATGGCGTTAAGAAAATGTCCAAGAGCTACGGCAACTACATTGGTTTGACCGATGCCCCCAACGACATGTTCGGCAAGGTAATGTCCATCCCCGATGAGCTGATGGTGAAGTACTACCGTCTTGCTTCTACCGTGCCGGTAGATCAGATCGACGCCATCGAAAAGGGATTGGCTGCTGACGAGATTCATCCGAATCGCTGCAAGCGTGACTTGGCCCAGAACATCGTTGCTGCTTACTACGACGAGGAAGCGGCAAAGGAAGCAGAAGCGGCATTCGATCGCCAGTTTAAACAGCATGAGGTTCCAGAAGATATCCCTGAGTTTGCTGCTGACCTTACCCCTAACGAAGAGGGTACGGTATATCTGGCTAAACTCATTGCCGATTCGGGTCTTACCAAATCAACGGGCGATGCTCGTCGCATGATCGACCAGGGCGGCGTAAAGATCAACGGTGAAGCTGTTGCCGCTAAGGCCTATAACGTAGCCCCCGAGTCTCTGTCGGGTGCTGTGATCCAAGTAGGAAAGCGCAAGTTCGTTCGCTTGGTGTAAGGGCTGTAGGGCGTCGGGCAGACGCTGAGCAAAACCAAAGAACTCTTCAATGGGGTCCCCATTTGGGGATCCTATTTTTATGCCCGCATTGAGTTGTTTGCGTTGTTCCGCTTGTTTCCTGGACGCGGTGGGTGCGCGCGGCTGGCGGGATGGGTGCGGCGCGCAGGTAGCGAGATGCATCGGTACGGGGACCGCGTGGCGGGTCTCGGACGGCGAAGCGCGAGAGCAGGGCGCAAAGCCCGTTCGGCCGGACCGCAGGCCGCGGCGGGCACAAGCGAGATGACAGGGGGGGCGCATGCGGCAAGCAGGCCAGGCCCGCGCCGCAGGGCGCAAAGCCCGTTCGGCCATGCTGCGTGTCGCATGCCGCTGCCGCGGAAAGGCCGGGCGGCGCTGGCAACATCTTCGCGCCATGCGTGATTTCGGGCTCCTCGACGCGAAAAGAGCCCTTGGCGGCAAGATTCGCGCGCCATGTATCCCGAATCGCCCGATTGCGCCCGGAAATGGATGCATGGGGCGAGGATGTTGCCATCTTGATCTCGAAAAGCATGCATTTCGAGCGGATGTTGCCAGGAAGAGGGCCTTTTTCGCGCATTCGGCGAAAAAGGGATGCATACGGCGCGGTTCTTGCCAGCCAGGGCCCTGGGGCCGCCGCAACGCGAGGAGAGAGATGGGGGGTGACGCGGATGACGGGAGCAGCGCGTAGGTGATGGAGGTGCAATGGGCGCAGGGCCGGGCCCGGGCGGTGGGACGAATCCGAGGCCGAGGAACGCGCGGAATCGTAGGCCTAGTGGGGCGGGCGGCGGCTATTCGCTCAAGCTGGCAAGCATCGCCGCAACGCGCTCCTTCAGCGCTTCGATGAGCTGCTGGTTCACTTCGAGCATCTTCTGCAAATCGGCAGGAGAAGCATTTTCCACGTGATAGCCCGTGCTAGCGGAGCAGGGCATGGCGAACTCCGTTGCCAGAGCGGCGGCAATATCATGGGCGGGAATTTCATCCCTATGGCAGGGGACGGCAAGCAAGCTAACCGTTGCCGTGCGCCCTGGCTCTGGGCGCGGAATGGCCTGAGCCGTAGCGCCCACATGAGCGAAAGCAGGCGTACAAGCGTACACCACGATACCACGCGGGGTTACCGTGACCACGGCCTCAAGAGCGAACACCCCTTCGCCCGCGCAAACCGTATCCGTACAAAACGCCATAGCAATCCCCTTTCTACGTGGTCAAAGTGCCACCCGATCGTCTGCTCGGAAGCAGGCGCCGTTAGCTTTCCTTGCGTGCGGCTCAATGCGCGCTCTATGCACACGTCCCTGGTATGGGCGGGCCTTTGCATGACGTCCGATACAGCATGAGACACGAAGGCGTACTTCGGCTCGGGCGAGTTCCCGCATGCGATCCGATGTCCAATTCGCCGCCTGCACGGGAACGCGGATGCCGCAAGCTTCTACTCTGCCCCGGCATCGCACTAAAGGAAGAAGCCCGCGCGCGCATCGCCCCCCCCCGAAGACCGTAAGCAACAGCGGTCCTGACGACCCAGAAGTCTCCCGCACGCATCGCCCATCCCCCTGTGCGCAGCCTTAGCTTGCCTCGTGTTGCCCAAGGTCGGCATGAGCGAATGACGACACCGCATGCGGCCTTAGCGCCACAATACAACAAAAGCCGGGAAAGACAGCTCTCCCGGCTTTCACTTTAATGGATTGCGGCAAATTCGACCGCGCACAACCAGTCCGTTGACGGAATACGGAGAACTCAACCGCGCCGGCCAGTCCTTTAATGAATTGCCGCAAACTCAACCGCTCCGACCAGCTCTTCGGGGCTGGCGATAAGCACGCTGGGCATCTGCTCGAGCAAGATGTCGCGCCCGAAGAACTTGCCCCAGGTAACGCCCACACATGGCATGTTTGCGGCATGGGCAGCCTGCAAGTCGTAGGGGCTGTCGCCCACATACACGCATCTATCAGGAGAAACCCCGAGTTTCTTTGCCGCCGTCAGTAGCGGATCGGGATCAGGCTTGTGGGCAGTGCTATCTTCGGCGCCATTCACACAGGCAAACGCATCGAACAACCCATGAGCCTTCAGGCTCTTCGTGGCCAAGACTGCGCGCTTTGACGTAACCACGCCAACCGTGAAGCCCGCATTCTTCAAAGAGGCAATCGCCTCGGGTATGCCCGGGAACGGGAAGGACTTTTCGTCAAGGTCGCGCTCGTTGTATTCGCGATAGACACGCGTCAGTTCGTCGGCAACCTCAGAGCCGCAACCCCGTTCGGCGGCAAACGCTTGCATCTGAGTTACCAGAGGCTGCCCAACCATGGAAACAAGCTTGCTATCGGGCAGGGCTTCCCCAAACACCGTCTTGGTGGCATAGCGCATGCTTTCCAAAATGGGAGCATAGGTGTCGAGCACCGTGCCGTCCAAGTCGAACAGCGCCACATCGCGCTTGGGCTTCAGGGAAATAAAGGTATCGGACATAATGAATTATCTTCTTTCAAAAATGATCTGCATTCAGAGGCAAGACCGAACATTACCATTCACAAACCCACGAGTAAAACGGCAAAGCGGGCATTACACACTTCGTGCCGCCGAAGGAGCGTTTCGATGCGGGAAGGGCCGCCCCGTACAACGGTCCATCAAGCCCGTGCCCGGCAAGGCGTTTCGCGAGGTCGAGGGCCGCCCGACATGGGAGCTGACCATGCCAGCCACGGCGCTGGCATTTCCACGAGGGGGCGCCCATCTCCGCGTTCAGCTGATCAATATGAAAGTGCTTCGATGTGGGCAGTAGGCTGGTTTCCAGCGAACAACCTGGGCTATGTCGCGTCTGAGCACGACTATATTGGAGCTCGCCCCTTCGCCCTCGAAGAATCCGAATCTGCAAAGGGCCCCTTCAAACCGCAAGGGGGCTCCTTCAGGGAAATCGCTCGGCCGAATCCGAGAAGATAGGCACCGGCGAACATCAGTGAAAGCCGACAAAAACAAAAGAAGGGCCGGCTTGATGCCGACCCAACCAATTAGTTGAAGCATATGGTACCGCCCACGGGGAGCACGCAACGCCGCATGTGACGGGACGCACGCGACACCGTACCGCGATGATGGGCCGCAGTGCCGCCGTACTGCGACGATCATAGCCTGTAATTGGCGCCGCCCCGAGCGACAACGCACCCTTCAGCCAAGCGAAAAGCGCGATTACAGACCAAGCGCCTTCTTAAGGGAAGATACGCGACGACGGGAAACGGGAATCTTCTCGTCTACGCCGTCGAGCGTAAGAAGCAAGGTGCCGCCCGACTGGGGCTCAACTTCCTTGACCAGCGCAAGGTTAACCAGGTAACCGCGATGAACGCGGAAGAAACCGTGACCATCGAGCGTTTTTTCCAGCTGAGCCAAGCTTACGGTAGAGAAGAAACGGTCAACGCCAGTTTGCAGGTACGCATAATCGTCGCGCGCCATAACATAGCGAATGTCATCGATGTTGATGAGGATCTTCTTGCCGCCCTTTTCAACGGGAATGCGCTCAGCCTTCTGGGCCTTTGCATGAAGCAGCACATGTTCGCGCACACGGGCAAGAGCATGGGAAAGACGCTCGGTTTCAACAGGCTTAACCAGGTAATCGATGGCATTGACCTTGAACGCATCCAGAGCAAATTCGCTATAAGCAGTAACGAATACCACGGCAGGCGGGTACTTCAAATGCTGCAGAGCCTCTGCGAGCTGAATACCGGTAGCCTCGGGCATGTTGATATCCAAGAACATAACGTCGCAAGGGTATTCCTTGAGCTTTTCGATAGCCTCGCGGACGCTTGCGGCCTCGGCAACAACTTCAGTCTGGTTGAGTTCGCCTAGCAGGAAGCGCAACTCGGAACGCGCTGGCGCTTCGTCATCAACGATAATTGCCTTCAGCAACGCAACCTCCTCGTGTTTCGTGAATTTATCATTCCTATTATAGACCACTTACCGAATATGCGCCGACCTATCTGCAAAGCTCTTGCCAGGCAACGCTTCTACAAATTCGCGCAATCGGGAAGGAACAGGGTAACAGAAGTTCCCTTTCCCAGCTCACTTTGGATATCCATATAGGCCTTCTCACCGTAGTAGCCACGCAGTCGGTCGTTGATGTTCTTTACGGCAATGCCCAGGCCGGTTTCAGATTTCGGCGCCATGATATTCTTCAAGGCATCTTCCTTCATACCGATACCGTCGTCGTTTACATGCAAGTACACATCGTCGCTATCGAGGGTGCCAGAAATGGAAATGGTGAGTTTGCCTTCCGCGGGCATGGCGTGCTTTACAGCATTTTCAACCAGCGGCTGAACCATGAAGGCGGGCACCTGCATAGCGCGCTCCTCTTCGCCGATATCAACTTCCACCGCCAGGCGATCTTCGCCGAAACGTGCCTGTTCAAGCGAAAGGTAGCGCACCGTTTGCTCAACCTCGCGCGAAAGGGAAATAAGATCCGAGCTGTTTTCGAGCGTCTGACGATAGAACACCGCAAACTCACGCAACATGACGCGAGCCTTGTTGGGGTCGGTGCGCACCAACGATGCCATGGTGTTGATGATATTAAACAGGAAGTGCGGGTTGATCTGGCTCTGCAGCGCCTTGAGCTCCATGCTGGTGGCAAGCTTCTTCTGCTCTTCAAGCTGCAAGGCGGCAATCTGCGTGGAAAGCAGCTGGCCAAAGCCTTCAGCAACGGAAATCTGCGTTTCGGAAATGCGCGAAGGCTTGGGATAGTAGAACTTCAACGTACCCTGGATGGAAGACCCCATCTTCAAGGGAACGATAATGGCGGCCTGGATGGCGCTCATGGGAACAGGCAAACCCACTTCAAGCTGCGAGCGCAACACACGGGTTTTGCCATCCTGCACAGTGCGCTTCGTGCCAGCCGTGCGGATATGCCCGCCCAATTCACCCAGCTCTTCCCTGCCAGCGCCAGCATAGCCCAAAACCACTTCGCGGTCGGTGATGGCAACAGCGCATGCCGAAGTGGAAGGGAGCAGTATCTCGCACACCTTCTGCGCAGCTTCCGACGTGAAGCCTTCTTGCATGGCTTCCAGCGTTGCGCTTGCCAGGTTCAGCACCGACATAGACTGGTTTGCGCGGATGCGGTCGGGGTCAAGGATCAAGGCAATGGTAATAAGCAGGAACGCCGTAAACAAAGCGCCCGAAATGGTGAGCACCAAATAGTTGGTTTCGGGGCCGAACATAGCCCAGCCCAAAACACAGCCGCAGATGAGCGCCATGCACAGCGAAGCAATTTCAAGAAAAATGGTGACGTTGTGGCGAGGGTAGGCCATAAACGATCCTCCGGAAAACGGGAGCTACTTCCACCTGCGCCATACACGTCGCAGGTAATGTGACCATAGCATATTACAGTGCAGCTACCTCGTTGCCCAGCAGCACTACTGCGCTGATAAGCAAAAATACACCAAAAGCAATGCGCAGCTGTCGCTCGGGAACACGACGGATGAGGTTTGCACCAATCACCGCACCGGGGATGCTGCCCGCCGCCATGGCTATACCCGCAAGGTAGTCAATGTTGCCCAGCATGCCCTGATAGACAACGCCGGGAATGGCCAAGATCATGATGGCAACCAAAGACGTACCCGATGCCTTGCGCATCATAACGCCCAGCACAGAAATAAACAGGGGCACCATCAGGAAGCCACCGCCAACGCCCACGTAACCTGAGGCCAGGCCCGCGGTTAGGCCGATGCCGATAGCAACAGGCAGATTCTTGCGCGTAAGCTTGAACTCTTCTTCGCCCGAGTCTTCTTCGATGACCGCGGCCTTAACGGCCGCTTTTTCCACATCGACGCCCATGGCCTTGCCCGAAGCGGGGTTCTTTGGCATGCGCGCAGCCTTGCGAAACATCTTGAACGATGAAAAACCAATGATAATTGCCGCTGCCAGCATAACCATCCATGCCGGCGACATATTTGCCAGGTGCACGCCCAAAGGGCTGGTACATGCGCCAGCCAAGCCGCACACAATGCCCAGCTGGGGAATGCACGTCTTGTTCTTGATATGGGTGATAAAACCCACCAGCGAGGTGGGAATGATGGTGAACAGCGAAGTTGCCGTAGAGGCAAGAGCCGAAAGCCCGAAACCCAAGCGGAACAGGGGAACCATCAAGGTTCCTCCTCCGATACCCAGCAAGCCCGACAAAATGCCAACAACTACGCCAACTGCTGCGGTAATCACAAAGGTTTCCATGAAGTGCGCAAATCCTATTCTTCGTTGATGTTAAGCCTGATCTCGGCAGTCATGCCCGGATCAAGGTTGGCGGCAGCAGGTTCCAGCAAGTCGGAAGCGTTGCCCGCACCATCTGCCGATGCGCCCGCCGGAGCAGCGGCTTCAACCACCACTTCCCCGCCCGACTGGCGGGCAATGGCCGCCTGCACCAGTGCTTGGCGCAAACCGCCATCGCTTTCCATGCGCGCCATGATATCGCCCCAGGTGTACTGGAACTCGAAGTACTTCATGCAGTGTTCCTGAGCATATTCGGTTGCCTCGCCAGCAGCGGCCTTGGCGCCTTCGCGATAGCGCTTCTTGTCGGGGCGAGCCAGTGAACGCAGGAACGCCGTACGCTTGATGCGCTTGGTGATGCCCGGCTCCAAAAACGGGCCAGGGTACGGCATAAGCGAAGAGGGCTTGATCTGCAGAAGGTCGATCTGCGCGCGGCTGAACTCAATTTTGTAGTACTCGTACACCCAGCGGAAAATGTCTCGATAGAAGCGATGGCCTTCGTGCCTGTCGCGCGGAGGACGGTGCATCAGCGACCACTGATTGTCGAACCAGATATCGGAACCGTACATACGCAGGTTGAGCAAATAGTCCAAGTCTTCGCCGCGAAGAATCCACGGGTCGAAGCTCAAACGGCGATACGTTTCGCGATGCAGCGCCAAGCAGCCACCGCATACATGGTTGGAGCGAGAAAGGCGCGGGCCGGACATGGCCTTGCTGATCCAATTATTGAACGCGCGACCCTGCTGCCAAAAATGGTTGTACCAACGGTTCTGACTCTTCGAGTAGTAAGTGCCCTCATCGTTGAAGTAGAAGCCCGACTTAGCAAGGATGGGAATGCCCTTCTTGGTGAGCTTGCCCAGGCCGTACATGGCCTTTTCCAGAAATGCCTCGTCTTCGATAGTTTCATCGTCGTCGATGAACACCACCGAATCGAATCCCAACACCTGGGCAACAACCAAACCGAGGTTGCGAATGGCGGAATAGCCTGTAAGGCCAATAGCCTCTTGCTGACCACCGAAGCCCAGCTGATCCAAGCGCTGCTGAACAATCTCAGCTTCAGCGCGCCCAATTACCAACGTGTGCATTTGGGGAAACTGGTTGGCAATGTTTTGAACCTTCTTGGCGGCTTCGTCTTCCACGCCACCCTCGGCGGCAACCAAAATAATTACCTGGCCCAAACCGCGCACTTGCTGCAACGAATTCAAGCACCTGCCCAACGTGCCCTGTTCGTTCAGGGGCGTAGGATGGTCGTACAGGTTGGAAGGCTTTGAAGCGCCACGCTTTGTGGGCGCGGTGTGGAAGGTAGGTATGATCACTGCAGGATTCATGGGTCCCCCTCTTTGCGGCCCGCCCTATGCAGGCCCCTTAGAAAAACAACATCCCATGATGGGATGTTGCACATAATATTGTAGCGCATCGAAAAGAGCGCTTGGTTTCACGGCTCTTAACGCCTTCGGCGAGGATGTCCTCGACGGCTGCGAATGCGCTCCGCCTCTTCGCGGCGGGTTTTCACCTGAGCACTTTCTTCGCGAAGGCGTACGTACGATTCTAGACGTTCTGCCGCTAAATCGCCCGACTCAACGGCGGCTCGGACAGCGCATCCCGGTTCGTTGGTGTGGGTGCAATCGCGAAAACGGCATGAAGAGGCAATCTCTTCAATGTCCGAAAACGCAGCGCCAATGCCTTCGTCGGCATCCCAAAGCCCCAGGCCGCGCACGCCAGGCATGTCGATAATGCGGCCACCCGTCGGCAGATAGATAATCTCGCGAGAAACGGTGGTGTGCCTGCCCTTGCCGTCGCCGCGCACAGCAGTGGTTTTCTGGATGTCACTGCCTACGAGCATATTCACCAGGCTCGACTTGCCCACACCCGACCTGCCGATAAGCACTGCGGTTTTGTCGCCCTCGGCAATTATCTTGGCAAGGCGCTGCACCGACGCCTCATCGCGGTCGGAAATGGCGAGCAATTCGTCATTGCCCACGAACCCATCGATATGCGAGCGCACTTCTTCCACTTCAGCGGGCGAGGCCATCAGGTCGGCCTTGGTAAGCACCACCAGCACTTCCGCTCCCGTTTCGTGGGCCAAGACAAGCTCGCGCTCCAGGCGGCGTGTGTTGGTGTCTTCAATGGGCTGGGCGATGATAACCAGGTCGAAGTTGGCGGCCAACGTTTGCGGAAGGGCCCGTTCGGTAGGGTCTTTGCGCACAAACGACGTGCGCCTGGGCAGCGTCTCCTCGATGATGCCCTTGTCATGCCCGTCGGGAAGGGAAATGCGCACTACATCGCCCACCACCGCACGCTGATCGCTGCCCTTCACCAAGGAAGTGGCATGCTCGCAACGAAGCTCACGGCCATCGCCCAAACGAACCAAGGGGAAGCCTCTATCGAGCTTCACCACCACTCCGGTTTCGACGGCTGGAGTTTCCATTACAGCGTCCCCTCTCGTTTAGATTGGTACAGAGCCAACAGCGCCAAGCCAGCCAGCACCGAAACGATGCCAAGACCGAAAAGCTTCGGATCCATCCCAGGCTTGTTTTCAGAGCCGGCGGCAAGCGCCGAAACCTCTTCCACGTGAATGTCGGACATACCCTGATGCTCCCTACAGTCCAAGTGGAACGTGCCACGCACTTGGAGCGTGGTGCCAGTAACGCCATAGCTGCCGTACGCGTCGATGTTCTTCGCTTGTTCCATGGTCATGAACACCGAAACCACGCTAGGGTTTGCGGGATCGTCGTCTTGCAGGGTAACCCAGCAATTGTCGGGTTGCATTTCATCGTTGATGCGGTCGCCCACCACTTCGCCCTGCACAAATACCGTTTGGCCTTCATAGTACGAGTCGGCCTGAGCCAAGTCGGCAATAGTTGTTTGATACAAAAACGAGCTGTCGGAAAGCTGGTTCACATACACATGATTGTTGGGCTTAGACGATTCCTGCCCTTCATCGGCCCAGGCAACACCGGCACACAGCAGCACTGCCGCCAACACACATGAGCACCATGCCGCAGCAACGGTTCGCTTTGAAAGCAGCTTCGTCACGAGCGCACCACCTTCCTGCGAGGCGCGATGGACACGACAACTTTCACGACAAGGGCCAAAAGCGTTACGAATTCCAGACGACCTGCCCACATTTCAAGGATGTACACCGCTTCCAGGGTTGGCGGCATGCCGCGAGAGACAATGCCCGAGCTCAAGCCGCCGTTGGAAGCCATGGCAACCGATTCGAAGATGGAGGAAATGGCATCGTAGCCGTGCGCGATGCCCGCAAGCGAGCCAATAAGATACGTAACCACGAACAGGGCAGAAACGGTCATAGCTGACTTTGCTGCATCGGTGGTAAGCACTTTGCGCCCCAGATGATAGTAACGAACGGAAACGCGCGCCGTACTAGGAGAAAGGGTTTCCTTGATGGTGGAAACCATCGATTTGGCAATAAGGCCAATACGCGAAAGCTTGATACCACCGGCGGTGCTTCCGCTGGAACCACCGATTGCCATGCACATGGCGATGATCAGGAACGCGCCTGAAGAAAATACCGTGGTGAGCTGATTGTTCGTAACATTCTGGAAGCCCGTAGTAGTAGCTGCGGCCACAACCATGAACACGCCGCGGCGCAGCAGCGCCATCAAATCAGAGAAGCCACCCGAAGCGCACGTTGAGGCCATAAGCGTGATGGTGGCAACAATAAGCCAGATGGCACCCGTGCGGATTTCCAAGTCGCGGAAGAAGGAATCGGTTTCGCCGCGCTGGGTTTTCACGTACAACGAAAAGTTAATGGCGCCCAAAAGCATAAGCACCATACAGACGATTTCCAGCGCAAACGAATGGTAGTACCCGATGGACTGGCTGGTAGGAGCAAAGCCACCGGTAATGAAGCCAGAAATTGATATCCACAAGGAATGGAAGAAAGCACGCACCGGCTCCATGCCGGAAAGAACACACATCACGAACAGGATAACCGCAGCAACTGCAATAGCGGTAAGGGAAATGCGGCTGATAAGGCGAACCGTGTTCACGATGTTAGGCAGTACGTGCTCGCTTCGACCTTCTGAAGAATACAGGCCCGAAGTCGCCTTGCCCAAAAGGCCCAGTGAAAGAGCCACAACAATAAGGCCCAAGCCGCCGATAAGGTGCATTACGAAGCGCCACATGTTGTCGGCGGTAGAAAGGTGCTCCAGGTCGATAACGAGCGTAACGCCCGTGGTGGTAAGCCCGGAAACCGCTTCCATAAGGGAGTCGAGGTACGAACCGTAATGACCCGAAAGCGCCAGGGGAACCGAAGCCACAAACGCCAGAACAATCCACGAAAGCCCCGTTACCGCAAGCGCCTGCTGGTGAGTGAGTTTGCCCGGCTGTACGCACAAAAGACGCAGCCCCGACCCAACGATAAGCGAAATGCCCACCGCCAGCAGATAGCGCGAAGCCGGCTCCCATTCCTGCATTGCAATGGCAACCACCAACGGCACCGCCAGCGCAATGGTGAAGAAAGAAACCAGCACACCAAGGTAGTGCGCTACGACACGCGCATCAAACAGGGTAAAGCGAAGCCACATGTTACTGCCCCGCCTTGCCGAAAATGCGCCATACGGCAAGGCGGGCAAAGCGCCGCCCTCCGCACTTGAAAACGTTGTTTTGCCTGCTGGTATACGCCATGGCTACCCAAGCGACCCCAACGCAAAAAGGAAACGGACAACAACGGTAATGCCATATAAGAGCAGCAAAAAAGCGACGATGCTCATCAGCACCGCCGAAAAGCCCAAAAGTGGGACGCGAATACGCTCTTTCAGCTCGTCTTTATCCATGGGGGTTATTCTAGTACATTCTTGCTTTATGGCTACATAAGCAAAGCAAGGGAGCCATGCAAGGGGCCAACAACATTAAAGCGGCCAGACTCGAGGCCTGACAGCCTTGGACGATTCGCATCAGGATTGAAGCCTGATCGCGCTGAAGGACTCACGCCAAGCTTAAAGCCCGACTGAGCTAAACGGTTTGTGCCGGATTTGGAGCCCAAGCGCTTCGAATGATTCGCGGACTGACACCTTGCGACCCCGAAAGGTTCGTCAAGCCTGGAGCCCGAATGACTCGGATGATTCGCGCCAAGCTTGACGCCCAACCGCCTTGAACGGCTCTCGTGATGCGCAGCTATTTTGCTGGGATTCAGCTAAGGCAGGCGCCCGATTGGGGCGGCGAAGCCAACGCTGGGATTTTGCTACTTGTTAGCCGTATGGGGCACCAAGGGGCAGGCGATGCCGCCGTCGCGGAAGTAGCGAACCAAGAAGCAGCAGCCAGAAAGAGCCAACGCGATGCCAAGGCCAGCATAGAAGAATGCGATGAACCACGTGGGGGCAATGCCCGAAGAACGCAACCCAATGCCCATGGTCATCATGAACGCCATAATGAGGTAGCCCTTAGTATCGAAGAACTTCCAGAAAGGCACACGATCTTCTTCCATAGCTTCAATACGGCCGGCATGCTTACCAACCAGCTTGGAAAACATTCCTGCATGGAACACCGTGAAGGCAACGATTGCAGCAGGCACAAGTACCAACATTGCGTGCTCGCCCATCTCGGTAAATGCGGAAACGCCGAGGATGGCAATGTTGAGCCCAGCAGCAAGCCAAACAAATCCAGCAATCAGCAAGAGCTTTTCTTTTGCCACGCGCATATGATTCCTCCTTGTTTCCGGGCCCGTCGATCCGGGCCATTCGATCCAGACCATTCGATCCAGGCACGCCGATCGGGCTAATACGTTAGTGGAACGATAGCACTTAAACCGAAACAGGTGGTTCGTTTCACCTCATTGACACCCGTAACCCGCAACTTACTTTTTCAGCGGCGACAAAAGCGCCGCGTACGGCGCATGGCATCGTGGGGCATGGTGTCGTGGCGCTGCGGCGTTGCGGGACCGATACCAACTTTGCGATATTTACGACCCGCTCGGCAGCAACGCGACAATCAGCGGGTTGTGCCACCGCCAACGCCCGAACCGCCTGCAACACCCGCAGTCCAGCGGCGTCGGGATGTCGGGTGGCGTAGGCAAACGGGGGGGGGCGCTCGGAGCCACGGCCGTGGGCCAAGCGGGAGCCGTAGCACATGGTCGCGCGGGGCGTTCGGCGCGGGCGTCCGGTCGTGGCAAGATTATGCCTTGATGCGTTCCCGGGCGCTCGACGATGGCAAAATGCTCGCGAGATGCGTTTCCCAGCGTCCGACGGTGGCAGGATTGCGCCCTGATGCGCTCTTGGCCTGACTGGCAGTGGCAATATTCTCGCGCGATGCGTTCTCGGGGGTCTTGCCGTGGCAAGATTCCGCCGCGGTGCGTTCCCGGGCGGCAATCCGTGGCAAGTTTTGCGCTCCATGCATCCCGAA
>OGQJ01001921.1_pt1 | contig 17339 bp, 22 predicted proteins | sample 1553161 | NCBI WGS metagenome assembly OGQJ01 (sample SAMEA2579923, study PRJEB22360) | human gut metagenome | biome: human gut; feature: human-associated habitat; material: faeces | place: Denmark | collected 2008/2010 | reverse complement strand
AAGCGTTCCAGTTGGGTGCAGATGAATATTTGACGAAGCCGTGCAGAAAAGACCGACTTCTCGCCAGGGTATCCAATATTCTCAAAAGGTATGAAGGTCGTACCAACCTCATAGAGGGATTGGACTTCTTGTTGGACCAGCAGACCTACACACTTTATATTCATAACACCTCTGTGGTGCTTCCAAAAAATCAGGGAAAACTGTTGGTTGCTCTTTTGGCAAGTGGTGATGCACTGGTTACAACGGAGCAGCTTTGCATGGCACTGTGGGGAACTACGGAATACATAGATGAAAATGCCTTGCAGGTTAACCTGACCCGGTTGAAAAAAACGATGTCCGCCCTTGAAATGAAGCAGCGAATCGTTGCAGTTCGAGGAATGGGCTACCGTTTGGAAGCGGAGGTGTCTCTATGAAGCAGCTTTGGCACATGATAGAACGGTACTACCCCTGGCTTCTGTTGCTGCTGGGCGTGGATTGCTTTTGCGCTGTCATTCTTTGGATTTCTGACATTCAGGCATTTCAAACCTTGATCGGGTTAGTAGTTCTGACGAGCATCCTTTTGTTTTCAGCGATTCTGTTTGTACTAAACAAGAGGGAGAACACCCACATGGAACTGTTCCGGGATTTCCTCAGTGATCCTACCATCTGCAATGAAGAACGGCTGCTCAGTGCCATTAGTCAGAAAGAAGGAGAATCTGTCCGATTTTTGGCTTCGGTTTTACGGGAATACAAAAACGAGAGTAACAATATGGCGGATGCCCTACGGGACTATGAAGAATACGTGGAGGGCTGGGCACATGAAGCGAAAACGCCCCTATCGTTGCTGACCATGCTCTTGGATAACCGGAACGATGAAATCTCTCCTTCCCTGCAAGCAAAGCTGGATTATGTCCGCAGTCAGCTTCAGGAGGATGTCACGCAGATGCTGTACTATGCCCGGTTGAAGAGCAGTACAAAGGATTACCGATTTGAGGATGTCAATTTGAATGACTGCTTGGGTGAAGTTCTGGAGGACTATGCCCCACTTCTTGAAGAGAAGCAGTTTGTCATTCTCAACAAACTGCAATCTGAAACAGTCTATACAGACCGTAGAGGACTTCAGTTTATGTTGGGACAGATCGTTAGCAATGCCATCAAATATAGCAGCGATAGTCCCATGCTTACGATTTCCATGATACATTCGGAGACCGCAGATATCCTTTCTGTTGAAGATAACGGCATTGGCGTAAAAAAATATGATCTGCCGTACATTTTTCAAAAGGGCTTTACCGGGGATTCTACTGACAGCAGAAAGAAGGCTACCGGTATGGGACTTTACCTGGTTAAGAAGATGGCCGACGATCTAAATCTTCATCTGGAAGCTACTTCCCAGTGGGGAAAGGGCTTCAAGATTGTCATCTTCTTTCCTAAATTGAGATCCAACGGAGGGAAATAATATAAACAGAAAAACGCCCGCAGGATTTTCTCCTGCGGGCAGCGTGTTGTCAGCTATCCAAAGGCTTGTATTCTGTTACAGTTTTCAGATAGGTTTCGGGATCGCCATTCAATATCAAGTCAGCATATGCTATCGGGTCATTGTAGATCAAATAATCCAACTCTGACCGCTGATACATATTGTCTGCAATCTCGTTCTCAACAGCGATAGTGTCAATCGCAATCATTCTGCCGTCCCTGAATTTCAGTTCCACACAGCAATTATCCATAGTGTAAGCACAAGATATTAAGGTTTTCATGGTATGTCCTCCATAATTCGAAATATAAAGCGAAAATCCCGTCTGACTTCCTGTTAGAAATCAGACGGGATTTGTCCGTATGCACCCCGGAAACCGTCAGCTAACAGTTGATAAGTAAATTAGTTCCTTATCACTGTTAAGCCAAGCTATTAAGAGATTTAAGAATGAGGATTATCCATCAATAGTGGTTACTGTGGATTTGCTAACGACAGGTATTGATGTTCCGTCCATATCTACACTTGTATTTATGAGACGGGTAAAATCACGAATTCTTTTTGAGCAGATGTTGGGAAGAGCAACGCGTTTATGTAAGGAAATTCATAAAACACACTTTGAAATATATGACCCTGTTGGTGTATATGATGCACTTGAAGATGTAAGCACTATGAAACCGGTAGTGGCTAATCCGGCTACAACATTTACACAGTTGTTGGATAGTTTGCAGGGGATGGAAGATGAGGCTCATGTACAGAATCAGATTAATCAGGTAATTGCAAAATTACAGCGTAAAAAGAAGAATATTGATTCAAAAACAATGGAACACTTTATTGATATGTCTGGTGGTATGGATCCGACACAGTTTGTTGTGGATTTACAAAATAGAAAGCCGGAAGATGCAAAGAAACGTCTGCTTGCATATTATGATTTGTTCAAAATGCTACAAGAGAGCAAAATAAATGGTGGCAGACCTGTTGTAATTTCAGATAAAGAAGATGAATTGATTAGTCATACAAGAGGTTATGGAAATCAGGATGCCAGGCCAGAAGATTATTTGGATGCATTCTCAAATTATGTACAGACGAACATTAATGAAATTGCAGCTTTGAAAATTATATGTACAAGACCGCGCGAACTTACACGAGACAGTTTGAAATCTCTGTTGCTTACTTTGGATAGAGAAGGCTATACAGTGCAACAATTGAATACTGCTATTTCTCAGCTTACAAATGAGGAGATGGCAGCAGACATTATCAGCTTAATTCGCCGCTATGCAATTGGTTCTGTGCTAATTAGCCACGAGGCAAGAATCAGGAAAGCTGTCGATAGATTGCGTAAGGCACATACCTTTACTATGCAGGAACAAAACTGGATTAAGCGTATGGAAGATTATCTTTTGAATGAAGCGGTACTTAATGTGCAGGTTTTTGATGAAGATAGCCGTTTTAAGTCACAAGGTGGCTTTGCAAAGATAAATAAAGTATTTGGAAATAAATTAGAAAGCGTTGTTATAGAACTCAATGAGTATCTGTACGATGATGGAGGAAGAACTGCATGACAACACAGGAAATAGTATCAAAGCTATGGAATCTCTGTAATGTTTTAAGAGATGATGGTATAACATATCATCAATATGTAACGGAGCTTACATATATATTGTTCTTAAAAATGGCAAAAGAAACAGGAGCAGAATCTCAGATTCCGGAAGGATATCGCTGGGATGTTCTGAAAGCTAAAAGTGGTGTAGAACTGAAAAAGTTTTATAAAGAGTTATTAAATCATCTCGGCGAGAATTGTACCGGACGTGTGCGTGAGATTTATCAGGGTTCAGCAACTAATATAGATGAGCCTAAAAATCTTGAGAAGATTATTACAACTATTGATGGGCTCGATTGGTTTTCTGCTCGTGAAGAGGGATTGGGAAATCTCTATGAAGGTTTATTAGAGAAAAATGCGAATGAAAAGAAATCTGGTGCAGGTCAGTATTTTACACCGAGGGTTCTTATAGATGTAATGACAAGGTTGGTTAAACCACAACCGGGAGAACGGTGTAATGATCCTGCATGTGGTACATTTGGGTTTATGATTTCTGCAAGTCAGTATGTACGTGAAAATACAGATGATTTCTTTGAACTTGATGCCGATACCGCAAGATTTGAAAGAGAAGAAGCTTTTTCAGGGTGTGAACTTGTACATGATACACATAGGCTTGCATTAATGAATGCCATGCTACATGACATTGAGGGTGAAATAAAACTAGCAGATACATTGTCTAATGCTGGTAAAGAAATGAAAGGTTATGACGTGGTGCTTACAAATCCGCCTTTTGGAACTAAAAAAGGTGGAGAGCGTGCAACCAGAGATGACTTTACTTTTCCTACAAGCAATAAGCAATTGAACTTTTTACAACATATTTACAGAAGTTTAAATACTGATGGCAAGGCGAGAGCTGCAGTAGTTCTTCCGGATAATGTATTATTCGCAGATGGCGATGGTGAGCGTATTCGTAAGGACTTGATGGAAAAGTGTAATTTACATACAATCCTGCGACTTCCTACAGGTATTTTCTATGCCCAGGGTGTAAAAACAAATGTGCTTTTCTTCACAAGAGGAAAGACCGATAAGGATAATACAAAAGAAGTATGGATTTATGACCTTAGAAATGATATGCCTTCTTTTGGTAAGACCAATCCACTGAAAAAAGAGGATTTTGATGACTTCGTAGCTTGTTATGCGGATGGTGATTTATCAGCCCGTAAAGAAACATATAGTGAAGAAAATCCGAATGGCAGATGGAGAAAGTTCACTTATGAAGAAATTTTGGCAAGAGATAAGACAAGCCTTGATATTACTTGGATGAAGAGTGATACCGGAGCAGATGATTATACTCTGGCAGAGTTGTTGGAACAGATAAAAGAAAAATCAGCAAATATATCTAAGGCTGTAAACGAGCTTGAAGTACTTATAGGAGAGGTGGAAGAATAATGGATACAAAAGCATTAAGACAAAAAATTCTTGACCTTGCTATTCGTGGTAAATTAGTTCCACAAGATCCGAGTGATGAACCTGCATCTGTATTACTGGAGCGTATCCGTGAGCAGAAAAAGCAGATGGTAAAAGAAGGAAAACTGAAGGCTAAGGATATTAAGAATGATACAATTATCTTTGTGGGTGAGGATAATTTACATTATGAGAAGTTCCAGGATGGAAGCGTGAAATGTATCGAAGATGAGATTCCATTTGAGTTGCCGGAGGGGTGGGCTTGGTGCAGGTTGAATTCTATAGTAGATGTTCGTGATGGAACACATGATACTCCAACATATGTGGATAAGGGAATACCATTGATCACCAGTAAAAATCTTGTTGAAGGTGGTATTGATTATAGCAATGTAAAATATATATCAGAAAAAGATGCTATCAGTATAAATGATCGCTCCGGTGTAAATATTGGTGATATCCTATTTGCAATGATTGGAACAATTGGGAATCCATCTATGGTTACTGAAGATATTTTGATTTCAATAAAGAATGTTGCTTTATTCAAGTTTACATTTAGTAAGAATTTAAGCAATCATTTTGTAATGTATTTTCTTGATTATGCACAAGAAGATATGAAAAACAAGCCCTCTGGAGGATTACAACCATTTGTTTCTCTAAATTTTTTGAGAACATATTTAGTTCCCGTTCCACCTGTAGAAGAACAACAGAGAATAGTATCCATTCTTGCTGATAGTATTAATAAGATTCGCAACATAGATGTCCTTAAAAATGAACTTACAGCTTCTGTAAAAAAAGCAAAATCTAAAATCCTCGACCTTGCTATCCGTGGCAAGCTTGTACCTCAAGACCCGAATGACGAGCCAGCATCCGTACTCTTAGAACGTATTCGTGTGGAGAAAGAAGAACTGATAAAACAAGGTAAAATCAAGCGTGATAAGAAAGAATCCATCATCTTCCGAGGTGATGATAACTCTTATTATGAGAAGATAGGGGATGACATAGAAAATATTGATACAGAAATTCCTTTTAATCTTCCTGATAATTGGATATGGTGTAGGGGATGTTCATGCTTTTCTGGAATGGAAACCACCAAGCCTCAAGGTGAATTTTTTGATTATATTGATATCGATTCTATAGATAATAGGTTGCATTGCATAAAGAAAACAAAGCGCATTCCTGTAATAGAAGCACCTAGTCGAGCCAGCAGAGCAATTAACTCTGGAAGTGTGTTATTTTCGCTAGTCAGACCTTATCTTGAAAATATTGCACTAATAGAAGAAATACACAGCCATTCAATTGCATCGACAGGTTTTTATGTATGTAATTCCAATGGACTATTATTACCAGATTATATGTTTTATCTAATGATATCAAAGTATGTCGTGGATGGCTTAAATCAATATATGAAAGGTGATAATTCACCGTCAATTAGTAGAAACGATATCGAAAATTGGCTTTATCCTATACCACCAATTGATGAACAAAGAAGAATCTGCTATATTTTGAAAACTACTTTTGCTACAATAGAAAAATTGGAAGAGAGCCTTATTTGAGGCTCTTTTCCAACTTTGATATAAGTGAAAATGCATTATTTATCGATACCGCAATCCTTAATTGTTCTTCATATGGAGGAACCGGAACATACAATTCTTTCAAAGTGAGAGGTTTCAGTTCTTTTTGATTAGTGGAGCCTTCACCCTTCTTTTCAAGTTCGGATTGATTTGCTTTCATAAATGCAAACAAATAAAAGGCATGGATTTCTCGACTGGAACGGATAACTGTTACATGTGAATCTGGAACAATAGATAAGCTATTGTAATTATCCGTCGCACGATAAAATCCAACACGACCTAATGTACCTGTACCAGTGGAATTTATAACGATATCTCCGTCCTGCATGTATTCATCCTCTGGGTATTTATTCAAGGTACTTTCGTCTAAATAAAAGGCTAAACCAATATCAATACCATTATACTTCGTATTACACTTCTGCGCAAAAACAAGCGTCTCACTTTGCTCAATATACTTCGGTGATTTCCCTCGACGAATCTCCTTGCAACAACAATTTTCCAGTTGCATCCACTCCCACCTATCAGGTATCTCAAAAGGTAATTCCTCGTCTATACAACGTATTTCATCCCCTCTCTTCTCATAATAAGAGAAAACAGCATTCTTGACCGTATTATAATTCCAATTGACAAAGAATTTCGCTAACATTCATATCAATTGGAGGTACAGGATGAAACTATCATTTGAAGACTATTTAAAGAAGGAAAATCTATCACAGCATACGATTTCTGTATATTTATGGACAGTAGACTATTTTATATCCAATTACAAAGATTTTAATACCGAGAATCTTCATGCGTATAAAGGATATTTGATGGAATTTTTCAAACCTAAAACCGTAAACCTTAGGATACAAGCAATCAACAAGTATTTGGACTACATTGGAAAGGACAAATTACGATTAAGTGCAGTAAAAATTCAGCAGAAAACATTTTTAGAAAATGTTGTAAGTAACGCGGATTACACATTTTTAAAGAAACAGTTGAAAAAAGATGGTAATATGCAGTGGTACTTTGTTGTATGGTATTTAGGAGCTACCGGAGCAAGAGTAAGTGAACTTATCCGTATTAAAATCGAGCATGTTAATCTTGGATATTTTGACTTATACAGCAAAGGTGGCAAGCTACGCCGGTTATATATTCCAAAGAAGCTTAGGGAAGAAACACAGAAATGGTTATTAGAAGAACAACGTACAACTGGATATCTATTTTTAAATCGATTTGGTGAACGCATTACTACACGTGGCATATCACAACAATTAAAAAATTATGCTGATAAGTATGGTTTGGATTCTAAGGTAATCTACCCGCATTCATTTAGACATTTGTATGCAAAGAATTTCTTGGAAAAATACAATGATATTGCTTTGCTTGCGGACCTTATGGGACACGAAAGTATAGAAACAACAAGAATCTATTTAAGAAGGACCGCCACAGAGCAGCAGTCCTTGATTGATAAGATTGTTACATGGTAATGCTTTCTTCTATTTCATAAAGTGATGAAAGTAATGAAGATAATTGTTTTATAATTCGTTCTTGCTCCTCAATAGGTGGTATTGGTATATACACTTCTTTTAAATGTGTTGGTCCATAATGCTGTATGCAATTTCCAGTCTTCATACGATCAATCTGATTTAGGTAAGTATCCGAATTGGCAAAATATAAAAAATATTCTCGTATAAGGCTTTGGGTCATTTTAAATCTTATTTGGCCAGTGTATGGTATTGCCCCTACAGCTTCTGGACCGACAATAGAGGCTTTGCCTATAGAGGCACTTGTACACAATATTACATCTCCCAATTCAAGTTTAAAATGTTTCCATTTGTTTTCAACCATAACAGGGTCTAAATAATTACATCCGTCCAAAAGGACTTTATCAGATTGCAAACCAGAAATACGAATTAAAGGAATACCTTCATCTCTGAAATCTTTTTTTAGAATACCTGGACCTTCCTGAAATAATACTACCTCTGGCAATATAGCCCATATCCATCCATTTGGAACTTCATAAGGCAAATCATCATCAATACAAACAGCCTTTCCGTTTTTATAGCGATAATAAGAGTTATCATCACCTCGGAAGATAAAAGATTCCTTTTTATCACGCTTGATTTTGCCTTGCCTGATGAGTTCTTCCTTCTCGGCTCTTATGCGTTCAAGGAGCACAGACGCAGGCTCATCATTCGGGTCTGGCGGAACAAGTTTACCACGGATGGCGAGGTCAAGTATCTTGGATTTGGCGAGATTGATTATTTCTTGTAGTGAAGCCCTTTCTGATTCGATAACCGAAGCATATTTCAAAAGAGCATTGGCAGCAGGAACAATTCTTTTTTGTTCGTGTAGTGGTGGCAATGGTATGAAAAGTTCCTTTAATGATGTTCCATTACAGTTGGGCTGTCCCACACCAACAGATTTATCAGTTATCTGTTCCCAATAACAATAGCTATTGAAAAACTGGTATAAGTAGCTTGGTGAAATGCAATCAAATAATCTTATCCTGATAAGATATGAAGCGTATACAGATTCAAACGGCAATTCTGTTACAAGAAACGATTTACCGACAGTAGCACCTGTCCTTGCGAATACAATATCATCTTTTCTTAAAAGATAGTTCTCTGCATTCTCCACCGTTGTAAACGGAACATCTTTCCAATTTACTTTTCCGTCTTGAATATCTGTAATACGAAGTAAACGATGCGTTCCTTGTGCTTCGGCTGAATTGCTAAGACCATACTGAATCAAGGAGCTTAAATTGCCTAATCTCGTCCATTCCCACCCCTCCGGCACTTCAAACGGTATTTCTTCCTCGATACATTTTACGGTTCCATCGGCGAACTTCTCATAATGTAAATTATGAATTCAATTTTCTCTCAATTTCCACTCAATTTACATTCAATGTAGGTTGGGTGGATTTTTTATATTCTATACCTACAAAATAAAACGCCCGCAGGGCAGAAAGGCAGGTACAGAGTATGTACGAAGAAAATAATTCACAGGACAAGCCGGTTGTAATCGGCATTGATCATGGGTTTTCGTTTATGAAGACCAAACATCACATTTTTGGTAACGGAGTAGTGAGGTGTAACGGCAGACCACCGGTAGCAGAGAACGGATTTTATTATGATGGCAGTTATTACTGCATTGGTGGGGAGCGTAAGACAGTTCACGAGGATAAGACAGCGGATGAGGATTTCTTCCCTTTGAAGCTGGTAGCTGTAGCCAAGGAAATTAAGACAAGAGGACTGCCACGCACCTTGCATGTAGTGTTGGGTGTGGGAGTTCCTTTTAAGCGATTTGGCAAGGAACAGGCGAAGCTGGTAGCGTATTTGAAACGAAGTGGTCCACATTTTATTGAGTTTGAAGAGAAGGATTATGTCATAACAATTGAAAATGTATATTGTTTTCCGCAGTGTTTTGCGGCGGTGGCAGACCGTATGGGCAACATGCATGGACGATATATTGTAGCGGATATCGGTTCTTGGACCAAGGATATCATCTTTATTGACGAGAGAAAGGTGCAACCGGATAAATGCGTCACCGTACCCAACTCCATAATTACCCTGTTTCAGGAAATCAATGCGGCTGTTGCAGAGGCTACAGGTGGTAGAGTTCCGGAAAGTGTGGTGCAGAATTTCATACTTGGTAAGGATGTGGTAATTCCTGAGGATGTTAAAGAGATTATCATATCGAAGCTGAAAGCATTTGCAACGGATATAGAAGGTATGCTTGAAGAGAGTGGGTTTGACCTTGCCTATTACAACATTCTTTATGTAGGTGGCGGGGCAATCATTATGAGAAGATTTGGAAATGCAAGAGAAAATGCAGCTTATCTTGAGGATATCAGACTGAATGCCAAAGGCTATGAACTTCTGGCAACTCATCAGATGAATAAAAGGTAGGTCGGTATAATGCAGAAAACATAAGGCGGATGTCGCTGGACCATCAGGCTGAGTAATAAAGATTATGCACAGAAGGAAGTAATCCGGATGTTTGAATATTTACTGGCAACCAGTGATTATGCAACGGAATCTGATATTTTCCGGGAAGGCATTAAAAGCCTTTATCGGGAAAAGACAGAACCGGATAATGTTAAGGACTGGGACAATCGAATACAGGAATGTGCCCGCATTACAGCAGATAATGTGTTGGAACGAATGCAGACTATGTTGGATGCAACAGTGCGTAAAGGTGGTCTTGTGGCTGTGGCAGGAGCTGTTACAGATGCAGATGAACCGGAAGAAACAGATGTAGGTATGGCACCACCGGAGGCAGTTGAAGAACTGTCGGAAGAGGTGGATGATTTCTTAAGTGACTTCTTTGGTTATTTATAAAATATCTTGAGTATCGTCAAGGCTGACAAAGTGGCGTCAGGTAATCGCTTCTGGCGATTGGCTGTACGTCTGCTTGTCAGACGGTGGTGCATAAGTGAGTAGTAAATTTCATATGGAAGCTGGGGCTTGGGGATGTCAAATCCCCAACAAGTTCTGCCCCGTGTTTACACGGGGCGGAACTTGCTCTACTATTCGCGACTTAAATGGAGCGTATTCGCAAGCGTTAGCGCGCGTATTCGTGAACGACCTTAGGAGAGTGAGCATATAACCGGAGGGCGGAGCGTAAGCGACGGCGAAAGATAAGTGCCGTATCTGGCACAGGATAGACAAAGCAGATTTAGAGGAGGATTTATATGGCAAGAAATGGAGTTCAATTTAATATGTGGCTTTCAGAAGAGGAGAAAGCAAGGATTCAGGAAAAAGCAAATAAGGCAGGCATCAGTATGTCGGAGTATATCAGAAGGTGTGCCCTTAGCAGGAAAATACCACAGTATGGAGATGTGGCAGTATTAAGAGAGATTTCAGCGGAGCTTGGTAAGATTGGTTCCAATTTGAATCAGATAGCACATCATCTGAATGCCGGCGGCAGTGTTTATTCGGTATATTATGATTTACAGGAAGTGATAAAGGATTGGAATGATATGCGTTTTCGGATGTTGAAGCAGGTAGAGGATGTCTGCTGTGGCAAGTATCATTACAGGAGGAGTGCGTAATGGCAATCATTAAACACATACCGGTAAAGAACAGATATTATTCTGCGGCTGTGGAGTATCTTACCTGCAAATTTGATGAGCATACCATGAAACCCCTGGAGGATACCAAGGGACGAATGATAATGCGTGACAATTTCTTATATCGAGGGTATCAATTGCGAGGTTGATACCTTCGGTGCAGAATGTATTGAGGTCAATCGGTATTATGGCAAAAACAATGCTACAAAGGATGTAAAAGTCCATCATTATATCATTAGTTTTGCGCCGGAAGACAATATTACCATGCGGGAGGCAATGGATTTTGGCAAAGAATATGTGGAGAAATTTCTGCCGGGACATCAGGCAATTCTGGCGGTGCATCCGGATGGTCATAACGGTACCGGGAATGTTCATGTTCACATTGTAATCAATTCCGTCAGAAAATATGAAGGCAAAAAAGAACGCTGGCAGGATAAGCCCTGCGAATACAGGCAGGGGTGCAAACATAAAAGTACCGGTAAGTTTATGCACACAGCAAAGCGTTGGGGGATGCGTGAATGTATATTAAGAGGCTATAATCAGGTGGATTTACTGGCTCGTTCCGATGGTAACAATTATTGGGTAGAGAAGCGTGGAAAGGAGGAGAACTTAATGGCAAAGGCAGGTAGAGGACAGACAAGGCGCGACTCCAAACGAAGGGTTCTTCGGCCGGGAGAAAGCGTCAGAGCAGATGGAAAATATCAGTACAAATATCATATTGATGGTAAACCACATTTTGTTTATAGTTGGAGGCTTGAGCCAACAGACAAATTGCCGAAGGGCAAAAAGCCGTGCTTGTCACTCCGGGAATTGGAAAAGCAGGTCAACACGGATTTGGATATCCTTGTGAATATCGTAGACGGGCAGATGACAGTCTGTGAACTGGTAGACCGATACTTAAAAACAAAGACCGGAGTAAGGCAGAGTACCCGACAGGGGTATGTGACAGTGCAGGGGGTGCTTACAAAGGAGCCTTTCGGCAAGAAAACAATCCGTAGTGTGAAAACCTCCGATGCAAAGATGTTTCTTATAAAACTACAGCAGGAAGATGGAAAAAGCTACAGTTCCATCCATACCATCCGGGGAGTGTTACGACCTGCCTTTCAGATGGCGGTGGATGACGATATCATAGTGAAAAATCCATTCGGATTTCAGCTTGCCGGGGTGTTGGTAAACGATTCGGTTACGAGAGAAGCAATTTCCAAAGACTAGATGCGAAAGTTCCTAAAGTTTGTCCATGACGATGTGGTGTACTGTAAATATTATGAAGTGGTCTACATTCTCTTTCATACAGGAATGCGAATATCTGAATTCTGCGGTCTGACACTGAAAGACATCGATTTGGAGAAGCGAATTGTTAACATCGACCATCAGCTACAAAGAACATCGGATATGCGGTATATTATTGAAACCACAAAAACAGATGCCGGAACAAGGAAGCTTCCCATCACAGAGGATGTGGCTTTGATGTTTCAGACAATCATTGAGGACAGAGTACCACCCAAGGTTGAGAAGGTTATTGATGGCTATAGTGGATTCCTGTTCTACGATGAAAATGATATGCCTTTGGTGGCAATGCATTGGCAGCACCGATTCAATCACATGGTCGGCAGATACAATGATATCTACCGGGTGCAGATGCCGAACATTACGCCTCATGTGTGCCGACATACCTATTGTTCCAATATGGCAAAATCGGGAATGAATCCAAAGACGCTGCAGTACCTCATGGGGCATTCGGATATATCGGTTACGATGAATGTGTACACACATATCGGATTTGATGATGCAGAGGAAGAATTGAAGCGGATGGAGGAGTTCCGGAAGGCACAGGCTGAGATAGAAAAGAAAAATGATACGAAAGCGATATCACAGAAAATGTTTATGGCAATTTAATATAGAAGATAGATGACGCTCTGGCTTATGGCGGGGCGTTATTTTTGTGGAAAAAAAATGGCTCAGAATGTATAATATATTTTAGACTATTTTTGCATTGGAGGCATTGAGATGGAATTAGTTATGAAAATTAAAAACATAAAAGGAATAAATGAGTTTGACTTTTCTTTTCCTTTAGATAAAGGTATATATGCAATTACAGGTGAAAATGGTTCTGGAAAAAGTACATTAATTTCTTGTGCATCAACAGTGTTTTATTCGATGCCAATGTACGAGCATTTTGGAAGACCTAAGGACGCGGTTATTGAATTTGATATCAATGGTGCTACTCGAAGCTGGCATTATGATGGTAAAAAATGGGAACAAGAGAATTCTGATAAAAAGATGAAAATAAACGGATTTTATGAGGGAAGTATTATTTTTGGAAATAGATTTAAAGATACAAAAATGTCAGTGATTAATTTACTTGATTCATTTACTGAAAAAGACACTTATCCAGCGAGAGAGTTTGTAGTTAATAATTTGGGATTAATTCTTCATAACAATGTGAATTATTATAAGGAGTTGTTTGTAGTTAAAAAATCAGCAGCTGAACAAAAAGGATTGTCACGTGCAACATATTTTTATAAAACAGCAAAGGGTGAGTTTGTTAGTCAGCCAAGAATGTCTACAGGTGAAAATCTTTTACTGAGTATATTGAATTCTCTTGAGATACTTAGAAAAAAGAGATTAGAGCATAATGATGGAAGACCTTGTATAGTATTTCTTGATGAAATTGAACTTGCACTTCATTCTTCGGCATTACGTAGATTGATTTTATTTTTAAAGGAAGTTGCAGACGAAATTAACTTGTCAATTTTCTTTTCTACACATTCGCTTGAATTACTCAGAGAAATAAAGGCACAAAATATATATTACCTTACAAAGATGTTTGATGGTTCTATTGTAGTTACAAATCCTTGTTATCCTGCATATGCAACAAGAAATTTATATGGGGACGATGGATATGGAAATGATATGGTTGTTTTAGTGGAAGATGATTTGGCAAAATTAATTATCGAAAAAATAATGGTTAGTAAAAATATTGCACGTAGCATCAGAATTAAAATATTGCCAACAGGTGGATGGACAAATACAATTACTATGGCGTATGATGTTACTTCTTCAAATTTACTTCACAGAGGAACAAAGTTGGCGGTAGTATTAGATCGTGATATTAAAGGAAGTGTACCGGAATTTATATCAAATCATAAACAATATTCTGGAATAAAAATTGATTTTCTTCCAATTGCTAGTCTTGAAAAGTACTTAAAATCACATTTGGTAGATAAAGTTGATAATCAGTTGTTTGTAATGCTTGATACATATTTGTTTCAGAAAAGACCTCTTAATGAAATTATTCGGGAATACGTTAGGACAAATACAAAAGATGATTCAGACGGAAAGGCATTTTATGGTTTCTTGTTAAATGAAATTAAATCTATGCGAAAAGACAGAGAAGATATTGTAGATATTGTTGTGAGATACATACTTGAAAATGAAGAAGAAAAAATCAACGAATTGTCATCATATCTTGTTAAAAAGATTGATGAATAATCCTTAGTAGTAAGCAATTCTCTTTTACTACTAAATTTACTACTAACAGGTAGTAATAATTTGCTAAACTCTGCTCTGATTTGCCACTATATTCCGTCATTTCAGAGTAAGACATAAAACACCCGAAAACCCTCGCAAAACAGGGAATTTCCGGGCAAATTAAGGAGAAACGCAACAATGATAAAAGTATTATTCATCTGCCACGGCAGGATTTACCGGGCATGATGAAACGTCTCAAATCGTCTCATAACCCTCGATTTTAAGCGTTTTTTGTGTTTCGATCTCAAATTTACCAAAGATTTACCAATATTTCTGGAGAGTCAGACTTGCAAAAAAATGGGCCAGAATGAGGAGATTAAAAATATGAGCGAATTGAAACCAAGAATAACGGAAAACGGAATTGATTATATCCTTGTCGGAGATTACTACATCCCAGACTTGAAGCTGCCGGAAGAACACCGCCCCATTGGAAAGTATGGACGGCTACACCGGGAATATTTAAGAGAAGTCCACCCAGCCAGATTGAACACATTGATATTGACCGGAGAGCTATGGACATATCTTGCAGACCTGAACGAACAGGCACAGGAACGGTTAGACACCATCATGGAGCAGATGAAAACTGCCGAGGGCGTAACCGAGGAATTGAAGCGTACCCATCAAATGGAATGGGTGCAGCGTTGCAATAACATTCACAACCGGGCAGAAGAAATTATTTTGCATGAGATGATTTATTCGTAACAGTATGTTAGGATTATGACTATAAATCGGAAAGTTATGGAGGGAAAGACATGAAAAAATTTTCTGTGTTATTGATGATATTAGCTATTGTTTGTGCTTTATTTGCTGATAAAATAGATATGGCTGTCAAAGGGAATAAAAAGGTTAAAAAAGTAATTGTCGTATTTAGCGTGGGAGTATTATTAGTTTGTACGATTGCTATTGTTGCAAGTATCTTAGCTTAAACACTTGAAATAAAAGCCCAGTATTATCAAAATATGAAGTAGTATGTGAGGAAAATCAAATGAATAAAAAATCTTATTGGTTAAGCATTAGTATGTTTGTGTTAATACTGATATGGACGGTTTATTACTATGCAATGCGGTACACAGGAGGATTTGCAGACTTAAAGGATAGAGTTATTTGTGGGGCTGTAGCCTTGATATGCGTAGCTTTTATCGTGAAGAGAACGATTGACTTTTTGAAAAATAAAAAGTCGTAAAGTTTTTGGGTGAGGTGATATAGGATGGTCAAAGTGATAAAAGAAAAATTTGTCGTCATTGGAAAAGAAGGCTCAACATTAGAAGGCGAAGGATTCATTCAAACCATGGGAAAATGGCTTTAGCAAAGGCTTATATCTGGCAGGTGTGGAATGTATTAATAATGCAGAAGCACCTAATGGATGGACAAAATGGATAATACCAAGTTATGAGTATATAGTTGTTGAAAATCATAAGGGAGCGTTTGAAGAAACTATTAGAAAAATGAATGAACATGGTATTTCTCTGGTCGGAGCAGTTCATGATTATACTGAGCCGACAACAGGAAAGGATTATCTGTACTTTCCCATAAGAGAAGTTTAATAAATTCAGAATTTGGGAGATGCCTATGAAGAAGTTTTTGAATGATATAAGGAGTGCGGAAAATCCTATATCTGGTAATAGAAAAATTATAAATACCATAGCTGTATTGTTCCTTGGAATAGCTTTGGGGACTTTTTCAAAATTTTTGGATTTTCGTCAAGCTGAACTGCCAAGTGTGCTTATGGCAATAGATGGGGCATTAGATGTTCATAATTTCCTTGGGCGTTTTGCAATTTGGGTATTGATTGCACTGTGTATTTCTATTTATAGTAATTCTGCAATAAGAGCAAGCATTAATGTTTTTGCGTTTTTTGTTGGCATGGTTGCAAGTTACTATTTGTATTCAAATTATATTGCAGGATTTTTTCCAAGAAGTTATGCGATGATTTGGTTTGGGTTTACAGCAGTTTCTCCATTATTGGCTTTTGTATGCTGGTATGCAAGGGGGAAAAGTAAACTGGCATTTATACTGTCGGCTCTGATTTTGGCAGTATTATTCAATATGTGCTTTGTATATGGATTCGGATATTTTAGTGCACGGTCTGTTTTGGAAGTGATAGTCTTTATTATTGGATTTATTGTTTTGAAGAGGAACTCATTGAGGAGTTCTGCACTAATGGGAACAATTAGTATTGTTCTTGCATTCTTACTTAATATAATTATTCCATTCCATTTTGGATAGACAAATTCCAGTTGTGGAAAGTGAGGTAAAAAATGTTATATGAGAAAGGGACTCAACGGAAAAGAGGTAGAAAAAGAATTGTATGAGAGATATGGATTTGCGAAAATGGAAGATGAAATGGAGCTGGTATGGTGAGTAAAAAAATGACAGAGTTACAACCTTGGGAATGTCTCATGAAGCGAATTGTCTGGAAACAATTAGGAGACATTCGTGATAAAAAGATATTTGATTTCGGCAGTGGTATCGGAGTAACTGCAAATTATTTGGCAGAGCATAATGATGTAACAGCCATTGAACCTGATGAAGATAGTGTAAAGGAAAGATGGGCAGATAACCAGTATACACAAATTATCGGAAGTGCTAATGAACTGCGCAGATTTGCTGATGAGTCATTTGATATGATTATAATGATTCAGCGCAGAAAACCCCGGCCGTTCGCAAGAACGTCCGAGGGATGAATGCGCCGATTACAAACAACGCAACCATCATTCCAACAGGGTT
>OGQJ01001908.1_pt1 | contig 17444 bp, 20 predicted proteins | sample 1553161 | NCBI WGS metagenome assembly OGQJ01 (sample SAMEA2579923, study PRJEB22360) | human gut metagenome | biome: human gut; feature: human-associated habitat; material: faeces | place: Denmark | collected 2008/2010 | reverse complement strand
TGGCGAAATAATAAACGGCGATACAAAAGCATTATGCCGCTGCAAAGTTTGTAATCACGAATGGTCGGCTAAACCTAACAACCTAAAAAACGGGCGCGGCTGCCCGAAATGTAAAGGTTTAAAAATCGCACAAAGACGAACATTATCACACGAAGAACATTTATCCGCTATCACTAAGGTAAATCATGATATTGAAGTATTGGGAGAAATAATAAACGATAGGACAAAAGTATTATGTCGATGCAAGGTTTGTGATCATAAGTGGTCGCCTAGACCTTATGCTATTAAAAGCGGGCAAGGCTGCCCGAAATGTGCGAAACACGGTTTTTTGTCACACAATTTCGGCAAACTTTACATCATGGTTGATGATCCTGAAGTGCCTACACAAATGAAAATCGGCGTAAGCGTTAATGAGAACAAGCGAAGAAATCGGGTATTAAAAAGCGCACATAAATCAGGCGTTAGAATCCCTGATTTATGTGTCGTGAAAACGTTAGAAGGTCCAACCGAAAATATCCATGAATTAGAAAGCACGATGCATAAATATTTCAGCAATTATAAAATTAACTTTCCTGTAAAATTTGATGGCAGTAATGAGTTTTTCTATTACAGGCCGGAAGTATTCGACATGGTAGAAGAAGCATATAAAGAGATTGTTTGCTGTCAATGAATATACAAAATGTAAACATGAGGAAATAACAACATGTCACAAAGAAAGATAAGCGATGAGCAATTGATCGCTGAATATAACAACGGTTTAACGTACAAGCAGATCGCTGAAAAATATGGCATGTCAAAACGCAACGTCGAGCGCCTGGGCGCAAAGCTGGCGAAACGCGGTTTAATATCCACGCGTCGCGCGCCGGGTTTTGGCGTCAATGGCGAGTCATTGCTAGTTGATAAGGATGGCAATGTGATTATGCGCTGGATTAAAACAGCCCGTGATCGCGATGAAATGGAAAGGCTAATGCAAGCGGCTTGCGATGCTTTCACGGAAGACATGCCACGCGCTGAGGCTGTGCCAGTGCCGGAAATTGATTTCCAAAAAAGCCTGGCTCTTTATCCGGTATTCGATCTGCATATCGGTGCGCTTGCGCATAAAGCTGAATGCGGTGAGAGCTACGACACCGGGATCGCCGAACGTGTGTTAAATGACTTCTTCGACTACGCGGTGGGCGCTGCGCCAATGTCTGAAAAGGCTGTTTTGTTGTTAGGAGGTGATATTCTTCACACTGACGGCCTGTTACCAGTGACGCCATCAAGCAATCACGTCCTGGATTGCGATTCACGCTACGCAAAACTGGTTTACGTGGCGATCCGGTCGGTCCGGCGTGCGGTCGGGAAGATGTTACTAAATCATAAGTATGTCGAGATCCAGACATTATCCGGTAATCACGACCAATCAGGGATGATCTGGCTACGTGCGGCGCTGGCGGCTTTTTACGAAGATGAACCGCGCGTAACTGTTGATGTGTCCCCTGCTATCGTTCACCACACACAGTACGGCAAAACATTCCTTGCTTACCACCACGGACACACCATCAAAAAACCAGAAAATTTGTTGTCTGCCTGCGTCTCTGACTGGCGGGAGGATTTCGGCAAGTCGTCGGCGGTTTACGCTCATTGCGGACACTGGCATCACCAACGGCTGATTGAATCATCGTTAGGCGTTGTTCACGGCACGTTAGCTGGCAAAGACGCTTATTCAACAAATGGCGGCTGGCGGTCGCGTCGGCTGGCTGCGGTAATAATTTACAGTCCTGATCATGGGGAAATCGGGCGCTTTGTTTATTACCCTGAATATTCCATTTTGTAAACCGGAGGCGATACCATAATGATAACCGAACAAGTAAACTCATTGCGGCAAGAAAGAGAATCTGCGGTTATCGGTGGCCTGCTGTTAGGTGGGCTTACTCCTAACGCGCAAGACGTTCTCGCTACTCTAGATCCTGAAGTATTCACTATTCCGCTATATAAGCGGGCTTTTGAAATTATCCGTGCGCAAGCCAGAAACAGAAATCTCATCGACGCGTTACTGGTTGGTGATGAGATTGGTAATGAAAACTTTGTGCCGCTAATGCAAACGGCGCGATCGTGCCCTTCTGCTGCCAACCTGAAGGGGTACGCACAGTTACTACGTGAAGAGCACCAACGTCGGCAGATGTTGGAACTCATCGACGATATGCGCTACAAACTGGAAACTGGGACACTTGAGGTCGTCAAAGAGACGATGAAAGATTTTGATTCCAGGTATTCAAAATTAAAGGTAACAAAAGATCAGATTATCCCGGTGCTGTTGCGAGATGCTGTCCAGGAATACACGGAAGTGCTAAGTAAACGCATGGAGTGTGGCGTGAACTCTGACAACATCAAAACAGGGATTGACCCACTCGACGAAATGTTAGGCGGCATTAACGCTACTGATATGGTGCTTATCGCCGGACGCCCAGGGTCTGGTAAATCGGCGTTGGCGTTGGCAATTGCCCGCGCGGCGGCTGAACGCCAATACCCTGGCGGAGAAGGTCAGCGGGTAGGCGTTTTGCTGTTCACGCTTGAAATGTCGCTCGATCAGATGACTGAACGCGCTATCGCTGGCGCAGGGAACTTGTCAACGGATTGCCTACGTAATCCGGTAAAACTGGATGACGAAGGGTGGGCGCACGTTGCCCAGGGGATGAGCGCACTTGCCGATCTCGACGTGTGGATTGTTGACGCATCACAGTTAACGGTCGAGGAAATACGCGCCACCACGGAACGGATGAAACAGGACCATCCTAACCTGGGAATGGTAATGATTGACTACATCGGGTTAATGAAGCTGGCTAAGGCCGAACGTCATGATCTCGCCGTAGGGCAATTGTCGTGGTCATTGAAAATGATGGCGAAAGAGTGGCGCGTGCCAGTGGCGGCGCTGGCGCAATTATCCCGCCGCGTTGAAGAACGACCGAACAAGCGCCCTAACAATTCTGATCTGCGTGATTCCGGCAATCTGGAACAAGACGCAGACAGGATCATCATGGTCTACCGCGACGGCTACTACAACGAACAATCAGTTGCACGCGAGTACATGGAGATCATCGTTTCAAAAAACCGTCACGGGAAAACGGGTACTGTTTACCAGCGGTTTGATGATAACGGCAACATTTTACCATGCGACCAGGCCCGCGCGGCGTCCGCGTGTATCCAGTCAATGCAACAACGTCAGGCGACAAGCCGATTCTCCCAGCGAAATAACCAGACAAACTCATCTTTTTAATTAACTTGAGAAACGGCTTACCGGAAAGTTTACCGCTTTCTGGTGGCTGTTTTCGCGCTTAAATCGAGGCTAAAAAATGAGCGTTGAACTTGAAACAAAAATTATCAATATCCTTGAACTTGATGGCATCGACACAATGCACCAGATACGCCAGAAAACAGGATTATCAGCGGAATATGACGAAGCTGGATGTTTGCCTGAGACAATTAAACACCTGATAGACGCTGGTATTGTTGAGCGTGTGTATACATATTTTGGACCGCGCCGCCGCTTGCTGGGGTATCGAATTAAATATTTGTATGCTCAACGGCGCGATCGTGTGGCGGCGTTATTTAGTGACTACAGCGTTAAAAAGCGTATGCGTGACATTAGCGCGGAAACTGGTATTCCGTGGAATTACCTGTCGCGCACGCTGCGTTTAATGGTGCTTGATGAAACTCTTTGCATTGATACCAATAAACACGGCCTTAATTTTTACTCACTGTTTAAACCTGGGCGCTTCGGTCACGCTAATGATCTTGCGTTTTATTTTGACAGTCGCCTTAACGAGTACCGGAAAAATAACGGCCTGCTGCCTGATAAGCCAGTATTTGAGATCGAAAAACTTAACGGTGAAACGGGGTTGGAATCATGAGACGGGTAATATTTTATTCAGTTGAAACGTTTATTGACGAATCTCACTTTAAATTCCCATGCAATCCTTGCTGCGCGATGGTTTATACACCTCCACTGATGCGCAAGTATAGGCACGTAAAATTTAACCTGGCTTTTGTGCCGATTCGTTACGCTTTGCAGGCGTTGCGCGGTGAATTACGAAACACAATGCGGATTGTGTAAGGAGCGATCATGAATAGAGAATTAGATTTGACCGTGGAAGACCTGAGCACAATTGCTGAATACATGCGCGGCGACGATCCTGATAAGCCTGTCACGGTTGATATGAAATATTTAAAATGCGCTTTTATGACTTCTTCAAGATTGATAAGCATTAAGGCAATTATAAAGGCGCGCTGGGAAAGTTGGCAGGAATACAAAGCAAAAAATAAGGCAAAAAGAAATAATGCGGCAAATTAGATTTGAAATAGTAAACGACGCCGTAAAAGAAAACGCTATCAGGCAGATAAGGGAGATCCAGCCTGATAGCAAAAGCCCGCTGATAATTACCATCCAGGAGAAAACACGTTCGCTAAGCCAAAATGCGTTGCTTTGGGCGCTGTTGACCGACGTAAGCGACCAGGTTAACTGGTACGGCAAGAAGCTGTCGCCGGAAGACTGGAAAGCGGTATTTACTGCCGGGCTTAAGAAATATGGCGTCGTCCCCAATCTGGATAAATCCGGCTTCGTTGTATTGGGAACATCTACCAGCCGAATGAGTAAATCAGAATTTAGTGAACTAATAGAATTAATTTACTCTTTCGGCGCTGAGCATGACGTTCAGTGGTCAGGTGATACGAAATTAAACGAGGAATTTATAAAACGCTGGGGGTAGTAATGGTGAGTTATTACAAAGCTAAGGTTACTGGTATCCTGTACAAAATAGAAAATCATACAGTTTATTATTTTAGTAGACCAGCAAATGAGTGGCGCGAATGTTTTTCTAAGTTTAAATCTGAAATAGAAAACAACCCTGAATATTACATTAAGGTTGACAATGTAACTGTGGCGTAATTGAGGATAAGCAAATGAATAAATCAAAAGCAATCGGTATAATTAGCCATCGCACTAACCCTGAGTGTTACCCATCGTTTGAGGTGGTAACATGCCGCACAGAATATAATTTTGGAACATACTATTTATTGGGTGTTCGCGCTGACAATGGTGGCACTTATTCGGCTATGGCTTCAGGTTGGAAATTTGAAAAATACGATGTTTTATCGAATAAGGATGATGACGGCATGAATAAAGAAAGCGAAATTATTGATGAATTGATCGAAGATGAACGACATAATTGCGAAACGCAACCAGAAAAAACTGAATGGTGGGCAGGTGAAAAGCCTCCGGTTGATTGTGTAGGTCTTACGAGCGGAACGGTTCTCGATGTCGTTAAATTTAAATATGTTGGTGATAAATGGGCTATATGTGAAAGCAAGGAAGATTTAGGCTTAGAGAGGCCGCTATCATGGACAACATGCTCTTTTAAGCTGCGTATAGATCCGAAAGAAAAGGCGCTCGCTGAAATAGCGTTCGCGCTGGCTACTAAGGTAATGGGTGAAGACGCGTCAAAAGAGATTGACTTTAACCACGACAATGATTTTTCGTGCGATTATCGCAATATGGCGCAAGCTATTATTGATGGATGTATCGGACACGTTGAATACACAGGGGATAGATAATGGATAAGATCGGGACAATCCTTATTAATCGTGAGCAAGTGCAAAAAATATTAGGCGGGCTTAGCAAGTCCGCCTTTTTTAAGCTCGTTAAAAAATGGAAAGATGCTGGAACTCCTTTCCCTGAACCTGTTAAGGGGATGCCAGCATTAAAGCGCGGCGGATCTCTTTACCGCTATCAGGACGTTATTTCATTTTGTAAATCAATGGGCTTCATGTAGTAATCAGCCAGTTTATTCATCGCCTCGATTTGCTCTTTCACGTAATCATACTGATCATATATAGCCATCATTCCCGCCAGTTTATGACCTAACACCTTTTCGGCTACGTGCGGCGCAATGCCAAGCGCTGAAAGGTTTGTCCTTACAGTGCGGCGCAAGTCGTGACACGACCACGGCTCGCCGCCCATCCTTAGCATCAAATCCCTTGCTGCTGTTTTCGGCACGCTCCTGTCTACCGCTTCATCCCTTCCAGAAAGCACTGGAACGAAGATAAAATTAAATCCGTGCAAATCCATAGCTTCACGCAATAAATCAACGCTAACGGCGGATAAACCGCGTTTAAACTCGTTTCTGTTCTTACTCAATGCACCCGGCACGGTCCACACGCAATTATCAAGATCAAAATGCTCGCGTTTTGCGTTTGTTAGTTCGCTTGTTCTGCATCCGGTGAATATGATCAGCTTCATCAATATCTGATTTAGCCGCGCCATTTTTGAACTGTCTATAATGCTGATTAGATGGTGAATCTCTTGTATCGATAAAACTCGCTTCCTTTGCGCCGGGTTTTTGCCAACGTCTTTCACGCGTAGCAACGCTATGTCGTCACGCTCCACGCGGCGGCGGCGCATGGCATATTTTATCACCGCTTTCATTCTGTTTAAGACTATCCCTGCCTGAACGGGCGCGCCACCATTAGCTACCTTTCTAAAAATCCCCTCCCACATTATGGAGTCCATATCATCGACGATATAGCTACCGCATGGTCTGACAATGTGCTTACTTAGCATCGCCTCGACTTGCTTATAGTTGACCATGTTTCTTGCCTGCGGTGATTCCATGTACTCCCTAACAATATCTTCAACCGTCGCCCGTGTCGTAACGCGGGAAAGGTGCATTCTTTTTGCTACCGATGGATCTCGACCTGAGTTTAGCACTTCCTTATGCTCCGCCACCGCCGCCCGCGCTTCTTTGAGTGTTATTTCTCCGTATGTTCCGATCTTCATCCGTCGAGGCTTGCCGTTGAATCGGTAGCGATACTGGAAAGATATAACTCCGCGCGGGCTTATTCTGGCAGACAATCCGCCCGCGTCCGGTACTTCTTCCGGGCCGTCATATGGCTTGCCGTGGATGTTTCGTAATTTGGTATCTGTAAGCATAATTTGGTCACTATTTGGTACACACATTTTACGCATGGATAGTATCACGATAGAAAACGATATGACACGATAGAATAAATATTTCTTTTAAAATCAAGGTGAAGCGGTGACGATGTGACACGATGTGAAATGATAAAAATGGCGTTATCCGCTTATCTTTTTGGTGGTATGGCTGCTGATGTTGCTGGCGTGGTATCTTGTCGGTCTGCCGATAGGTCCGGGGATTTACCCACGTTTGTCTTAAGAGAGAACGGATGCTGAGATTACTTGAAGAAAAAATTGTCACGCCACTGGGTCCACTGTGGGTGATTTGCGATGAGCAATTTCGCCTGCGGGCGGTTGAATGGGAAGAGTACAGCGAACGCATGGTGCAGCTGCTGGACATCCATTACCGCAAAGAAGGCTATGAACGCATTTCTGCCACCAACCCAGGTGGTTTAAGTGACAAGCTTCGTGAATATTTTGCCGGTAATCTTAGCATTATTGATACGCTTCCCACTGCCACGGGGGGGACGCCATTTCAGCGCGAAGTCTGGAAAACACTACGTACTATCCCCTGCGGGCAGGTAATGCATTACGGCCAACTGGCTGAACAATTGGGCCGCCCCGGTGCGGCGCGTGCCGTAGGTGCGGCAAATGGATCGAATCCCATCAGCATTGTTGTGCCTTGTCATCGGGTCATTGGCAGAAACGGTACCATGACCGGATATGCAGGCGGAGTTCAGCGAAAAGAGTGGTTATTACGCCACGAAGGTTATCTTTTGCTGTAAACATTAAACAATTTGTGCCAGCTTGTTCACACTTTTATGTAAAGTCACCCTTAACAACTTAAGGGTTTTCAAATAGATAGACATATATTTACATCTAATATCGGAATTCTCTGCTGTTAAGGTTTGCTTAGACTTACTTGCTCCCTAAAAAGATGTTAAAATTGACAAATATCAATTACGGCTTGAGCAGACCTATGATCCCGGAAAAGCGAATTATACGGCGCATTCAGTCTGGCGGTTGTGCTATCCATTGCCAGGATTGCAGCATCAGCCAGCTTTGCATCCCGTTCACACTCAACGAACATGAGCTTGATCAGCTTGATAATATCATTGAGCGGAAGAAGCCTATTCAGAAAGGCCAGACGCTGTTTAAGGCTGGTGATGAACTAAAATCGCTTTATGCCATCCGCTCCGGTACGATTAAAAGTTATACCATTACTGAGCAAGGCGACGAGCAAATCACTGGTTTCCATTTAGCTGGTGACCTGGTGGGATTTGATGCAATCGGCAGCGGTCATCACCCGAGCTTCGCGCAGGCGCTGGAAACCTCGATGGTATGTGAAATCCCGTTCGAAACGCTGGACGATTTGTCCGGTAAAATGCCGAATCTGCGTCAGCAGATGATGCGTCTGATGAGCGGTGAAATCAAAGGCGATCAGGACATGATCCTGCTGTTGTCGAAGAAAAATGCCGAGGAACGTCTGGCTGCATTCATCTACAACCTGTCCCGTCGTTTTGCCCAACGCGGCTTCTCCCCTCGTGAATTCCGCCTGACGATGACTCGTGGCGATATCGGTAACTATCTGGGCCTGACGGTAGAAACCATCAGCCGTCTGCTGGGTCGCTTCCAGAAAAGCGGTATGCTAGCAGTCAAAGGTAAATACATCACCATCGAAAATAACGATGCGCTGGCCCAGCTTGCTGGTCACACGCGTAACGTTGCCTGATTCTTCCGCATAACTCACTATCCTTCTGTCATATCATTAAATTTTTCTGATTTATTGATCTGACAGAAGGTTCATCACTGTTTCATTCACCAGATATGGGTTAATCTTTTAATTACAAACTGCGTTGACAGTTGTTGTAAGGAGACCCTGTATGGCTATGTATCAGAACATGCTCGTTGTTATCGATCCTAACCAGGACGACCAACCAGCATTGCGGCGAGCTGTTTATTTACATCAACGGATTGGTGGCAAAATTAAAGCCTTTTTGCCGATCTATGACTTCTCATACGAAATGACCACCCTGCTCTCTCCGGACGAACGTACCGCTATGCGTCAGGGCGTCATCAGCCAGCGTACAGCCTGGATCCACGAGCAGGCAAAATATTATCTCAATGCTGGCGTTCCCATTGAAATTAAAGTGGTCTGGCATAACCGTCCTTTCGAAGCCATCATTCAGGAAGTGATCAGCGGCGGGCACGATTTGGTGCTAAAAATGGCGCACCAACATGACCGTCTGGAAGCGGTGATTTTTACGCCAACGGACTGGCATCTGTTACGCAAATGCCCAAGCCCCGTGTGGATGGTGAAAGACCAGCCGTGGCCGGAAGGGGGTAAGGCGCTGGTGGCGGTGAATCTCGCCAGTGAAGAGCCGTACCATAATGCGCTCAATGAAAAACTGGTCAAAGAGACGATCGAACTGGCGGAACAAGTCAACCATACCGAAGTTCATCTGGTTGGCGCTTATCCGGTAACGCCAATTAATATCGCGATTGAACTGCCGGAATTTGATCCGAGCGTTTATAACGATGCCATTCGTGGGCAACATTTGCTGGCAATGAAAGCCCTGCGGCAGAAATTCGGCATTAATGAAAACATGACGCACGTAGAAAAAGGTCTGCCAGAAGAGGTGATTCCTGATTTGGCGGAGCACTTACAGGCGGGGATTGTGGTTCTGGGCACGGTCGGACGTACCGGTATTTCAGCAGCATTCCTCGGCAACACGGCGGAACAGGTGATTGATCATCTTCGCTGCGACCTGCTGGTCATTAAACCTGACCAGTATCAAACACCCGTTGAACTGGATGACGAAGAAGACGATTAACGACTCTTCAATAACTGACAAGGCCCGAGTTATCGGGCCTATTTTTTACTTACTGCTCTTCGCCGCCAAGAAAATAAATTCCCAACGGTATTGCCAGCAACACAGTAAAGACCAGGCTATAAACAAAAATCATCGATGACTGAATCACATACATTGATGTCGTCCACTCAGACAGCGGAATATTGTACTGTTCTATAACGCCGCCGATGGTCGCGCGAGTCACAACCGACGCCGCAATAATGAAAACCGCCAACAAACCAAAGAGAAATTTCTTCCCTTTCGCTGACTTCAGTTTCGCCATAATCATGATGTAATCCTTGTGCAGACAAATTTCTTGTTACCTAAACGTAACAATACCATGATATTTCACTCTTGTCTGCTCTGAAAACCTCACCTCTTAGCTGGATTTACAATCAATGCATTGATTTGTTAGCTAATGTTGCTACTTACTTCCCTGACTATTGATGATCTGAATGAATTGTCGCGGTAAAATAGCCCCGCCAGGGGTTTCCGGCATGACGACAATTATCTGGAGGAGCCTGATAAAACAATGATCGCTGAACTGTTTACAAATAATGCGCTTAATCTGGTCATTATTTTCGGTAGCTGCGCAGCATTGATTCTGATGAGCTTTTGGTTTCGCCGTGGAAATCGTAAAAGAAAAGGATTTTTATTCCATGCGGTGCAATTTTTAATCTACACCATAATTATTAGTGCTGTTGGTAGCATCATTAACTATGTTATAGAAAACTATAAACTCAAATTTATCACCCCAGGCGTTATCGATTTTATCTGTACGTCCCTGATTGCGGTTATTCTGACGATTAAGCTATTTCTGCTGATTAATCAGTTTGAAAAACAGCAGATTAAAAAAGGTCGCGATATCACCAGTGCGCGGATCATGTCGCGCATTATCAAAATCACCATTATTGTGGTGCTTGTTCTGCTTTATGGCGAACATTTCGGCATGAGCCTTTCTGGCTTGTTGACCTTTGGTGGTATTGGTGGTCTGGCTGTCGGTATGGCCGGTAAAGATATTCTGAGTAACTTCTTTTCCGGGATTATGCTCTATTTCGACCGTCCTTTCAGTATTGGCGACTGGATCCGTTCACCGGACAGAAATATCGAAGGTACAGTAGCGGAAATTGGCTGGCGAATTACCAAAATTAAGACCTTTGATAATCGTCCATTGTACGTACCGAACTCGCTGTTTTCGTCGATCAGCGTAGAAAATCCTGGACGAATGACCAACCGGCGCATTACCACGACCATTGGTTTACGTTATGAGGATGCGGCAAAAGTGGGCGTTATTGTCGAAGCCGTACGTGAGATGCTGAAAAATCACCCGGCCATCGACCAGCGACAAACCTTACTGGTTTATTTCAACCAGTTTGCTGATTCGTCATTAAATATTATGGTTTATTGCTTTACCAAAACCACGGTATGGGCTGAATGGCTTGCTGCACAGCAAGACGTTTATTTGAAGATTATCGATATTGTACAGTCACACGGCGCGGACTTTGCCTTCCCCAGCCAGACGCTGTATATGGATAACATTACACCGCCGGACCAGGGTCGCTAAATCAGACATCACTGGCGTTATCCACAAGGGTAACGCCAGTTCCCATCACATCAATGCTTCACAATATACATAGTCCGACTGTACGCCACATCTTCAGGGTTATTAATGGGATAACCTTTCAGCCACGGCTTGATTAATCGTCCATTGGTATATTGATAAATTGGTGCAATCGGTGCTTGCTCCATGAGGATTTTTTCTGCCGCGTTGTAATCGGCATTACGCGCTTTAACGGTATTTTCCATCGATGCCTGGGCCAGAACTTTGTCATATGCCGGATTGTTAAAGCGTGAAATATTCCCGGAATGCGTTGACGTTAATAATGTCAGGAAAGTGGAGGGTTCATTATAATCCCCTACCCACGAGGCTCGGATAACATCAAAATTGCCGGTGTTACGGCTATCGATATAGGTTTTCCATTCCTGATTTTGCAATTTAACATCTACGCCAAGGTTCTTTTTCCACATTGATGCTACAGCAATCGCAATTTTTTGATGGTTTTCTGAAGTGTTATACAAAAGCGTCAGCTTCAGCGGTTTTTGCGGACCATAACCAGCTGCGCTCAACAAAGTTTTTGCCTGCGCATTCAGTTCTTCCTGACTCATTTGTTCAAACGGCGAAGGTTCCGGCGTAAATCCCGCGGTAACATCTGGTGTAAAATGCCACGCTGGCTTTTCGCCCGTCCCCAACACTTTTTCGGTCATCAGGCGGCGATCTATCGTCATACTTAATGCCAGACGAACGCGCTGATCTGCCGTCGGCCCTTTTTGCGTGTTAAACGCATAATAATAGGTCCCGAGCTGCGGCGGCGTATAAACCTGCCCCGGAATATCCTTCAACAGCTTCTGATACATATTTTTCGGGAAGGATTCGGTGATATCAATATCCCCCGCGAGGTAACGCTTAGTGGCTGCGGATTCCTGATTAATTGGCAGGAAGGTCACTTTTTGCAGTACCGTTTTGGCGTTATCCCAATAATGGGTATTCGGCACCACGACCAGTTTTTCATTGACTACGCGCTCTTTAAGAACATAAGCGCCATTGCCGATCAGATTTCCGGGTTTCGTCCACTCTTTACTGCTTTCTACGTTGGCTTTTTGCACCGGGAAGAAGGCAAAGTTAGCGGTTAAATTCACAAACCACGGCAACGGTTTATCAAGCTGGATTTTCAAAGTATGGGCATCAACTGCGGTGACGCCAAGCTGGTCAGGCGCGGCTTTACCATCAATAATCGCCTGTGCGTTGTTGATTCCCGCCAGCGCGGCAAACCATGCAAATGGCGATAGCGTTTTCGGGTCCACCAGACGTTGCCAGCTGTAGACAAAATCTTGCGCCGTTACCGGTGTGCCATCCGCCCATTTTGCGTTATCGCGCAGGGTAAAAGTCCAGATACGGTTGTCATTACTTTTCCACTGAGTCGCAACGCCGGGGACAATCTCCCCTTTCTCGTTCTGATTCACCAGTCCTTCAAACAGATCGCGAATGACCTGAATCTCTGGCAGACCCACGGCTTTAGCGGGATCCAGCGACGCTGGCTCATCTTTAATGTGGCGCACCAGCTCCTGCTTCTCTGCCAGTACTGTGCCGCTCGGAACTTCAGCAGCATACGAAAGAGAAATGCTGCTGACCAACAGCGCACAACACGTGACTGAAACAGAGTGCTTCATAAGTTTCCCTCTAACCGACATTAAAATTGATGCGTAATTATTTGTTTCGCCTTAAAGAAATGCAAACAACTTCCATCAAAAAAGTGATACAAGATCGATAACATAGCGTTGAAGAAAAGGATTTGATAATCCGCAAAATTTGCACAACACTGCCTGTAATACTTCCTGAACCAGAGACGATCATGACCGTAACTCGCCCACGCGCCGAACGCGGCGCATTTCCGCCCGGTACAGAACATTACGGACGTTCATTATTGGGCGCGCCGTTAATCTGGTTTCCGGCCCCTGCAGCCAGTCACGAAAGTGGTTTGATTCTGGCTGGCACTCACGGTGATGAAAACTCTTCGATCGTCACGCTCTCCTGTGCTCTGCGGACTTTGACACCGTCTTTGCGCCGCCATCATGTGGTGCTGTGTGTGAATCCTGACGGCTGCCAGTTAGGGTTACGGGCCAATGCTAATGGTGTGGATTTAAACCGAAACTTTCCGGCAGCGAACTGGAAGGAAGGTGAAACAGTTTATCGCTGGAACAGCGCCGCTGAAGAACGTGATGTCGTTTTACTGACAGGTGGCAAACCTGGCTCCGAACCTGAAACCCAGGCGCTGTGCCAACTTATACACCGCATTCAACCTGCCTGGGTGGTCTCATTCCACGATCCGCTGGCCTGTATTGAAGATCCCAGACACAGCGAATTAGGTGAATGGCTGGCCCAGGCGTTTGAATTGCCTCTGGTAACCAGCGTCGGTTATGAAACACCTGGCTCTTTCGGCAGTTGGTGTGCAGATCTCAACTTGCATTGCATCACCGCAGAGTTTCCACCCATCTCCTCCGACGAAGCCAGCGAAAAATATCTCTTTGCGATGGCAAACTTGCTGCGCTGGCATCCTAAAGATGCAATTCGCCCGTCGTGAACTGAAGCGCCGGTTCCACATCTACCGCCAGCCAGGTCGGTCCGTCAAGATCGGCGAAACTGACCTGCGGCACCAGCGGTAAAGCGGCGCTAATGGCACGAGAGGTACACAACATGCAGCCCAGCATCAGACGAAAACCTTGTGCACGCGCTTCAGTCGCCAGCGCCAGCGCTTCCGTCAGACCACCGGTTTTATCAAGCTTAATGTTAACCATCTCATAGCGCCCTTTCAGCGCCTTCAGATTGCTACGAGTATGACAACTTTCATCAGCACAAATCGGTAACGGATGAATAAAATTCTCCAGCGCCGCATCGTCCTGCGCAGAAAGCGGTTGTTCAAGCATCGCAACGCCTAAATCTGCCAATAGCTGGCAACGCGCCGCCAACCCTTCTGCACGCCAGGATTCATTTGCATCAACGATCAGCGTCGCATCGGGCACAGCGGTGCGAATTGCCACCATCCGCTCACTGATAAGATGGTTATCCAGCTTCACTTTCAGTAATTTCGCGCCTGCCTGCCAGAGTGTTGATGCACTATTGGCCATCTGATCAGGCGTACCGATGACTATCGTCTGTGCCGTGGTGACTGTCTCGGGAAGCGTTATGCCGATCAAAGCAGCCAGCGATTGCTGCTGTTTTCGCGCCGCCAGATCCCACAATGCACAATCCAGCGCATTACGTGCTGCGCCGGCAGGGAGGATTTTTTGCAACTCCTCCCGTGTCAGCCCTTTCTCTAATTGCGGCACGACGCTCATAATTTGCGCCATTACCGAGGCATCACTTTCTCCATAACGCGGATACGGCGTGCATTCACCGGTGCCTTTAATACCTTCTTCTTCCAGTTCAACCACCACCACGCGCGCTTCACTGCGACTTCCCCGAGCAATCACAAACGGGGTATGTAAGGGCCAGGCCTCCTCAAATACCTTAACGGTTCTCATCTTTACTCCTTGTTGTCGCGGTGGTCTGCGGATTAAGCGCAAATAGCGTTTGCTGTGTTATTGACAGTTAGCATAAACTAGGTGTGACGTTAACTATATGTAAACAGGAAAGATAATCATGTCACAAACCGTTCATTTCCAGGGCAACCCGGTTACAGTCGCCAATTCCATCCCGCAGGCGGGTAGCAAAGCGCAGACTTTTACTCTCGTGGCAAAAGATCTGTCTGACGTCACCCTCGGTCAGTTTGCGGGTAAACGCAAAGTGCTGAACATTTTCCCGAGTATTGATACCGGTGTTTGCGCCGCATCAGTACGTAAGTTTAACCAACTGGCAACCGAGATCGACAACACCGTTGTGCTGTGTATCTCTGCCGATCTGCCGTTCGCCCAGTCTCGTTTCTGCGGCGCAGAAGGTCTGAACAACGTTATCACCCTCTCCACTTTCCGTAACGCTGAATTCCTGCAAGCCTACGGTGTGGCAATTGCTGATGGCCCACTGAAAGGTCTGGCAGCGCGTGCCGTTGTGGTTATTGATGAAAATGACAATGTGATTTTCAGCCAGCTGGTGGATGAAATCACCACCGAGCCGGATTACGAAGCAGCTCTGGCTGTACTGAAAGCATAATTTAATATGCCTGATGGTGTTGCACCATCAGGCATATTCACGCTTACTCTTCGTTCTTCTTCTGACTCAGACCATATTCCCGCAACTTATTGGCAATCGCGGTATGTGAAACGCCGAGACGTTTTGCCAGTTTGCGCGTGCTGGGATAATTGCGATAAAGCTGGGTTAATACCGAGCGTTCAAAACGGCTGGTGATTTCGTCCAGCGAACCTTCCATCGCATCTTCGCCCACGGCTACCGTTGCGGCGTCATAATCCGGCAACAAAATATCCTGTGGACGCAGCTCATAACCGTCCAGTTGTGTCAGTGCACGATAGATAGCGTTCTTTAACTGCCGCACATTTCCCGGCCACGCATAACGCGTAAGTACAGTATTCAGATCAGCGGCCAGTTTCGGACGCGGCACGCCCTGCTCGTCGGCAAAGCGGGCGACGAACAGCTCGGTTAACGGCATGATGTCCTGCGGACAGTCACGTAGCGGCGGCAGATTGAGCGTCAACACGTTCAGACGATAATAGAGATCTTCACGGAACACGCCTTTTTGCACCAGTTCGACCAGATTCTTCTGCGTAGCACAAATCACCCGCACATCGACATGCACCTCATGGTCTTCGCCAACCCGACGGAAGGTGCCATCATTAAGGAAACGCAGTAATTTCGCCTGCATCCGTGGTGACATTTCCCCTATTTCATCCAACAGCACCGAACCACCGTTCGCCTGCTCAAAGAACCCTTTCTTCCCTTCCGGAGCATGACCAAACAGTTCACTCTCGACCGCATCTTCCGGTATGGACGCACAGTTCAGCGCCAGGTAAGGTTTGCTCGCTCTGGGGCTTGCCTGATGACAGGCGTAGGCAAAGAGATCTTTTCCGGTGCCGGTATCACCCGTAATCAGCAGTGGCGCGCTTAGCATCGCCAGTTTCTGCGCCTGTTCGACAACATGCTTCATTTTCGGGCTGACGGCGACAATTTGACTAAAGGCGCTGACGTCCTGGGCAGCGACATTTTGCAACTGACGGCCCATACGAATCGTTGATCGCAGCATCACCACCGCACCGGTCAGGACGTGTTGATCATTTTCATCCTGAAGATAAACAGGCGTAATCTCCATCAGGAAATTCTGCCCATTAATAACGACATGCTCGTTATGCGAATCTTGCGGTTCGCTTTCCAGCCAGCGTAAAAAATTAAAGCCGTTAATCAATTGCGCGGCGGTATGGTTGCGCAGGCGATCCAATTTTTGCCCAAAAAGCTGACAGCTCGCCGGGTTCGCCATATCCACTTTGCTTTTCATATCGACAGAAAGCACAGGTTCAGGCAACGCCTCCAGTAACGCGCTCAACGCCAGATGCTCACGTTCGGAAGGCATCCACGGGACAGTACGCACATCGGTAACACCTGCAATACGGCGTATTTCGGCCATCAGAGTGCTGAAACTCTCAAACTCCAGTTCAGCAAAATTGAGGTAGATTCGCCCAATGGGGTCAATCTCAATACCGCGTAAATCAATGCCTCTTAGCACGAGTAGATCGAGTAATTCGCGGGTCAGACCGAGTCGGTCTTCACAAAAGACTTCCAGACGCATGGGAACCTTCACCTGAAAAAAGAACAATTAATATGATGATATGACACTATTTGGATAGCAGGAAGGTTTCTGTCAACAATCATTGACACAAAGACGGAAAAACGGGCACTTCGGCGTAAAGATATCCGGTCAGCACCCGATATTGCATTATTTTTCGCTGGGCGTTTTGCCTTTTTGCAGCGTCTCTTTCACCTGACCGATAAGCTGACGACGGAAATCCCCGAGGCGATCCGCAAGGGCCTCGAGGCTGCCAAGAAGAACATGATCACCGTTACCCTTGATGGTACCACCATTCCTCACGAGACGATCGGCGAGATCGGCGCCGGCCGCGTGCTGGTGAAGCCACTTTTAAAT
>OGQJ01001902.1_pt1 | contig 17468 bp, 14 predicted proteins | sample 1553161 | NCBI WGS metagenome assembly OGQJ01 (sample SAMEA2579923, study PRJEB22360) | human gut metagenome | biome: human gut; feature: human-associated habitat; material: faeces | place: Denmark | collected 2008/2010 | reverse complement strand
GGTAGCCAAGTCCGGAAGGGATAAACGCTGAAGGCATCTAAGCGTGAAGCCCCCCTCAAGATGAGATGTCCCATTCGAAAGAAGTAAACCCCCTTGAAGACGACGAGGTAGATAGGGCAGGGGTGGAAGTGCAGTAATGCACGGAGCTGACTGTTACTAATAGGGTGAGGGCTTGACCAAGAAATGAGAAAGGCAGTTATAAAGTGGCTACCAGACTCACGCAGAGGTAAAATGATTCCATTAGGATGTAACATGTATGTAGTTTTGAAGGTACAGAACGGAAACGGTAGCCGGTTGGTTATCGTTTTTTTTGTGTGTAGGTTCCTATTGCAAAATTTTCTCATTTGTTTACATTTACCTATTGCATTATTTCCCAATATGTAGTAACTTAGTATCTACCACGCTGTAATCACAGAACAAATATTCTGTTTTACAGTTTGGAAATGAAGGGGGAAATTGATAAATGGAAAACACAGTAACTAAGGCTGGATTCCGGAAGAAATTTCTGGGAGATAAGGCCTTTTACAAAATGGTACTTGCAATTGCAATACCCATTATGATACAGAATGGTATCACTAATTTTGTCAGCCTTCTGGACAATATTATGATCGGAAGGATTGGCACAGAGCAAATGTCAGGGGCAGCCATTGTAAATCAGCTTCTTTTTGTATATAATCTTTGTCTGTTTGGAGGCGTGTCCGGTGCTGGAATTTTTACAGCTCAGTATGCGGGTCAGAAGGATCATGAAGGGGTACGCCAGACATTTCGCTACAAATTATGGCTGGTAATTGCGCTCACAATTATAACAATATTGATTTTAATGTGCTCAGGAGAAAACCTGATCGGCATGTATCTGAAAGGCGAAGGAAGTGCAGCTGCGCTGGAGGCTACGAGCAGATATGGAATGCAGTATTTGTGGATCATGTTTATTGGATTGCCGCCATTTATGATCAGTCAGGCATACTCCAGTACCCTTCGCGAATGCGGAGAGACTGTTCAGCCTATGAAGGCGGGAGTTACTGCAGTACTTGTGAATCTTGTATTCAACTATCTTCTTATTTATGGCAAATTTGGCTTTCCAGAGCTGGGAGTACAAGGAGCCGCTATTGCGACTGTTCTTTCCCGCTATGTGGAGGCTGCAATTATAATTATATGGTCACATACCCACACAGAGAAAATGCCTTTTGCCAAAGGGCTTTACAGTACGCTGAAGGTACCAGCTAATTTAACAAAGAAGATTTTGATCAAAGGAACTCCGCTGCTGCTTAATGAGACTCTCTGGGCAGCCGGAATGGCAATTCTTACCCAGTGCTATTCTATTCGGGGATTAAACGTAGTAGCTGCACAGAATATTGCAAATACCATTAATAATGTTTTTAATGTCGTATTCATCGCTTTGGGAGACTCTGTTGCCATTGTAGTGGGACAGCTGTTAGGCGCGGGAAATATGAAGAAGGCCAGAGATACAGATAATAAGATGATTGCATTTTCTGTTATGTGCTGCACTGGAGTGGCATTAGTCATGCTGATTGTCGCACCATTTTTCCCAAAGCTGTATAACACCAATCTGGATGCGCAGGAACTGGCGAAATACTTTATTATGATCATGGCAATTTTTATGCCGCAGAACGCATTCCTGCATGCTTCATATTTTACCTTGCGTTCCGGTGGAAAAACGATCATTACATTTTTATTTGACAGTGTATTTGTGTGGTGTGTCAGTGTACCCATTGCGTATTGCCTCAGTCGCTTCACAGGTTTACACGTGTTGGCTGTTTTTGCCATGGTACAGGTGGGAGATATTTTGAAGTGTATTGTGGGTTTTGTGCTGGTTAAGAAAGGTGTATGGATGCAGAATATTGTTTCCGGAAAATAGGCGTGGAATGCCTGATAATTATTTTGCAAATAGAGTTTTTTGTTAACCGAATGACTTATCTGGAGCGTGTTTGAAAAAGGCTTTTTCAAATGCGCTCTAAGAAAAAATGCTTTTAATTTATTCAAACAGCAGTTCAGCAGCTGCGTAAATAAATTAAAAGCATTTTTATTATCCATGGGTATTTTAAAGAGAAAGTAGTTCCCCTGTCCGTGTCACATTATATCCGGTCTGTCCCTGAAGAATCGTTCGGAAATCTTCAGACCGTACAATTTCAAGAAGAGCAGAGAATCCAGGCTGGGAAAGGGCTTCCGTTTCCATGACCAGATACATAGGAAGTGTCTGAAGCGGAATAAAATCCAGAAGTCCGGACTGGTGTGCTGCGTATTCTTCTCCAAGAGCTGAATCTGCCTTGTGCGTAGCAATAGCTGCGGCAGTGGAAATATCAGATACCAGTTCAGTATGGTAACCAGATATGCTGGCTGGCGAAATTTTTTCTGAGAAAAGAAACTGGTCCAGGTAAATCCGTGGTGTACTTCCTTTTTCTCGATTGGCAATCTTTATGTCTTTACAGGCGAAATCCATCAGACCTGAAAGCTTCAAAGGGTTTCCAGAAGGAACATAAAGCCCTATGGAATACTCATAAAGGCATAAAAGAGAAAGCTGTACACCTGGGACAAGGCTGCGGATATGTTCCAGATCCAGACTTGCACATGCTATGTGAGCCTTTTTGAAATAAAGAGAATACAGGCTGTTGTAGCTGTTCATAAAGGATTGAAGGACTGGAATCCCCTGAGGGTGAATGGACATCTGGCTGATCAGAAGTTCGAGAGCCGGGGAAAACTGTCCGCAAAGGATCAGTCCGCTGGAGTGGAGAAGATAATCCCTCTTCAAAAGGGAACTTTCTGGAGGAAGTTCCGGAATCTGCAGATTTCCGTTAGGGGTACTGGAAGAAGCGGCTTTCTGATCTGGCATGTTATTGCCGGAACCGGAACGCTCCAGGTATTGTTTCAGCTGCTGCTCGCTGATGCGAAGCTGTTTTCCTACTTTAGAAGAATATAATTCTCCACGTTTGATCAATTCATAAACCGTGGTCTTCTTAATTTGAAGCTTGTCTGCAATTTCCTGAGCAGTATAAAGTTTATTCATCAATTCCCACCATAACGTTGGTTGCCTTAATGACTGCGTAAGCGTCAGAGCCAACTTCAAGTCCAAGTTCTTCTACAGCTGCACAGGAAATAGTAGCTGTGATAATGTTGCCGCCTCCGATATCAATTGTGACGATGGAGTTAACGGCTCCCTTATTGATATTGATAACTTTTCCCTTTAACTGATTGCGTGCACTTAATTTCATATTTAAATCCTCTTTTCATTATTTATTACAAAATTCCTGAACGACAGCCGTGTATTCATTATGTCTATATGCTGAATGGATGGATATCAGACAGATCGGAACATATGAGCAAGTAGGAGATTAGACAGGAGTATGAACGTGTTCCATAGCTGAGAAGCAGCTGCCTTTTGTATTTATTATTGGTAGTATTTAAATATCATAGCATGTTGGAAAGAAAATAACAAGGAGTGTTTCGTTGGAGAAAAAATGAAAAGTAAAAAAAATTTGTGTGAACTAATAAAAATTGTACAAACAATGCAGGTTCAAATTGACATAGCAAATGAAATTAAGTATAATGAATGAAACCGAACAAAACATAACAAAACACAACAAAATACAACAAGAATGGAGGGCGTGAAATGAAAAAAAGAGTTTTTGCAGCACTTATGGCTGGTGTTATGGGAACTATGATGTTTGGAACTACTTTCGTATCTGCTGAAGCAGAGACACCGGAACTGAAAGGTGAGGTTTACGCATTTATTGCAGCCAGCCTGAATAACGCCATGGAAGAGATTCAGAAGAATTTTAATGAGACTTATCCGGATGTTGAGATTCTTTACAATGCGGACAGTTCAGGAACTTTGCAGACTCAGATTGAGGAAGGCGCCCGCTGCGATATTTTCTTCTCAGCAGCTACGAAGCAGATGGATGCATTGGTTGACGAGGGACTTGCTGACAAGGATTCTGTAGTGGATCTTCTTGAGAATAAAGTTGTTCTTATTAAACCAAAGGATGGGGAGACCAAGGTAACCGGATTTGAGAACATCACAGATGCTGCAAACCTTGCCCTTGCCGGAGAGGACGTTCCGGTTGGACAGTATTCCCGCGAGATTTTTGATAATCTTGGAATTACAGATGAAGTAAACAAGATGGAGATCAACGAAGGTAAGAATGTTACAGATGTACTTGCATCTGTAAGTGAGGGCAGCAATGAGGTTGGTATCGTATATGCTACGGATGCGGCTTCTGTGGCAGATTCTGTTGAGGTTATTGCAGAGGCACCGGAGGAAAGCCTTAAAACACCTGTACTTTACCCTGCCGGAATGGTAGAAGATAAAGAAGCAAGTGATGATGATAAAGCAGCAGCAGAAGCATTTCTTGAGTACCTTCAGTCTGATGAAGCTTTTGAAGTATTTGAGAAATATGGATTTGCAGCTTATGTAAATGACGAGAAAACGGATGACATGGCAGCCGCTGAAGAGACCGCAGAGCCGACAGAGGAAGCATCTGAAGACACTGCAGAATAAAGGATAATAATATGGTAGAATTTCTCAGTGAAATAAACTGGAGTCCTTTGTGGATTTCTTTGAAAACCGGTGTGGCAGCAACTATATTTGCTTTTTTTCTGGGTGTATTCTGTGCAAGGAAGATCATGAAACTGAAACCGGGAGCAAGGGCAGTGCTGGATGGGATTCTGACAATGCCTCTTGTTCTGCCTCCTACAGTAGCTGGATTCTGCCTGCTTTTGCTTTTTAGCCTGAAAAGGCCTTTTGGAAGTTTTCTGCTGGACAATTTTGATATTAAAGTAGTTCAGACATGGACCGGATGTGTGATCGCAGCTTCTGTGATCGCGTTTCCACTGATGTATCGAAATGCCAGGGCGGCCTTTGAGCAGGTGGATGTGAATCTGATCTATGCAGGAAGAACTCTGGGAATGAGTGAAAGCCGGATATTCTGGAAGGTAATTATACCTGCAGCAGGACCTGGAATTGCTTCCGGTACTGTACTGGCTTTTGCCCGTGCCATTGGAGAATATGGAGCAACCTCCATGCTTGCCGGCAATATCCTTGGAAAGACAAGGACGGTTTCTGTTGCAATTGCATCAGAGACTGCAGCTGGAAATTATGATATGGCAGGTTTCTGGGTCGTAGTGATCATATTGATCTCATTTCTGGTGGTTGCAGCAATTAATATTGCTTCCGGCAGAGGAATGCAGACCAGAAGGTGGATATAATGGCGATTGAACTTGATATTCAGAAAAATTTTAAAGGTTTTTCCCTGGATGTAAGACTGAAGGGGCAGGATGGACCTATAGGGATCCTGGGCGCTTCCGGAAGCGGAAAGAGTATGACTCTTCGCAGTATTGCCGGGATTGAAACTCCGGATTCCGGAAGAATCATTATTAACGGGAAGACTGTTTTTGATTCTGAGGAAAAAATTAATTTAAAGCCTCAGGAGAGAAGAGTTGGATACCTGTTTCAGAATTATGCCCTTTTCCCAACTATGACTGTGGAAAAGAATATTGCCTGCGGGTATCGAGGGGAAAAAAGCAAGCTTTCACAGAAGGTTGCAGATTACATAAAAAGATATCATTTGGAGGGACTGGAAAAGCATTTGCCGTCGCAGCTTTCTGGCGGTCAGCAGCAGCGGGTGGCTCTTGCGCGTATGATGATCGGAGAGCCGGAGGTGATTCTTCTGGATGAACCTTTTTCTGCGCTGGATGGGTATCTGAAGGATATTTTGCAGCGTGATATGCAGAATTTTTTGAAAGATTACAAAGGCGATATGATTATGGTAACTCACAGTAGGGATGAGGCCTATAAGTTCTGCAGTCAGCTGACCCTGTTGAATAATGGAAAAGATATTCTTACTGGTGAGACCAGGGATATTTTCGAAAATCCTCAGTATCTGGAGGCTGCAAGGCTGACTGGATGTAAGAATTTTTCTGCAGTGCAGAAGATGGGCAGCCATGAGGTTTATGCATTGGATTGGGAGCTTATGCTTCGTTCAGAACAGGAAGTGACAGAGGATATTACCCATGTTGGAATCCGGGGACATTGGATGAGGCCGGCAACTAAGGCTGGTGAGAATACCATGGAAGTGCAGGTTGAGGAGTATATTGAAAATACTTTTGAGCATCAGTATCTGTTTCGTAATAAAGGGGCTGCAGAAAGCGGCACTTTGTGGTGGATGTGCCAGAAAAAGAATTTCCAGGAAACTGCAAAGGACAATATCCCAAAGTATCTGTATTTTCCACCAGAGCATGTGATGTTGTTGAAGAAATAAAACAAGGTGGTTCTGAATGAATAATAAAGGAATATGAGACAGCATGGAATGGTTTGCTGTTTCATATTCCTTATTTTGTATTGCGAAGTCTGCAGAAGACGGATAGTAGAAGAATGTCTTTATTTCAGATATGTTTTAGAACTTTTTTTAAACAAGCTCTGATGCTGCGATAAAAAAACGCCGGAAACCTTGAATTACAAGATTTCTGACGCTTAAGAGCAGGGGATGAGAGAATCGAACTCCCACCAAAGGTTTTGGAGACCCCTATCATACCATTTGACCAATCCCCTATGTTTTGTTTCTGTTGCAATTATACATACAAAAGGAACAGTTGTCAAGGCAAAATTAATAAAATTTGCACGAAAACAATTATGAAACGGAGATGGAGGGATTTGAACCCTCGCACCGGTTACCCGGCCTACCGCATTTCGAGTGCGGACCCTTCAGCCACTTGGGTACATCTCCATGACATTCTCCATTATATCGGGGGATTGGATAAAGGTCAATCTTTTTTTTATTGACGTAAAAAGAATAGTGTAATAATATGAAAGGAAAGCAAAATACGAGGAGACCAGTTATGAGTGACAAAAAGACATCCATAGAGAATGCAGTAGAACGTCTGACTGCCAATTACCGTAAGGAAGAGCTGTTTCTGACAAAGAGCGGAAGACATCTTCCAGTCCGTGCAGCGATTATTAATATTGTGAAAGAAATGAGATCAGTTATTTTTCCGGGATATTTCGATATTGATTCGGGAGCAGCTGTTTTTCCGGAACATTATACCGGATATCTGCTCAATGACCTGTTTGACCGTATGCAGGCGCAGATTGAGACGGCTTTTCTGTATGTTGGCGATGATATGACCAGTGCATGCGGCAAGGCAGCACAGATAACCTCCAGATTTTTTGAGCAGCTTCCGGAAGTGCAGGAGATGCTGCTGAAAGATGTGCAGGCTGGTTTTGATGGTGACCCGGCTGCGAAGAGTAAAGAGGAGATTATTTTCTCCTATCCGGGATTTCTGGCAATTTATGTGTATCGTCTGGCACACATCCTTTATCTGGAGGAGGTTCCGTTTATTCCAAGGATTATGACAGAGTATGCTCATGACCACACAGGAATCGATATTAACCCAGGTGCTACGATTGGGGAATATTTCTTTATTGACCATGGCACTGGCGTAGTAATCGGTGAAACGACTACTATTGGGAATAATGTGAAGCTGTATCAGGGAGTTACCCTTGGCGCGCTTTCTACAAGAAAAGGACAGCAGCTTTCTGGTGTGAAGCGTCATCCTACTATTGAAGATAATGTAACCATTTATTCCAATTCTTCTGTACTTGGTGGAGAAACTGTGATTGGGGAGAATACGATCATCGGCGGAAACACATTTATCACAGAATCGATTCCTGCAAACTCCAAGGTAAGTGCGAAGAGTCCAGAGCTGGTGATCAAGAAACCGCGTACACATGTGGAAGCTTCCAATGTCTGGGATTGGGAAAATTAACGGAATAAAGTGAAAATGGCAGTTAACAGAGCAGGCACGGTGGTGTTTTAGAAAATATCATTTCTGGAAAAACAGAAAGTCGTAGTGTGAATCTGGTAACATGCATCGCTTTGAATATGGTGAACCGTGTAACTGTTGACTGCTCCAGAGCATGTTTGAAAAATCATTCCCCAATCTGCACGCCCCACTTTGCGGTATATTTCGCCCGAATTCAGTTGTCGTAGCCCGCTATGGCTCTTTCATCCGGGCAAAATCTCCCACAAATTGTGACGTACATCTTGCAGAAAGCCTTTTTCAAACACGCTCTAGCGGATTTCACCTTCGTTAAAAACGCACCTGAAATGACCTGCTAAGAAATATTACTTGCAAAAACGCTGTGTATTAAGCAACTGGAAAGTAAGTAGTTTGAGGTATAAGGAGACATATATGGAATACGATTTAACACTCTTTGAGAAAGGACTAGAAGAGCTTGGAATTGCTCTGTCCCAGGAGCAGAAGAAGCAGTTTATCACTTATTATGAGTACCTTGTAGAGAAAAATAAGGTAATGAATTTAACTGCAATTACCGAGTACAACGAGGTAATTTTAAAGCATTTTCTTGACAGTTTATCTATCGTAAAAGTAGGAAGTTTTGACCAGAAAAAGCTGCCGGGAAAGTCCGTGATCGACATCGGAACCGGCGCTGGTTTCCCTGGAATCCCGCTGAAAATTGCTTTTCCGGAGCTTAAAATTACCCTTCTGGATTCTTTGAATAAAAGGGTGAATTTCCTTAATGAAGTAATCGAAATGCTTGGTTTAAAAGACGTAACAGCGCTTCACGGAAGAGCCGAAGACTACGCGAAACAGAAGGAACACAGAGAAAAATACGACTTCTGTGTCTCCCGCGCAGTAGCCAATTTAAGCACCCTTTCCGAGTATTGTATCCCCTTTGTAAAAGAAGGTGGCAGCTTTATTTCCTACAAATCCGGCAAGATAGACGAGGAACTTTCCCAGGCTGAAAATGCCGTAAAAATCCTCGGCGGCAAAGTCCAGAATGTAGTGAAATTTCCCCTTGTGGACACGGATATGGATCGTTCTTTCGTTGTGATCAAGAAGATGAAACCGACCGCTAAGAAGTACCCAAGAAAGGCTGGCTTGCCGGCAAAGGAGCCGCTGGCGTAGGATATATGTTAATATTAAGATAACATAGGTTCTGTCTCAATCACTTTCAAAATACGGGCAGTTATGGAATTGTCTTCATCGCGAAGAGTTTGTCTGAAAAAACATTCCCGCAATCTGCACGTCCCACTTTGCGGAATGTATTTTATTTTGGGACACATTTCCAACACAAAATAATCACATATTTCTCACATAATTATCTAAATTTCCTCACAGGTTGCACATAAAATAATCATAGATAGATGCATGGGATAAGCCATGCATCTGCAACTTGAAGGAGGTAAGAAACTTGATTGAAGTAAAAAATCTGGTAAAACGCTACGGCGATCATACCGCTGTAGACCACCTTTCTTTTGAAATCGAGAAAGGCAAGATTTATGGTTTTCTGGGCCCCAACGGCGCCGGAAAATCTACGACCATGAATATGATAACCGGCTATATTGCATCCACCGAGGGAACAGTAGTCATAGACGGTCATGATATTCTGGAAGAACCTGAGGAGGCAAAAAAATGCATCGGATATCTACCCGAAATGCCGCCCCTTTATTTTGATATGACCGTTCTGGAATATCTGAAATTCGTAGCAGATCTGAAGAAAATTCCTAAAGATAAAAAAGCCACTATGATCGAAGAAATCATGGACATGGTAAAGATTACCGACATGAAAAATCGTCTGATCAAGAACCTTTCCAAAGGTTACAGACAGAGGGTTGGTATTGCGCAGGCTGTGCTTGGTTACCCGGAGGTTATTATTCTGGATGAGCCGACTGTCGGCCTTGACCCAAAACAGATCAACGAAATCCGCGATCTGATCAAAGGCCTGAAACAGAAACACACCGTTATCCTCAGCTCCCATATTTTGTCCGAAGTCAGCGCCGTCTGCGACTACGTGCTGATCATTTCCCATGGAAAACTGGTAGCCAGCGATACCCCTGAGAATCTGGGAAAACTGGCAGCAGGCTCCAACAATCTGAACCTGCTTGTAAAGGGCCAGAAAGACACTATCAGAGCCGCTCTGGAGGCCGTAGAAGGGGTAAAAGAGGTTACGGTAAAGAAAAGCCCGGAGGAAGGCGTATACGCCATTACAGTGGGCACCGAAGAGAATATGGATGTGCGTGAAAAAGTATTCTACAGTATGGTAAATGTCGGTTGCCCGATTCTTGAAATGCAGTCTAAGAAAGTTTCTCTGGAGGAGATATTCCTTGAACTTACAGAGAGCGAGAAAAAAGATAAAGATGCGTCAGAAAAAAAGTCCGGAAAATCTTTCTTTAAGACGGCAGCAGATGCTGAGAAGTATTTGAATGATAAAAACGAAGATACTGTCCCTGATAATGGATTTGAAGAAAAAGGCTTTGATGAATCGGGCGAAGTATCCGACGATGTGTCAGATAATGGACTGTCTGGTGATAAACAGAATAGTTTTGTCGCATCTGAGAAAGAAAAGGGGGAAGAGTAAACCATGCTTGCTATTTATAAAAGAGAGTTGAAGAGCTACCTGACTTCCATGGTCGGCTACCTGTTTATGTTTTTTGTGTTGCTGATCGCAGGTATTTACTTTTCAGCGTACCAGCTTTCAGCTGCTTATCCGAAATTTGAATATACTTTAAATGCCATGACCTTTGTGTTTCTGATCGCAGTGCCGATCCTGACCATGCGTGTACTTGCTGAGGAAAGAAAGCAAAAAACGGACCAGCTTCTGCTTACCTCTCCGGTATCTGTATCCGGCATCGTAATGGGAAAATATCTTGCACTTGTGACTATTTATGCAATCCCCATTGCGGTTCTTGCAACTTATCCGCTGATTATGGCGAAGTTCGGAACCGTTGCATTTGGTTCCGCGTACACAGCACTCCTTGGATTTTTCCTTTTGGGAAGTGCAAACATTGCAATCGGCGTATTTTTCTCAGCAATCACTGAGAGCCAGGTAATTGCAGCAGTTCTTACCTTTGTATTTTTATTTGCTTTTTATATGATGAATGGAATTTCTTCCTTTTTCTCAGAGACGGCAATGTCTACATGTGTGACATTTGGCATTCTGATCATAGCACTTAGCCTTATGATCTACAGTATGATTAAAAATGCAGTGATTTCAGGTGCTGTCTGCGTGATTGGAGAAGTGGCACTGGTAATCGTTTACGTTGTAAAATCCAGCGTGTTTGAAGGAGGAATCCAGAAGGTTCTTGAAGTGTTTAACTTAAGTTCACACTTTGAAAACTTTACAAACAGTATTTTTGATGTGACTGGAGTTCTTTATTTCCTGTCTGTCATTGCCATTTGTATATTCCTTACCATGCAGACAATTTTGAAGAGACGTTGGAATTAAGGAGGTGGGGGAAATGTTTTTTAAGAAGAAAAATGATAACAATATTGATAATAACGATAAAAACGTAATCAATATCGAAAACGTTGAAAATAATAACAATAATAACAAAAAAGAAAAACGAAAATTTAAAGACAGTATTAATAAAAAGTACTTGAAAAATGGAAGCTACAGTTCTGTTATGATTGTTGTTTTCACTGCTATCATTATTGTTATAAATATGATTGTTGGAAATCTTCCTTCAAAGTATACGCAGCTGGATATCAGCTCCGAAAAACTTTACACCATCGGTGATGAGACAAAAGCGATGCTGAAAGATCTGGACAAGGATGTAACCATATATCAGATCGCCCAGAGCGGAAGTGAGGATGAGACTATCAGTAATCTGCTTCAAAGATATGCAGATGAATCTGATCATATTAAGGTGGAACAGAAAGATCCAGTGGTCAATCCTAAATTTGTCAGTGAATACACCAGTGACAACCTTTCCTCTAATAGCTTAATTGTTGTATGCGGAGACAGAAATAAGGTTGTAAATTATAACAATATTTACGAATCTACAATGGATTACAACACATACAGTTATCAGACAACGGGCTTCGACGGCGAAGGTCAGATCACAAGTGCCATCGCATATGTAACCAGTGAAAACCTGCCAGTATTGTACACATTAGAGGGACATGGAGAGCAGGAGCTTGATTCTACGATCAAGGAAGATATTGAGAAAGCAAACATGGAAATCAAATCCCTGAATCTGCTCACAGAAGGAAGCGTTCCAGAGGATGCCAGCTGTCTGCTGATTGATTCTCCTACAACGGATATCTCAGAGGATGAGAAGACCGCATTGATCGATTATCTGGAAAATGGCGGAAAAGCAATGATTTTCTCCGATTACACAGGAGAAAAAATGGAAAACTTTGATGCAGTGCTGGAAAACTACGGAGTAAGCAGAGTAGATGGCCTGGTATTTGAGGGCGCTGCACAGCATTATGCCGCGCAGATGCCTTACTACCTGGTTCCAACTGTAAACAGCACAGATATTACATCTGATGTTGCTTCTTCTGGATATTACATCTTGATGCCTTATGCGCAGGGAATCCGGAAATCTGATGACGTGAGAGACACTGTAAATATTGAAAGTCTTCTTACAACTTCCGACAGCGCATATTCAAAGACAGATTTGAACAGCGGTTCTCTTGAAAAGGAAGACGGTGATGTGGATGGTCCATTTGACCTGGGTGTCAGCATTACAGAGACTGTAGATGATGATAAAGAGACTCATATTATTTATTATTCCACATCAAACCTGCTGCAGAGCCAGATCAATCAGATGGTTTCTGGTGGAAATGAGAAACTTGTGATGGCTTCTTTAAGTTCTCTGGTAGACACAGAAGACAGTACAACAGTTTCTATCCCATCAAAGAGTCTGGAAGTATCTTATCTGACTTTGACAGCATATGATGCAAGCTTCTGGAAAATCTGTACCATTGGTCTGATTCCTGGAGCATTCCTGTTGATTGGATTTATGATTTGGTTAAAGAGGAGAAAAGCCTGATGAAGAAAAAATCAGTAAATCTTATTACAGCAGTGGGCGTTTTGGTTGTCCTCAGCGGCGCATACGTAGGCGTAAAAGCCTACGTAGCCAAGCAGGAGGCCGCGGATACTGAAAGTGCGGAGGAAGAAAATCCGGAAATTATTTCCATAGCGTCTGCTGATGTGAAATCAATAAAATTTGTAATTGATAAAAAAGAAGTTACCTTTGAAAAAGATGGAGATTCCTGGGTGAAAAGTGATGAAACTGGTTTCCCGGTAGATCAGGATAAAATCGATACACTGGTCAGCTCCCTGAATTCTATAAAAGCGGAAAGAACACTGGAAAATGTGGAGGATGCATCAGAATATGAACTGGATCAGCCGGATAACACGATCACGGTTACCACAGAAGATGGGGAAACGACAGTAATCCAGCTTGGAATGGAGAATGATTCCACAAGTCAGGAATACATTGACTTGAACAAGGATTCTTCTACAGTTTATGTAGTAAGCAATTCCACGTTTTCTTCTTTTGAGGGAACTTTGTACGACTTTGCAAAAAGCGGCGTTTTCCCAACTGTGGATTCCTCTACGGTCAGCAAAATTTCTGTAGATGGAAAAGATTCTTCCTATGTTGTAGAGAAAGATGAAAATAATTTCTGGAATATTACTGGTGATGGAGAGACTGAGAAAGCAGATTCCGCGAAGGCAACTTCCTTAGCCAGTACATTATCCAGTGTGGCTTATGCAAGTTATGTAAATTATAACTGCGCAGAAGATGAGCTCTCTCAGTACGGATTAGATAAGCCGTATGCAGAGATTACAGTGGATTATCAGGAGAAAGTTGAGAAAGAGTCCACTGATGATGAAAATGAGGCTGAAAATGGCGATGAGGAGGTCTCAGAGGCATCTGGGGATGAGAACCAGGCGGATGAAAATGCGGATTCTGAAACAGATGGAAGCGAAAGCTTGGATGAAGATGCGGATTCTGAGACAGATGGAAACGAAAGCCCAGATGAAGATGCGGATTCTGAGACAGATGGATACGAAAGCTCAGATGAAGATGTGGATGTGGCAGACACAGAAGATTCAGAAGCTGTAGAAAATGAGAATACAGATGAAACAGCAGATGACAACGTCGAAGCAGAAGATACAGATGTAACTGAATCAGATGACGAGGCTGGGGTGGAAACTACAGATACTGAGTCCGCAGAAAGTTCTGAAGATTCAGAACCGGAAACTGAAATGGTTGACAGAGAACTTGTAATTCAGGTTGGAGATCAATCTTCAGATGGTGGAAGATATGTGCGGATAAATGACAGCAACGAAATTTATACAATATCCGAGGATTCTCTTGATACTTTCCTTGGAAAAACAAATGCTGATTTCTGGGATTTGACAGTAAGCTATTTATCTGCAAATAATCTGGATACTCTGGATGTGAACTACGGAGGAGAAGATTATATCGTAAATGTTTCACGTGAAACATCTGAGGATGAAAACGTAGAAACATCGAATAATGAGACGGAAGATGAAGATACAACAGATAGTACCAGCAGTGATGCTGCCGACGGCAACGATGTAGAGGAAAATGTTGCCGATGATAACACTTCATCAGGTGATTTGACCGGCGAAGATACTGAAAATACAGATGACAGTTCTTCTACTGCAAGCACTACAAGTTCAACCAGTGTAACCTTATCTTATACACTAAATGGAAAAGATCTGGACAGCACAACATTTACAACGTTCTACAATAAGCTGATCAACATGACAGCGCAGAAACGTCTGACTGATGAATTTAAGTCCAATACAGATCCGGAAATGACTGTGAAATTTACAGATATAGATGGAAATGAAATGGAAGTGGAGTATTATTCCTATGATACAAATTACTATGCCGCTGTTATAAACAAAAAAGTATATCTGGTAAATAAAATGACAGTAAAAGAACTGTTTCAGGCATTTGAATCTGTAACTGGTGAGAAAGAGGAAAACGAAAAAGCTGAGACAACAGATCCTGAAACAAATGCTTCTACAGATAATGCTGAAACAGAAACGACAGAGGCTTCAGAGGATGCTGAAGAGTAGTAGTAGCTGAAAAAATGATAAAAAAAGATCTTTGCCTGTGAAAAAAACAGGACAAGGATCTTTTTTATTATTTGAAAAAACTGTTGAATTGCCTGTTACATAAGAATTCTACTGGATATGAATATGCGCGTACATCGTTTTGCAAATAACGATATCAATCAAGCTGGATGCGTGAAGTTGAAGGTGCAGATGGAAAAAATGTGTGGCGGGCTACGCCAGAGCGTGTATGAAAAATCATTCCTGCAATCTGCACGCCTTGCTTTGCTATATATCTCGGATTCAGTCGCCGTGGTTCACTACAGCAACTGAATTTAAGTTAAAGTTCCTGTGAATTGTGACATATATTTAAAAATCATTCTTGCAATCTGCGTGCCAAATTTTGCAGTATATTTTGTCTGAATTCGGTTGTCGCAGCTCGCTACGACAACCGAATTCGGGCGAAATCTCCCATAAATTATGATGCACATCTTGCAGAAAGCCTTTTCCAAACACTCTCTGATCTGCTGACATTTCAAATGGTATGAAATATGTAATTAACGTTGGCTATTTTATCTGTTTGAATTTTTATATGCATTGTTTGTTTGAAAATGAATTTTAAAATCTTTGATTTTTACTCATATGGTTTTACATTAGCCGACTATATAAAAAGTCCGAAAATAGAAACTTTGCTTTTGCTTTCTGAAATATTACGGTAAATATAAAATGTAATAATAACTTTTATAAAATAAAAACCTACTAAAACATACAATAAAGTCCAATAAATAACACTTAACGACACGATAATACAACAAAGACCTATTTAATGTACTTTGAACAACAAAACAGGCAAATGAACAGTAAAAATCCTCTGAAAAATATATTGTTATGTAAAAATATACTTTTAAACAATTCTAATTAAAACAAAAAGATTGTATAAAGATAAAATGGAACAGCGCATAATTGAAAAAATAACAAAATAATAACAAAACAATACGAAAAGAGCTCTGAGATGTATTTGAAAATCATTTCTCAATCCACACCCCCCCACTTTGCAGTATATTTTACCCGTAGTTGGGTGTGTCGTAGCATGTTGCAGCACCTTCATTCTGGCCAAATCTCCCGCAAATTGTGGCGCGCACCTTGCAGAAAGCCTTTTTCAAACACTCTCTGGGATGTATCAAAAAACATTTTCGCAATCCGCACACCTTACTTTGTGGTATATATTCCTGAATTTGGCTGCCATAGTTCGCTACGGCAACCTCAACCTCATCCTGGTCAAAGTCCCACAAATTGTGACGTACATCTTGTAGAAAGCTTTTTTAATATGCTCTGGAAATATAGAAAGAACAGGAAAAGCATAAAGCATAATAAATTATTATTACAAAAACAAAAAAACTTCGGGATTATATTATACAATCTCGAAGCTTTTTATTCTGCTTTGAAGGCATATCTATATCTTTATTTTAATTAAAAGAATGCACCAACCTGCTCAAGAAATGCTTCTACATTCTCAATATGTGGAAAATGCTTGGAACATGGAATGGTTGCTGACTCAATTGCTGGATTTACTTTCTGATAAGCTTCTACAATTGCAGCACCATTTGGCTCATCTTCACCTTCTACGATATAAATGCTGTTATCAATTGATTCTACAGCATGGCGAATGTTGATATTCATATATTTAGCACTTTGGCTGGAGTATAGGCATTTTGCATAATAACCACCTTTGTGCGCAGCTTCATAATATGCATCCAGGACATCTTTGTCTACATGGAATGGATTATAATAAAGCTTATCAAGGAAGAAATCATTAATTGTTTCACGTGAAACAATTATATGGTAGATAAAGGTTCCAAATATAGGCAGTTCGATAAAGAATTTGAATAATTTATCCTTTTTTGTGGTAGTTTGGGCAAGAGAAATCATGCTTACCGGATTAATAAACATGATTTTATTAATGCTTTCTTTATCGTAAGCAGCGGCAGTGGTAACAAATGAACATGAGAAACCACTTGCAATGATGTCAGTTTTCTCTTTAATTACATTTTTTATAAAATCGCAGATGATTTGTACGAAAAGAAAATTTGTATATGTAATTCCAGCTTTTTCCGAACGTCCGCAACCTAATAGATCAAGGGTATATACGGTGTGCTCTTGAGCAAGCTGATCCTCAACACGAGACCATTCGTATCCACTGGCTCCAGGCATTGTATCATGAATAAGAAGAAGAGGAGAGCCTTTTCCCTTCTTGGTATAATAAATTTTTCCGAAACGCCAATTATAATAGTTGTGATTGGAAAAATCAAGCATTTCTTTTAACTGGGAAGAGGCAACAATCACTCTATTGGTGAGATGGATGACACCAGCGGCAATCGTAGTCAACGCGGCCAGAGTCAGAATTTTATGTTTAGTGTCTTTCATTTTATAGAGGACCTCCTTTGGGTTTGTATGTATATTATACGCCAAAGAGGTTGATTTTACAATGTTTTTTGACGTATAAATAGGAATTGACAGAATACTGTGCTACTGTTCACTTCGTTCACAGTAACACGCTTTGCGATGCACAGAAAGACGAACCTTCTTGTGACAAGCACAAGAAGTAGCGTTTGCT
>OGQJ01001885.1_pt1 | contig 17587 bp, 10 predicted proteins | sample 1553161 | NCBI WGS metagenome assembly OGQJ01 (sample SAMEA2579923, study PRJEB22360) | human gut metagenome | biome: human gut; feature: human-associated habitat; material: faeces | place: Denmark | collected 2008/2010 | reverse complement strand
GATAGGGGTCTCCAAAACCTTTGGTGGGAGTTCGATTCTCTCATCCCCTGCTCTTTAAAAACACCTGTTTAGGTGTTTTTTTATTTATAGTAATTTAAATTAAATTTTTATAAAGGAGAATTATATGAAAAAAACAAATAACAGCGTGCTTTCGCAATATCGGGGTGCGTTAATGGGAATATCCATCATATTGATTATAGTTTTTCATTTTACGGATGACTGTCATTATTACTCCTATCATTTTAGTGGCTGGATTTCCTTCTTTTGGAGATATATTTCATCATCAAGTGTGGATGCTTTTTTATTCTTTTCTGGTCTGGGGTTATACTATTCCATGAAAAAAAGATCAGATGTTAGAAGTTTTTACATAAGAAGATTAAAAAGAATTCTGATTCCTTATTGCATCGTAGCCGTACCCTCTTATATTTTACTGGATGTCTGTGTAGATAAAACAGGATGGGGAGAAGCCATAAAAGACTTCACATTTATCACATTTTTCAGTGATGGAGACAGGCTTTACTGGTATATTGGACTTATGCTGTTATGCTATCTGATTTATCCCTATATCTTTCAGATTGTGGATAGCGCACGGGACGCAATAGATGGAGAGATCCGGCTGATTTCCATGGTAAGTGCTGTTACCGTATTGGCACTTGTAATTGCATTATATGAGAAAGAGGTGTTTGGAAATGTAAATATTGCTTTGCTTCGTCTGCCTGTTTTTATAGCGGGCTGTTTTTATGGCAGATCCAGCTATGAAAAAAGGGAAAGTTATTGGAAATGGTTGATTCTTTTTGCGTTATCCGGCTATTTGCTCACCATGCTTCCAAGTGGATCTCCTATTTTTGCAAGGTATGTGACTGGAATTTTTAATATCTCATGTTGTGCGGGAATTGCCTGGATCTTTTCCCAGTTATCTATGCGCCCGGTTATAAGAATACTGGAATGGTTTGGTGCTCATTCGCTGGAATTGTATCTGGTACATGTTACCATACGAAAATTTATGAAGGGAGCAGCATTTCATACATGCCGTCTGCGTTACGAACTGGTGCTGGTATGCAGTTCCATTGTGATTGCATGGATACTTCAGATCCTTGTCCGGTATATAACAGATCATTTGCTTAAGGAAAAGAGGTAAGACATATGACCCTACAGCAGTTACATCAGGTAATTACGATTGCAGAAAGCCGCTCCATGAACGAAGCATCCCGAAAACTGTTTGTCTCACAGCCCAATCTGTCTGCGGTTGTGCGCGAACTGGAAGAAGAAGCAGGAATCACCATTTTTATCCGGTCCAACCGGGGAATCGTGCTCACACCGGAGGGAGAGGAATTTATCGGATATGCCAAGCAGGTCGTGGAGCAGTATCATTTGCTGGAATCCCGTTATATTTCGTCTGAATCCAAAAAGAAATTTTCTGTGTCCATGCAGCATTATACCTTTGCAGTCAAGGCATTTGTGGAAGTAGTCAAGGCTGTCGGAATGGACGAATATGAATTTGCCGTGCATGAGACACAGACGAATCAGGTAATCGAAAATGTGCGCAACATGAAAAGTGAGCTGGGGATTCTTTTCCTGAGCAAATTTAATGAAGCAGTACTCCAGAAACTTTTCAGGGAAAATGATGTGATTTTTGAAGAACTGTTTACCTGTGACACCTATGTATATCTGTGGAAAGGACATCCGCTGGCACAAAGGGATGTAATTTCCATGAAAGAACTGCAGGAATATCCATGTCTGGTGTTCGAACAGGGGAAAAATAATTCCTTTTATTTTGCCGAAGAGATGAAAAGTACCTATGAATATAAGAAGATGATCCATGCGGATGACCGGGCGACCATGCTGAATCTGATGGTTGGTCTGAATGGTTATACACTCTGTTCCGGGATTATCTGTGAAGAATTAAACGGAAATGATTACGCGGCAGTGCCGCTGGCAGAGAGCGAAAAGATGCGGATCGGCTATATCCGGCACAAGGGGATAAAGGTCAGTCCGATCGGAGAATTATATGTGGATATTCTGAAAAAAAGTGGGAAACCACTTTAAAAAAATTAGTTTTCGTCAAAAAATTCCTGTTTTTGTGATTGGAAAGGCAATTTTTTGGAGAAATTGCATAAGATAGCAGGTATAAATATAAATACACGAAAAAAAACGGTAGGAATCTGAGTAAAACGGTTGCGCGTTTACCGTCATTATGCAGGAAAAACCTAAGAAATATAGAGTTTGCGGAACTTTGACAGATGAAAAAAAAAGTGGCATAATCGTTTCTAAACTCGGGGATGATAAAAATAATATCTTGTTTAAAGGTAGAAAGAGGTGTTGGATTATGTATGAAACTGTTAAAGTAATTCGGTTATCAGACATGGATGAAGTAAAAGATTTCGTACGTGCTGCAGGAGGCTGCGATTTCGATATCGATGTAAAATGCGACCGCACACTGATTGATGCAAAGTCATTACTTGGCATGATTGGTCTTGGCGTAAAGAAGAATCTTCAGGTTTGCTACGGTGGAAAGAATGAAAACTTCGAAAACGTAGTTGCTAAATTTGCAGTAGCATAATACAATTATTATATCGTGACTATGGAACTTTAAGTCCCGCTCCGTATTCCGGAGCGGGGCTTTTTATTGTAAAATAATGGAACAAATAAAAACCCGCTTCATACAACAGGAAAATACCCGCGGGAGAAAGGAGGTGTACATGCAGGAATTACATATCTCTGTGAGAAATCTGGTAGAGTTTATTTTCCGGGCAGGAGATATCGATAATCGTGCTGGAAAGCTGGCGAGTGCAGAGGCCATGATGGAAGGCAGCCGTATCCATCGGAAAATTCAAAAAAGCATGGACACCTCCTACCAGGCGGAAGTACCGCTGAAAATTGAATGGAAAGCCAACGATTACGTACTGGTCGTGGAAGGACGTGCAGACGGAATCGTCTATGGAAAATTTCAGCCGGATCTGCCGGCTGCGACGGAGTCTGTGCTGCAACCGGAGATGGAGTTTGCGGCGGAAATCCCTCCGGAAGAAGAAATCAGCTTCATCGATGAGATCAAGGGTGTATATAGAAACGTTGCGGCAATGGAACAGCCGGTCTACGTGCATAAAGCCCAGGCAATGTGCTATGCGTATATCTATGCGAAACAGAACCGTCTGGAGCGGATCGGCGTGCAGATGACCTACTGCAATCTGGATACGGAAGAAATTCGGTATTTCCGGGAAATTTTCGATTATGAGACACTGACCGTGTGGTTTGGCCATCTGATCGAAGATTATCGGAAATGGGCGGACTGGCAGATTGCATGGAAAAAACAGCGGCAGGAGAGCATTCATGGACTGGAGTTTCCATTTCCGTACCGGGAAGGGCAAAAGAAGCTGGTTGCAGATGTTTATCGTACAATTTTGCGGGGAAAGAATCTGTTTATCGAAGCACCGACCGGTGTGGGCAAAACAATTTCCACAATCTTTCCGGCGGTAAAAGCAGTGGGAGAAGGGCTGGCAGACCGGATCTTTTATCTCACGGCAAAGACCATCACAGCAACTGTGGCAAAAGAAACGTTCGCACTGCTGGAAGAACAGGGCTATCGTGCCAAAGTGATCCAGATTACAGCAAAAGAAAAACTCTGCCTGTGTGAAGAGATGGACTGCAACCCGGTAAACTGTCCATATGCAAAGGGACATTTTGACCGGGTGAACGATGCGGTGTTTGATCTCTTGCAGAAATCCAACCTGTTTACCAGAGAGGAAGTTTTAGCGCAGGCGAAAGAATATCAGGTGTGCCCGTTTGAGATGAGTCTGGATGTGGCAACCTGGGCGGACAATATTGTCTGTGATTACAATTACGTATTCGATCCGAATGTATATCTGAAACGCTTTTTTCAGGAGGGGATCAAGGGAGACTATCTGTTCCTGGTGGATGAGGCACATAACCTCGTGGATCGCAGCAGGGAGATGTACAGTGCCGATCTGTACAAAGAAGACGTGCTTGCAGTGAAGCGGATCATGAAAGCGCACAGCCGTACGATCTGCCGTATCCTGGACAAATGCAACAAAGCCATGCTGGAAATGAAACGTGAGTGTGAGCACTACCAGATTCTGGACAGTGTGGGAACGTTGACCTTCCACCTTATGCGGCTGGCCTCCCAGATGGATGAATTTTTGGAAAAACCGCGGGAATTTCCGGAGAAGAAAACGGTGCTGGATTTTTATTTTGCACTGCGCAATTTCCTGAATATCTATGATCGGGTGGATGACCACTATGTGATCTACAGCCAGATGACCGAGGAAGGAAAATTCCGGATCCGGCTCTTTTGTGTAGACCCGTCCGTGAATCTGCAGAAATGCATCGATAAAAGCAATTCCACCATCTTCTTTTCCGCGACCCTTCTGCCAATCGGATATTATAAGCGGCTGCTTTCCACGGCAGAGGATAACTATGCCATTTATGCGCAGAGCACATTTGCACAGACACAACGGCTTCTGGCATTTGGCAGGGACGTGAGCACAAAATATACCCGGCGTAACCGGGAAGAATATGAAAAGATTGCAGATTATATCAGCACCGTCACAGAAGCACAGCAGGGAAACTATATGGTGTTTTTCCCGTCTTACCGGCTGATGCAGGATGTATATGAGGTCTTTGCCGGGAAGGCGGCCGATTCGTGCGAGATTCTGATGCAGCATAGTAATATGAAAGAACACGAAAGAGAAGCGTTTTTGGAAGAATTTGAAAAAGAGCGCCAGGGGGCACTCGTTGCGTTCTGTGTGATGGGTGGAATTTTCGGGGAAGGCATTGATCTGAAAAACGACCGGCTGATCGGTGCCATCATCGTGGGAACCGGACTTCCGCAGGTCAGCGATGAACGTGAAATTTTAAAGAATTATTATGATGAGCGGGGATTGTCCGGATTTGACTATGCGTTCCGCTATCCGGGAATGAACAAAGTCCTGCAGGCAGCAGGGCGCGTGATCCGGACCAGCGAGGACCGCGGCGTGATCCTTCTGCTGGATGAACGTTTCCTGCAGCGCGAATACGGAGCGCTTTTTCCGAGAGAATGGGAAAAGAGAAGCGTCTGTGGTCTGCCGCAGCTGCGGGAAGAAGTGAGCCGGTTCTGGTCAGACGTCCGGAAGGAGCTTTAAAAACTCTTCGGTGGAGGCAGAAACCGGAAGGGTAGGGTTTAACGAAGCCACCAGCTGCCGCTGCGGGATCGTTTCCTGCGTGTGGACGAGAAAGAGATCCTCCGGCTTGTGTTTCAGACAAAAATCCGGGATAAAAGCAATTCCAAGACCGATGCGGGCCATGTCAATGAGCAGATCGTTGCTGCTGAGCTCTACCTGAGGCAGCAGTTCCAGCTGATGCTGCAGGAAAATGTGGTGCAGAAACTCACTCGTTGTGCTCTTGCGGTCTAACATCATGAGCGGATAGGTGCCAAGCTCCGAGAAAGGAACGATGCGGTCCGCCAGATCAAAATATGCCGGATTGGCGACGAACACATCCGAGAAAGAGCCAACCGTTTTCTGAATATAGGAAGGATTCAGATGCGGGTTTGGAAAATTTGTGATAATCAGATCTACCCGGCGCTGCTCTAACAGGTCTACACAGCCCATCGAGCTGGCATTGGTGATTTTAATCGGAACATCCGGGAATTTCCGATGGAATTTCTGCAGATACGGCAGAAGAAAATAGCGGCAGATCGTGTCGCTGGCACCGATATGCAGCTGTCCTAAACCAAGAGAGCCGGATTCTAAAAGCTGGCTTTCGCCGCGTGAGATCAGATTCATGGCAGGTTCCACATGTTTCAGAAGCAGAGCACCGGCAGGAGTCAGCTGCACTTTTTTTGTGCTGCGGATAAAAAGCGGCTGTCCCAGCTTGCGCTCTAATGTTTTGATAGACTGGCTGACCGCTGACTGGGAGATAAAAAGCTTCTTACTTGCATCCGAAAATGAGAGAGAGCTTGCAACATAATAGAAAACCTTGTATAATTCATAATTGATATCCATCGATCATATCCTCAGTAGTATAGTATAGTATAGGATATATTATATACCTTTCACAAAGGAGAGAAAAGGAGATTATCATGAAAAAGGGAATTTTGAAAACCTTATGCGGATTGATGGCGGCACTCATGCTGCTTGTGTTCGCAGGAACACCCGTTACAACTCAGGCAGCAAAACTGCCATATTACATTAAAATCAATCGTCAGCAGAACTGTGTGACCGTATATGCACTTGATTCCAAAGGCAAATATACCAAACCGGTCAAAGCATTTGCCTGCTCTGTCGGTGTCAACAATGCCACCCCGACAGGAACATTTTCGATTCCGACAAAATACCGCTGGCATACACTTATGGGCGGTGTGTACGGACAGTATTGCAGCCGTATTCACGGTGGTGTGCTGTTCCACTCTGTGTTTTACAGTGCACAGGACCCGAGCAGGCTGGCATACAATTCTTATAACCGTCTGGGACAGACGGCATCCCACGGATGTGTCCGTCTGAATGTGGAAGATGCCAAGTGGATCTATGACAACTGCCCGGTAGGAACCAAAGTAACCATCTATGACAGCAAAGATCCGGGACCATTGGGCAAGCCTACCCCGATCCGTATTGATGTAAACAGTCCGTACCGCGGATGGGATCCGACCGATCCGGATCCGAGAAATCCATGGCTGAAACTTCGCCCGACGATTAAGGGAATCAAGAATAAAACCATCGAGAGAACAAACAGCAAAGTAGATCTGAAAAAGGGTGTGAAAGCTACCGATTACAGAGGTAAGACACTTAAATTTACCGTTTCCGGAAAAGTCAATGCGGCAAAGACCGGAAAATATAAGATTACATACACCGCAAAAGATGCCAAAGGAAACAAGACCCAAAAGAGCATCGTAATTACCGTAAAAGATACGAAAGCACCATCCATCAGCCTGAAGCGAAAGACACTGACCTACAATAAAGCCGTTTCCAAAGAAAAACTGGTTTCTGCAATTAAGGCAGATGTAGTGGCAAAAGATCTGGGCAAAAAACTTGCGTCAAAATATGTTTTCGTGGATGCCAGAGAAGCACATAAGGCAGTTACCGCTATGGAAAGAGGAACCTATGGAACTTATAGCGTGACCGTATATGCCAAAGATACGGCAGGAAATAAATCCAGAAAGCTGAAAGTAAAGATTAATTTTGTAAATCCAAACCCGGGTACCGATCAGCCGGATCAGCCGGAACCGGACACTCCGGGCGTTGTAACGGACAGTGCAATTACCGTACAGTAATTTCATAAGAACAGGTAATAGATATCGTAAGCGATATTAATTTTACTTAATTGTCAACCCATGATACAATAACATAAAGATCAATAGAATGCCCCCAAATGCAGGGGGCATTCCGTTTCGCAAAAGAAGGAGGTAAATCCAATGGGCAATGTACGTCGTGTGTACGTAGAAAAGAAACCGGATTTTGCCGTAAAGGCAAAAGAATTAAAACATGAGGTAAAGCATTATCTCGGAATCGCTGCAGATCAGGTGCGTGTTCTGATCCGTTATGATGTGGAAAATGTATCGGATGCCACTTACCAGAAGGCATTGCAGACGGTATTTTCCGAGCCGCCAGTGGATGATATTTATGAGGAGAACTTTGACGCAGAAGGCGGAAACGTATTTTCCGTAGAATTCCTGCCGGGACAGTTCGACCAGAGAGCGGATTCCGCAGAGCAGTGCGTGAAGCTTTTAAATGAGGATGAGGAGCCGATCATCCGCAGCGCGACGACCTATGTGATCAAGGGTGACATCACAGAGGATGAGTTAGAGGCGATCAAAAAGTATTGTATCAATCCGGTAGATTCCCGTGAGACCGGTATGGACAAGCCGGATACCCTCGTACAGAATTTCGATGAGCCGGCAGACGTGGCAGTTTTCGACGGATTTATCGACATGGCAGAAGCACAGTTAAAGGAACTGTACAGCTCTTTAAATCTTGCCATGACCTTTAAGGATTTCTTACATATCCAGAATTACTTCAGAAATACCGAGAAGCGGAATCCGTCCGTGACAGAGATCCGCGTGCTTGATACTTACTGGAGTGACCATTGCCGTCATACCACCTTCTCGACAGAACTGAAAAATGTAAAGTTTGATGAAGGATTTTATCAGGCACCAATCAAAAAGACTTACGAAGAATATCTGGATACCCACAAGAAACTGTATGCGGGACGCGATGACAAGTTTGTCTGCCTGATGGATCTGGCACTGCTTGCCATGAAACGTCTGAAAAAAGAAGGGAAACTTGCAGATCAGGAAGAATCTGACGAAATCAATGCATGTTCCATCGTGGTACCGGTAGAGGTAGATGGAAAGACCGAAGAGTGGCTTGTAAACTTCAAGAATGAGACACATAACCATCCGACCGAGATTGAGCCGTTCGGTGGTGCTGCTACCTGTTTAGGCGGAGCCATCCGTGATCCACTTTCCGGAAGAACTTATGTGTATCAGGCAATGCGTGTGACCGGAGCCGCAGATCCAACCGTATCCGTAAAAGATACGATTGAGGGTAAGCTGCCACAGAAGAAGATCGTGCGCGAGGCAGCCAGAGGTTACAGCTCTTATGGAAACCAGATCGGACTGGCAACCGGATATGTCAAAGAAGTTTACCATCCGGATTATGTAGCAAAACGTATGGAGATCGGTGCTGTCATGGGTGCCGCACCGAGACGTGCCGTACAGAGACTGACCTCTGATCCGGGAGATAAGATTATCCTTCTGGGCGGACGTACCGGACGTGACGGTATCGGTGGAGCAACCGGATCTTCCAAGGCACATAACACACAGTCTACGTCTGTATGTGGTGCCGAGGTACAGAAAGGTAATGCACCGACTGAGCGTAAACTGCAGCGCCTGTTCCGCAGAGAAGAAGTCAGCCATATTATCAAAAAATGTAACGATTTCGGTGCCGGCGGTGTATCGGTAGCCATCGGTGAGCTTGCAGACGGACTGCGCGTGAATCTGGATAAAGTACCGAAGAAATATGCTGGTCTGGATGGAACGGAGATTGCAATCTCCGAGTCTCAGGAGCGTATGGCAGTGGTTGTCGCTCCGCAGGATGTCGAGCAGTTCCTTGCCTATGCAAAAGAAGAAAACCTTGAAGCAACCGAGGTGGCAGTTGTTACCGAGGAGCCGAGACTGATCTTAGAGTGGAGAGGAAAAGACATTGTCAATATTTCCCGTGCATTCCTCGATACCAACGGTGCGCATCAGGAAGCAGATGTCGAAGTCGAGATGCCAAAAGAGGAAGACAACTTCTTTAAAAAGATCGAACTTCCGAAAGTTGCAGATGCATTACAGAAAAACGACAACAAATCAGCATGGCTTGCCATGCTTGCGGATCTTAATGTATGTTCCCAGAAGGGACTTGTCGAGATGTTTGACGGTTCCATCGGTGCGGGAAGTGTCTACATGCCATACGGCGGCCGCTATCAGCTGACCGAGACACAGAGCATGGTTGCCAAACTTCCGGTTCTGAAAGGAAAATGCGATACCGTAACCATGATGTCCTACGGATTTGATCCGTACTTATCCTCCTGGAGTCCATATCACGGATCGGTATATGCCGTACTGGAATCCCTTTCCCGTATCGTGACCGCCGGTGGTGACTACAGGAAAGTACGCTTCACCTTCCAGGAGTATTTCCGCAGAATGAGTGAAGATCCAAAGAGATGGAGTCAGCCGTTTGCAGCACTGCTCGGTGCATTTGATGCACAAATCGGTTTTGGTCTGCCGTCCATCGGTGGAAAAGATTCCATGTCCGGAACCTTTAACGATATTGACGTGCCTCCGACACTGGTTTCTTTCGCAGTCGATGTGGCAAGAGAAAAAGACGTGATCACACCGGAACTGAAAGAAGCAGGAGATAAGCTGGTACTCTTTACGATCGAAAAGAACGAGTATGATCTGCCGGTATATGAACAGGTGATGAAACTGTATGACAAGATTCATGAGCTGATCGGCAAGGGAGCAATCCGCAGTGCCTATGCACTTGACGGAAAAGGTCTGGCAGCAGCAGTCAGCAAGATGGCATTCGGTAACAAATTAGGTGTAACCATCGCCGATGATGTGACTGCAGAAACCTTATTTGCACCGGGATTCGGTAATATTGTTGCAGAAGTAAAAGAAGAGTTTCTTCCTATTATAAAAGAAGCATCCGCAGTCGTTGTCGGAGAAGTCAACGATGCACAGAAATTCGTATACAAAGACATGGCTCTTTCCATGGATGAAGCACTCGATGCATGGCAGGGAACACTCGAGCGTGTATTTCCAACCCGTGCGACCGAGGATAAAGAAAAAGTACAGAGTGACGTATACGATACAAAGAACATCTATGTATGCAAAAACAAAGTTGCAAAGCCGACCGTATTCATTCCGGTATTCCCTGGAACAAACTGTGAGTACGACAGTGCGAAAGCGTTTGAGCGTGCAGGTGCCAATACAATTGTAAAAGTATTCAAGAATCTGAGTGCAGCAGACATCCGTGATTCTGTCGATGAATTTGTCAAGGCAATCGATCAGTCACAGATCATCATGTTCCCGGGTGGATTCTCCGCAGGAGATGAACCGGAAGGATCTGCAAAGTTCTTTGCAACAGCATTCCGGAATGCAAAGATGACAGAGGCAGTAGGCAGACTGCTGTCAGAACGTGACGGACTGGCACTTGGTATCTGCAACGGATTCCAGGCGCTGATCAAACTGGGACTTGTTCCTTACGGACAGATCCAGGCACAGAGTGCGGATTCCCCGACACTGACCTACAATACCATCAACCGCCACATCAGCAAGATGGTATATACCAAGGTCGTAACAAACAAATCCCCATGGCTGCAGCAGGCAAAGCTTGGTGCAACATACTGCAACCCGGCATCCCATGGAGAGGGACGTTTCGTAGCTCCGAAGGAATGGCTGGACAAGCTTTTTGCAAACGGACAGGTTGCCACCCAGTATGTCAATGAAGCCGGCGAGCCAACCATGGATGAAGAGTGGAATGTCAATGGTTCGTACATGGCAATCGAGGGTATCACTAGTCCGGATGGACGTGTACTCGGAAAGATGGCACACAGCGAGCGCCGTGGTGAGGCCGTTGCCATGAACATCTACGGAGAGCAGGATATGAAGATCTTCGAATCCGGAGTTGCTTACTTTAAATAGAATTGTTTATCTTCACGCGTAGTTTCACTCGAACTACGCGTGAAATAGTTTTAATAATAGAAAAAAGTGAAAAAACTCTTAAATGCTTAAGAAAATATTAAAGAATTTTTTCAATAAAATGTAATTTTGGTGTTGCAAAGATACAATACTTGGTGTATGATTGTCACGTAGAGTAGTTAAAAGAGTACTATAAATAGTACGACAAGTGATGAACTACTATCGAGGCTATGGAAACTGGAACTTGTTCCAGACAGACCTTACAATTACAGATACATATTAGAAATATAAGTCATCGGAACCTCAGCTTGCTGATCTTGATGCTGGACAATCAACGTTGATATCACACTCTACGCCGACGTCTGATGTACGAAAGTTTCTGGTCATTTATGATTTGTGTGTCTGTAGATGAAACTGACGATGGACTTAACAGTAAGACCGAGGAGGTCAGTGGAGGCAATTAGCGAGAACATTGGACTGGAAAAATCGTCCGCAGCGGTTTGGAAGAGAAGATGAAGGAACTTAAACGTGCAGGGTTAAACGAGTAGAAGAGATGGAAGTTAGTCAAAAAGAAAGAGAGGAAAAAACATGAAATCAAGCAAAAAAGTGTTAGCTTTTGCTCTCGCTGCAGCTATGGTTGTAACAGCAGTTCCTGCTACAAACGCACAGGCAGCTTCTACAGCAAAGCTTAGCGCAAAAAAAGCCACAGTTTATTCTGAGGGCTACAAGACAGTTACAGTTAAAACTCCAAAGTCTTGGAAGTCTGTTAAAGTAACTGCAACAAGCAACAAGAAGTCTGTTGCAAAAGTTAAGAAGACAGCAGCAAAGAAGATCAAGGTTACAGGTGTTAAGCCAGGTACCGCTAAAGTTACGGTTAAGGTAACTTACAAGACTTCTACAAAGAAGAATGCTAAGGCAAAGACAAAGAAACTTACTTACACACTGAAAGTTGCTAAGGCAAGCGTTGCTTTATCTGGAGATTCAGCAGTAGCAGTTGGAAGCACAACTAAGTTAACAACAACTAAGAAGGCTTCTTCAAGAGCTAAGATCACTTACACATCCAGTGATGAGACAATCGCAACAGTTTCTGAAGACGGAACTGTAAAGGGTGTTAAGGCTGGTAAGGCTACAATCACAGCTAAGTTAGTTATCGGTAAAGATACAGCTACAGCTACTCAGGAAGTAGAAGTAAAGAAAGCAATCTTAAAGAGTGCTGATCAGACAGAGTACAATAAGATCGAAGCTGTTATCGTTGGTGATACCAAGGATATTAAGCCTGCAGATGTTAAGATTACAAATACAGCAACAAAGGCTACTGTAGCTGTTAAGTCTATTTCTGCTAAGAAGGGTGCTGAGAATACTTATGTTATCGAGACATTCACAGGAATGACAGATGCAAAAGAGTATTCTGTAGAGTATGCTGGATCTACAGCTACATTTACAGCAACAGATAACACAGTTGCAAAGGTTGCTCTTACTAAGACAGAAGTACCTGCTGGAGTTAAAACACCAGTTCAGGCAGTAACAAAGGATGCAAAGGGTGTTGTATTAGGATACTTCGATCTGACAAATGCTAACTCTTCAAAAGGACAGGTTACAACAGCTCTTACAATTACTAAGGGTTATGTACAGGGAACAGATGTATATCTTCCGACTGTAGGTGATACTATGGTTGCTAAGATTACTTACCATACTGGTACATTCGGAACTGATGGAACAGAAACAGGAAAGATTGAAGATACTGCAACAATCACAGCTGTAGATCCATCAACAATCAATTACAATTATGCTGTAACCATTGGTAAAGCTCCTTCTTGGAAAGCTTCTTCCTTTAAGGCAAATACTGCAATTAAGGTTGGTAATCAGGAAAATGCTTATTTCCGAATTACAGATGAAAATGGAAATGATGTATCTGATTATACAGTTTATTCTGTAGAAACTGCTGATCCTACAAAACTTGTAGTAGATGCAACAACGCTTTCTTCAACTGGTGTTGGATCCAATGCGGTTACAATTAATGGTGTAAGTGCTGGTGATACTTATATTTTAGTAAAGAAAGATGGAAAAGTTGTATTTTCTTTACCTGTTCAGGTACAGGGAAAAGCTTCTGCAACATCTGTTGATTTAAATAAGACTTCTGTAACTGTAATGGATCAGTCAGATGTTGTTGTATCTATTGAAGCTAAGTTAAAAGATCAGTATGGTTCAGATATGGCTATCAAGTCAGCAACTGTTACTAATCTTGCTAAGCCAAATGAAAATGCAAAGGCAAATTTCCTTACCGCTTCAGTTAATGATAAGAAAGCAGTTATTGCAGTGACTGGTTCTGCTTTTACAACCAACTGCCCAACATATTATGGAACATACACTTATAAGGTTACATTAAAAGATACTGATAACAAAGAAATTAACAGAACATTCACTGTTAACTTTGTTAAAAAATCTGATACTCAGGCATATCAGCTTTCACTTCCAACTGAAGTAAATACCACTGTTGGTACCGATACTGCAGCTAAAGATATCTTAGTTTCAGTAAGTGTTGATAAGATGGGTAACGGTGCTCCTATTGGAACATACAGTGGGGATGTTGAGTATACTGTTAAAGACTCAAATGGAAAAGATATTGATTCTAAGTACATTGATAAAAATGGAGCTAGTGCAATCAATATTAAAGCTGTTTCATGTTCTGCTATTACAGGTGGAAATGGTTTCCAGAAGAATCTTGTAGCTGGTACTTATTATGTAACTGCTAAATTTACAGTAAATAAAAATACTGTAAGTGTATCAGGAAGCTTTACAATTAAGGATGAGCAGGACACATCAGCTACTATTAATGTAAAGAAGAATGATTTGAACGGTATGCCTGTAGCAGATGCACTTGCCAACACTCAGTATGCTGAACTTACATATGATGGTCTTATTCAGAATATTTCTGGTAGAATTATCAAAGTTAATTCTACGCCGGCTGGCAATACTGTATATGTAACATCTATCGAAGTATTTGTAAAGATGACTGGTACTACTTCTACAAATTATGTTCTGATGACAGTTCCAGTAAATGCTAGTTTTACAAATGTTGCAAAATAATAATTAAATATTAGGTTTTGTAGACTTAAAAAAGCTGCTGCGTAATGTAGCAGCTTTTTTTATAAGATGGAGGGATGGTCTAAGAAAATGTCTAAGATAAAAAAAATAACAAGTATTGCACTTTCTCTATTAATTATATTTTCCACAATTTTGAGCACTCCTGTAAATGCGAAGGCTAAGGAAAATAATAATTACATAAGTATTATGCATAAGATTAATACTGCGCGTCAAAATTTCCCAATTCGTTATAATTTTAGTTTGGAGAAAGAAGCAGATATTTATTTTGAATTAGCAATTAATGAAAGAACTACTGTTGGCTTGGTTATAAAAAATCAAAAAGACGAGGTTGCAATAAAAAGTGATACACTTCCCTTTACTGATCCTAATTGGCAATATAATGCACAAAATGGAACATATAAGAATAGACATACAATGCATCTTCCTGCCGGAGATTATATTCTTGAAATGAATTTTGAAACAGAAGTTAATTATGATCTAACTGTTAGCAGAATTTGAGAAAATACAAAATTAAATTATTCAAAACTTGATCTTACAAAAGGTTTTAACAAACAGTTAAAGGCAGAAGGGGGAACTATTAAAAGTTGTAGTTCCAGCAATAAGAAAGTTGCAACGGTAAATAATTCAGGAAAAATTTCTGCAAAAAACATCGGAAAAACTACAATTATGGTAAAGTTGTCAAATAACAAAAAGCTGTCATGTGTCGTTTCAGTAAAACCAAACAAGTATCAAGCCCAAAAAATTACAATCGAAGATGTTGTTTACAATACATCGAAAATGAAAGCATATGCAGCATCATTTGATGCAAAAGGCAATTTGCACTTAAAATTTAAATTGGTCAATAATAGTTATGGGAAAATCACAAATGTATCAAAATTCAAAGTTTCTGTAAAAGATTCTTCGAATAAAAGCCTTGTATCTTATAGCAAGAACAATTTCAAGACAAATGTTGCCAGCTATAGTGATAAGGATTGTACAATAATAATTCCTAAATCCGCATTGAAAAAAAGTTATAAAAAAATAGATTTACGCACTGCGAAAATTTCAATTAGCGGAAATTTTGCATCTGCATCTTTATAAATAATATTCATAAAAATAACCTAATAAAAAACTCTGAGCGATTTCTCGCTCAGAGTTTGGCTAAAATAAAGTCTTATTTAGCTGTGATAGAAAGTGACACCTTGACTTCCTTATCTACATATCCGATAGTATTTCCATCTGCATCATGGAATGCAACTCTTACGGTAACTTTTGTTACATCAGCAGTTTTTCCAGAAGGTAAAACTGTAGTCATATTATCAGCTGTAATTTTGCCATTGCCACCAATTACATTTGAATATCCTTCAATAGCAATGATAGTAGCTGACTTATCTCCATCTGCACCATATTTAACACCATCATAAGAATACTGGATTACAGAAGCAAGAGATGCCTGAATAGAAGCACCGGAAGTAACTTTTGCATCCTTTAACTTCATATCAGTGATTGCATCATTGGAAGTATCCTTAACAACAAATGATTTTGTAATTGTTGTCTTTGTATTCTTTGTAGAATCATAAGTATATCCTGCAGTAGTATGCTTTGGTTCAACTTCAATAGTAGCTGTAATTGTATAAGTTCCCTCTGCAAGTTTTGCGTATACATTAGAAGCATCTGCTTTAACAACGTTGATTGTTAACTGATCAGTAGCACTTAAACTTCCATCGTTAAATGCAGCACCTGTGGTAACTGAACCCGGAATTGTGTTGTATACAACATCTCCCTTTGCATTTTTAACAGTATAGTAAATACCTCTTACCTTGCCGGCAGTCTTATCTGTTTCAGTATCTTTTGTGTCATCCAAGCTATCGTTTTTAGCTAATTTCTTAGCTTCCACGCCCTTCAGTAATTCAGATACATTAACAGTAAAAATACGATTGCTAGTATTATCTGCATTTACTACGGCATCTTCTTCTGTCTGTGTTGCATTGTTGCTATTTAAAATATTAAGGCTATAGGAAATAGAATCACCAGCTACACCAGCCTCCTGTACATTAACAGTAACAACCTGTGCACAAACTTCTTTTCCGTCTTTCTTGAAAGTAAACTTAAAGGTATAAGTTCCCTTTACATAGTTAGATCCAGTAACAGTATATTTTACTTTATTGCCGTTCTTTGATGCATATCCTGGTACAGTAACATTTGCTTTGTCTACGCCATCCGGTGCACCTTCGCATGTAACTTCAATAGAACCATCATTAGCAGTAAACGCAAAATCATTTCCATACTGATCCTTAGTTGCTAATGTAATAGTTTCCTGGTTTGCATTTGCTGACTTGGATACTGTAACAGCAGTCTTATCAGCTGTCATAGTAACAACCTTTCTTGCTGCTACAACAGTTACAGGTACAGAAGCGACAATCTTATCATCTTTCTTAATGAAGATGTAAGCCGTTCCTTCTTTTGCAGGAATAAGCTTTACTTTGTTATTTGTCTGCATTGTATCACTGCCAAGCATTAATGTTGTCTTATCGCTTGACTCAACTTTGTAGTCACTGTAATTTGAAATTTCTTTTCCATCAGTGTCTTTAATTTCAAAGTATGCCCATACAGCGCTTGTCTCATCTACAGCAATTTTATCATTGTCCTTTAAAGAACTAAATTTTTTATTAGCATCACCAATTCTTACCTTGAAAGAACTTACAGTAGCCTGATCAGTAGCTGTGATTGTAAGCTTGTTTGGTCCGATGTTTCCATCTGCCTTACCATCTGCTGTATACTTATTTGTCTTATAGGTAATCTCGGCTGTTGCAGTGTCACCAACTTTATTTAAGTAAAGTTTAGATCCGTTTACATATCCGTTTGCTGTTGTAAGTGAGAAATCATAGTTTACATCAGATGTTCCGTAAGGAAGCTCTTTTAAGATAACTCCGTTGGCATCCTTTGCAACCAACTTAATCTCTGTCTCAGTTTTTACTGGAATGGTAGGCTTATCAATATTGATGGACGCAACCTTGTTGTCTGTAGCAACAAAGTTTACAGTTGTTCCATCTAATGTAACTGTATACTCTTTGCCATCATTCATATCTGAGAATGTTGTAAGAGTAACTTTTGTAGCATCTTTGCTGTCTACAGAAACAGACTTAACCGGAAGGACTACATTGTCAGGAGTTTTGATAGTTACCTCAGAAGCCTTAATATTCTTTGTAGCACCATCGATAGTTGCAACAAGCTCATTTGTCTTGTTCTGTGCTACACTCTTAAGAACATAGTTCTTTACTTCTACATCCTTAGTAGTTTCAGCTGAATCCTTACCAACGGTAATCT
>OGQJ01001884.1_pt1 | contig 17588 bp, 17 predicted proteins | sample 1553161 | NCBI WGS metagenome assembly OGQJ01 (sample SAMEA2579923, study PRJEB22360) | human gut metagenome | biome: human gut; feature: human-associated habitat; material: faeces | place: Denmark | collected 2008/2010 | reverse complement strand
CGGTTGCCAGACTGGCGGCAACACCGACTGCGCCACCCATACTCATTAATGCGGCTAAAAGGACGGTTGCCGCTTCACCGGGTAATCCCCACAGCGCCATTACGGGTTCACAGATATGCCCCACCCAGTCGAGCAGGCCGGTAATTTTCAGCGCCTGAATGATGACAAACGCCATCACCACGTTTGGCAGCAGGTTGGTCGTGGCGATAGTAAAGCCACGGCGCGCACCATCGATAAACATATCCATGACGTTTTTGCGGACCTGAGTTGTCATGCTTGCGCTCCTTGCGTTGGGTTGCGACGTTCTTCGAAGTTAAGCCAGACGCGCAAAATGTTGGCTCCGACAAATTTAAACACCAGGATGACTGCTAAAGGTACGATTACGGACGTGCCCAGAAAGGCAAACACCGCGACGCCGGAAGAGAAGTAGTTGGTGATAATGGCGCTACCGCTGGTTTGATATGCGGCGAAAATCACTTTATCGCGTTCGGTAATTTCACCTTCCTGCGCCAGCTCTTTGGTCATACCTGCGGCGGCATCGGTGTTTTGCAGGTTAGCGATCAGCGCCAGCGAGCAGATCCCTGGAATGCCCAACAACGGTTTTAGCACTGGCGTCATTAACTGCTGCGCGGCGCGTAATCCGCCAAGACCATCGGTAATTGAAATAATCCCCAGAGAGAGAATGACTGACGGTGCCAGCTCCAGCGCAAAGAGAAAGCCATCTTTAGCCCCCGCGCCACCCGCGCCGCGAAACGAGGTGGTGGCTCCGTTCGCACCAGGCAGTTGCCCAAACGATCCGTTCAGAACGGAAAAATCAAAAACGCGCCACCAACTGTCTGTCCCGGAAAAAACACCGGAAAAAAAGATTATGGTGAGAAAAAAAGCCAGATACCCTTTAATGCCCACTTTTTCTGTCGCCAGCTCCCCGGCTACAGCATCCCCTTGTTGTGTCATAACAATCCCCATTGTTTTTTTGTGTTTGTGTGTTGCTTGAGCCAGGAAAATTCCTGGAGCTGAAAAACCTTATCAGCCATGTGGGTATGGGGAAAATGCAAGTATGTTTCTGACTATGCGTTTTTTGCATAGCGGTAAAATTACGCTGTGTGGAAAAGGTTCTACGCAGGATTGAGTTGCAGAAAATTCATAAACCCAGTGACAATGACATAGTAAATAAAAAACAGATAATCCAGGGACGAAAACGCGATGGCAAAGTACAACGAAAAAGAGCTGGCGGATACGAGCAAGTTTTTAAGTTTTGTCCTCCGACACAAACCGGAGGCGATTGGTATCGTACTGGACCGTGAAGGATGGGCGGATATCGATAAGCTCATACTTTGTGCCCAAAAAGCGGGCAAGCGGTTAACCCGTGCATTGCTGGATACCGTGGTTGCCACCAGCGATAAAAAGCGTTTTAGTTATTCCAGTGATGGTAGGTGCATCCGCGCGGTTCAGGGGCATTCGACTTCGCAGGTCGCTATTTCCTTTGCCGAAAAAACACCGCCACAGTTTCTCTACCACGGTACGGCAAGCCGTTTCCTTGACGAGATAAAAAAACAGGGGCTGATTGCAGGTGAGCGTCACTACGTACATCTCTCTGCTGATGAAGCAACGGCACGCAAAGTGGGAGCAAGACACGGATCGCCGGTTATTTTAACCGTCAAAGCACAGGAAATGGCGAAACGAGGCCTCCCTTTCTGGCAAGCGGAAAACGGGGTCTGGCTGACATCAACGGTTGCGGTCGAATTTCTTGAGTGGTAAGGGAAACACTCCTCATGAAGTGACCACTTGCAGCTTAAATAATTGTACTGTGCTGATAAGCGCAGCAATAAACAACGCCGCCGCGCCGCAGAGAGTGGCGCCGGCAAGCGCCGATGTTCCATTGCCGAGCATACTGGTCAGCGCCGGGCCGAGGATTTGTCCAATGCCGTAAATGAGCGTCACAAAGCCTAAAAGATTGAGATTTCCCGGTACGCTCAGTTGGCGGGCGATAGTCATCACCAGAGATGTCGTGCCCATAAAGGTACCGCCAAAACCAAGACTGCTGATGATAAGCAAGAGAGGCGAGTCGCTGGCGAGAGTAAGCAGCACACAGATAGCCTGCACCAGCAAATTCGCCGTCAGGCAGGGCAAAGCCCCCCAACGTTTTGCTGCCCATAGCCAGCCAAAGCAACCAGGCACAATTGATAAGCCGACTAACGTCCAGAGATGGGCGGTTAACAATGGTGAGCCTGCATCTTTCGCCATGAGCGGCAGGTAAGTCGCGACGATGATATAACCAAATCCCGCCAGGCCGTACAGAATAGCCAGTAACCACCAGCTCATTATCTGTTGCTCCGTTTTTGCCAATGGCATTGGTGTGATGGCGTGTTTTTTCGAGGGCATTAAAAGCGTAAGTGCAATCAGCATCATGCCAGAAAGCGCCCCGGCGCCTTGCCATAACGTTTGCGAGGAGAGGTCAAAATGCAGGCCTGCCAGAACATATTCATTGCCCAGTGCGATGCCAATGCCAACGCCAGAAAACAAAGCTGCCAGCACAAAAGGATGGCGCGTGTGCTGCATAATCAGCGTCGAACCAAAAATCAGCATACCGGCGCTGGCGACACCCGCCAGGACGCGAATCAATAACACCAGAATAAATGGCAGCAACCATGCCATTGCGAGGATCAACAACCCGCTCGCTAGGGCAGAAGCCAACAGAAATGGGCGCAGGCGCGATGGCTGGTGAAATGCGCCAAACGAAAATAGCAGACTGCCAGCCAGATACCCCGCATAGTTGCCGCTGGCAATCCACGAGAGCTGGCTAAATGAAAACGATCCTTCCGCCATCATGACGGGCAACATAGGCGTATAAAGGAAGCGGCCTAAACCCATACCTAAGGTCAGAACCAGCATCCCGAAAAGCGCGGTGCTGAAAGAAAAGCGTTCTACGGGATGCGAGGGCGAAGGCATGTTTAACCTTGTATGTCATTTTTGTTGTTAACAAGTTAATAACAAAAAGGTGAAACATGCCAGCCTGTTAATGCGATGATTGAGGGGTAAAGCGATAAAAACGATTTGGTTCGCTAACGATATAAATATTACCTGAGGCATCCATCGCAACCCCTTCGGCCTGTTTGATGTTATGCGACAAACCTCGACTGCCTTTGGTTAGTGACATTTCACCTATAACCTCGCCAGCCAGCGTTACTTCCTGGAGTGCGCGAGATTCATGAGACAGCACCAGAAGCGTATTTTTTTGTTGGTTAAATTCTGCGCCGGACACATCATCTAAAGTAAATTGCCGTTGTAGTGCCTTGTCTTTGCTGATGTGCAATTCATTGCTACTTAACAGCCCGTTAACTTTGTAGACCTCAATCGGGTTTTTCTCTTTAAAAAACCAGAAAGTGTGATCCTGGCGAGAATAGGCCAATCCTTCAAAACCGCAATTGGTTGGGGATTCCTGCAGCGGGATTTTTATTTTTTTGAGGATTTTTACTTCCGAGTTTGGGGTCAGTGAAATCACATAAATGGCATAATCGCGCTCATCGCTAATGACAAACTGATTATCGCCAATGTATTCGATCGTCTCGAGATCCTTAACAAAATCCAGAGGAATTGTGCGGATCAAATCGCCATTGGTGGTCATTTCAACAATGGCGGCAGGTTTGTTGATAGTGCTAAAAAGAGTATTGCTTTGTGCCGACCAGGTCAGCGAAGAGATATTATTCGTTATGCCTGCAATTTCTTTGCCGTCAATGGTGGCGTGGTAATTCTGAAATGATGCTGCATGATTGCTTTTACGGGCGCAAGATTGCACGAAGAAAGTACACACTGCCACAATGACAAAAAGAATCACAATAACGAAGATGCGTTTACTTAACGAAATACTTTTTGTCACGGTAATCCCTTTAAGGCAAATCAATAAGATATCGAGAAGTATACGTAGCGATCTTAATGAATCCTTAACGCGGAGAAATCCCGTAATGTGCAATGCAGCGCCAGCCACCATCCTGCTGACAATAAACTGATTCCGTATGCCCAGGGATCACCCATTGAATTTCCTCGCCAGGCGGACAGGTCAGCCAAATGCATAACCCGCAGCCGCCGCGTAAATCACGGGGAATATCGCTGACGCGAAAAGTCATGCCCGCTGCCTGCAACGCCTTGCGGGTTTGTATGACGCCGACCGTGGAGTGAAATAAAAACAGATACTCTTTCATGCGCGTTTTCTCTGCCGCTGACCGATCACCGCCGCGCCAATTGCACCAGCGAATTGCGCATCAGGGTGAGTTTGTACCGGCATTCCCAGATGGCTTTCCAGCATGTGGGTAAACCTTTGACAGTGGCTAACGCCACCAGTAAACAGAATCGGCGCTTCACAGGAGAGACGAGCAATGAAATTGGCGCTCCGCCGCGCCATCGCGTTAATCACTCCGGCGAGAATCGCTTCTGGCGCTACGCCCGCAGAGCGCAGGCTGATCACTTCTGATTCAGCAAACACTGTGCACATACTCGTGATGGCGTGCGGTATGACATTTTCGGTAATGCTGTCGAGTTGCTCGACGCTGGTGCCAAGCGTGCGCGAGATCACCTCCAGGAAACGCCCGGTGCCCGCCGCGCATTTGTCATTCATCAGGAAATCGCACAGGTTACCGTCATCATCAAGCTGAATCACTTTGCTGTCCTGACCACCGATGTCGATTACCGCGCGCGTTGCTGGCTCAAGAAACCGTGCGCCCAGCCCGTGACAGGAGATTTCCGTCACTTGTTTATCGGCAAAATCCACCAGTTGCCGTCCGTAGCCGGTGAGCGTCAGAAACGGCGTTGTCTCTAACCCTTCGCGCAGAGTTTCCCAGGCTTCAGTAATTGCTGTTGCCGGGCGAAAGGGTGTTGGAACGAGGAAACGGCGCGTAATCACGCCGTCAGCCAGTAAGATCCCTTTGGTGGCGGTTGAGCCGGAATCAATGCCAATCGAATATGTCACTGCCACTCCTTACAGCATCTCAATAAAGGCCGCGACACGGGTGCTGAGCTGCCCGACATCCGAGGTGGAGTAGTCTGTTTCAATAGCGATATAAGGAATGTTGTGCTGCTGGCGCACATGACGTTTAATCGCCAGCGATTCCACCGCGTAGGTATGGCACGCCTGCAAAATCACATCAACTACGCCATCGACCTGATATTCTTCAACCATCTGGCTGAGCATTTGCAGGCGCTGATCGTTCGGCGAAACACAGGAGCAGCCAATCGCCAGATATTTATCCGCCAGCGCGTCGTACACATCACCCGTTTCCGCCACGCATTGCTCGGTGGCTTTCGCCCCGGTGCAGTTTTCATAACCGACAACCCAGCCGCCATTCTCTTCAATCGCGCGCACCACTTTCTCTGCTGCGCCGCCAATTGGGCAGCCGGTGATTAAAATACGTGGGCGCAGGTCCAGTCGCTGGCCTTCTTCCCACTGCTGACGAACGCGGGCGGTCATTGCATCCAGTTCATTGATCAACGCCTCTTTATCGAACCGGAAGGTTGCGCCGTAGACTACTTTCAGAATGTCGCTGCCGCTAAGCGCTGGAGGATTTAACTGCCCCAAATGATAAAAGTTGGCCAGTGCGCGACGTTCGCGGTTTTTCAGCGCAATGGCATCGCGCAGAGCATCTTCGCTAATCTCGTGCCCAAAACGTTCTTCTACCGTTTTTTGCAAGCGCAGCATCTCGGCTTTCCATAATGCACGCGAGGCATCGTCCTTAACGCTGTTTGGCAGTTGCATCACATGAACGGGCTTAAACTCCGCCATGTATTCATACATTTTCTTTTTGCCGTCGCAGGTGGTTTCACCGACCACCAGATCCGAAAAGTAGAAGTAGGGGCATTTATCGGTTTTGCCGAAGCCGTAGCTACTTTTAATCAGCGGGCAGAGGTTGCGCGGCAGATCTTTCTCCGCTTCTTCAATGGTTTCATCAGAGGTGGAACAGAGCGAAACCACAACCGCACCGGCTGCCATCGGGATCTCTTGCGGCATAAAGGTGCAGTAAGTGCCAACCAGCGGAATGCCGCGCTCCTTGAGATCCATGACGGTGAGAAAGCCTTTCTGGCGAGCTTCAGAGAACTGATCGAAAATGGCGGGTAGATCGGTGACAAGTGACATGATTTTCCTTCCCCGTACCACGGGAGATAATGAAAAGAGGCCACATTATTACCATTCTTTTAGTGTGGTTTATTTGATCTCTCTCGCGGTTAGCCACTTAGTTTTTCATGGATTTCTAAAAATTGCTGAGGGGGAATAAGGCCGGGAGCTGCGACAGCAAATACAAAATTAGCCCAATACAACCGCCGACCAGCGTACCGTTGACACGGATAAACTGCAGATCTTTGCCGATATTTAACTCTATTTGCCGCGACATATCCCGCGCATCCCAGCTTTTTACCGTATCGCTGATGTGGCGCGTCAGGAATGCGGAAAACTCAGGCGCGACGCGGTGCGCGGCTTGTTCCAGGTGACCATTTAACGACGCCCGCAAGGCATCATCGGCAATTAACGTTTCGCCAAACCATTGACCCGCCCGCGCGATACGTTCTTTCACACGAGAATCTTCACTGTCGATATCCGCTTTCAGCCATTCCCGTAAATCCCCCCACAATTCACTGAGATAGCGGTTAAAAGCTTCATCTTCTTTCAGATAACTTTTTACGGCATCGGCTCGCGCTGCCATTTCCGGATCGTTTTTCAACTTGTCGATCAGGGCAAAAGTGGCGCGATCAAACGCATGGCGGATCTGATGTACACGATCGCGGCTGATATCATCAAGCAAAGAATTCACCGCGTCAGAAACCAACTCCGCGCTATGTTCGCCCAGCCATTCAGTAGGCAAAATTTTGGCTTTCAGCGGATGCTCGCTCTCCAGCCAGCGAACAATTTGCTGGGCAATAAACTTGCGCGATTTATCGCGCTGGAGAAGAGCAATCAACTGCGCGATCAGCGTATCCAGCAGCACCTGATGACGATCGTTTTTGGTCATACTCTCCAGCATCAACGCACTGGTGCCGGAAAGATCGATCTTATCAATCGCCCGATGGACTGCGCGCTTAAGCAGGCGCTGAATACGCGCATCATCGGTCAGTTCAAGAAAACCACTCATGATCTGCAACAGATGCTGACCAACGCGGCGGGCGTTTTCTGGCTGACTAAACCAGTTGCCAATCAACAACACCGGTTCGTGACGTCGAATCAATGCCACCAGCGATTGGGTATCGAGAAATTTTTCCTGCACGAACTGACCGAGATTTTCGCCAATCCGGTCTTTATTACGCGGGATAATCGCCGTATGACGAGAAATGATCGGAATCGGCACGCGGCGAAACAGCGCCACCACCGCAAACCAGTCTGCCAGCGCGCCGACCATCGCCGCTTCAGCAATCGCCTTCACACCGCTCACCCAAAAATTGGGTGGCAAAAACAGCGTAACGACAAAGGTAGCAGCGGCGATAAGCAGTAAAGAGAGCGCCAACATTTTGGCGCGTCTGAGTTCAATGAGTTTATTCATAATGTTAAGAATAGAGCCTGACGGCAGGATCGCGCAAAAATCACCGCTCCTCCGCCAGCTCGGCAGCCTGATGTTGGCGCACGCGATTAAGCAATCCCGCCAGGGTGAAAACGACGATAAGGCCCGCCACGACGGCTAACAGATGAAACGGCAAGCGACCGCCGTTAAACCACAGCCAGCGGCCGATTTCGACCGAGACAGACATCACCATCAGGATCACCATATTCAGCGATGCGGAGACGGTCCCTTTCGGTAATTTATTGGAAAACAGCGTAAAGCGGAATAAGGTCGGGATAATCAAACCAATCCCGAAAGCATACAGACTGGTGCCCAGCACCGACCACAGCCAGACGTGCGGTGACAGCAGATTGCCGATAATCAACAGCGCGAGGCCAACCAGTTGAATGGGTACGGCACGCCAGATAAAGCGCGGTTCGGTCGGATCTTTAACGAAACGCGCCACGATGGCATTCGCGACAATCACCGCGCCGAATACCGGAACCTGTGTCCAGGCGAACTGCGAGGTCGTTAAGCCGCCTGCGTCAATCAGGATCACCGGCGAGACAGCCACCCAGCTCATCATTGGGATATAGCTTAAAGAGATGGTTGCTGCACCAAAGAGGAACAGCCGATTGCAAAAGACATTACGAAAATCGCGCAAGACGCTTTTGGCGCTAAATGAAACCGCGCCGCGCTTCACCGTCTCTGGCATCGCCAGCAGTAAGCCAACAAATGAGATAAAACCCATAATCGCAATGATGGCAAAAAGGACTTTCCAGTGTACAAAGTGCATCAGAGCTGCGCCGGAAAGCGGGCCGATAATCGGCGCAATCAGTACGATGGAGGTGATAATCGCCATCAACCTGATCCCTTTTGTCTGGCCGAACGCCTCCTGCACCGTGACATAACCAACGGTGGCAATAAAACAGATACTGGTGCCCTGAATTGCACGCGCGATAAGAAACTGTGTCATAGACGTTGTGAACATTGTCGCAGCGCAGGCAAGGGTAAATATTAGCGCCCCGGTAATCAGCACCGGCCTGCGGCCAATCCTGTCGGAAAGCGGCCCCAGCAGCCACTGTAACGCCATACCGCCCGCGAGATAGAGACTGACGGCTGCCGGGGCCAGACTGACATCGGCATTAAAATCACGGACCACATTAATGATCCCCGGCTGAATCAGGTCCGTCGACAGGTACGCGGCAAAATCATACAAAATCAACGCCATCGGGAAAAACAGCGTGGCGGCATGGCGGGCAAAAAAACGTGGCATAACAAACAACTCCTTGTCCGGAGAACCCCAACGGGCAAAACGAAATTCAATACCGTCGGTAATGACGAAAGGCAGGCGAGAAGGGCAACGAGACTGCAAATGTACTGAATTTCATGTAATCAACCACACTGCCTGTGAACACACCGACAGAGAAATACCTTCTGACTCCAGGTCAGAATGTATAACGATTACAAATAGTCATCAGCACATTACACCTCTTTAATTGATGGCTTGCATAGAAAATATACACCTTAAGTGTAATTAAAATTTGGTAATGCTGCCAACTTACTGATTTAGTGTATGATGGTGATTTTAAGGTGCTTGCGTGGCTTCCATTTCCATCAGATGTCCTTCCTGCTCCGCTACTGAAGGCGTGGTGCGTAACGGCAAAAGCACTGCCGGACATCAGCGCTATCTCTGCTCTCATTGCCGTAAAACATGGCAACTGCAGTTCACTTATACCGCCTCTCAGCCCGGTAAGCACCAGAAAATCATTGATATGGCCATGAATGGCGTCGGATGTCGCGCCAGTGCACGCATTATGGGCGTTGGCCTCAACACGGTTTTACGTCACTTAAAAAACTCAGGCCGCAGTCGGTAACCTCGCGCATACAACCGGGCAGTGATGTGATTGTCTGCGCTGAAATGGACGAACAGTGGGGCTACGTCGGTGCTAAATCACGTCAGCGCTGGCTGTTTTACGCGTATGACAGGATACGGAGGACGGTTGTGGCGCACGTCTTCGGTGAACGCACTCTGGCCACACTGGAGCGTCTTCTGAGCCTGCTGTCGGCCTTTGAGGTCGTGGTATGGATGACGGATGGCTGGCCGCTGTATGAATCACGCCTGAAGGGAAAGCTGCACGTTATCAGCAAGCGTTACACTCAGCGCATTGAGCGACATAATCTGAATCTGAGACAACATCTGGCAAGGCTGGGACGGAAGTCACTGTCGTTCTCAAAATCGGTGGAGCTGCATGACAAGGTCATCGGGCATTATCTGAACATAAAACACTATCAGTAAGTTGGAGTCATTACCCGACAGCGAGGTGTTTAGTGTGCCATGTCAGGCGAGAAATTCTATTGGATGAATCAAGTCCAACTTACTCATTGTCAATTTCATGGTTGATTATTCGAAACGTGATGCTATTTCCAACATCAACGCTATAATTGCAGAATAATTGTAGATACATTTTTGTATATACAATTAGGGATGGCAATTATGCCAATGGAGTTTGAATGGGATGAAAACAAGGCCAAAAGTAATCGGGTGAAACATGGCATCCGCTTTGAAGATGCGGTGTTATTGTTTGATGATCCACAACATTTGTCACAGCAAGAACGCATAGAAAACGGTGAGTATCGCTGGCAGACATTACGGCATCGTGGTTATTCTGGTTGCGCATACCATCCGTTTCGAAAGCGGAAATGAAATTATTCGAATCATCAGTGCACGAAAAGCAGATCGTAAAGAGAGGAATCGCTATGAGCATGGTTAAACATAAACGAGGGACCTCCTCTACACTCGATGTGCAGCATGAGGCCGAACTGAAGGCGCTGGCGAATAAATCCGACGAAGATATTGATTACAGTGATATCCCACCTTCCAGCGATGAGCAATGGTCTAACGCCGAACGCGGTAAGTTTTATCGGCCATTGAAAACTCAGGCTTCGGTGCGTATTGATGCTGATGTGATGGAATGGTTGAAGCGACCAGGTAAAGGCTATCAAACTCGCCTGAACGCAATTTTACGTGAAGCGATGCTGCGCGATCAGAACAAAAAATAATTCAGGCCGCCACATGGCGGCCATCATCCAAAATTACTTCCTCAACCCCGCAAACGCTGCCCGAATCTCTTCCTCCGGCAACTGAATCCCGATAAACACCATCGTGCTATGCGGTTTTTCATCGCCCCACGGGCGGTCCCAGTCGGCGCTGTAGAGGCGTTGGACGCCCTGGAATAGCAGGCGGTTAGGTTCGCCGTCAATCCATAGCATCCCTTTGTAACGCAGTAGTTTATCCGCCGACTCCAGCAGCAGGTTTTCCATCACCCGGGAAACTTCGCTGATATCTACCGGGTAATCCAGTTCCACCACAATCGACGAAATATCGTTTTGTTTGTCCGTGATAAAGTGGAAACGCGGTTTGGTGCTGACGACGTTTTCTTCCAGCATAAAACCGTTGGTGTTGAACAGAAGGCCCAGGTCGATATCGCCGTGGGTAACGGTGTAGACCGGTGCGCGGGCGTTGATGCGCGCCAGGCGTTCACGCAGTTTCTCTGCTTCGCCTGCGACGTCGGTTTTCGTCAGCAGAATACGGTCGGCGTAGCCAACCTGGGACTGGGCGATGGTGAACTGGTTCATCTGCTCATCGGCATGTACCGCATCCACCAGCGCAATCACGCCGTCCAGCAGGTAGCGCTGGCATAAAATCTCATGGGAGAAAAAGGTCTGAATAATCGGGCCGGGATCGGCCATGCCGGTGCATTCAATGACCAGACGGTCGAACTGAATATTGCCCTTGTCGAGATTATCCAGCAGGTCGAGTAGTGCGTCTTCCAGCTCGTTGGAGCGCGAACAGCAGATGCAGCCGTTGGTCAGCGTTTTGATCTGCGTGGCGCGGTCGCCAATCAGTTGATCATCAACGGAGACTTCGCCGAATTCGTTTTCAATCACGGCAATCTTGTAGCCGTGTTGTTCGTTAAGAATATGGCGCAGCAGGGTGGTTTTGCCCGCGCCTAAAAAACCGGTGAGTAGGGTAACTGCAATCGGGTTCATGCTCTCTCCATTAACAACAGCGCATACCGCCTTTACCATCGCCGCCGTAGCGTGCGTTCTGGCGTTCGCGGAAGAATTCTTCATAGCTCATGTACGGCTTGTCGGGATGGTTGGTCTTCATATGCTCGACGTAGTTGTCGTAGTCTGGAATGCCAATCAACATCTTCGCCGCCTGGCCGAGATATTTTTTTGCCTGTCCTAAGTTACCAAACATAGTTCACTCTGATAAGAACAAAGCCCCGCCGAAGCGGGGCTAAACACGGTTAGTGGTGCGAAGAGATCTTCACGCCGCCTTCCGGGATTGGAACGTACGGTGTTTCTTTGTCAGTACGTTTGTCGCTGTTACGCACCGCAAGCCAGGTTTTGAAACCGTAGAAGATGATGCTGTACACCACAATCAGGAACAGAATACTCAGACCTGCGTTGGTGTAGTTGTTCACAACGATGTGGTTCATGTTGGCAATCTGCTGCGTCGTCAGGTCAGTACCGTTAGCAATCTTCTCTTTGTACTGGCTTGCCATGTAGAAGAAGCCTTCCATCTGCGGGTTGGTGCTGAACAGTTTCAGGCCCAGCGCCCAGGTGGTGCAGATAAGCAGCCATACAGCCGGAACAACAGTTACCCAGATGTATTGGGTGCGCTTCATCTTAATCAGCACAACGGTGCCCAGTACCAGCGCTACGGCTGCCAGCATCTGGTTGGAAATACCGAACAGCGGCCACAGGCTCTTAACGCCGCCCAGCGGATCGACCACGCCCTGATACAGCAGGTAGCCCCACAGACCCACACAGCCCGCAGTACCGATGATACCGGCAACCAGAGAGTCGGTTTTTTTCAGGAACGGGATGAAGTTACCCAGCAGGTCTTGCAGCATAAAGCGGCCAGAACGGGTACCCGCATCCAGCGCGGTCAGGATGAACAGTGCTTCGAACAGAATACCGAAGTGATACCAGAAGCCCATGTCAGCCATCGGCAGCACTTTGTGGAACACGTGAGCGATACCTACCGCCAGCGTCGGCGCACCACCTGCACGGTTCAGGACAGAAGGCTCACCAATGTCTTTCGCGGTTTGCAGGATCTGCTCTGGCGAAATCACGAAGCCCCAAGAGCTGACGGTCGCTGCCGCGTGTGCGGTAACGTCTTTCAGCTGCGCCATGATGATCGGCGCGTTCTCGCCCCCCATTTCATGCAGGTTAGGCATGGTGATGCCAAGGCCAGCAGGCGGGGTGTTCATCGCGAAGTAAAGACCCGGTTCGATGATGGACGCAGCAACCAGCGCCATAATCGCCACGAAGGACTCCATCAGCATTGCGCCGTAGCCGATGAAACGCGCGTCGGTTTCATTAGCCAGCAGTTTTGGCGTCGTACCGGAAGAGATCAGCGCGTGGAAGCCAGATACCGCACCACAGGCGATGGTGATGAACAGGAACGGGAACAGAGCGCCTTTCCACAGCGGGCCAGTACCGTCAATGTACTGGGTCATGGCAGGCATTTTCAGTTCCGGGTTCAGCACCACGATACCCAGCGCCAGGCCGACGATAACGCCGATTTTCAGGAAGGTTGCCAGATAGTCGCGCGGTGCGAGGATCAGCCACACTGGCAGCAGTGCGGAAACAAACGCATAGCCAATCAGCGCGAAGGTAATGGTGGTGTCTTTAAAGGTCAGTGCCGGACCCCAGTACGGATCGTGAGCAATCACGCCACCGAAGTAGATAGAGGCAACCAGCAGCACGATACCAATGACAGAGACTTCACCCACACGCCCCGGACGAATAAAGCGCATGTAGATACCCATAAACAGCGCAATCGGTACGGTTGAGCAAACGGTGAAGACACCCCACGGACTTTCGGCCAGGGCTTTAACCACAATCAGCGCCAGGACGGCGAGGATGATGATCATGATTAAGAAACAGCCAAACAGCGCGATAGTCCCCGGTACTGGTCCCATCTCTTCTTTGATCATCTCACCAAGAGATGCGCCATTACGGCGAGAGGAGATAAACAGCACCATAAAGTCCTGAACCGCACCGGCCAGCACGACCCCCGCCAGCAGCCACAGCGTGCCAGGCAGGTAGCCCATCTGCGCGGCGAGAACCGGACCCACCAGCGGACCAGCACCGGCGATAGCGGCGAAGTGGTGACCAAACAACACGTAACGGTTGGTCGGAACGTAGTTCAGACCGTCGTTGTTAATAACCGCAGGCGTCGCGCGCGTGGGGTCGAGTTTCATCACCTTCTGGGCGATGTACAGACTGTAGTAGCGATACGCCACCAGATACACCGACACAGAGGCGACCACGATCCACAGGGCGCTGACGTGCTCCCCCCGACGTAATGCAACTACCGCGAGGCAGAATGCACCGATGATTCCGAGAATCACCCAGGGTATGTGCTTGAATATCTTTTTAGTATCCATAGTAAAACCTGGCATGTATTGATTAATAGTTGGCCGAAGCCGTTCTAGGTTTGCGTTGCGTTTGAGGAGGTAAATTGACCGCTATCCTGTAGTGATGTTGCCAGAGTTACGCGCGCGTAAAGTAAGGTAAATAACTGAGTGGTTATTTTAGGGATGTAAGCGGTCAGTTTTGCGGTTGAGCGGCAAAGGCGTCGTTTAAGTGACGATAAATATGTGATTCATATCACATATTTATATTGTGAGTAATTTATGTAAATAATGGCTTTTTAAATTCAGAGTGTGAATAAAATTACTCGGCGTAATCTCCGCGGGATATTCATAAAGTTTTTCCTTTCCTGGCCGAAAATCTTGCATCGGTCCACAGGAAAGAGAAACCATGTTAAAACGTATCAAAATTGTGACCAGCTTACTGCTGGTTTTGGCCGTTTTTGGCCTTTTACAACTGACATCAGGCGGTCTGTTCTTTAATGCCTTAAAGAATGACAAAGAAAATTTCACTGTTTTACAAACCATTCGCCAGCAGCAATCCACGCTGAATGGCAGCTGGGTCGCGTTGTTGCAGACGCGTAACACCCTCAACCGCGCGGGTATCCGCTACATGATGGATCAGAATAATATTGGTAGCGGTTCAACCGTTGCTGAGCTGATGGAGAGTGCCAGTATTTCGCTGAAACAGGCGGAAAAAAACTGGGCGGATTACGAAGCGTTGCCGCGTGACCCGCGTCAGAGCACCGCCGCAGCGGCAGAGATCAAACGTAATTACGATATTTATCACAATGCGCTGGCGGAGCTGATCCAACTGTTAGGTGCAGGCAAAATCAACGAGTTCTTTGATCAGCCGACCCAGGGATATCAGGACGGTTTCGAGAAGCAGTATGTGGCTTACATGGAGCAAAACGATCGGCTCTATGATATCGCCGTCAGCGATAATAATGCCTCCTACAGCCAGGCGATGTGGATTCTGGTGGGCGTGATGATCGTCGTACTGGCGGTCATCTTCGCCGTCTGGTTCGGTATTAAAGCCTCGCTGGTAGCGCCAATGAATCGCCTGATTGACAGCATTCGTCATATTGCAGGCGGCGATCTGGTGAAACCGATTGAGGTGGATGGCTCTAATGAGATGGGGCAACTGGCAGAGAGTTTGCGCCATATGCAGGGAGAGCTGATGCGTACCGTCGGTGATGTGCGCAACGGGGCCAATGCCATTTATAGCGGTGCCAGCGAAATCGCCACCGGCAATAACGATCTCTCTTCGCGCACCGAGCAACAGGCCGCTTCGCTGGAAGAGACGGCAGCCAGCATGGAGCAACTGACCGCAACGGTGAAACAGAACGCCGAGAATGCGCGCCAGGCCAGCCACCTGGCGTTAAGTGCTTCTGAAACGGCGCAACGTGGCGGCAAAGTGGTGGATAACGTAGTACAGACTATGCGCGATATCTCCACCAGCTCGCAGAAAATCGCCGATATTATCAGCGTAATTGACGGCATTGCCTTCCAGACCAATATTCTGGCTTTGAACGCGGCGGTTGAAGCAGCGCGTGCGGGTGAGCAAGGGCGCGGTTTTGCGGTGGTTGCGGGAGAAGTGCGTAATCTGGCCCAGCGTAGCGCCCAGGCGGCTCGTGAAATTAAAAGCCTGATTGAAGACTCGGTGGGGAAAGTGGATGTTGGCTCTACGCTGGTCGAAAGCGCCGGGGAAACAATGGCGGAGATTGTCAGTGCTGTGACCCGCGTGACGGACATTATGGGCGAAATAGCTTCTGCTTCTGATGAGCAGAGCCGTGGTATCGATCAGGTTGGCTTAGCGGTCGCTGAGATGGACCGGGTAACTCAACAGAACGCTGCGCTGGTGGAAGAATCTGCCGCCGCCGCCGCGCTGGAAGAGCAGGCCAGTCGCCTGACCGAAGCTGTGGCAGTGTTCCGGATTCAGCAACAGCAGCAACATCAGCGTGAAACATCGGCTGTGGTAAAAACCGTGACGCCACCTGCGCCGCGTAAAATGGCCGTAGCAGATAGCGGGGAGAACTGGGAAACGTTTTAATCGCCATAAAAATGCCCGATAAGCAAAATGTTATCGGGCATAGGGAGATTAATCTTTCCGTGGGGCGTTGATCGGCTGACGAACCAGGAAGATGTACGTCAGTGCACCCGCCGCAGTGACGCAACCGCAGATGATTAGTGCCAGACGGAATGAATGGGTGGTATCAACAATAAAACCAGTAATGATCGGCGCGAAAGAGGCGCAGATGAAGCTGGCAAAGTTCTGGATACTGCCCACCGACGCCGTCATGCGAGAAGCAACTGCGACGTGGATCAAGCCCCAGCAGGATGTTCCGGCAAAGTGAATACAAAACAGTGCCATGCCAATCAGCAGAACCGCTGTCATGGATGTTGTCGCTTGCGGTACGACCAGCGTAAAGGCGGCAGAACAGAACATCCCGGCAATAATGCAGATCTTACGGCTTTTAATCGGAGCCATTCCCCCTTTGACCAGCCAGTCGGTAACGTAACCGTTGACCAGCATCCCGGCAGCCCCAAACAGGAAAGGGATAGCCGCCATCAATCCTGTGCTTTTTAAATCTAGGTTATAGGCTGTTTGCAGGTAACCAGGAAGCCAGGCCAGATACAGCCACGCAGTGTAGTTGATGCCACTGAATCCGAGCATCATTCCCCACATTGTGCGGTTACGGAACAGGCTGCGCCATTCGGCAAAACTGAGCGGATCTCGGCGGGCATTGACGCTACCTGCATTGAGATAAGCTTGTTCAACGGCAGTCAGTTCTACGTGCTCGCGGTTGCGATAGAGCATATACCAGCCGATGGCGAGAAAAATCCCCAGTACACCAATGGTAATAAACATCCCGCGCCAGCCCATCACCAGCATCATCGCCGCCAGAATCGGTGGGCTTACGGCAACGCCAATGGTAGAAGCTGCGTTGAAAAAGCCCATCGGGCGTCCGCGCTCTTTGATGTTGAACCAGTCGTTAATGACTTTTACACCGCATGGGTTCATCGGCGCTTCACCAATCCCCATACCAATACGCACCAACACGAACTGCGTAAAGCTGTGCACCATGCCAGACATGGCCTGGAACAGTGACCAGAAGAACATCCCCAGTCCCAGCATCAGGCGTGGGCCTTTACGATCCAATAGTGGGCCGCAAGGAAGTTGCGCAATCCCGTAAGCGAGTGAAAACACGGAGAGCAAAGCGCCGATTTCGGTGGCACTTAATCCCAATTCTTCACGAATCGTTAAATTTACTACCGACAGCGAACTGCGGTCGAGATAATTGATTACCGCCGCAAAAAATAATAACAACATGGCGGTGGCTTGAATGCGTTTAATTCGGGTACTGCGTTGAACTAATCCATCTGGTGGCACGGGAATATCTGCCGACGAAGATGGAGTAAATGAAGAACGCGGATCGATGGTGATATTTTCTTTTTCCACGCCGGACTCCTATATTTATAATTTTAATTGTTTACGTAATTGTGCATTACGCAAGGTTGACATTAACGGCAGGTTAAAGTTTTAGGACTTTACTACCGCTCAGGAAGGTGCGAACAAGTTCCTGATATGAGATCATCATATTCATCCGGAGCGCAT
>OGQJ01001883.1_pt1 | contig 17590 bp, 12 predicted proteins | sample 1553161 | NCBI WGS metagenome assembly OGQJ01 (sample SAMEA2579923, study PRJEB22360) | human gut metagenome | biome: human gut; feature: human-associated habitat; material: faeces | place: Denmark | collected 2008/2010 | reverse complement strand
ACAGACCTGCGTTCTAAGACTCAGGGTCGTGGTAACTACTCTATGTTCTTCGAGAAGTATGAGCCAGTTCCGAAGAATGTTCAGGAGAAGGTTCTGAGCGCAAAGAACAAATAAACAAAATCATAATGCTGTGCAGCTTGTCTGCACGGCATATAATGATAAAATTTTTATTATTTCCTAAAATTAGACTTGAAAAAGTTCTCATTATGTAATATACTGAGAGCAGTGTCAGTCTAACACAAGACATTTATGCCCTCTGGGCAATATTTAAGGAGGAATTTCAATCATGGCAAAGGCTAAATTTGAAAGAACGAAACCGCATTGTAACATTGGTACCATCGGACACGTTGACCATGGTAAGACTACTTTAACTGCTGCTATTACCAAGACTCTTCATGCAAGATATGGTACTGGCGAGGAAGTTGCTTTCGAGAACATCGATAAGGCTCCAGAAGAGAGAGAGAGAGGAATCACTATCTCTACCGCTCACGTTGAGTATGAGACTCCACATCGTCACTATGCTCACGTTGACTGCCCAGGACATGCTGACTACGTTAAGAACATGATCACCGGTGCTGCACAGATGGATGGTGCTATCCTGGTTGTAGCTGCTACCGATGGTGTTATGGCTCAGACTAGAGAGCACATCCTTCTGTCCCGTCAGGTAGGCGTTCCGTACATCGTTGTATTCATGAACAAGTGTGATATGGTAGACGATGAGGAGCTTCTTGAACTGGTTGAGATGGAGATCCGTGAGCTGTTAAACGAGTATGAGTTCCCGGGTGATGACATTCCGGTTATCAGAGGTTCAGCTCTGCAGGCTCTGAACGATCCGATGGGACCGTGGGGAGACAAGATCATTGAGTTAATGGAAGCTGTTGATAGCTACGTTCCGGATCCGGTTCGTGATACTGATAAGCCATTCCTGATGCCAGTTGAGGACGTATTCTCTATTACTGGTCGTGGTACTGTTGCTACTGGTAGAGTAGAGAGAGGTACTCTGCATCTGAACGATTCCGTTGAGATCGTAGGTATCAAGGAAGAGAACAGAACCGTAGTTGTAACTGGTATCGAGATGTTCCGTAAGCTTCTGGATGAGGCTCAGGCTGGTGATAACATCGGTGCTCTGCTTCGTGGTGTTCAGAGAACTGATATCGAAAGAGGTCAGTGTCTGTGTAAGCCAGGTTCTGTAAAGTGCCACAAGAAGTTTACCGCTCAGGTATACGTTCTGACCAAGGATGAGGGTGGTCGTCATACTCCATTCTTCAACAACTACAGACCGCAGTTCTACTTCAGAACAACTGACGTTACTGGTGTTTGTGAGCTTCCGGCTGGTACCGAGATGTGTATGCCAGGTGATAACGTAGAGATGACCATCGAGCTGATTCACCCAGTAGCTATGGAGCAGGGTCTTCGTTTCGCTATCCGTGAGGGTGGACGTACCGTTGGTTCTGGTAGAGTAGTTTCTATCGTTGAATAATTTACGTTTGAGTAATTAAATAAGCGTGTGAAAGCGCGTGAGAGACAGTCATTGCAGGCTTGCCTGCAAGTGGCTGTCTTTTTTTTATACCTTTTGGTCTAAATCATGCTGACATGCAAAAGAAATAGCAATAAAATATTGTGGCTTTTTACCACACTAAACTGCTGAATAAAAAATCAGAATTAAACTAATATAGAAGAACTGCCTAGAATGAATTTCTAATATCTTGCAAAATCAAGCAAAATAACTGCTACAATCATAAAAACAACATTTGGAAAGTATTAAAAAATAATAAAATACACAAAATTTCAATGGTTTATATAAAAATTTTCTATATGATTATGCGCTTGTGAATAATATAATAAGGACAGTTAATAAAGCACATACTTCAAAGGAGGAGTAAAACATGAAAAAGAGCAGAATCTTTCCATTACTTGTAGGAGCAGCACTTTCCAGTTCATTGGTAGCCTGCAGTTCAGGATCGGGATCAGGAAACAAGACGAGTGTTGACAATAGCAAGAAGCCATTAGTATGGTTCAACCGTCAGCCATCTAACAGTTCTACAGGAGAGCTTGACAAGGATGCTTTGAACTTTAACGATAAGACATATTATGTTGGTTTTGATGCAAATCAGGGTGCTGAACTTCAGGGTCAGATGGTACTTGATTATATTAAGGAAAATGCAGCATCTATGGACCGTAACGGTGACGGCGTAATCGGTTATATCTTAGCAATTGGTGATATCGGACATAACGATTCCATCGCACGAACACGTGGTGTTCGTTCTGCACTGGGAACTGGCGTTGAGACTGATGGAGTAGTTGATGCATCTCCTATCGGAACAAATGCAGATGGTTCTTCTAAGATCGTTCAGGATTCTACTATCGAGGTAGATGGAAAAGAATATACCATCCGTGAGCTGGCAGCACAGGAAATGAAGAACTCAGCAGGTGCTACATGGGATGCAGCTACTGCTGGTAATGCAATCGGAACTTGGGCAGCATCTTTTGGTGATGAGATCGATGTTGTTGTATCTAACAATGATGGTATGGGAATGTCTATGTTCAATGCATGGGCAAAGGAGAACGAGGTACCTACATTTGGTTATGATGCAAACAGTGACGCAGTTGCAGCAATTGCAGAAGGCTACGGCGGAACAATTTCTCAGCATGCAGACGTTCAGGCTTACCTGACACTGAGAGTTTTAAGAAATGCACTGGACGGTGTAGATATCGATACTGGTATTGGTACTGCAGATGCAGCAGGCAATAAGCTGGAAGAAGGCGTTGATTACAGATATAGTGCAGATGAGAGATCCTACTATGCATTAAATATTGCGATCACAGCAGATAACTATAAGGATTTCACCGATTCTACCAAGGTATACAGCAAGGTTTCAAATCAGCTGGATGCTTCTAAGAGCCCAGAGAAGAAGGTATGGTTAAATATCTACAATGCTTCTGATAATTTCTTAAGCTCAACTTATCAGCCGCTTCTTCAGAACTATGATGATCTGCTGAACTTAAAGGTTGAATACATTGGCGGTGATGGTCAGACAGAGTCTAACATTACAAACCGTCTTGGTAATCCAGGCGAATATGATGCATTCGCAATCAATATGGTTAAGACAGACAATGCAGCATCTTATACATCTCTCCTTAAGCAGTAATTGATAGAGATTTTTTGCTAGCAAAAGGTCCGAGGGTGTTAGAACTTCTGACACCCTCTTTTTCTGAAAGGAGTAAGGATATGGCAGAAGGTAAGAAAGATATCGTCTTGTCGATCCGTGGCATGAGCAAATCATTCGGAAGAAACAAGGTTCTAAAGCATATCGACATGGATGTGCCGAGAGGCTCAATCATGGGTCTGATGGGTGAAAATGGTGCTGGTAAATCGACAATGATGAAATGTCTTTTTGGTACGTATCAAAAAGATGAAGGAACAATAATTTTAGACGGGAAAGAGATTAGCTTTACAGGTCCAAAGGATGCTTTGGAAAATGGTGTGGCAATGGTTCATCAGGAGTTGAATCAGTGTCTGGAAAGAAACGTAATTGACAATCTGTTTCTGGGTCGCTACCCGAAAACATCCCTCGGAGTAATTGATGAGGGAAGAATGAAAAAAGAGGCTTCTGATTTATTCCGTAAGCTTGGCATTACGGTAGATCTTTCACAGCCGATGAAAAAAATGTCTGTTTCAAAGAGACAGATGTGTGAAATTGCAAAGGCAATTTCTTATAATTCAAAGGTGATTGTTTTGGATGAGCCAACCTCCTCTCTGACAGCACCGGAAGTAGAAAAATTATTTAAGATGATGAGACAGCTTCGTGAACAGGGAATTTCACTTATCTATATCTCTCATAAGATGGATGAGATCTTTGAGATCTGTGACCAGGTTTCTGTTCTTCGAGATGGTGCTCTTGTAATGACTAAAAACTGTAGTGATACCAATATGAATGAATTGATTTCTGCTATGGTAGGAAGATCACTAGATAATCGTTTCCCGCCTGTTGATAATACACCGGGTGATGTGATTTTAAGAGTAGAGCATCTATCTACGAAATATGCACCGAAGCTTCAAGATATAACCTTTGATGTAAAAAAGGGAGAGATATTTGGTTTATATGGTCTGGTTGGTGCAGGTCGTACAGAGCTTCTTGAGACAATATTTGGTATTCGTACAAGAGCAGCTGGACGTGTCTACTATGATGATAAGCTTATGAATTTCCACTCATCAAAAGATGCAATGGATCATGGATTTGCGTTAATTACTGAGGAACGTAAGGCTGATGGATTATTCTTAAAAGCAGATATCACCTTTAATACAACAATTGCTAATATGAATCAGTATAAATCTGGAATTGCATTATCCAAGGATGAAATGGTAAGAGCAACTGCAGAAGAAATTCGTATTATGCATACAAAGTGCATGGGACCAGATGATATGATTGCAAATCTTTCTGGTGGAAATCAGCAGAAGGCAATTTTTGGAAGATGGCTGGAGCGTTCGCCAAAGATTTTCATGATGGACGATCCGACACGAGGCATTGATGTTGGTGCTAAGTACGAAATTTATGAACTGATTATTGATATGGCTAAGCAGGGAAAGACAATCATTGTTGTTTCATCTGAGATGCCGGAGATTCTTGGAATTACAAACCGAATCGGTGTAATGTCAAACGGTCATCTGGCAGGAATTGTAAACACCAAGGAAACAAATCAGGAAGAACTGCTTAGACTTAGTGCAAAGTATTTGTAATAGAGAGGAGTACGAGAGCTATGGCAAATGATATGAGATATCTTTCGGCAGAAGAGGAAGCAAAGCTTTTAAAGCCGATTGATGAATATGTTGGTAAAATACAGGCACAGATAGATGCACTGCGTGTAGATGGTTCTGATCAGGTGCAGGCATTAAAGACACATATCTCTTTGACAAAGGAAGATAAGAATTATACAAAAGAGGAGCAGAATGCGATTATCCGAAAGGATCAGGCACTTCTTGTAAAGGCAAGAGAGGTAGAAAATGCAAATAAAGATAAAGTTTCCAAGCTGATTGTAGATGCAGAATCTTATCTGAAGACTCATTTTAAGAAAGATTATTACGATAAGGTTGCAGCAAGCTGTGCAGCTCAAAAGGAAGCTGAGAATGCAGAATATGAAAAGATTCGCGCAAATCTCAAAGCAGAGCACGAGCGCACAATTTCCGGCATGACAGATAAGCAGGAGCTTAAAGACGAGAAGTATGTATATAAGAATCGTCTGTATGATGCACAGATGGTGCATGAGTCAAAGCTTCAGGAAATCAAGGACAGAAAGCATGAGGCATTTGTGCATCAGTACCATCTGATTGATTTGCTTCGTATGTCAAAGTTTACTTATGGACAGAAAAAGCTGCAGAAACTGGAAAATTATAAATATACATTTAACACTCCGCAGTTTCTTTACAAAAACGGACTTTATATTGTAATTATCCTGATTTTTATCGCACTTTGCTTTATCACACCAGTTGTAAAGGATACGCAGCTTCTGACAACAGCTAATATTTTGAATATTCTTCAGCAGGCATCACCTCGTATCTTCCTGGCTCTTGGTGTAGCAGGATTGATTCTGTTAACCGGTACTGATCTTTCTGTAGGCCGAATGGTTGGTATGGGTATGGTAACAGCAACCATTATTATGCACAATGGTATTAATACGGGCGGTGTATTTGGCCATATTTTTGACTTCACTGGAATCCCTGCACCAGCTCGTGCAATATTTGCACTGCTTGTATGTGTGATTCTGACAACTGGATTTGCATCAATTGCAGGTTTCTTTATGGCAAGATTTAAGATGCATCCATTTATCTCTACTATGGCAAACATGCTTATTATCTTTGGTCTTGTAACATATGCAACAAAGGGCGTATCCTTTGGAGCAATTGATTCTTCCATCCCGGCAATGTTTATTCCAAAAATTGGAAATTTCCCAACCATTATTCTGTGGGCAGTTGTTGCAGTTGCAGTTGTATGGTTTATCTGGAATAAGACAACGTTTGGTAAGAATCTGTATGCAGTTGGTGGTAATCCAGAAGCAGCTGCTGTATCTGGTATTTCTGTATTTGCAGTAACAATGGGCGCATTCGTTCTTGCAGGTATCCTGTATGGATTTGGTGCTTGGCTGGAATGTAATCGTATGATCGGTTCTGGTAGTGCAGCTTATGGACAAGGATGGGATATGGATGCTATCGCTGCCTGCGTTGTTGGTGGTGTATCCTTTACTGGTGGTATTGGTAAGATCTCTGGTGTTGTAACTGGTGTACTTATCTTCACTGCACTGACTTATTCCCTTACTATTCTTGGTATTGATACAAACCTTCAGTTTATCTTTGAAGGTATTATCATTCTCGTAGCAGTTACACTCGACTGTCTCAAGTACGTAAAGAAGAAGTAATGCACAAAAAATGTATAAAAAAATAATATTACTAGTGGAAAATTGGTAAAAAAAGAGTATAATGAAGATGGCACGAATCTATTTATAAAGAAGTTCGTGCCATTTTTTGTAAATGCAGAAAGATTTCTTAGTAAACATGGAGGAATATAGATGACTACATATAAAGTACTTCTTGTAGATGATGAGGAAGAAGTCAGAAATGCAATTGAACAAAGAATTAATTGGGAAGAATTGGGATTTGAGGTAATCGGAAAAGCACAGAATGGTGTAAAAGCTATGGAAATAGCAGAAAAACTGCAGCCAGATGTGGTCATTACCGATATCAAAATGCCATATATGAATGGATTGGAACTGGCACGTAATTTAAAGGAAGAGAATCCAGGCGTGCGAATTTTAATTCTGACTGGATTTGACGAGTTTGAATATGCCAAAGAAGCAGTTCATCTTGAAATTGAAGAGTATATATTAAAACCGATCAATGCCAATGAGCTTTCTGAATGTCTCAAACGATTAAAAAACGTACTCGATAAAGAGAGAGAAGAAAAATTAAATGTCAGAAAGCTAGAGCAGTACTACACAGATTCCCTTCCTGTACTTCAAACAAATTTCTTTTGTTCTCTTGTGGAGGGACGCATTTCGGACAGTGAAATAAATAAATATTTAAATGATTATCAGATTTCTTTGCCAGGTTCATATTTTTGCTGCGCTGTTTTCCATACATCAGAAAATCATGTTCCTGACGGGATGACACCACTTCTGCTTTCGATATCTGTACAAAGAGAAGTAAAGGAAAAATTCCGCGGCAAATGGGACTGCAGATATTTTTCTTATCTGGGAAATATTGTTATGGTAGCAAATTTAGGCAAAGAAGATGAAATCACGAGACTGACGGATGACTGTGACCGCTTCTGCAAATGGGCAGACCGCTTTTTTGGTGCAGTTGTTACTGCTGGAATAGGTAAGGTGTGCAATGAAGTATCAAATCTTCGTTTTTCCTATGAAGGGGCATGGGAAGCACTTTCGTATCGTGTTATTTACGGATCAGGCTGTTCTATCAATATTGCAGATATTGCACCGAAGGGGCAGGGACTTTCCATGCAGCCAGATGATATTAATATGAATGATGTGTTCAAGGCAGTTCATATTGGGGTACGTGAAGATATTGAACATGCAGTTTTTTCTTTAGTGAAGGAACTAAAAGATAATGCAAAAACAATTATGCAGTATAATTTTACTGTGCTGGAAATTGTAGGGCATCTATATCGTTTCTGTGGAAATAATCATATGAAATTTGAAGATCATGCCGGAGAAATCAAAAATGCGTATGAAGAAATTACAAAGATGGATGAAAGTGCATTAATGGCCTGGCTTGTCAGAGTAGCACTATCGATCAGTGATGAACTAAAAAATGCCAGAAATTCTTCACTGCGTTACCTTATTTCAGAAGCAAAAAATATTGTTCGTGATGAGTATGCAGATGCAGATCTGTCACTTGATACCGTATGTTCAAAGCTTGGTGTATCAAATTCCTATTTTTCTTCTATTTTTAAGAAAGAAGTGGGCATTTCATTTATTACATATTTGACAGATTACAGAATGCAGCAGGCTGTTCATCTGATGCTTGAAACAAATGAAAAAAATTATGAAATTGCAGAACATGTTGGCTATGAGGACGCAAACTATTTTGGATATGTTTTTAAACGCAAATATGGAATGTCGCCTTCAAAATATCGCACAGAGCATATGGGAAAATGAGTATGAAAAAAAGAAAAGTGTCAGATATTCAGTCTGTCATTATGACGGTTCTTTCTTTGATGACGGTAATTACGTCTATATCTATGGGGTTATTGCTTTACAATCGATATGAAATGGCTATGCGTCAGAATGAAGTTCGCAACACACAAAACCTGATGGAAAGCACAGTCAATTCCATGGAGCAGTATCTGAAAAATATGAGACAGATTTCAGATACTGTCACATATAATATTATACAGGCATTTGATGTGTCTAGTCCGGAGTTTAATCAGCAGCTGAGTTTTCTATATGATTTTAATAAGGACAAAATACAGAGTATTGCGCTTTATGATATGGAAGGAAATCTTATTGTGGCAGAGCCAGTTACGCTGCAGAAGGATGGCATAGAGGTGCTTTGGCAGTCTTGGTTTGAAAATGCAGCAGAGGAAATTGAAAATATGCACTTTTCAACGCCTCATATGCAGAATTTATTTCAGGATGATGCAAAGAGCTATCATTGGGTGATTTCCCTAAGTCGTGCGGTAGACGGTATTGATGGAGACAGACCTGAAAATGGTATTTTGCTTGTTGATATGAAATATTCCTTTATTGAGGAAATGATGAATCAGGTGAATGATCAAAACAGGGGGCGATATTATTATGTCTGTGATGGGGAAGGAAATCTGATTTATCATCCTTATGCAAATGAAATCAGCAATGGATTGTTTGAGGAAGATTTCAGTATTGTATGCAGCAATGAAGATGGTGTATATAAAAATTTGCGCAGCCCAAGTGGAGATAAGCAGACTGCAATTGTAAGCACTATATCATATACGGGATGGAAGATGGTAGGTATTGTAAAGCAGGATATTATGACAGACAGCCGAGAGCAGTTTCGTATTTATATGGTAATTGTTGTAATTATGTTGATCATGATGCTTCTTTTAGTCAATCGCATTGTGTCGAAAAGAATTTCAAGTCCAATTCTTAAACTGGATGCATCTGTAAGGGCATATGAGGCTGGGGAAAAGCCTGATATCTATATTGGAGGCTCATATGAGATTCGTCATCTTGGAAAATCTGTCCAGCATTCGTATGAAGAAATTGAGCGGTTAATGAAAGAAATTGTGAAGCAGCAGAATGAGAGAAGAAAGAGTGAACTGGCAGCACTGCAAAGTCAGATCAACCCGCATTTTCTTTATAATACTTTGGAATCTATCACTTGGATGGTTGAGGCCAATAAAAATCAGGATGCAGTTTTTATGATATCTGAGCTGGCCAAGCTGTTTAGAATCAGTTTGTCAAGAGGAAAAACGATTATTAGTATTGAGGATGAGCTAAAGCACTGCAAAAATTATATGAATATTCAAAAGTATCGTTACAAGGAGCGTTTTGTGACAGAATATGATGTTTCAGAAGAAATTTATCCGTTTTGTACGGTAAAGCTTATTTTGCAGCCGATTCTTGAAAATGCTATATATTATGGTGTAGGAAATATGGATGAGGATGACCAGCCTAAAATTATTGTCAAAGGCTGGAAAGATGATGCAGAAATCTATCTTTCAGTTACGGATAATGGAATGGGAATGCGTCATGAAGATGTAGAAAATATTTTAAAAGATAATCAGAAAGGACCCAAACATGGTTCTGGTGTAGGACTCATTAATGTGCACACGCGTATTCAGCTGATGTTTGGAAATAAATATGGCCTTATTGTGGAGAGTGAACCAGATGAGGGAACAACGGTCACGATTCATTTACCTGCTGTGCCATACACTAAGGAAAATTGTGAAGTGCTTGAGACTCCGGGAAAGCCAGTCAGAAAAGAGGGTGAATCATGAAAAAAACAAAAACTACTTTTTTGTTAGCAGAAATTTGTCTTGGCATATTACTGCTGTTTTGTGTGCATCTGATTTTTGAAGATGAAAAGCCTCAGAAGCGTGTAGCAGTTATTGTTGAAAAATCAGGTGATGAAAAATGGAACTCCTTTATGAATGGTCTAAAGCAGGCAGCTGGAATCGCAAATATACATTTGATTATTTGCAATACAGATGAAATTGAAAATGCAGATGAGGAGAAGAACTTGATTTATGATCAGCTGGATAATCAGGTTGATGCATTTATTGTTCAGGCGGCGCCGGGCAGGGATACTATTGATATGCTTAGAGAAATTCGCGTACAAAAGCCAATGCTTCTTGTAGCAAATGATGCGCTGCGTGAAAAAGAGGAAGACCATATATCAAAATATTCTGATTTGCCTGTTATTACGCCGGACTATTACCGTATGGGATATACATTGGCACAGGACTTATTAAGCCGCAATCAAAATAATATTCAAGGCAAAACTGTTGGAATTATAAGCGGATTTAAGAAAACAGACTGTACTGATAAATGTATGCAGGGTGTATTAGATGTGCTTTCTGATACGGGATGTGAGATTCAGTTTGATATGAATATCACATATGATATGGAAATTACACAGAGGTTAAAAGAGCAGCAGCCAGTTGACTATTTGATTGTATTTGACACAAGTGCCTTAGAGCAGGTAGCAGGGATGTATGCACAGAAAAAAGAGAGTGACACGAAAATCTATGGGATTGGAAATAGTATAAAGTGTGTATATTATCTTGATGATTCTGTGATTGACGGATTGATTGCGATAGATGGATATGGAATGGGATATCATAGCGCTATAGAAATTTCAAAAGTGCTGAAAAATCATCTGTATACGATTAACAACCAGACGATTGAGTATCATCTGCTGCATAAAGAAGATATTTTCAGAGAAGAGGTACAGCATTTTCTTCATACGTATGATTGAGAATTTGCATATAGTCAGCCAAAAAGGAATGGAGATTTCAATGAAACAGTATCAGATAAGAAGTATTCTGATCGGATGCATGTTGTTGTGTCTGACAGGATGTACGGCGAATAGTGAGAAAAAAAGAGATGTTCTTCGTGTTGGTGTTGTGCTATACACGCAGGATGACCCCTTTATTAATGCGCTTACAGATTGTCTGAAGGAAGATCTGGCAGAATACGAGTCAGATTCTCTAAAGGTGATTATGACTGTAAGGGATGGAAAAAATGATCAGAAGATTCAAAATGAAGTTGTGAAGGAAATGCTTGATGCTGGCTGTGAGATACTTGCTGTTGATCTCGTTGACAGGACAGAGCCGTCAAATATAATAAAGATGGCAAAAAAGGAAAATATACCTGTTATTTTCTTTAATAGAGAGCCAGTGAGAGAGGATTTGATGCAGTGGGATAAGCTGTATTATGTAGGTGGAGATGCCAGACAGTCTGGTATGATGCAGGGTGAGATTGCAGCAGATATGATACGAGACAATGACGCAGTAGATCGAAATCAGGACGGAAAGATTCAATATGTACTTCTTGAGGGTGAGACAGGTCATCAGGATGCAATCATTCGAACAGACAGTGTGGTAAAAACAATTAAAGAACAGGGCATTATATTAGAAAGACTAAGTTTCCAGTTTGCAAACTGGAATCGTGGACAAGCTGAAAATAAGATGACACAGCTGATTAATCAATATGGAGACGAGATTGAACTAGTGCTTTCTAATAATGATGAGATGGCTCTTGGTGCAGTTGCTGCGTATGATGCACTTGATTATGATAAAGACAGACGTCCGATGATTTTTGGAATAGATGGTTTGGAAGGTGCATTGGATGCTGTCCAAAAAGGCACCATTCAGGGGACTGTGTATAATGACAGGCATGGACAAGCTGAGCAGATTTCGCGTCTTGCGATGACACTGTTTCAAGGTCAGACACCGCCAAAGGAGGATCTGGAAAATGAACGATATATCTTTTTGCCGTATCAAAAGGTGACGGCAGAAAATGTGGAATCATTTATGGAACAATAAAAAGGTTCATTTTCGGAAAGGAAAGATTGAAAATGGAAGATTGGCTGATAAACTATTATGAACAGACAGATCCGCTTAAAAGACAGCAGATGCTTCTGGAAAATAAAAATGAAACCATAAGTGAAGAAGATAAACTTCGAATGAAGCTCTGGGAGACCAGATATGGAAAAGGTAAGCCAAGGAAGGATATGTTTGTTGGTTATCTTATGAATTTAAAATATATTGTAGAAAGTGGAAGCATGGATTTGGGAGGCAGAAAGAAAAGGCTTGCGATAGAAGCTATTCTTGGTCTGAATTTATATGAATTTGAAAGAAAGCCAAAGACTCAGCAGGAAATAATTTTTTTAGAGTTAAAAAACACATGCAGAAAATATATTGAGATTAGTACAGGAGGACGTGGCTTTACTTCTGTTATTTTTGGAATGGGACAGCTGTCAGATGAAAGCATTGCAGGAAAGATCGCTGAACAAATAAGCAGAATTGTGTTTGATGCACCTCATAGTCTGCGAATGGAAAAAGAATTTGAGCCGCTTCAAAGAGCTGCTTTAGAGGTGTTTAGGGAAATTTATCCTAATCGCGAACATTTTCTGAAAAAAAGATAAGGAATGATAAACGGTGCATTTTCTCTTTAACGCTACTTGTATTTGCAAAGCAAAAAAGATATACTGTAACTGTTTTAATGCTTTAATTATAAGGAGGAGATGAGTATGGCAGAATATTGCATCAGCTGCTGTTCTACAGCTGATTTGACGAAGGAATATTTTGATAAGCGTGGAATCCGCTATGTGTGCTTTCACTATGAACTAGGAGGAACGGACTATCTGGATGATCTTGGTCAGACGATGCCTCCGGCAGAATTATATCGCAGAATGCTTGCAGGTGAGGATGTAAAGACATCACAGGTTAGTATCGGTGAGTATGCAGATTTTTTTAGAAAAATATTTGATGAGGGAAAGGATATCCTTCATTTAACGCTTTCAAGCGGAATTTCAGGCAGCTACAATTCAGCATGTATTGCAGCAGAACAGGTAAGAGAAGAATATCCAAACAGAAAAATTTATGTAGTGGATTCATTGGCAGCTTCCTCAGGTTATGGTTTGTTAGTAGATACTCTGGCAGACAGAAGAGATGCAGGAGAGAGTATAGATGAATTGTATGCATGGGTGTGTGAAAATAAAAAGAAACTGCAGCACTGGTTTTTTACTTCTGATCTTACTTTTTTTATCAGAGGCGGAAGAGTATCAAAGGCAGCTGGATTTTTTGGAGGTATGCTTGGAATCTGTCCTTTGTTAAATGTGGACTATGAGGGACATTTGACAGCAAGAGAGAAGGTGCGCACGAAGAAAAAAGTGATTCAGCGTATCGTTCAGAAGATGGAAGAAAATGCCGAGGGAGGTTTGGCATATTCGGGCAAATGCTATATCTGTCAGTCAGAGTGTATGGATGACGCAAAAGCTGTTGCAATGCTTGTTGAGAGCCGCTTTCCTAATTTAAATGGAAAAGTTGAAATTTATCCGATTGGTGCTACAATTGGCACTCATACCGGCCCGGGAACAGTAGCATTATTTTTCTGGGGAAAGGAACGCGTGGATTGACGCAGTTTTGTAAAAGAAATGTAATGTTTTTGGATATTTGAAACATTGAAATAAACTCATACTTATGGTATGATACGAAAGGTTAAAGGCGTTATCGTTTACGTTACACGCAGACGATAACTTAAAAAAAGCCGCAAAAATGCGGCAGAACGGAGAAGCATATGATTTGCCCGAAATGTGGTGCCAGACTAGCGCAGGGAAGCACGATTTGTCCAATTTGCGGAACAAAGATACGCCCCTCTAAAGTCAAGGTACAAGACAATTATGAAGAGCAGCCAGATCAAGGCTACGATTCAGATTCAGATGATGATTATGAAGAAAATCTGAATGATGATTACGATTATGACGAAGAGGATGACAGCTACGGTAATGATGATTACGACAATGATGATTATGAACCGGCTCGTCCAAAAACAAATCGTATTCTTGTTGTTATTATTGTCACAGTAATTGCATTGATTGCTGCGATGATCGTATTGATTGTTCTTCTTTTCAGCAGTGGAAAAAAGAGCAATAAGCAGATTCCGTATACAGTAGATAAGATACAGGATACGGATACGAAGAAAGAAACACAGAAAGAAACTCAAAAGGAGACAGAAACTGAAGTAGTTGAAATCAAAGACAACAAGGTTACTTCTGGAAGAAATGTCTATGAGCTTTCAAATGATGAGTTAAAGCTTGTTGAGTACAATGATCAGGGACAAGTTGTTCGTATTCCAGCAGAAATCGGCGGATATTCGGTAACTTCAATTGGTTCACATGCATTTAAGAACAATACGTCAGTTCAGTATTTAAAGCTTCCAGATGGAATGAAGAAACTGGATGATTCTGCATTGTCTGATATTGAGCTTTTGAAAGAAGTTGTAGTTCCGGAATCAGTTGAAGAGATTGGAAACCTTGCTTTTTCAAAGGTTCAGAAGGCAATTTGTGTAAAGGGAAGCTTTGCATGGAATTATATGAAGTATATGGCAGATGAGGTAGTTGAGGGAACTTCACTTTCACTTGACAATAATGCGTCCACGCCATCAAGCTCTGCGCAGCAGACAGTTCCAACACAGCCGACGACCGCACAGCAGGCAGCGTCACAGCCGCAGCCGCAGCAGACGCCAGCCACAGCCCCGTCTTCAGAGCAGCAGCCAGCGACAAATCCATCACCAGATGAGACACCGGCCCCGGCTCCATCTTCAGATCAGACGCCAGCCACAAATCCATCACCAGATGAGACACCAGCGCCAGCACCGTCACCAGATGAGACACCAGCGCCAGCACCGTCACCAGATGAGACACCAGCACCAGATCCATCACCAGATGAGACGCCGGAAGCACCAACGGAGCGAAATGCAGAAAATATTCTTGCAAAGATTTCTGCAGATTCTGGTGGAAGTGTTGTAGGAAACAGCTATATGTTCTACGATTTTAATGGAAATGGTGTTCAGGAAGCATTTGCACTTGTTGATGTAGGCGGACGAAAGGAAATCTGGTACAATGGAGAGGATTCTACTTCCAATGCAGTTGAGATTTTCCCAATCACTGATGTTGCATCATGCAGCGTTAATGCTATTGCAAACGACACAACACAGTTTGTTTTGAGCGTTACCACTTCAACAGGAGAATCATATTCCTGCATTTATGGAGCAGATGGTGCAAATGGCTATATGGTAGCAGATTTGCTTCCGGGTGTATTTGTATCAGATGGCGTAAGCTTACAGTTAGACAATGGAATGAATGGAGTTGCATATCTGCTTGCTTCTGACGGAGGCTATAGTGAGTATGCAGCACAGGAACTGGCAAAGAGTCAGTTTGATGCGATGCCGGGTGCACAGGATATCTGGTCACAGGTAAGCGCACTGATTGGTGCAGAACCAACAGACCTTCATTTCTGGAATCGTTCAAGTGCAGTTGGCAATTTAATTCAGATTGCATTTACAGATGCAGCAGGAACACCGAGCTATATCAATGTATCATGGACTCAGGATGGAATGCAGTTTGAAGATGGTGCACTTAATGTTCATAATGGTGTGGTAAAATCTTCTTATACAGGATTAAATCAGATTCAGCCACAGGAAGTTCCGCAGGTAGAGACAGAGCCGGCTGATCCAGCTACAGAGATTTCATTTGCAGATGGAACAGCAGTTACACTTTCGGCAGAAGGAACTAATTATACGGCAGATCTTAATGGAGATGGTGCAGCAGACTTCTTCAAATATCGTACTGAGGTAGCAGAGGATGGAAGTACAACCAGCCTTATCGTCAATGTGAATGGTACTGATTATACAGTTGGTACAGGAATCAGTGCAGCATATAAGGTAGAGGTATGTGATTTAAATACATCCGATAATCAGCTTAATATTGTAGTTGTTGGAACAGGTGCAGACAACTCTGTTACCAGTTTCCGCGTATTAAGAGGAACCGATCTTTCTACACCGCTTATGCAGGATGGAACATTTACCGTGCTTAACGGATATGGAAATGCAGCGCGCCTGTATAATACGTCCCATGTACTTACACCTTCTTCCGCAAATGGAACATTTGATGAAAATGGTGGATTTACGTTAGCAGTGACAAGCCCAATTTCTATTGACAGTCTTGGCCGTTATGTCTGCAAGATTCCATATGAATTAAAGGATGGTGTGATTGCAGAGGATGCATTAAGTGAGACAACTGGAAACTACGAATATGAGCTTGTTGATCTGACATCACAGGAACAGTTTAATTATATTCTGGCAGCAGATACGAATTTGTTAAGTTCGGCAGCAGCAGATGCTGCGCCAGCGGCAACACTTGGCACGGGAACACAGGTATTCCCAAGAAAGCTGATCCAGGCGGCAAATGAACCAGGTGCATTTTATCTTTACGTAGAGGATGCATCAGGAAATGCTGGATATCTTCCACTTGTTGAGGGACAGACATTGTTCCAGAGCGTACCACAATAATTTATAAGTAGACAAAAAACTGGCCTCCCATGGGAGACCAGTTTTTTTATGTATGATAATTAAATACTTGTCCAGCGACCAGATGAACCGCATGGAAGAACAAGACCAGACTGTGTTACAGGAAGACCAATTTCATCAGAAACAACATGACCGCCAAATTTGCTTACAACCTCAAGTCCAAGAAGATATGTTAAGACAGAAGCAGCAAAACCGGTTGTATAGCTGTTAATAAGGAAAAATAGCGGTTTGTCAGAAAGTAGCTGTGAACACAGTGATACGAGTGGATGAATAGCATCCTCAATTTTCCAGATTTCACCCTTAGGTCCGCGTCCATAAGATGGCGGATCCATGATGATTGCATCATAGTGATTGCCGCGTCGGATTTCTCGTTCAACAAATTTCTGACAATCATCAACAATCCAGCGAATCGGTGCATCAGACAGTCCACTAGATGCTGCATTTTCTTTTGCCCAGGCAACCATGCCCTTTGAAGCATCTACATGGGTAACTTTGGCACCTGCTTTTGCCGCTGCAAGTGTTGCTCCGCCGGTATATGCAAAAAGGTTTAAAACTTTAATAGGACGGTTTGCATTTTGAATCAGGTTAGAAAACCAATCCCAGTTTGCAGCCTGCTCAGGGAATAAGCCTGTGTGCTTAAAAGAGAATGGCTTTAACTGGAAGGTAAGCTTTCCATAATGAATGCTCCACTGCTGCGGCAGAGAGAAAAACTCCCATTCACCGCCTCCCTTGCTACTTCTATGATAATGTCCGTTCTTTTTCTTCCAACCCGGATTGGTGTGAGGTGTGTTCCATACAACCTGAGGGTCTGGACGTACCAGAAGATAATTTCCCCAGCGCTCAAGTTTCTCTCCGTTAGAGGTATCAAGGACTTCGTAGTCCTTCCAGTTATCAGCCAGCCACATAATAATATCCAACCTTTCTTATATATATGCGATACCGAATGTTTTTAGAATTGCGAGAGTTGCATTGCAACGGAGCAATTCGTTGGTATCAGTAATTCTAAATC
>OGQJ01001882.1_pt1 | contig 17596 bp, 19 predicted proteins | sample 1553161 | NCBI WGS metagenome assembly OGQJ01 (sample SAMEA2579923, study PRJEB22360) | human gut metagenome | biome: human gut; feature: human-associated habitat; material: faeces | place: Denmark | collected 2008/2010 | reverse complement strand
AGGTATGGGTCCGATTTGGGTGGTTTTTGCCTCCCCCCGCCGCTATCTCCACGTCTGCACCCGCAAAAGCACCAACTGCGGCAAATGTCCGAAATGCATGCGGACGCTGCTGACGCTGGACGCCCTCGGGCGGCTGGACGATTTCAGGGAAGTTTTTGACGTGGATTATTATCGTGCCCGCCGCAAAGACTATCTGCTGTGGCTTTACGAGATGCATAAAAAGAAAGACGTGATGAACGAGCCGACGTACCGGCTGTTGAAAAAAGAGATGACGCCGGCGATCAAAGGGCGTTATCGGCTGAATGTCCTGCTGCGGCGGTTTGGACCTTTTCTGACAATTGACGAGCGGTATGTAAAAATCCGTATTTTTTTCATCAAGATTTCTTTCAGACGCAAACACGGAGGAGCTCATGACTGATTGCGTATACAATCCTCAAACCTGTACCGGCTGCGGAGCCTGCGCCGCCCGCTGTCCGCAGCGGGCAATCCGGATGGAAATCGGCGAGGAAGGATTTGTATGGCCCGTGGTCGACACCGATAAGTGCGTCGGCTGCGGTTTGTGCGCGCGGATTTGTCCGGCTGAACATCCGGTCTGCGAAAATGCGGAAAAACCTGAATGTCTGGCCGCGGCGGCGGCTGACGAACTCAGGCGCGACAGCTCTTCCGGAGCCGTTTTTCCGCTGCTGGCCGAACGGGTTTTGCAGGAAGGCGGTACGGTTTTCGGCGCGGCCCGGGACGAAGACGGAACGGTCAGGCATATCGGCGTCGACGACTTGGACGGTTTGCGGAAGCTGAAAAGTTCCAAATACGTGCAAAGCGAAACCGGAAACTGTTACCGGCAGGCGGAAGAACTGCTGAAGGCGGGACGGGAGGTCTTGTTTTCCGGAACGCCCTGTCAGATTGCCGGTCTCAACGCCTTTCTCGGCAGAAAATATGACAATCTGCTGACGGTTGACGTGGTTTGTCACGGTGTGCCGTCGCCGCTGGCCTTCCGCCGCTATGCGGAAGAACTGACGGAAGAAGGGAAAGAAAAAGTGCTGGCGGTGAATTTTCGCGACAAGGTGCGGGGCTGGTATCCTTATTTTCTGACCGTCAAAACGGAAGAAAACGTTTATTCTTCCGATTGCCGGGAGAATGAGTTCATGCGGGCGTTTCTTGCCAACCTTTGCCTGCGGAAGTCCTGCGCGGCATGTCCGTTCGCGCGGTTCCCGCGGCAGGGAGACCTTACGCTCGGAGACTTTTGGGGAATCGGCAGACATGCGCCGGATTTGGACGACAACCTCGGCACTTCGCTGGTTCTGATCAATACGGAACGCGGCCGCCGGCAGATGGCGGAACTGACCCCGCGGCTGAAATTCCGTCGTTCGCTGCCGCTGGCCCGGGCGATTGAAGGCAATCCTTCGCTGGTACGGCCGCCGGTGCCGCATCCGCGGCGGGATTACTTTTTTGCCCGTCTTGAACAGCTGCCGTTTAAACAGAATGTGTCCCATTGTTTCAACAACCGATATGACTGCGGAATCCTCAATTTCTGGTTTGGCAGCAACTACGGGGCAATGCTGACCTGTTATGCCTTGCAGGAAAGCGTAAAAAGACTCGGGCTAAAGCCGAAAGTGATCAACTATGTGCCGGCCAACGTCAATTTTGCCGGCAGCCTGGCCGAAACGTTTGCCGGCAAATATCTTGACCTTACGGAGTTGTGCACGAATGCTGAGGAACTGCGGCGGCTTAACCGGGAAACAAAGGCGTTTATCGTCGGTTCCGATCAGGTTTGGCGGCATAAGTATTCCCGTTTGTTCGGCAGGGATTTGTTCTGGTTAAGCTTTGCCGCGCCGAATGCGAAAAAGATCGCCTATGCCGCCAGTTTCGGCCGGGATCGCTGGGAAGCTGACTTTGAAAGCACGCTGGCTGCCAAATATTATATTTCGCGTTTCGATCGCGTTTCCGTCCGGGAAGATGACGGCGTCGGCATCTGCCGGGACGTTTTCGGCGTTGAGGCTTCGCATGTGCTGGATCCGGTTTTTCTGGCTGATCCGGCAAGCTGGGACGCGTTGATCGGGAATTCCGGCCGCGATGAGGACGGGTGCATCGTTTCTTATGTTCTGGATTCTTCTCCCGATGCGGAAAAACTTGCGGAACGGGCGCGGCTGGAAACCGGCGCCGGCAAGGTCGTCAATCTGGTCAATGCGGCCAGGAACAGTACCGACGTCAGTCCCGAAGATTGGCTGTGTCATATTAAGAACTGCCGTTTTCTGGTGACGGATTCTTTCCACGGCGTTTGTTTTGCCATAATCTTTAACCGGCCGTTCGTCTGTCTGGCCAACACGGCGCGCGGTTACAGTCGTTTTCGTTCGCTGTTTAAGCTGTTCGGGCTGGAAAAGCGCTGCGTTACGGATTGTTCCCGGATCGGGAAAGAACTGTTTGAGGACATTGATTATGCCCGGGTCAACAGGGTTATTGCCGACGAGCGGGAACGTTCGCTCAAATGGCTGGAACAGGCGCTGCTGGCGCCGTCGCCGGAGCGGCAGGAGGAACGGCAGCGGCTGCTGGAAACGGCGGAGATGCTGAACGAAAAACTTGAACGGTCGGAACGGGAAAGAAAACGGGATCAAAAACTGCTGTATGAAAGCGTTTATCTGCCGAAAATCAGGCGCAGATATTTCAGGTACAAGCTGAAATCCGTCTTTTCGTGGGGAAAGAAACGAAAAAAGTACAAAAGAATGAAAAAAGCGCTGAAAGAGGAAATCCGCACGATCGGAAAAATGCTCAACGGCGGCCTGGTTTGAGCGGCAAGGCCGCGGCGGTTGCGAAAAACGGCTGTTGATAACATTTTATCGCGTGTTTTTTGCCAAAGGACGTGTTAAGTTCCGTTATGTCAAATTGTTTGAAAACGGTAATCGGGGATAACGATGACTAAGGTATTTGTATCCGGCTGCTTTGATCTGATGCATTCCGGGCACGTCTTTTTCTTTGAGCGGGCTGCCGCTTACGGCGACCTTTATGTCGCGATCGGTTCGGACAAGACAATCAGGGAATTGAAAAAGCGGGAACCCGTGTGTCATGAAGACGAGCGTTTGTATCTGGTTTCCTCCGTTCGTTTTGTGCACCGGGCTTTTATCGGTTCCGGTTCGGGGATGTTGGATTTTTTGCCGGAGCTGGACATTGTCCGTCCGGATGTTTTCGTGGTTAACGAAGACGGTGCGACGGAAGAAAAGCCCGCTCAAAAGCGCCGGTTGTGCGAAGAACGGAACATCCGCTATGTGGTGCTGCCGCGGGAACCGAAGGAAAAACTGCCGCGCCGTTCAACGACGGATCTGCGAAAACCGGCGGAAAAGCAATAATGCGGAAAGCGGGCGTCCGTCCGGATTTTGCCGGGCGGGCGCGTCGTCAGTCGTAAACCGCCAGATTGAAAACGTTTTCGAGAAAGAAAAGGGAAACAAAGCAGATAAGCGCTGCCATCACCGGAGTGGCGATCCAGCCGATAAAAATGCGCCCGATCAAATTCCAGTTGATGCCGTGTCCTCCTTTGAACAGGCCGATGCCGATGACGGCGCCGATAACCGCCTGTGAACTGGAAACGGGGACCAGCGGCAGAGCCGGGATGCCGTTTTGCTCCAGCCAATCGTGCAGGCCGTCGGAGGCAAACAGAAACAGTACCAGCGACTGGGCAACGACCACTACCCAGGCGGCCAGCGGACTCATCATGCAAATGTTGCGGCCGACGGTCTGCATGATGCGGCCGGAATAGGTGGCGATGCCGACGGCAATGGCGACGGCGCCCAACAAAAACAGCACCTGTTCGGAACTGAGCGTATATCCGCCGGGAAAGGTGAGCGGCTGCAGTCGGTTGGAAGGAATGAACACGCCCATGACGTTGGCAATGTTGTTGGCGCCCAGGGCATAGGCGCCGAAAGCACCGGCCAGAACAAGTCCTGCCCGGGTATAAAGATCCTGCCTTAAAAGCGACACTTTGGCTCTGATGATGATTGAGCGCGCAAGCTGGTAAACCGCGACGGCCAGCAGGCCGGAGAGCACCGGACAAAGAACCCAGGTGCCGGCGATGGCCGAGAACAGACTGATATCTGTCGGTCTGCCGCTGTAGACGTTCCAGCCGACGATGGCGCCGACGATGGCCTGCGAGGTGGAAACGGAAATACGGCTTTTGTTCATCCAGTAAACCGAAAGCGCCGCGGCCAGACCGACCATAAAAGCACCGGCAGGCGCATTGACGCTGCCGAGTTCGTTTAGTGTTTCGGCTGCGCCGCTGCCGGCAAAAACTGCTCCGATAATGACAAATACGGAAGAAATGACCGCCGCGGTGCGAAATTTGACCATCCGGGTGCCGACGGCGGTGCCGAAGACGTTGGAACCGTCGTTGGCGCCCAAAGACCAGCCGAGGAAAAGGCCGCTGCTTAAAAAGATCCAGAATTCCGGCATCAGATGTCTCTCTTCAGGGTAAAGATCAGCAGTTCGTCGGCGCAGTCTTCGGCAATGTCGGCAATGTTTGCCACTTCGGTGATCAGGAGATCAAGCTGCAGTTTGTTGGCCAGTTCCATGTCGGAAGCGAAAATCGCCTTTTTGAGGTCGTTGTAGGTCGAATCGGACTCCTGTTCCATGATGTAAACTTTGTGCGAATAGTCGCGGACGGTGCTTAAGTCTTTGAAAAAGGCGCGGGAAGCGATGGCCATGTTTTCGGCGCAGTCGGCCACCTGGTAGCAAAGCTCGATCAGTTTGCGGTGAAAAGGGGCGGGAATTTGCGGCTGTTCGATGTAGAATTTGTAAATGACGTCGTCAAACTGGTTGTTGATCTTGTCCAGCCCTTCAATCAGCTGCAAAATGTCGGCCTGCAGGTTGGGCAGCAGGTTTTGCGAATAGAGGTCGTTTTCGATGTCGCGGCGCAGCTTGTCCGCTTCGTGTTCGATAGTTTTTATCTGCTTGTTGATGCTCTTGTATTCGTCCCGGCTGTTTTCATTTAAAAATATTTTTATCGACCGGTGGAAAACGGCGGCCGCTTCAATCATCTTGTCGTGAAAACAGTCGATTTTGTTTTCAAGCGCACGGGTGCGGGAAATGACGGGAAATTTTATGTGCAGCATTTCTGTTTCCTCTTTCGGCTGTTGTTTTTTCCCGCAGTATAACCGGCAAAGGTTAAAAAAGACTGGATTTTTTTGTAATAAAAAAATTTTTTGTTCTTGTAAATCTAATCGTTATTGGTTAAATTATAGCTGATTTGTTATATAACAATTTTTAGAGGAAAATAAATTATGAAAAAATCACTCTTTATTTCGATCTTGGCGTTGCTCTTTTCGGTCGCCGCTCTGGTCAAGGTTTTCTACCCCTGCAAAAAGGCTGCCGAAGCCGAAGCACCGGCCGCCGTTGCCGCGGTTAACGTAGAAGAAATCCTGAACGAAAAACCGGAAATCATTTTCAACGCCATGCAGAAATATCAGCAGAAAATGCAGGAAGAAGCCATGGCTGCCGCCAAACAGCTGATCAAGGACAATGTTGAAGAAATCAACAACGATCCGAATTCTCCGTTCGTCGGCAATAAAGATGCCGAAATCGTTCTGGTCGAATTTTATGACTATGCCTGCGGTTTCTGCCACAGACTGTTCCCGGAACTGAACGAAGTTATGGCCAACAACAAAGACATCAAAGTCGTCTTCAAGCCGCTGGCTTTCGTTTCCCAGTATTCCGACTATGCGGCGAGAGCTGCTCTGGCTGCCGCCGAACAGGGCAAATTCGTAGAAATGCACAATGCCCTGTTTACGGTTGAAGGTCCGCTTGACGAAGACAAGATCAACGAAGTCGCCGGCAAGATCGGTCTTGACGTTGAAAAACTGAAAGCCGATGCCAAAGGCGAAAAGATCGACGGTATCATGAGCGCCAACAACACGCTGGCCGGCAACATTCAGGTTAACGGTGTTCCGACCCTGATCCTGAACGGCGAACTGCTGCAGACCATTGACGGCGGCGTTATTCAGGACAGCATCAACGAACTGAAGAAATAGTTTTTTTCAACAGATTGTTGCGATTAAAAAACGGGAGGCTGCGGTCTTCCGTTTTTTTGTGCCGTAAAGAAAACTCCGGCAGGATTGTTTTTGCAGGGAAGGGCAGCGGGAGGCGCGGAAGAAAGGGCGGTGAATGTGAAAAAGGGGGGAAAGAAAAAACGTGAGGAAGGCGAGTACAGGAGAAAGAGGGGGGAGAGAGGTGTGAGAGTGTGTGTATGAAAGGAAAGGGATAAACGAGAAAGGGGAACAGAAAAGGCGAGACGAATACAGGGACGAAAAGGAAAAAGAAAGCGTGGAAGGTGCGGAAAGAAGAAAAAACGATGTATGAGGATGAAAGAAAAGAGGATAAACAAGTGGATGGAAAAAGGGGAGAATGCGTAGGGGGAAGAGCGGAGAAGGGCGGAAAAGCGATGTATGAGAGAGAAAAAAAAGCGGAACGGGAGAATGGAAAAGGGAGGGAAAGGAGAGAAAATGCATGGGGAAAAAGAGTGTGAGCAGACAAGTCGAGAGAGGCAGGAAGATAAGAAGACAAAGCAGAGGGTAGGGAAAGAATAATGGGGACAGACGAGTCGTGAGAGATAAGAGAACAGGGCGGAGGGTGAGGGGAAAATGATAGCGCAAGAGAGGGAAAGGCAAGAAAACATGGCAGAGGGCAGAGGAGAAAGAAAAGGTTTGCCGGGACGGGTATGGTAAGGGGAAGGTTGATATGTGAGCGGAATTCAAGGCAAGTTTTGACAAATTTATTGACAAATTCCGGCGGATAAGGTATAAAAGAAATACAAATAATTAGTATGTTAAATTTTTAAAATATAAAGAGTATGAAGAAAATTTTTTTATTTCTGGTAGCCATGGTAATGTGTGTTTCTTTCGCAGCTAACGCTCAGGAAACCAGCAGAACAGTGATTATTTCCAACTTCTCGTCGCGTGCGGTGAAAGTTGAAATGCCTCTGTTCTATCAAATGGCGGTAGGTGAAGCAAAAGGTTATTCTCTGGTGCAGTCTGACACGGCCGGCAGGATGACTGGTTTTATCACTGTCGTTTCTGCTTTTGATACGGAAGAAAATGCCCAGTGTATCAAAATCCGTATTGCCAACGGAAAAGACATGATCATCATGTCCTTTTTCAACGGTTGGGCAAGCGAAGTGAACAGCAAGTTCGTTTCTGCCGGCGGTTATACCATCGACGAATCGGACGAAACTGTGACTATTGCCAAGGGCAATGTAAAGCTCGTCTTAAACAAGGCGGACTTTGCAAAATCCGTCCTCACCGCTTTAGAGAGCGAAGGATGGGACGAGATAAAGTAAATTTTTTCTTTGTCTTTAAGAGGAGAGGCGCCGTTTGGCGTCTCTCTTTTTTTATTAGTTGCCTTAGCATTCATTCCCCATTTTAATGGGGTTGAAAGGTGTCGTTAGACACCGCACCACGCCAACGAGCGTGGTCAAACCGTAAGGTTTGTAGTTGTTATAGAACCTCTGGTTTACCGGGGGATATCTATGATATGATCGTTTTTGTGAGCAGACGGACGCGGGTATTTCGGTCCGGCCGCCCGGCTTGCGAAGTTGAGGCGGGCGTTTGAGACTCGGAACCGTTAGCGCCGATTGTATCGGCTCGTTGAAGTTTATGCCAGGAACTCTCTGCCGGAAGCAAGATTTTAACGATTGCCGCGGTTTGGCGGCGCGCCGTGTAAGGATTTTTTGCTTGCGGAAATTTGTCCAAAGGACTATAATCAATTTTACAAAATACGATTTTGTTGTTTTTAGGTCAATTATTATACTTCTCTTTTCTGCGCCAAATGAAATGAATGTATGATGATGCCTGTGAAATTTCGTATTTGTTAAAGGCTGACCGTATGTTCGTTTCAATTTTCTGCGCCACGGAAGATTCGACATATGCGTCAGCTTTTTTGTTTTGAAGATAAAAAATTTGAGATATTAAACTGACCGTATGTTCGTTTTGATTTTCTGCGCCACGGAAGATTCGACATATGCGTCAGCTTTTTTGTTCTGAAAATAAAAAATTTGAGATATTAAGCTGACCGTATGTACGTTTCAATTTTCTGCGCCACGGAAGATTCGACATATGTGTCAGTTTTTTTGTTTGAAAATAAAAAATAAAACATATATGGCGGAAACATTTTGGATGGCGTTGGGAGTGCTGGCGATTGTAATTTTAATCGTGATGGTGGCTCCGATTGTAATTTTCTTAAAAAGGGAAGATTATAAAAATCTGGCGATATATTTTATCGCAGTCTGCGTTTTTATCAACGCTGACGCTTTTATCATAACCCTGATTGCCGCAATCGTCATGCTGATGGTCGGCTGGAAGGCGTTATTTAAAGACCGGTAAAAGAGAAAAGGGAAAAATTAAAGAGGAAAATTGTCGAATCGGCAAATTTCCTCTTTTTTTGTTTTAAATTTTCCGGTTTGGGTAAACAGGGTTTTTGCCGGCGCAGTTACACCTTGTAAGGCAGTTTGGAACAGATGAAACTGCTGACGCAGTTCGGCAGAACGGATAAAAACCAGACGGCCAGCCGCATCGGCCAGGGAAAAGCGATCAGGCCGACATTGTTTTCCAGGCCGCGGCCGATGATGCCCGCCGCTTTTTCCGCCGGCATGAAAAACGGCATCGGGCAGGTGTTTTTGTCGGTAATGCGCGATTTGACAAAACCCGGGCAGATAACGCTGATCTGAATGTCTTTCGGCGCCAGATAGACCCTGAGCGCTTCGCCGTAAGCTTTGACGCAGGCTTTGCTGGCGCTGTAGGACGGACAGCCGGCCAGACCGTGATAACCGGCGATTGAGCTCAGCATGGCAATCGCTTTTACGCCTTTGCCGCGGCGTTTGGAGAACAGGGCAACCGCCGGCAGAACCGTGTTTAATACGCCGAAAACATTGGTATTGAAAGTGTTGTAGACGTTTTCGTCGTTTTCTTTGATGGTGGCGACGCCGGCGTTGGCCAACACCAGGTTAAGCGCCGCTTTTTTGTTGCTTTGGTTGATCCAGGCCCGCATTTTTTCGCGGTCGTTGACGTCGATCAGCGAGGCATATACCTTGGCGCCGAATTTTTCGCATTGATGTTTGACTTCGTTCAGGCGTTCTTTGTTACGGCCGCAGATAAAGAGGTTTTCCGAGCCGCTGGCGGCATAGTAGAGAGCCATGGCTTCGCCGATGCCGGAAGATGCGCCGGTAATGAGAACGTTCTTAAATTTTGTTTCCATTTTTTGCTTTCCGTTATATAAGTATTGTTAAGCTTTTCGATATATAATAATCAAAAAATAAATTTTAGGGAGATTTTTTTTGCAAATATCCAGTATGACCGGTTTTGCCCGCCAGAGCGGCAGTTTGGAACGGGAAAATTTTTCGCTTTCCTGGGTATGGGAAATCAAAAGCGTGAACGGTAAAAACCTTGATTTGAAGGTTCGGCTGCCGTTGTGGCTGGGGGGAGTCAGCCTTAATCTGAGGAACATTGCCGCCTCTTGTTTCGAACGCGGCAGTCTCGGCGTGACGCTGGATATTGCCTTGGAGAGAAACGAAGCGGAAGTGAAAGTCAACAGAGCGCTTTTGGACAAGGTGACCGAAGCCACTTTGACACTTTATCGCACATATCCCGAAGAACTGGCGCGGTCGTCGGCAGCCGAACTGCTGAAAACGGAGGGTGTGCTGGAAGTTGTCAAAAACCGTTTTGACGAGGAAGAGCTGGCGGAAATTTGCCGGAATCTCCGCGCCGGTTTTGAAGAATGCTGTATCAGACTGCAGTTTGACCGCAGGCAGGAAGGACAGAAAATTAAGACGGTGCTGGAAGAAAGGGTTGACCGGATCGAAATTCTGGTGCAGGAAGTTGCCCGTCTGGCCGTGGCTCAGCCGGCGCTGCTGAAGCAGAAACTTTCCGCCCAGCTGGCGGAACTGCTCGAAGGGGCTCCGATCAGCGAAGAGCGCCTGGCGCAGGAAGCCGTGCTGCTGGTCAACCGGGCGGATATCAGAGAGGAAATCGACCGTCTGACGGCGCATGTGAAAACCGCGCGGGAACTGTTGGCCGCCAATCAGACGCTCGGCCGCCGTTTTGATTTCCTGTGTCAGGAATTTAACCGTGAAACCAATACCATCTGTTCAAAAGCTTCGGATATTGAAATCATCAACCGCGGCATGGAGCTGAAAGCGGTGATCGAACAGTTGCGCGAACAAGTACAAAATATGGAGTGAAAAATGGAAGACGTTATCAACTATCTGCGAAAAGTCCGCCGGGGAACCATGTTTATCATCGAGGGGCCGTCGGGTACCGGCAAAGGAACCGTAATCAAGGAGATTCTGGCGCGCGATCCGCACATCAAATTTTCCGTTTCCGTTACTACGCGGCCGCCGCGCAAAGGCGAGGTCAACGGCGTGGACTACTACTTTATCAGCGACGAGGAATATGACAGGCTGAAAACTGAAGATGCTTTTTACGAATATGTGGATTCCCAGTACGGCAGCCGCCACGGGACGCTGGTATACTGGAAAAAATAAAGGAGTGTGATTTTATATGGTACGGCATATCGTAATGTACCGCCTAAAGGACGAAAACAAAGAGGAAAACGCCCGGCAGATGAAGGAAAAGGCCGGCGCCGACGTGGTCACGATTTATCTGCTGCCGCCGTCGATCCGCGAAGTGCGCCGCCGGCTTGAGGGCAGAGGTACCGACAGCCGCGAAGTGATCGAAAAACGGATGGATCTGGTGCTGGAAAAAATCAGTCACTGGAACGAATTTGACTATGTGGTGGTCAATGAAGAACTGGAAGACACGGTGGAAAAAATCCGCCGCATCATTTCCGGCGAAAGAATGAAGCGCGTCCGTCAGTTAAACGGTCTCAAAACCGTGGTGGACGCGCTGGTCAAAGAAGCCGAAGAAATGAAGGCGGAATAAACTTTGCTTGCAAAATAAGCGGAATATGAGTATGCTGAGCCCGGTTTTTTAATTGTGGAAACGTAAAAGATGAAGCCGACTTCTATTTTGGGACGATATCTGATCAAACAGATTCTGATTAATTTCATTGCCGTGCTGCTGATGGTAACCGGCGTGATCCTGATGTTTGAGATCATCGAACTGCTGCGGCGTACCGCCGACCGGCCGGACGTGGATATGATTTTTGTCATGAAGATGGCTTTTTCCAAGATGCCGCGTACGTTTGAAATGGTGTTCCCTTTTATTATGATGATCGCGGCGATGGTCACTTTCTGGAAAGTCAGCCGCAGCAACGAGTTCGTGATTATCCGCGCTGCCGGCGTTTCAATCTGGGGATTTCTGACGCCTCTGCTGGCTGCGGTGTTTATGGTCGGCATCATCAATATTACCGTCATCAATCCGATTTCCGCCTATCTTTACGAGGTTTACGAAACGCTTGATTACCGCTTCAAAACCAAGAATCCGAAAGCGGTTCTGTTTTCCAACAAGGGTCTGTGGATCAGGGAAGCGGTGGACGACAACACTTTTCTGGTGCTGGAAGCCAAATCCGTCCGTCAGGAGGGAGACGTGCTGCTGCTCAGAACCGTCAGCGTTTTGGAAATGGACCGGCAGTCACAGCTGATGAAACGGGTGGAAGCCTATGCCGCGGAACTGAAGGGCGACAAGTTTGAGCTGAAAGACGTCAGAATATACGAAGCCGGCCAGCCGGTGGAAAAAATCAACAACATCGATTATAAGACTACGCTGACGATTGACCGGATCAAGGAAAACTTTATTGATCCGGAAGCAATTTCGTTCTGGAATCTGCCCGATACCATTCATTTTTACGAAATGTCCGGGTTCTCGGCGCTGCGGCATCAGATGCGCTATATGTCGCTGTGGAATTCTCCCTTCCTGCTGTGCGCGATGCTGCTGGTGGCTGCGGTGTTTGCGCTGCGTCCCAATAACCGGCGGGGCGGGGTGATGTTTCTCATTGTCGGCGGCATTTCGACCGGTTTTCTGGTCTATTTCCTTTCTCAGGTAATTTATGCTTTCGGCATCAACGGTTATATTCCGCCGATACTGGCGGTGTGGACGCCGACACTGATCGTGATGATGGTGAGCGTTTCGGCGCTGCTGCATCTTGAAGACGGATAATTTGTTTCCCGGCGGAGGGTACCGTGTTTTATGATGATATTTTTAAGAACAAAGTGCCGCTTCGGGATAAGTTTCTGGCTTTCGGCTTTTGTTTGGAAAATGGTGTTTACGTATACAGCTGCGGTATTGTGGAAAATCAGTTTATGCTGACGGTTCGCGTTATGCCGGACGGCAAAGTTGAAAGCAAGGTCACGGATCCGGATACGGAGGACGAATACGTATTGCATCTGGCGGATGAGGCGGTCGGAAGTTTTGTCGGAAAAGTCCGCTCGGATTGCCGCCGGGTTTTGCAGGCGGTTGCCGACAGCTGTTTTGCCGCCCGGATTTTCAAGAGCGAATATGCCGCGCAGATTATAGAATATGTCAGGGAAAAATATCGGAACGATTTTGAATATTTATGGCAGAAATTTCCCAACAATGCCGTTGTCCGCCGCTCGGACAATCGGAAATGGTATGCCGCACTTTTAACCGTCCGGAAGAGTAAAATCGGTTTGCCGGGTGATGACGAAATTGAAATTATAGACTTGCGGATGCGGCCGGAAGAAATTGAAAAGCGGGTTGACGGCAAAAAATATTTTGCAGGCTACCATATGAACAAGAAACACTGGATTACGCTTTGTTTGGACGGATCCGCGGAATTGTCCGAAATACTCGGGCGTATTGATGAAAGTTATGTCCTGGCCGATAAATAAATTGGCAGGGAAAAAGACTTGTCGGTCGGCAGGATATGTTGCAGCTGCAGGCGGACTTTACATAAGACGAAAAAAATCGTCATATTGCCGATGAAGCAATATGACGAATGAAACCCGAAAAAATCAGTGAAATAATAGGTTCAATTTTTCCAGAATCAGTTCATGCTCTGTGTTATCGTAAAACTGAGCGTTTCCCACAGAAGGCTGATGAAAACAGTTGTAAAGCCAATTTCTGTATCTGTTGTTCTTACAGAATACGACAACTTTATTATTTTTGCTGACGGCTATCAGTATTATCTTTCCGTGGTCAATTCCCAGTTTGTCTGATATGTAGGGTCTGAGGCTGTAAACAACCTCTAAGGCAAATTGTTCTGTATTCCGGTAAACTTTGGGAACCCTTGCTATTGTATATTGCCTGCTAAAATCGAAGGCAATATTCATTTTTTCAATTTCTTTTTTGGATATCACAATCTTAAAAGTTTGAGTGATACAATAATTTGTTTTGCCTTATCTCTTTAGGATAAGAGGAGCGTCAAATTTTGCAAATCCGATCCTGTTTTCGAGAAAGATTTGTCCGTCTTGGAGTTTTGAGCATACGGGAAGCCCTTCTTCAGAACTGCACCAGAACTGAAATTTGCCCAGCGGTTCGTCTCCGGCCTTCACACGTAAGGCAGAAACGTCCTGCCAGTTATCCAATAATGTTAAAACGTCATCGGGAGTCAGTAATTTTCCGCCCAGTCGCCGAATATAGCTGTTAAGAACAGGGGGATTGACATTATATTGCACCCGGCTGTGAATGACTAAATCGGGACTGATGCGATAACCGATAATTCGGCCGTTTTCAGGTAAAAAATCGGTACTTTCAACCAGATTTTCATAAACATAGCGGGGTTGAACATAATCATCTGCTTTTGCAGGTAATTTGCCGTTCCAGCGAGGTTCACCCGCAGACCCTTTGTACACCCCGGGTTGCCCGGACAGTTCCTTTTTGGTCCTGTTGCCATAATATATTGCCATAATAACGGCAAAACAGAACAAAAAGGCAAAGATCCCAACTAAGATAAGAGCTGTAGTGCTTTCTTCCATAATTATACCGGAATATTTTAAGAGGCTTTTTTGACCGGATCCTCTGGATTAAACATAATTATAACTTATCATCGGCAGATTAAGACTCTGTTCGTAAAAAGTCAACAAGCTTTAAGAACGGTAAAATATTTAATAGGAAATCCTAATCAATACCGACGGAAACAGGTTGTTTTTTATGTGGCAAAACATATAGGTTTTAAGATATTCTCTGGTTTGATTAATTGTTTCCGAAATTTGAGCCCTGTTTTTTTATCGGATTTGAGTTTTTTAGATTTTGCCGTTAGTTTCCGTGGGAGATAATGTTGAAAGGACTATTGATAAGGTATTGAATTTCAGCCAAAATTCTTTTGCAATTTTCAAAAGTTCGCAAATTGAAGAAAAACGGCGTATTTTAAATATCGTTTTTGCGAACTTTTTTATGGATGGAAAAAATGTAGAAATATCAATGTCTAAAAACTTCAAGCTCCTATCAAAAATAGGAGCTTGTGAAGATTGGTGCTCAATTATTGATGAATTGTTGAATTCCATCGTTGATGAGACGCCCGATATAAATGAGTGGAAAAATGAATGTTGAATAATAAATTTTTACCGATAGGGAAATTTTTATTGACATTTTATTGTTTGATGGTATATATTTCCCGATAGGGAAATTTTTTATTAAAAAGGTTTTCTTTGTGATAAAATTTACCGATGAGGAAATTTATGAAAACAAAAGATTTGGCAGACATTATAAAAAAGAAACGCAAAGAACAAAAATTAACCCAATCTCAGTTGGCAGGGTTATGCAATGTCGGTGTGCGTTTTATTGTTGATTTGGAAGCTGGTAAGGAAACCTGTCAGATTGGCAAGGTTTTATATGTTTTGGATATGCTGGGAATTAAATTGAAGATTGACGGAGATAACCAATGAATTTGTTAGATGTTTATTTTCATAATAAGAAAATCGGTGTTTTGAAAGAGCATAATTCCCGATTGAGTTTCAAATATTCGGATGATGCGACAGAATCCATTGCTCATCAGCTTCCTTTGCAGAAAGAAGCTTTTGGTGATAAGGAAACACGAAGCTTCTTTTCGAATTTGTTGCCCGAAGGTGATGTAGTTAAGAAAATTGCACAGATAAAGCAGGTTTCTCTTAATAATCCTTTTGCCTTGTTAAGAGAATTAGGCGGAGAATGTGCAGGGGCGGTTTCCCTTTATCCGCAAGATATGACACCAGTTTTTAACGATATGCTGGAAGAAATATCAGAAGATGAGTTGGCATCTCTTTTGGGCAAACTTTCGCAAACTCCGTTATTGACGGGTGAAGGCATCCGTTTGTCGCTTGCAGGAGCACAGGAAAAACTAGCATTGACGATTTTTCCTGATGATAACAAGTATTACAAACCGTCAGACAAGTATATCTCTACTTGGATTTTAAAACCAGAGAATCGGAATTTTCCAGATTTAATCTATAATGAATATTTTTGTATGAAATTGGCTGGTTTAGTTGGATTAGATGTTGCTGAATGTAAGCTTAAAAAATTTGGTTCAGTAACTGCCTATATGACGAAACGGTTTGACAGATTGGATATTTCCGTTTAGATTTGCTCTTTTTACCCAACGTGCAAGGGTAAAAATATATAGAGCACTAGCATTTCCGCCCGAGTTTGCTTTCTTGTTTCGGTTATATTAAGTATGATTCCTTAAAATCCGCACACCGCCAGTGCGAACCTTCTACCTGCTTTTACGGTTGGTACATTTAAAATCCGAACAAGAACCAAATTTTAAATGCTGGGGTTATCAATGAGCACAGATATTGCCCCGATTTCTAACTGACATCATCAGCCGTGCCCTATTTATATTCCGCCAGCCGCCTTTGGAGGGGTTATTTTGCGGTGCTTATACCAATGGATAAGTCTTCATAGGTTTTCAGTTCGTTCCCTGCGTGAGGGTGCCTCTAAAAAGGCCTGTTTCCCCGTTTTCATAATACAAAAAATAATTTTTGCAATTGGTATGTCATTTATAATTTGATAGTATCACATCAGCTTTTTGCGATGCAAAATTATTCTGATAAATTTATTTATCAAAATACTCAAAAATTTATTTTTTTTGATGTTTCCTACTAATATGCTGATTTTATTTAATAAAAAAGGTTCGCAGAAATTTGACTTTTAAAAACTTTTAATGTAGTATCTATTTTGTTCAATGAGGTGGAATTATCCTCTTTTTCTAAAAATACATATCCATATTTATATTCAGAATGCAAATATAGTTTTAACTTCCATATGGGGTAACTATGATTTGCACAAATTACCAAAATAAAGACACAAAGAAAGCAGTTGAATCTGGTGAGGATATTTTCCAGTTGTTGTTTCTGCTGCTAGAAATTGAATTACGAAAACAGGTAAATTAGGAGTATGGGTATGAAAGCTGTTATATTAGCAAGAGTTTCAACGGAGATGCAGGAAGATGGGTTTTCTCTGGATGCCCAACTGGACAGGCTGCGTAGGTATTGTGAACGACACAATCTTGATATTATTCAAGAATATAACATCACTGAAAGTTCAACCAAAGGCAAACGCCCACAGTTTAATGAAATGCTGACCTTTGTTAAAAAGCAACGGGAAAAAATTGCTGTTGTTGTAGATGCTGTTGATAGACTTCAACGTTCTTTCAAAGAAACACCAGTTTTAAATGACTTGATAGAACAAGGAAAAATAGAACTGCACTTTTTGCGTGAGGCGATGGTTGTTAATGATAAGACCAAGAATACTCAAAAAGTGATGTGGGATATGTGTGTATTGATGGCAAAAGCTTATGTAGGAGCTCTTGCGGATAATGTTAAAAGAGCAGAAGAAAAAATGCTCAAAGAGGGGCTTCTTGCTGGACCAGCACCGATAGGCTATTTGAATACCAAGGATGAGAATGGGAAGAAGACCGTTATTATTGACCCAGACCGAGGTCCATTGGTTAAAAAGTTGTTTGAAGAATATGCAACAGGGCTGTTTTCAATGGATGAGTTGGTCAAGAAATCCAAAGGTTGGGGATTGCGAAATAAAACTACTGCTCATAATCCTATCACGAAATCCCAGTTTGCAAATATTCTGCAAAACCCGTTTTATTATGGGGTAATGTATTATAATAAGGATTATCATCCTCACTGTTATGAGAAGCTTATTTCAAAGGAATTGTTTGACAAATGTACCGAAGTACGGACGGGAAAATTCAAGCGAACTTCCAAACATACCAAAGAACCCTACATTTTTCGGGGATTAGTTCGTTGTAAACATTGCGGCTGTTTGCTTTCTCCATATACAAAGAAGGATAAGTATGTCTATTTAAGACATACAGACCTAAAAAACTGCGAACATTGTAGTAATGTCAGTGAAAAAGTTCTATTGAAGGATGTTGAGAAACATCTTTCATCAATTCACTTTGACGATGATTTGAAGGCGGCTCTGGCTGTTCGTTTGAAAAAGCAGTATGAAGCAACACACGGTAACACTTATTACCAATTGGAAAAGAATCGCAATGAATTGGCTGATGTTGAGGAAAATCAGAAAAAACTTTTGGATTTGCTGATTGCAGGAACTGTTCCTGCCGAAGTTTACCGTAGCAAAAATGCTGAATATGAATCAGCAAAAATTGAACTCCAAGCCAAGATTGCGAAATTGCAGACCCCAGATACCTCTGTTGAACGGGCTATTGATAAGGTATTGAATTTCAGCCAAAATTCTTTTGCAATTTTCAAAAGTTC
>OGQJ01001879.1_pt1 | contig 17617 bp, 14 predicted proteins | sample 1553161 | NCBI WGS metagenome assembly OGQJ01 (sample SAMEA2579923, study PRJEB22360) | human gut metagenome | biome: human gut; feature: human-associated habitat; material: faeces | place: Denmark | collected 2008/2010 | reverse complement strand
GTTTAAAACCCGAAGTCCGGCTTCGGACCGCGTCACCGGGCTTGCCGCCCGCACGCACGGACAGCGGCGGCGGCTTAACAAAAAGCCCCGGATAATCCGGGGTTTTCGTTTTTATTTGCAAATGCTGCCGAAAGAATCTTTGGCATACATGGCATACAGCCGCTGATAGTTTTCCAGACTTTGTTTGACCAGATAATTGACTGTACCTTTCGGATATTCGCCCCTGGCATTGGGTTTGCCGGCTTTCAAACCGGTCAGAATCTCAATCCCGTCGTCCACCGTGTCAATCGCGTAAATATGGAACTTTCCTTCCCGCACGGCGGCAATCACGTCTTCTCTTAACATCAGGTTGACAACGTTGGTACGGGGAATAATCACACCCTGCTCCCCGGTCAGACCGCGATGTCTGCAAACGTCGAAAAAGCCTTCGATCTTTTCGTTGACGCCGCCGATCGGCTGAATGTCGCCGAACTGGTTGATCGAACCGGTGACCGCAATGTTCTGCTTAATCGGCAGGTTGGCAACGGCCGACAGCAGACAGTAGTATTCGGTCGAAGAAGCGCTGTCGCCGTCAACCCCGCCGTAAGACTGCTCAAACACAATCGACGCCGACAGCGACAAAGGCGAGGTTTTGGCAAACCGGTTGGCCAGCAGCGATTGCAAAATCAGCACGCCCTTGGTATGGATCGGGCCGCTCATGTTGGTTTCGCGCTCAATGTTGACGAACTCGCCGCTGCCGATGCGCGCCTGCACGGTAATCCGCGCCGGCTTGCCGAACGAAAAACGGGAGAAGTTGTAAACCACCAGACCGTTGATCTGGCCGACCTTTTCGCCTTCAACGTCAATCATGATGGTGCCGTCGTCGATTTGCTCCAGCATAGCCTGTTTAATGCGGTCGCTGCGGTAAATCTGGGCGGCAATCGCCTGATCGACGTGCTTTTTGCCGATCTGTTTGGAGTTCGATTCCCGCGCCCAGTAGTCGGCTTCGCGCAGAAGGTCGCCGATTGAGGCAATGTGGGCGGTCAGCTTCTTGGAATCTTCCGCCAACCGGGAGGAATATTCGATCACCCGGGCAACCGCCTGCTTGTTCAGCGTACGCAGCTTTTTCTTGTTGGAAAGCGACCCGATCAGCCTGGCATACTCGATCTCGTTTTCTTCGTTGCGGTCCATCAGGGTGCCGAAATCGGCCTCTACTTTGAAATAATCGCAAAAATCCGGATCCCGTTCGGAAAGCAGGTCATAAAGCTCTTCGTCGCCGGTCAGGATGACTTTGACGTCCAGGGGAATCGGCTCCGGATCGAGCGAAATGGTGGTAAAACTGGTTTCCTCTCCCGGCGATTCGATCTTGATCGTTTTCGAGGCCAGGGCCCGTTTCAGCGAATCCCAGGCATAGGGCTGAACCAGCAGCTTGCGGGCGTCTATCAGAAGAAAGCCGCCGTTGGCGCGGTGCAGGGCGCCGGCCTTGATCAGGGTAAAGTCGGTCAGCAGGGCGCCGTATTGCTGGATGCGCTCGACCCGGCCGACCAGATTGCCCTGGGTCGGATGGTCGAGATGGACGATCGGCGCGCCGGAATCCGGTTCGTTTTTGACCACCACGTTGACCTTGAATTTGGCAAACTTGTCTTCTTCCTGTTTGTTCATCCGCGACAAAAGGGCGGAAAGCGCGTCGCTTTCTTCCGCCGGCGCGGCGTTTTCCTCGGGCAGGAATTCGTCGATATTGCCGACGATGTGGTTCTGAATGTTTTTCAAAAACTCAATGGCCTCGCGATGGCCTTTGTATTTCTGGCGCAGGCTGTCGATCGGATTTTTTACCGCCAGTTTAATGAATTTTTCGCGCAAAAGGCTGCTTTCGCGGCGCTGACGGTCTTCCCATTCGGGCAGATCCTTGGCCGCTTTTTCTATTTCTTCCTGCATCAGGTTGAGGTCGTTGATCAGTTCCTGTTTTTCGTTTTCCGGCAGTTCGTCAAAGGCTTCCGGACTTAAGACCTCGCCGTTTTTGACCGGCGCCACCACCAGCCCCACCTGCATATGCAGCAGGGAAACGCTTTTGCCTTTGGCCTTTTTCTGCAAAATCCGCATATATTCTTCTTTTTTCTGTTTGTATTTTTCGCGGATGATGCTGACGCCGGCTTTGTATTCGTCACTGTCCAAAACCGCCGGAATGGCAACGCTGAAATCCTCTGCCAGACGGTCGATGTCTTTGGCAAACTCGCAGGCGGTGCCGGCCGGGAAACTGATGCTTTTCGGTTTGTAGGGTTCGTCGAAATTGTAAACGTAAACCCAGTCGCGGGGGGTGGGACGGGTTTTGGCCGCTTCTTCCAAAATGCGTTTGACCAGACTGGTTTTGCCGGTGCCCTCGGGGCCTAAGCAAAACAGGTTGTAGCCTTTCGACTTGATGTTGATGCCGAGTTTGACCGCGCTGATGGCCCGATCCTGCCCCAGCGCCGACATTCTTTCTTCCAGCTCCGCGGTGCTGGCAAAATCGAATTTCTGCGGATCGCATACCGTATAGAGCTGCCGGTCTTTCAGTTTGGTTATACTCATTTGACTGTCCTGCTTAAATAAAAGGTTGGTAAATTTGCGCCAAGTATAAAACCATAAACCCTAACAGAGGGTAAATTTTTCGCCGGCCGCTTAAATTTTAAGCCGGATCAGAGACGGCGCGGAACGATTGCCGAGGCGCGGCAGACGGCGGCTGCCGGCAAATTCGAGATTGCGATAGCCGACCACGTATTGGGTCGGCGGCATCAGCAGATTGGCAAAACGGGAAAACAGGTCGTTTTTGACTTCCAGCCGGTTAGAGGCCAGAAATCTGCCGAAAGCGGGACTCCAGGCCGTCATGCCGAAGTCGCCGAAAATGATTACCGGATCGTCCTCAGCGGCAACGAAGGCATTGACGTAGCCAAGCGCTTTCTCTTTATTGCGGCGGGACATGCCCGACAAATCAAAGCTTAAAAAAACATAGCCGCGGCCGCCGATTTCCAAACTGACGAAAGCCGCGCTGCGGCCGCCGCCGAGACCGATGCGGCCGGCCGAACGCGGCGGCCGGGAGGAAACCATAAAACTCTTTCCTTCGTCATTGTCGGCCAAGTGATAACCGGCAGGCACCAGCCCGGAAGGACTGACGCCGTTTAAAACCGGATCGATCACCGCCAGCAGATCCGCACGCCGGCGGTCGGCAGTTTCAAAAATGTCGAGCAGCGACGACGGACGCGGCTGATAAATCATCCCGAAAGCCGTTTTCCCCTTTCCTTCCCCGCCGGAAAAAAGCACCGGCACCGACGAGGAAACGACAAAGAAATTAAGCAGCAAAAGCAGCAGCGCCAAAAAAGAATAGAGAAAAAAGCGGTTGAACAGGGCATAAAACATTACCAGCAGCGACAGCAGGTAAAACTGAAAGCGCCATTGGTTCAGAAACTGGCCGAAGGCGTTGCCGGCAAAGGCCGCCGCCGAAAAAAACGCCAGCAGGACCAGCAGGCTTTTCAATATAAAATCCGTACGGAGGTGTTTTTTTCGCTGTGCAAGATAACCCATTGTTTCCGACTTTTCTTTTTTGTTGTTTTTAAAGCTTGTTTGCATATAATATGTTTTTGAGCAAATGCAGTTTATACCGAAAATAATCTTTTGTAAATGGTGCCTTGAAAAAAACAATGACAGACGAGATCTTTGACTTTTCCGCAATATTCAACCGCATCGCCGCCGCTTTTCAGGCCGGAGAGGACGGCGTCGGCGCCTATCTGGCGGAACTCGGCAGCGTCAAAACAACCGCCCTCATCCTCTTTCTGATGACTCTGGTGCTGGCAATGTGCCTGATCCTCGTCTGGTACGTCAAGTCGGTCGTCGCCTCCATCCAGCGCGAACGCATGCTCGAGCGCGAATACCGGGCAAAAATCGATAATCGTCTGGACAAGAAGCTGGCGCCGGGAGAAGAAACCGGCGGCGAAAACGTCCGGACAATCGACAAAAGCGAGCTGGAAACGCCCGGCAACCGCCGTTCCAAACCGGGCAAAAACGCCCTGCCGCTTGATTTCGACTGGAAAAAAAGCGCCGTTAAAACCGGCAAGGAGGCCAAAATTCCCGCGCCGGACGTTTTTCAATACCAGTTCAAACCGCAAAAACTGGTTACCCTGACCGCGCTCATCATGGACATGCTGGAAAGAAGCGTCGACGAACCGAAAATCGCCCAGACGATCATGTACAAGAACCAGCATCTGAACAGTGAAGACGACATCATCCAGACCATTACCGCAATCAAATTTTTCATTTATCTCTGCGTCAACGGACGTTTTCAAAACCTCAACCCGCACAAAACGCTGCCGCAGGAAGACGCGGCGCTGTTTCACCTGGCCAACGGCGACAGTTCACTGGCATTGGTGCTGATGGAAGAGCTGATCGACCGCAAAATCGCCAAGATCAGGCTGATGGGAGAAGGACGGGAACGGGACAAAGCCTGGTGCGAGGCTTCCAACTGCGCCACCATATTCGGTTCGCTCGCCGCGCTCAGCCACAACCGGCTGGCGGCGGCCGCCTTTGAACTGGCGATTGAGATGAACCCCCGCAACGTCACTGCCTGGGGAAGGCTCGGCGACATGTATTTCCGTGAAGACATGCAGGAAAAGGCGGTATGGGCTTTCAGCAACGTCTTGAACATCGCCGACGAAGGCATTTATACCCAGCAGATTGCCAACGCCAACAAAATGATGGCTTCCTATTACGGCGAAATCGGCAGCCGCGACATTGCCGCCGCAATGCTCAAAAGCGCCAACTCCTTTTATGATTCGATCGGCGTCAACCGGCCGCTGACCGAACAGGAAGTAAAAATCGTCGACCTGATCGAAACCAAGCAGTTTGAAAACGTTGAGAAAATCATTGACAATCTGTTTACCAGCAAAAACTTCCGCCAGAACGGCTATTTATAGTCCTTTTTGCCCGCCGTTCCTTTCGTCGCCTTTCGGGGCGTTTTTTTACCGTTCGCGCTTATGCCCGTCCGGCAAAAAGTCCGTCCGAAACCGTGCCCGCTTTTTACGTCTGCCTTAAGACAAAGCTCAACCGACACGAACATATTTTTTCAGAGCTTTTTATGAACCGTCGGATCAGGAGTTTTTTATCACGACAGAAAGCAATGCAATTTGCAAACATTATTAAAACGGCCGTTATTATCAGCTTATCGGTACCGACAAACATTCTGAAAGCTTAGAAAATATGCCCAATGCGCTTCTGCAGATTTTCCCGAAGGGCAAATTCGATGCAGACCGGGCAAAATGCGGAAAGAAATAAAAGGCGGGGATCTTCGATTTGAAAAAACGAAATCGAAAACAATATTCAAATAAACTTCCACCGGCTAACACCGGTGGTATTAAGCATTCCGAACCTCAAACGCCCGGCCCGAAGCTACGCAATCCTTACGGCTGGGCCGGTATGTCTGCCATCTACCTGCTTACGCAGACGTTCGAATCATAAAAATACATTCGTATCGGTTGAACCAAAAGATTAAATAAAAACGGTATTCCAAAAGGTATGTTTATGTCAGTTGAAGCTAAGACAAAAAACATCTCAGCGTTCGCGGTCCTGATACATTTTGACTTGGGCTTCCAGCGCTTTCTGATATTCTTTTTCCGAAAGCTGTGTCTTGTCAATCTGTTTTTGCGGACGGCGGTCATTATAGGTGCGGCCGCTCTTTTCCATGATCATATCCTTGATCTCTTTGTCTTTCTCTTTTTCCTTATCCGGCTCAGAGTTCGGACGCGGTTCTTCTTTTGCTTTTTCCTCAACGATTTCCCCGGCGTTTTCCTTAACAATCTCCTCGTTGCGGACAGCCGCTTCCCGGCTCTTTTTCGCCGCCTCGTCCGGATGTTCTTTCATTTTTTCTTCTTCCGCCGATTTTTCTTTTGTCGGTTCTTCCTTCTGCAGGTCGGTTTTGTTAATTGTATCTTCGTTTACCTTGTCACCGGTTTCCTTTGCCGGTTCCGGCTTTTCCTCACGGGCAGGGGCAATTTCAGGCTCCGGCCGTTCGACCGCCGCCTTTTCGTCGGCCTTAACGGAGGAAAGCTCGGTTTTGACGATTTCCTCATTCTTTGCGTTTTCGGGTGCCGGCTTGGCTTCTGCCGACTTCGCCTCCGGTTTTTGTTCCGCTTCCCGTTTCTTTTCCTCCGCCAGTTTGGTTTCCGCCTTTGCACCTGCTTCGTTTAGTTTGCGCGCGGCCTTTTTGCTTTCCTCGTCGCGGCTTTTGGCTATTTCTTTGGCAGCGGTACGAGCTCTGTTTTCTTCTTTCCGCGGATTATTACTTCCTTTCCGCGGTTTTTCGAATGCTTTCTGCTTAACCGCGTCCATAACCACTTCGTCAACGGAAACTTTCCCCGCTTTCAGGCGTTCCTCATTCAAAACTTTTGCATCCATGCGGCCGAGACCGGCCTGCATCACCACTTTTTCCGCCCGCTCGATCGCCGCTTCCTTGCCTGCATTTTCCTGCATACGGATATTATTGATACTTTCATTCTGCTGCAAAATCTTCTTTTCTTCTTCGCTTAAGGCGCGCATCAGCGAACTCTCGCGCATGTCTTCAAAAACCGGTACCAGGATATAATCGTCCTCGTCTTCTTCTTCATCCACGGAATCGCGGATTTTACGGCTCACTTTCTTAAACCCCCTGGGCACGTCAAGAGGCGTTCTGGCCTTGGTTTTGGCTTTCAGGTCATTTGCTTTGGCGGCATTGTACAAATTGGCTTCCCTGACGTTGATTTTCAAGGTCAGCCGTTCGTGTTTGTCGATGCCGCTTTTTTTCCACTCAATGTTGGAATCGCCTTCTTTTTCGGCATCATCTTTCGGATCTGAAAAAATATCGTCCATTAAACTACCTCTGTTGCAAGCCTTTCTGCCGGTTTTAATTTAGACTTTTTTTGCAATTTTGTCAAATATTATGCAGATGCGGTTTTATGCATCAGAACCATGATCGATTCATTGGAAAGAAGCGAAGAAAAGCACTCTACCCGCACCCCGTCGCTCCGGTTTAAGCTGAAAGCTTCGGTCGCACTGCTGAAAATATGGTTCAAAATGTCTTTTTTCAATTCATCCCAATCGCTGACGCGGTTGAAAAAAGTTTTCTGAGTTTCAAGTATTTCGGCAAAGGAGGGGTCTTTTTGCAACATAACCTCGTCGGCATCCCAAAGATTGACGTAAGCCTGATTGTAAAACTGCAGCCGCCCGTTGGACGCAAAAATCAGCACCGCTTCTTCTATGTTGTTTAAGATTTCCTGCTGAACGTTCATCAATGCGTTATATTCACGGCGCGCGGTCAGGCGGTCGGTAATGTCCTCAAAGGCAAAAATGAGTCCGCCTTTCAAGTGCGGCGCGCGGATCCGCCTCAGACTGCGGCCGTCCGGCAGATGCAGCAGATCTTCCCTGGGCGCGGTCACGGCTGTAAACATCTTATGTTCCTCACTGCGGAAATAAGGATAATCGGGCACTTCAGGCAGCAGCCGCCGTTCACGCAGATAATCGAGAAAAGCACCGTACAACGGATGCTCTTCCGGCCAGTTGTCTTCCAGCTGCCAAAGACGGACAAAGGCCTGATTGTAAAAAACCAACTTGTATTCGGCGTCAAAAACCGCAATCGCAGTGCCTAAAGAAGCCAGAATTTCAAGATGGGCATTCTGATTCTGTTTGAGATTGCGGCGAAGATTGTCCAGACTGCTGACATCGATCATGGCACCGACGGTGGCAATCCGATCCAGATCCTGTTCATAATGAAACGGCGTTTCCGTTACTTCAAAACAGCGGCGTTCACCGTTTTGATTGAGATAAATGTTTTTCTGCCGGGGTTTGTTGGCATCTTTGGCTTCTGCTGCCAGTTCCCGTATTTCGCCGCCGCCGATCTCGCCGGCGCCGGCATATTCCCGGTATTTGCGATTGACGATTTTAATTTCCGAATCAGGCATGCGCATCCACACCGGATAAGGCAGATTGTCGACCAGGTCTTTCAGATCGCGTTCCCTTTTTTCCGCTTCCCGTTTTTCGTTTTGCAGGGCATCAATCCTTACCGCAATATAGCTGATGTCGCGAAACCAGACGATATCACTGTAGACACTGCCGTCGGCACCGCTGATGCGAACACCGTTCAATATAAGCTTGCGTCCGTTTTTTAAATCAAAACGGTCTTCAAACGAAACGCCGTCCTCTTTCAGCAGCGCCACATATTTCGCGATTTTATCGGCATCATCTTTGTAAAAGCTCCTGAGCACTTCGGCAAAAGGGGTTTCCACGCCGCCGTCAAGATTAAGCAGCACCGCCAACCGTCGGGAACAGCGTTCGGAAATAACGGAAACGGCATCATTCACCCGATCGTCGGGATAAATAAAGGCAAAATAGCCGTCACGGCAGGCATAAAGCGTTTCCTCGTAACGGTCACGATCACGGCGGATAAAATAGTTTTTGCGTTTTTCCTGCAGCAGCCGTACATATTCGGCCGCCCCCCAAAAGATCAGCGCGGCAAAAACCGCAAATACCGAATACCACAGTTCCGGCGCGGCAAAAAACATGTCTGAAAGCAGGCTGCTGTTCATTTTTTTGCTTTTTCCAATTAAAATTCGTTGTCTGTCGGCTCTTTTTATAATATAAAAGCAACAACAAGTAAAATTTTAAAACCAAACGGTAAACAAAAAAGATGCTGAATTTAGCTTTTGACACCACCGCCGGCAGCTGTTCGGTCATACTGACCGAAGACGGAAAAACAGTCGGCAAAATCATAGAAAAAATGGACTTCGGCCAAGCGGAAGCCCTGTTTCCGGCAATTGAAAAAATTATGAACGAAAACCGGCTGAAACCGACCGATCTCGACCTGATCACCGTTTGCACCGGTCCCGGATCGTTCACCGGCGTGCGTTCTTCGCTCGCGGCCGCGCGCACGCTCGGACTGGCGCTGCCTTCAACCGGACTGACCGGGGTTTCCGCCTTTGAGGCGTACATTCATGATCTGGCGCCGGACGAGCTGGCCTTTTACAACGCGGTCATTATCGAAACCAAACGGGAAGATTTTTATTTTCAGTGTTTTGACGCCGGCAAAAACAAAATGTGCGAACCGGAAGCGCTGGAATATGAAGCCGTCATCGACCGCCTGCGGCACAAAAAAGTAACGCTGACCGGTGACGGAGTCGAACGTTTTCTGAGCCGGCCGTCGGGGTTAAGCCTGCACGTTATCCGAATGGAAGACTGCTTGCCGGTCGAAGCGCTGGCAGCCTGCGGCAGCGAAAAATACCGTTTGAAAAAGCTTGACTATCCCAAGCCGCTTTACCTGCGCGCGCCGGATGTCTGCGTCAAGGCCTGAAAACGCTTTCCGTCGGCAATCTCAAAACCGGAAAGCGTCCGGCAGATGACGGATTTTAAACGGCAGGCAAACCGTCACCGCATCAAAACGGACGTCAAAAGCCATATATTGCGGATGTTTCTGCAAAAAGGCCTCTGCTGCCCGCCAGATCCGCCGCTGCTGGCGCGGTTTGACCGCATAAGCCGCTTTTTCAAGACTTGAACGCTGTTTAACTTCAACAAACACTATAACATTTTGCCGGCAGGCAATAAAATCGACTTCACCAGCGTTGGTGCCGCGGCCGGTCACATAATTGACGGCAATAATCCGGTAGCCTTTCAGGCGAAACAGCAGGCGCGCCAGAAATTCTGCCCAATGCCCTTTGGCGTCAGCCTTCATTTTTAATTTCCACCGCGCGGCGGTAAACCTCGTTTTTATTCAAACCATAGGTTTTGACCGCTTCATTTACCGCCGATTTCAGCGGCATGGTTTTCATCAGCTCTTTTAAAACACTGTTCAAATCAATATTTTCCTTATTTTCCGCGGTTGGCGGGGCAACCATCAGGACAATTTCCCCTTTCGGCGGATTCTGCGTAAAATGCGCAATCAGTTCTTCGGCGCCGCCGTTGACGCATTCTTCAAACATTTTGGTCATTTCGCGGGCAACCGCCAGTTCCCGCCCGCGGAAAAATTCCGCCGCGGCAGTCAGGGTTTTCGTCAGCCGCGGCGCGGTTTCGTAAAAAACCAGCGTGGTATTGACGCCGGCCAGCTCGGCAAACAGGTCCGCGCGCGCCTTTTCGCGGTTGGGAATAAACCCGGCAAACATAAAACGGTTGGTCGGCAGCCCGGAAAGCTGAAGGGCGGAAATGACGGCGCAGCAGCCCGGCAGCACGTAAACCGGCACCTTTTGTTCGCGGCATTTGCGCACCAGCTTGTAACCGGGGTCGGAAATGAGCGGCGAACCGGCGTCGCTGACGAGAACCACTGCCGTTTCCTCGCGGTTGATCAGATCAATGATCTTTTGCGCCCGTTCCTCTTCGCTGTGGTCTTCGTAGGCGATAAAGGTTTTGTCCTGTCCGATGCCGAGCAGGGAAAACAGTTTGCGGGTTACGCGGGTGTCTTCGCAGGCAATGTATTCCGCCGCTTTCAGCGCTTCTTTCGCCCGCTCGGAAATATCCCTCAGATTGCCGATCGGCGTTGCCGTCACATACAGTCCCTTTTTCATCATTTATTATTCTTCTGCCCCTTTACAACAAAGCTTTTTTCATTTAAATTAACCGGCATAATTGTTTTCGATTTTGGGAAAAAATGCAAGTGTTTAAAAAGATTTGTGCGCTGGCGCTGGCCGGGCTTCTGATCGGCTGCCGCTCAACTTCCGTCACCACCGACAGCGGAATTTACGACAGTATTTCCGACATTGACGAAGCCGCCTTTGAAGCGCCTTCGAGTTTTCGCGTCGGCGTACTGCTGCCGCTTTCCGGCGACGCCGCCCGTTACGGACAGGGTCTGAAACAGGCCGCGCTGATGGCGCTTGAAGACATGAACAATCCCAATCTTATTTTGCAGTTTTACGACACCATGAGCACTCCCGAAGGAGCGCAGGAAGCGGCTGAAAACGCCCTTAAACAAAAAGCGCAGATGATTATCGGACCGCTGACCGGCACTTCGGTGCGGGCGATTTCCGGCGAAACCAAAGCCGGCGGCGTTCCGGTAGTGGCTTTTTCGACCGACTCCGGCGCTTTGCAAAACGGCGTCTATACCCTCGGGCTGCTGGTGGAAGAACAGGTCAACCGCATCATCGCCTATGCCGCAGGCAGAGGCCGGCGCAGTTTTGCCCTGCTGGTGCCCGACAACAGCACCGGCATTGCGGCAGCGCAGGCGGCGGTCAAAGCCACGGCCGGCAGCGAAGCGAGAGTGGTTAAAATCGCCTTTTATCCGCCGAAATCGACCGACTTTTCGGAAATCATCCGCCAGCTGAGCGACTATGACCGCCGGACCGGCGGCACCAACCGGGAAAAAAACCGGCTGAAGGCACTGGCGGCCAAAGGTGACGCCGAAGCTGCCCGGGCTTTGAAAAAACTGGCAGCCAAAGGCGCCGAGGAAAGCGTCGACTTTGATGCGGTGCTGATTCCCGAATCCGGCGCCAGACTGAAATCGGCAGCGGCAATGTTCGGCTATTATGACGTATTTTCCCCGCAGGTCAAATTCCTCGGCACTTCGGTTTGGGAAAATACGCGCCTTAACAGGGAATCGACGCTTATCGGCAGCTGGTACCCGGCCATGTCACGCACCCACAACGCCTATTTCAACAAAAAATATCATGCGCTTTTCAAAGAATATCCGCAGAGCCTGTACGCTTTCGCCTATGATGCGGTGGCACTGGCCTCGGCTCTGGCCAGAAACAACCCCGCCAACATTGACGCCGCCATCACCACCGGAGACGGTTTTGTCGGCATCAGCGGCATGTTCCGCATTTTGCCCGACGGCAAAAACGAACACAGTCTGGACATTATTGAGGTGACCCGTTCCGGCGACGTGGTCGTCGATCCGGCGGCAAAGAAATTCTCCGCCGCCCTGCCCGAAAACTCGCCGGAAAGCGCCGCCCAAGCTTACGACGCCGTTCCGCCGATGATTTTCGGCAAAGACAAGTCGGAAGCCGAACGCCTGATTTTCGGCCGGACGCTTGCGGGCAATTATGATTACGGCGCGCCGGCCGACGGACAGGACAACGGCGGCGGATACGGTTTTTCGTTTTAATCATGTTAATGAAACATTTTTTGCTTGCAAGTCGGACGGAAATTGACGATAGTAACTGATGTATCACGGAGGGCGTCGGGTCAGGCATTCGCCAACCCGGTCAGGTCCGGAAGGAAGCAGCCGTAACGAAACCGCCTGAGGTCGGCCGCCCTCCGCCTTTTTTAGATAAAGACAAGATTATCGATGGCAGAAGAAGAAAAACAGGAACAGTATGTGGTTCTCGCCCGCAAATACCGCCCGCAGAATTTTGAAGATCTGCTGGGGCAGGATGCGCTGGTGCAAACCCTGACCAACGCCATCAACAACAACCGCCTTCACCACGCTTATATTCTGACCGGCATCCGCGGGGTCGGCAAGACCACCACCGCGCGGCTGATTGCCAAAGCCCTCAACTGCACCGGTTCCGACGGCAACGGCGGCCCCACCACCCATCCGTGCGGCATCTGCGAAAACTGCAAATCGATCGCAGCCGGCCGCAACATCGACGTTTTGGAACTCGACGCGGCCTCCCGCACCGGGGTTGACGACATTCGCGACATTTTGGACGGCGTGCGTTACAAACCGACCAACTGCCGCTATAAAATATACATCATTGATGAAGTGCACATGCTTTCAAAAAGCGCGTTCAACGCTTTGCTGAAAACGCTTGAAGAACCGCCGGCGCATGTCAAGTTCATCTTCGCCACCACCGAAATCCGCAAAGTGCCGGTTACGGTATTGTCCCGCTGTCAGCGTTTTGACCTTCAGCGGCTGTCGATCGAAGACCTGCTGAAACTGTTTAACAAAATTATTGCGGCGGAAGACCTGAAAGCTGACGACGAGGCGCTACACATGATTGCAACGGCTGCCGACGGTTCCGCCCGCGACGGACTGTCGCTGCTCGATCAGGCGATTTCGCTCGGCGGCGGCAAAGTGCGCATTGACATCGTTAAGGAAATGCTGGGCATGGCCGACCGCGGCCAGACTTTTGAACTGTTCAATCAGATGGTGGGCGGCGACATGCAGGCGCTGCTCGGCAAATTGCAGGAAATGTACAGAAACGGCGCCAACCCGGCGGCCGTCATCGGCGATCTGATCAACCTGACCCATGCTCTGACCAAGACGCTGCTGCTACCGGGGTTTGTCAACGACGCTTCGCTGTCGGAAAACGACCGAAACTTCCTGAAGGAAACTTCGGGCAAGCTGAGCATTGCCACGCTTTCCAAAATCTGGCAGATGCTGATCAAGGGAATGAACGAGATGCAGACCGCACCGGTGCCGATCGACGCGCTGGAGATGATTTTGATCCGTATCGCCTACTCCGCCAACCTGCCTTCTCCCGCCGAACTGCTGGAAAGCGTAAAAAAAAAATCTGAATCAGGTACCCTGAGACCGGCAAACTTCAGCGCCGGCAATCCGTCCGCGGCAGCGCAAACGGCGGCAGCTCCCGTTTCTGCGCCGGCAGCGGTTTCAACTCCGGCCCAAACGGTCGTCAACGCGCCTTTTTCCGATATCAACGGGCTGATCAAACACTTGGAAAATCAAAAACAGCCGCGGCTGGCTTATGCTCTGCGTCATGACGTCGAGGTGGTGGAATTTTCTCCCGGACAGATCAAATTCAAAGCCGCCGACCGGGTCGGCAACGACACGCTGGCCGCACTCAACAAAATTCTCGAAGAAACGACCGGCGGCAAATGGGCGCTGGACATCGTACCGGGCGAAGTCGGCCGCACCGTTGCCGACATTGAAAACGAGCAAAAGGAAAAGGACAAGAAAAACGTTGCCGAAACCCCGCTGGTAAAAGCCATTCTGGAAGAGTTCCGCGGCGCCAGAATCGAAAACCTGACCCGCAAGGTTAAAGCCGGAGAAGACGACGGGGACGAAAGCGCAAACGAAGACATTTTCAACACCAACAGCGAAGATTACTTTAACAGTGAGGATTAAATTGCCATGATGAACATGCAGGGACTTATGAAACAAGCGCAGATGATGCAGAAAAAAATGGAAGAAGCGCAGAAAAAACTGGCGGAAAGCGAAGTAACCGGCAGCAGCGGCGGCGGCATGGTCAAAGTGACCTTAAACGGCAAATTCGAGGCCAAAAAGGTGGAAATTGACAAGAGCCTGGTCAACCCGGAAGAAACCGACATCCTTGAAGACCTGCTGCTGGCCGCTTTCAACGACGCTCAGGGCAAAGTGGACGCCATGATGAGCGACGGGATGAAAGACATCACCGGCGGACTTAATCTCGGCGGGTTGAAGCTGCCGTTTTAAGGAGATTTCGCCTTGTCCGGACAGGAAATTGAAAAACTGGCGAAAATCATCGCCAAATTGCCGGCGCTCGGCACCCGTTCTTCGCGGCGGATCGTTCTTTATCTGCTGAAAAAGCGGGAAACCGCGCTGCTGCCGCTGATCGAAGCTTTGCAGGAAGTGGCGGCCAACGTCAAAACCTGCGAGGTTTGCGGCAATTACGACACTCTTTCCCCCTGCTCCGTCTGCTGTTCGGAAAAACGCGACGGACATACCGTCTGCGTGGTGCAGGACGTCGCCGATTTGTGGGCAATGGAGCGGGTCGGCTTCTATAAGGGAAAATACCATGTTCTGGGCGGCGTGCTGTCGGCACTCGACGGTGTTTCGCCCGATGATTTGAACGTGGAAAAACTGCTGGACAGACTGCCGAAAGAAGAAATCGGGGAAGTGATTCTGGCGCTGCCGGCAACTGTTGACGGGCAGATAACCTCCCATTATCTGGTCAGCCGTCTGAAAGAACACAACGTCAAAATCACCACCCTGGCACAGGGCATTCCGGTTGGTGCCGAGCTTGATTACATGGACGAAGGGACCATCCAGCTGGCCATTAATTCGCGCAAGGAAATGTAACCGAACAAACGGCGGGCAGCTTATGACGGATTTGCAAAACAAAAGAAACAAGCGGGCGGCAAAACAGTCGGCAATGCCGTTTAAAACAGCGTTCACTGTCTTTTTTGCCGCCGTTTTCTGGCTGTTGCCCGACACGGCAAAAGCAGTTTCTTCCCGCACTTTTGATTCCATGTATGCAGCCGCAGCCCGCGGTGACGTTCCGGCTTTGCGGGAAGCCATGCACCGGGGTTTGAGGATCGACGCGGTCAACCGTTCCGGCGACACCGGCGTCTGCGCGGCGGTCAAACGTCAGGACTACCGGGCATACAACGCTTTCGTGCAGACCGGCGCACGCACCAACCCACCCTGCCTTGCCCGCATCAACCGTGCCGAATATGAAGAATTTATCAATTCCGACGAAATTGTCGTTTATGCCCGCAACCAATATACGCCGCCGGCCGGAACGCCGGCGCCGGGCAACTATTATTCCCCTTCCGGCTATGTTTCCGACCGGCAGATGGGCATCATCCAGCGGGAACTGGACTATACGGCACAAACCGGCAACGCGTACAACCTGCTTTATCTGCCGGTTTCTCTTTTGTTTTCCTTTTTTCCCTGAAAATCATATAGATAAACACATATTCCCAAGTAATCAGAGAATTCCGGAACATCAGCAAATCTCATTGTTTGAGCGGATCGCCGGCAGCAAGCGGCATTTGACACATCTTGGTTAACCCCGAAAAAAGCAGTTTTTTATATGGCGCACAATAAAAACAGCGCCTTTATTTTATTCAGACAATCGTCAGGACATTTCCGTTACAGGCGAACAGTGTTTAATCACAGAAGAAAAGGGCATAGAAAGAGAAGAAAGATTCAAAAAGAAAAAGGGAGAAGGAAAGAGACCGGAAAAAAAGGGAAGAGAGACAGGAAAAGGAAAAAAACGAAGAAAGAAAATAATGAAAAAGAAAGAAGAAAGGGAAAGGACAAAAGAAGAAGGTGAAAAGGAAGAAAAGGGAAATCAAACAAAGAAAAGGAAAGAGAGGGGAAAAGAAGAAAAAGAGAAAAGAGGTTAAAAAATAGAAAAGAAAAAGAAGGAGAAGAGGAAAGAAAAAGAGATAGAGCGGAAGGACGGAAGAAAGAGAGAGGAAAAAGGGAGAAAGGAAGATGGGACGAAAAGGCGGAGGAAGGAAAAAGGCAGGGAGAGGAAACAAAAAAGCCATAAATGCTCCTCAACCGTACGCCGGACGCGGAGTTTTTGTTTCGCAGAAACTCAACCGATACGAATATGTCTTTTTAGAACTTTTTATGAACTGTAGAATCAGAAGTTTTTTATCATGCCAAAAAACAATGCAATTTACAAACATTATAAAAACGACCGTATTATCAGCTTACAGGCATCGGCAAATGTTCAATACGCTTCTGTTGATTTCCCTAAAGGGAAAATTTGGTGCAGACCGGGCAAAATCCGGTAGGAAAAATAGGAAAGAAAAATGCGGAAAAAAAATAAAAGGCGGGAATCCGCGATTTGAAAAAATTAAATAAAAAAACGGTATTCAAAAAAATACATTCGTATCGGCTGAAGCAAAAGATTAAATAAAAAGGTATTCCAAAAGCTACTTTTATGTCAATTAAACCTTCACCAAAGCCGACGCCTTGATGACGGATGAATAACAAAGCACCATGAACACCGTCGTTATGACGGCTGTAAAGTCAAATTTTCGGGCGAGCTGCGAATAAATAAGGAAAATCCGTTCGCGAATACCCGTTTATTCGATGGTTTCGATCAGCCGGTCAAGGCTTTTCTGTTCCGACTTGTCATAGCCGACGGCTTTGTCTTCTTTTTCTTCCGCTTTCTTCTTTTTCTTTATCTCTGGCCGGGTCAGCTTTTCAAACAGATCGTCCAGGTCGCTGTTCAGTTCGACGCCGGGAGCGACTTCCTTCTCCACATCGGTCTGCATGTGTACCTTGTCGCGGGCAGACTGCGGAATAAGTTTTTCAATCGGTTCGGCAAAAGACCCTGCCAGCTGAAAATACTTCGACTGCTTAAACATGTCCGGCTGGCTTTCCGGCGGGATAATCCAGCCGATCAGTATGTTGAGCAGAATAACCAGCAAAAAGGCTCTCAGCACGCCGAAAAACAGCCCCAGAACGCGATCCATGCCGCTCAGTTTACTGTCGCGCACCTTACCGATAATTATCGAGGTCAGATAGATCCAAATGACAAAAAACACGATCAAAACAGCGAAGGCCGATGCCACGATCGCCATCATTTCGCTCTCAATATGCTCTTCCATCAGCGGCTGCACGTACGGCAAAAGGTAAATAACGGCAACCACGCCCAAAAACCAGCCGATAATGGAAAGGACTTCCTTGATCAGACCGCGGTTTAACGCAATCAGGGCGGAAATCAAGACAATGATTAAAATAACGACGTCCAGACTGTTCATGTTTTTGTCCTAATTAAACCAGTTGATCAGCTTCTGTACGTTGCCGATTTCGTGGATGTTGATGTCAAGGTTGCTTTTCTTTTTGTCTTTGCTGTACTGTGAAGGTACGATTGCGCTTCTGAAGCCGAGTTTGTGCGCTTCCTTCAAACGCAGGTTCGGCTGACTGACGGCGCGAATCTCGCCCGACAGGCCGATTTCGCCGAAAATGACCATGTCGGCCGGCAGCGGATGGTTGGTCAGCGACGAAACGATCGCCATTGCCACCGCCAGATCGGCCGCC
>OGQJ01001866.1_pt1 | contig 17754 bp, 18 predicted proteins | sample 1553161 | NCBI WGS metagenome assembly OGQJ01 (sample SAMEA2579923, study PRJEB22360) | human gut metagenome | biome: human gut; feature: human-associated habitat; material: faeces | place: Denmark | collected 2008/2010 | reverse complement strand
TAAATATATAATAATATGTTATATTTCGCTACATAAAAAGCAATTGAACATTTAATTCAATTGCTTAAATTATTAAATATTATTAGTAAAGATTATTTCTAGAAAATAGTAATACTTTATTAAAATTATCTTTATCAAAGTTAGGTCTATCATTTGGGTTATATATATCATTTTCTGTCAAAGTAAAAACACGAATTAAGGAATTGATATCATAACACTCTTTATAATTTAGGCTTTAATTGATTTTTTTAATAATCCATTTAACCCAACTTATTACAGTCTGTGCTCTTCTATGACATACTTCATTTGTACACTCAGGATGATATTCTTTAATTAATAATTCTATATCATCAATAACTCTTTCTCCATATAATTTTTGGAATACATATGTTTTTCTAAAGACTGGGTCTCCAAGAATAATTGTAATAATTTCTGCTATTTGCATTGAATAGTTTAAATTTTTTAAATATATTCCTAGTTTTGTAAATACTTTCTTTCTATTCTTAGTTTCTATTATTCCAAAATATGCTGTTGCAGAAAGATAATATGATACTTGTCTTTGAGAAATTTTGCCTAAAATATTGCTCATTTTATCAAAATTAGATAAAAAGTCTTCATTTGAAATATTTATTATAGAGACAATCTTTTCTATATCGTCTGCTTGAGGAAAAGGTATATATTTATCCATAAATAATAACCTCCTTAACTGATTTTCTTTTCTTTCCATCGCAATTAATCATTCTGGTAGCATAAATATGATTAAATTTATATTTTGAGTCAGAAAATAAATCATTAACATAAGATGTATCATTGTTACTAACAATAATATGACAACCATTTTCAATTAATCTATCGCATGTTCTTTTCAATCTTTTCAGGTCATTTCGTGAAAAGCCTTTTTTTGTATATGATGTAAATCCGTTGTCATCATAATCATATGGAGGATCGAAATATACGACATCTCCTTTTTTAGCATTTTTTACCGCTTCTTCAAAATCTTTGCAAGTGATTTTAACTTTGCTATTTTTTAAAAACGAACTAATTTTATATATTTTATCTTCAAAAACAATTTCAGGATTAACATATCTGCCATATGGAACATTAAAAAATCCTTTTGAGTTAACACGATAAAGACCATTGTAACATACTCTATTTAAATAAATTGTACGTGCTGCTTTTTGTACATTGGACATTAATGAATATGAATCATTTCTATCTAAATTCCTTATCATATAAAAATAATCATGAGTATTGTTTTCTTTGTGCATTTTTAAAATTCTAATTAACTCTTGTGGATTATCTCGTATTTGGATATAAACATTTATTAGTTCAGGATTAATATCATTTATTGTTGTTTTTTCGTTTAAAACATCAAATGAAAGAGCTCCACCTCCAATAAATGGCTCAAATAATCTATGAGTGGATAACTCATTAAAATTTATTACTTTCTTTATTTCTGATAATAATTTTCTTTTTCCACCAGCCCATTTCATTATTGGATCCATTATTGTTTACCTTCCATTTTTTTATAGAAATCATTTATTTGAACAAAATCAGTGCCAGTGATCTTGTGACCATTTTTAATTTTTCCATCACTTGAAATGATTGTATCAATTAAAGATAAAACTATATCTTTTGTGTAAGAAGAATCTAAAGAAATAAAAAAATCTTTATAATAATTAGTCCAATTTGATCCAGTAGACATTATTCTTTTAAAATCTGAAAATTCTATAACATCCCATTCTGTAACTACAGTATAAATACCTTTTCTTTCATTTGAATTATTTTTATTGTTAACTTTTGAAGTTAATTCATTTTCATGTTGCTCTGATAAAATCTTTCGCATCCAATTTTTACTAATTTTTTCAAACCTTTCTTTTGAAAAATTAATTAAAAATTTTTTTATTTTAGAAATTAATGGCTCTGCATCGATATTATAATTTTTGTATTTTTCTACATAATACGTTTCAATATCATTATTTGTAAAAGAAGAGTTGAGTTCAAACATTTTCATTTGGATATAATCTCTATATACTTTAGTTTGAGCTATAGCTCCTTTTTCGTTAACAATTTTTGCTCTTTCTTCTGGTGTTAGTGAATGTAATACATTTAGTAATGTAATGATATAATTATCACATCTCTCGAATAAAGTATTTTCATCAGTGATACATGTTTGATCCTTTTCATAATTAATACTAATCATATCACTTAAAATTCTAATATATGCTCCAATAATATTGTTTTTTACATAGAAAGAATCATCCATGGACCAATCGTCTTTAAATTCATCTCTAATTTTTGATAAATATTTAACGATAATTGGATATATTTTATTTAATGTACTTGGATTATTATCATCATCAAATAATCCATGTGATACAATGTTTCCATTTTTTTTAATATTATTAAAGAAACACGTTTTATTAAGTGCCAATTTTATATTTTCTATTGTGATGCAACATCTTTTTGTTCCTGCATCTTCACCAATAACTACTCTATCTTTTAAAGGTGAATTAGAATCTTCGCCAAGTTTTTTGGCAATTTTTCCGAGCAAAGCACTTTGAGCGAGTACTCTATCATTTGATTCATAATTAATTTCTATTTCTAATATATTACGTAAAGCCTTAGGAACCGCTTTTTGATTTTGATTTATTTCCATAAATAGCTTTAATTGTTTTCTTTTATCTAGATTTTCAAAAGCGACAATAGGGATTGAATTGTTAGAAGCATATTGACTATCAGAATATCCATATAGTCTATGTTGGCCATCAATTATGTATGCAGATTGATAAATTTGAGGAAGCGATAATAATCCTATTTTTGCTAAACTATCTTGATTGAATTGTTGAGGTGCTTGATTAAAAATAAGTGGGTTCTTACTATCAATTGAAATAATTATTGAATTTGGAAAAAAGTTTCCTTCATTAATAAATTTTTTAACATTTGCTAATCTCTCTTTTTTTATTAATCTTTGATAAGAAGGAAGTAGAGAGTCATAGTCATTATTTGCATTAGTTTTGTGAAGAACATAACCTATTTTTAATAATTTTTCTGGTGTCATGACAAAAGAATAATATGTTAATCCACCCATTTTTCCTTTGATTGCAGGAATTTTCATATCCATTCCAGAAATCTTTTGACCTGAAAAAATTTGCCCTAATAATTGATATTTTGCTGCCTTACCTAAATGATTAACTAGGGCTTTATAATACAATATAGCTGAATAGTCGAAGTATATAATTCCATGTTCTTTCATTCTGTTTTTATCTTGTTGACTAACAGTGTAGTTTTTTGTAGCAAAAATATATTTACATTTTACGTTTGGGTATCTATTGCAAATTACATTGCATACTTTTTTAAAAAAGGAGGGTACTTCATTAATATCTTGCTGAAAGTTTCTATTTGTACCATAACGATTAGATTCTTTGCATTCAATTAAAAGACATGTTTCATCATCAATTGCAACAACATCAATTTGTTTTGAAAGATTGTTCTCAGGAGAATATAAAATTGAAAAACTATTATCTTTATTCATATGTTTAAATCCCATTTTATAGAAAATAGTCCAAACTTCATCCTCAAAAGCATCGTAAGGTTTTTTGACTTTAATTAATGTGGATTTATTAATTCCTTCTTTTTTTATTGCATAACCATTGCTTAAGTATAAATTTTTTTCAGAATTATTAACTCTTTTTTCAACATATTCTTTTGCTCTTGGAATAGCAGCTATATCTAATTCATCATTACTTACAATTAAATCCCAGCGCGTTTCTGTTATTACAGGCATAATAAAACTCCTCTACTATTTTTATTCATAAAGTTCAACATCATCTTTTAAAGCCATAAATGTACACCTTATAGAACCTAATTTACATTTAAAATTATAACATAAAAATCAGAAAATCTTCATTTTTTAGCCAAAATTTGTTCATTTTTAAAAGTTTTTAAAGGTGTACCTTTATAAACTAAGAGCGATAATTAAAATTTGACTTTATAACTTTTTTAGCATATATACGCATGCGGAGGTAAAGAACATGAAGTATGCATATGTTAGAGTATCAACTGCATCGCAAAACATAGATAGACAGATGGAAGAAATGTTTAGACAAGATATTGAATTCAAAAATATCTTTATTGATTATCAATCAGGTAAAGATTTTGAAAGAAAAAATTATCAAAAGTTAATAAAGAGATTAAAAAAAGATGATCTATTAGTTATTAAATCAATAGATCGCCTTGGTAGAGATTACAATATGATTTTAGATGAGTGGAAAAAGATAACTAAAATAATTGAAGCAGATATTATGGTTATTGATATGCCTTTATTAGATACACGTGTTGAAGGTAAGAATTTAGTTGGTAAGTTTATAAGTGATATTGTTTTACAAGTATTATCTTTTGTTGCTCAGAATGAACGTGAAAATATAAAACAAAGGCAAGCGGAAGGTATTAGAATAGCTAAAGCTAAAGGAGTTCATATGGGAAGACCTAATTATGTTTTACCTAATAATTATGAACATGTTATAAATAAATATATTAAACGTGAAATTAATAACAAAGAAGCTCAACAATTATTAAATATGTCTAGAGGAACGTTCTTTAAATATTTAAAAATATATAAAGAAAAAAGATAACCTAATATGCTATAGGTTATCTTGTTAACATTTTATTATTTCTTTTAAAGTTAGTTGATTCTTTTGATGTACTTTTCCACGTTTAGAAATATATATATTAATTAATTCTATTATCTCATCATTTGACATTTTTGAAAAATAATCAGTTATAAACTCAGATTGTTTTTTATATTTTTTGTTTTTCTTCCGATAAAATTCATTAGCTTTTATTCCAGTATTAGCTTTGGAAAATTCTGCATAATAATTTTCTTTTAAAATAAATAATATTTCAAATTCTGGTAAAGTACATATATCATATTTGGCTTTTATTTTTTGTGGCAATACAATTTTAGGAGTTTTTAAAGTGTCAGAAAGCTTATCCCCTACTCTATAAATAGTGACATTATCGTTTGGACTTAGCATCAAAATATTAGCCAAAACTTCTCCTTCAATTTTACGACATTGTTTAATTTCGCCAGTTAGTAATTCTTTTTTATCAAATTTTAATAGGCCTTTTTCTAAGATGACATTAAGAAATGCTAACTCGCTATTTCCTTCAGTCATTATTAGTATGTAAGTCATTAATAATCAATTCATTAACATTTAATAATTGTTCATAGTTAAATGATGTGTTAAATACATTGTTATCAAACTGATTGCTCTTTGATAATTCAGTTCTTACATCGTAATCAGAATATAAATTTTTAACGTTAACATATCCATTTTCTTTATGAGTAATAAATATATTATCTCTTCTGCTTAGAGAATCTAATATTTCTGTATAGTGCGTACTAAAAATAAGTTTAGCACCTTTTGAATTTATATTTTTACTGTTAAATATAAATAATAAATTCTTAACTAAATTTTTGTGAAAACAATTTTCTATTTCATCAACAATAAATACTTTTCCGTATTTTAAAACGTTTATACTTCTTACATATAATTCTACGCCTCTGAATGTTCCTGAGGATAAAATAGATAACAATTCAAGTTTAGAAATAATTATTTCTTTTTCATTTATTCTTTTAAATTTAACTAAATCAGAATTATCACAAATTATATATTCAATACTTTCATCAAGTAGTTTTATGATGGATGAAACTAATTCTTTATCGCAACTATTTAAGCTAGCAAAAAAAGTATTTCTAACAATATTTCCGTCAAAGTTAACAATGTTGTTATTGCTAAATTCATCAACGCTTATTTTATCTCCAGTAATTTTGGCAATTGCTGAAGTATCTAATAATGATGATTTTAGTATTTCACTTTCATCAACACCATTAGTATTTAATAAGTCTAAATTTACTAATCCTCGTGCTTTATTGTATTCTAGCTTTGTTAATTTTTCGTTAGTAATTGGAGAATAGATATTTGCTATTGAAAGTTTATCTTCTTCAATTTTACTAAATGTACAACTATAGTTATATAAAAATCCTTCTAAGTAAAAAACTATATTTAAATCTATACTATCTTTTTTGAATTCACGTGGAATAAATTCCCATCTACCTGTTTGTAAGAATAATAAAGTTTTAAGAACTAAAGAAAGTGCAGTTGATTTTCCTGATGAGTTTCCACCAACAAAAGCAATACTTCTAAAAGTATTTAATCCTTTATCTATTTCTTCAATTTCACTTAGTTTATCTTTTTGGTATACTCTTGTTCTTGTTGTAAAATTCAATTCAAAGTTATCTTCTAACAATTTAAAACCACTTGCTTTTACCTTTAATAACTCTAACATAAAATTGCTCTCCTTGCGCGCATAATTATATCAAATAAATTTAGAATAATCAATCGCTAAAACACATTTTTTGTTTTAATGATTATAAATAGTATATGTTTTCTTTACTATTTCTATTAATATAAGAGACTATTTTACTTTAAAATTTAATATTTTCTTACAACTTATATAAATTATTTTTTATTTTCATATGATATATTTATTATTGTAAACAATAGATATTAGTTATTTAAACTATATCTTTTGGAGAATAAATATGGAAGAAGAAATAAAAAAACTATATGAGATTATAAACGATAGTAAAAGAATTGTTTTCTTTTCTGGTGCTGGCGTTTCAGTTAGTTCAGGCATTCCTGATTTTAGAGGTGAACATGGTATATATAAATATGCTCCAGAAGAAATGATTTCACATCACTTTTTCTTAGAACATACTAAAGAATTTTTTGATTTTTACCTCAAACACTTGGTATTTTTAGATGCTAAAGAAAATGAATGCCATAAAGCTATAGCTTATTTAGAAAAAGTTGGTAAAGTTGAAGCAGTTGTTACCCAGAATATTGATGGGTTACATCAAAAAGCTGGATCTAAAAAGGTTATAGAATTACATGGAAGTATTCATAGAAATCACTGTATGAAATGTCATAAGTTTTACGATATAAAAGATATGAACTTTACCCCTATTCCATATTGTTCTTGTGGTGGCATCATTAAACCTGATGTAGTTTTATATGAAGAAAGTTTAAATGAGGAAGATATTACTAATACAATTAGAGCTATAAGCTCTTGCGATACTCTTATTGTTATAGGTACTTCTTTAAGTGTTTATCCTGCTGCTTCGTTTATTGATTTCTTTAGAGGTAAACACCTTGTTGTTATTAACTTAGGACAAACTAGAAATAGAGTAGATGCTGAACTAATTATTGATGGTAAAGTAGAAGATTATTTAAATATGGAAAATATAAGAAAATATTTAAAAAAATGAGTTAGCGTAGTGCTAACTCACTTTTTATAAAAACTACTCTTTATTATTCCTTTTAGAAGTTAAAGATGAAGTTAATTGAGTTAAAATATCTCCACCAGTTGAAAGGTTGATATTTCCAACTTTTTCACATATTCTCTCAACATATTCAAGTTCTTTGAGCTTGTATAATGTTTCGTTTTCATCCATTAATCTAGCTGTATTTAAAAGAGATCTTGTTGAAGCAACTTCTTCTCTACGAGAGATAACATTGGCTTGAGCTTTCTTTTCTGCTACTAAAACAGTGTTCATGATATCTCTTATCTCACCTGGAAGAATAATATCTTTGACGGATACACTCTCGATATCAAGATATAGTTCTTTGCCTTTTTCTTTAATAGTGTCTGATAAGAATTTAGATACTTCGTTTTTAGTAGCTAAAATGGTATCAAAAGTTTTGTCTCCAACGTATTCCCTTAAAGCTAATTGAATAGCGACGTATAATTGATTCTTATAGTCGTCTATTTCTGTAGCTGCTTTAATATAGTCAGTAATTTTATAATTACAAACACAATTAATTCGTAAAGTTACTTTGTCGCTAGTTAAAATCTCTTGTCCGACAACATCTTGTTGTACTAAACAAGTTTTCATTTTTATAACTTCAACAGGACTTTCTTTACTCTTTAAGTAATAATATTCGCCTGGATTGAGAGTTTTTATAAACTTTTCTTTAATGAATAACAATCCAATTTCCTTTTTAGAAATAGAATAGTAATCAAAGCAATCGTCTAATTCAAAGCAATCATAAAGATATTCTGGAAAGTCTTCAGGCAATTCTGGATTGGATAAATCGAGTTTTAAGAATGTATTTTCACGATCGATATTCCAAAAGAAATGTTTACCTGGATAAACGATATTTGCAAAATTACCGTTGACAAAATGAAGTGTTAACTCACCTGATTTTGCAATTACTTTTGTGACTAATTTATTAAAATTTTCATCTGAAGTAAAGATACTTATATCAGTATCTTCGTTTTCAACTTTGATTTCATCATCTGAAATTTTAGCAAGCTCAAAAGATTTACCACCAATAGTGGAATACTTGCCTGCATCGACCATTTTAATAAACTTTCCTTTCTTAAATAAGAAACCTTTAAAACCTTCTTTAACTAATACTTTCATAAAATCCTCCTAATTAAATAAAATATATATTAATCCACTCCCTTAATGGAAAAATATCAAAATAAAAATAATCCTTTATAAAAACTAAGCGGTTATTGATTTAGTAGTAACGCTTTAAAGCGGATATGCTAGATATTGGCTTTGATTAATTGCTACGATATCCTCGCAAAGCAAAGCCTAGTTTTTATTGCTTAGTATAATTAATTAACTAATGTTAAATAATTATTAAGCTAGGATTATTTAATAGTGATCGAAGTGCCAGTTAATTTTAACAGCCTGAAATGATCATAGAATTGTGACAAAATTCTTTAAGATTAATGTGTTTTTGTTTCCATAACCGTTGGATAATAATCTTTATTTTTGATTATTATGTTGGAATCGAACCAACTAATGAGCTTTTAGATTAACAATTGCACAAAGAGTAAAGATAGTTACTCTTCTAAGCACATAAAATTCAGTATGCACTTTGGTATACCTTGTGTACTGTGATTTATGTTTGAAAAATCCACCTTATCGAATGTTATATGCTTCTATTAATATATAAACAAAATTCAACAATGTCAATATATTTTGAAAAAAATGTCTAATTAAATTAGAAACTTCAAAATATTAAATAAAAAAGATAATGATACAAGACTAATCATTATCCATATTTATAACTTTCTCAGCCATAAATTTAATTTTATATTTACTTAAAATTTTATTTTTGGCCTTTAATTTTATTATTAGTTTTTTCAAACGCATCTAACTCATCAAGTTCTTCTCTATAATTTATTAGCTTATTCAATCTATCTCTAAATTCGGTGGTAGTCATTATTCTATCTTGACATCCACCAACGAATAAAGCATCTATATCTTTTTCAATTTCTTCTCTTGTTCTCATAATAATCACCTTTTTAATAAATTTGTCTAAATGAAAAAATCTATTTTAAATTTGCTATTTTATCATCGACAAAACTTTAGTTCATTAAAGCGTCACTATTTAAAGTCGGTAGAATCAATGTCATTGATGATTAATTTTTTTTGTGCTTTTTTCCATGTGAATTTTTTTCTAGCTTTTCCAAAGCTTCTAACTCATCAAGTTCTTTCCTATATTTTCCTATCATAGTATTTCTATACTTATGCTCTTCAATAGTCATTATTCTATCTTGGTATCCACCAACAAATAAAGCGTCAATATCTTTTTGAATTTCTTCTCTTGTTCTCATAATAATCACCTTTTTAAATGGTTGAATATGTGTTTCATAATTCGTTTAAAGTAAAATTTTTGTAACTTAAAAACTTATTAAGTTTTTAAAGCTATAAATTAATTTTCTAAATATAAATTACCAGTCGTTAAGTGTATATCTTTTAAAACTTTTAAACTTGCTTACATCGAAAGCAAAAATGTATTTAAACTTTACATATGGAGTATTAGGCATAAATATATCCAAAGGAGAACATTCAGTTTTTGGATCTACTATTTCTTCACCGTCAACATAAGTTTTACATCCCATGGTGCAGTCACCATCTTCAATATCTTCATATTCATAAACATTATCAAAATAAGTAATATCCATTAGCTCAAAATCAACATCGTCAATTTTAACTTCTCTTCCAACATACTTAGACATAATTTCTTCAACATCTTTTTCTTCTAAAATTTTGTAAGTAGTTGTAGTAATGACTTTCTTTTCGATCATATTTTTTACCTCTTTTGCTTATACTTATATTTTAAATGTTGCTTGTTATTATTTGTAATAATTATCAAAAGTGTTCATGTATGAATACATTTATAGCTAAATACTATCTTTATAATTTGTTTAAATATATGTTTCATAAATAATATCTTTAATTTTTCTCAAATCATTATTATTTATCTTTAACATGTTGATAACAAATTAAAAAGGCAGAAAACAGTGATAAATACTGAGTTTCTGCCTATTATTTATGTTTTAAATATATGTGTTATTTACTTCTTAACTTTCCAAGCGCCTGTAAATAATCCTTTTTCAAGTGGAATTTGTTGGCCACAACTTGGACATAAAACATATCCTTCAAACTCGATTGAATTTCCTGAATATGCATATGGATTGATATCAGTGACATCAATTTCCAATTTTGCATTACAGCTTGGGCACTTACATTTAATACCTTTACCTTCTTTTAACACTTTCATTTCCTTATTCTCCTTTTAATATCTTAAATCCAGTATCTGGATTGAGATCCAATTCTTTAAATACTCTCTTAAGTATGTCATCTTTATTAGAAATACTAGAATCATTTTTAAGTGTATTATAGAGCTCTATTTCATCGTTACGTAAATAGTTAAGTACAGTTTTTCCAAGTGGTATGAATTCACTTTCTTTTAATGATTCCATTTGTTGTTTCCACTTATATGCTTGTTCACATTGTTTTTGTTTCTTTTCATATAAATGTGCATACTTTGAACGAATAATATTTGCATAGTACCCACGCATTGTAATTGTTCCGTCTTCTGTAACCATGTCGTAATTATAAACAACTTTGCCATTAATTACTTTTTCAACTTTAGCATCGACATAATTAACATTTTTCATTATTAAACCAATTCCCATGCGAGATGAAGTCCAGAAATTGTTAATGATTAAATATAAAACATTGTATCCTTTGTTATAGTTATCTTCTTGTGATTTGAACACATTATAAAAAGAGCTATAGTGTTTTCTTAAATCGTCATCTTTATTAATTGAAAAATATGGATAACTATTTTTCTTATAATAAAAGTTTCCATCAGATAGACTAAAAAAATTGTAAGCTTCATTAATAGATATTCCTAATCTATAAGATATATAATTTGCAAAATTAGCTGTTTCTTCTTCGAGTTTTTTTGAGAGATTTTCATGTGCAATTATAGAGTCTCTTAGATCAATATCCCACTGAGTATAGCGTTTGAATAAATTAATATAATTTTCTTCTTCCATAATACCCCATTAATAGAATTTAACTCTAAATAATATGTTTTCAAAAATATTTAAGCCTGACCTGCTTTAAAATTACTTTTGATTTATTTAAATTATAGCATAATTATTTTTTTATTAAATATTTTTATAAATAAAGCAACTCAACAAATACAAAATAAAAATTTATTAATATATTCGTCCATTTTTATTTATTTAAAGTTGCATTTGAGGAAGAGATTGTAATTTAATAATTATCTTATTTATTTCTTTTAATGATTCACTAAATTTATTTAATGCATTGATTATTATTTTGTATTTTTCTTGACATTTTAATTCTTTATCATTTTGAATCAAATCTACTATCTCTTTAAACATAACATAGAGTATTGCATTAGTATCAAGATAAATATTATTAATATCGCCCCAAGCGCCACTATTAGCAAACCACATATAACCATTTGCATGAGATAACATTTGTGATTCAACATAATCAATCATCATTATATTTGGACGTAATGATTTTTCAAATAGTTTTTGATCGACGCCATTTGGATATATACTTAAGTAAATCTTATATGATTTATCAAAATTAATATTTTTATTTATAGCTTTATTCATTGCCAATTCATCATGCATTTGTAATAACTTAAACCTTTTTGTAACATTACCATCTATACAATATATGTAAAAAAACGAGGATAGCAATTCCATTAAAGGTTTAAACTTGCATTTCATTTGTTCAGAAAGTCCAAGAATTTTATCTAATGACATTTCTTTTAAAAGTATTGAAATAGAACATATTGTATTTGAAACATAATTATTTTCATAGCAATTTGTAAAACTTTGTTCTATTTCATCTAATAACATACATTCATTTTTTATAGTATTTACATATAGACATGCACAATCACTTGATAATATAAATGGAATATAATTTTCTAAAGTATAACTATCATTAATTTTATCCAAATTACTATAATTGTCTTTTAGTAGATTTATAATCCAAAGTGATAAGTTATTTATAAAATCAGAGGATATTTTTTCATTAGAGTTTGGGTGTATTACAATGCTTAATAATGAATAATATTGTAAACAATCAGCATCCAAATAATCTTCTATTAAACCATAATAATTTAATTTGTCATTGCATAGAAATGGAATATTAGAGTTTATTATTCTTTTAATCTTATTACTTGAATATTTTTTGCTTAATAAATCATAAAATATTTTTTTACTATGTTCATATTTTTCATTAAAATCATTTGGAAATATTGTTTTGAAATTAAGTAATTTAATAAATTTATTATATTGTTTCATTTCAATAAGACTATCTTGCAGTTTTAATAGCTCTAAAGCATTTTCTGGCATGTTATTTTTTTTGCTCATTTTTTTAAGTGCTAATCCTTCAATGATACATCTTACATTTAAACAAGTTCCTTTTGAAGTGGAAAAGCCAAAATATAAATTCTTTAAAAAAGATATAGCATGTGATGAGATATAAAAATCAAAGACATTTTCTATTGTAAATTCAGATTTTTTATCTTCACTTTGTTTTAGAAGTTTGTAATTCAGTTCGAAAAAATATCCAAAAAGTAAACTGATTTCCTTAATTTTATTCTCATCAAAAATCTTTTCGCTCATTATTTAATCTCCACATATTTTAATAATAAAAAATTTAATCAAATATTTCTAATTTTTCATCTTCAACTTCAAATTTTTCTTTATTTTTATTTATAAAAATAGATGCTGAGTGACAAACTAAATAACATATATTTTTTATGTTAATTGAAATTTCTTTTCTTTTTACAGTTCCGTCAAAATTTCTAATAATTGTTCCAATACTTCCTATCATGGGATTATCTACGTATAATTTAAATTTTGTATTCGGTTGAGTATTAAATTTTGAAGGAAACTTAACTTCATGGAACAGACTACATCGTAATTCATATATTTCATCTTCAGAAATTTGAGTATTATTTTCATCTGCAGATCTTTTATCATAACCAAGCCAATCTCTACACCAAAACTTATACCTATTAGATGGTTTTTCATTTGGATACTCAATTTTTCCACAAGCATCAGGTATTGTTAATGCTGCCATTAAAGCAGTATAGAAACAATTGTTTTGTATACATGCATCTATTTCTTTAAGTAATTGTTTAATCATTTTCGTATTCCTTTATTAATAATTTTAAAATATAAAATTTTTATCACTACTTATATCATGTCTATTGTGTCTAGCTATGTTTTCTAATAACAAACTATAAGAACGTGCTCTAACTACATCATAATATAAAGAATCTAAGAATTGTGATTCTTCATCTATCTCTTCGTTTGGTTTCTTAACTTTTTGTTCAATTGTTTCTGTGCCCACTTCAATAACCTCCAATTAACTATATTATAAAATAATTAATGACAAAAAATGGATGTTATCGTTCGATGATTTTCGACAATTAGATATATAAATAAAGACACATTTAAGTTAAATATAGTTATTACTTTCCTTTTTGAAATGAAGAATTTGACCCGCTAATTGAAACTAAATTGTAAACAACTTGTAAAGAAATTAAAATTTATCAAAAAAGTGAGCAAAAACATATGAAATCTTACGGTTATATATAGTGAAGGGGCAAATAATATGGGGTTATAATTAAATCAAGTAAGTTATATCTTTGTTTTATTTGTAATTAAAGATAATAAAAATAGAACAATTTATCTCTAATAAGTGTTTATTTTTTACAAAAATATAATATAATATAAACAGAAGGAGGTACGTTATGATTAGTAAAAATATTAAGTATTATCGTTTAATAAAATCAATGAGTAAAAAGGATTTAGCAGAAGCTGTCAATGTTACTCCAATGGCTATATCAAATTATGAAAGTGGCAAAAGAAAACCTGAAATCGATATTTTGAAAAAAATAGCCAATGTTTTAGGTGTTCGTGTAGTTGATTTCCTTACTGTAAGAAATGAAAACATTCAGTTTAGTCATAATGAATTTAGAAAGAGTTCCTCCTTACCTAAAAATACCCAAGAATATATTTTTGAAAGTATAGAAGAATACTTTAGTCGCTTTATGGATGCGGTTGAAATATTAGGAGGAGATGTTTTACCTAATTTTCCAAAATGCCATTATTTAGAGATAACTAAAGATGTTGAAAAAGATGCTTTAAACCTTAGAAGATATTTAGGCTTTGCTGATAATGGACCTATAGATGATTTAATTGGTAGTCTAGAAAATAAAGGCTTTTTAGTTTTATTAAAAGAAATTGATGATGATAAATTTTCTGGCATTAATGGATTTGTAAATAATCATCCATATATTATGTTAAATAAAAAAATGACTACTGAACGTAACAGATCAACTATCGCACATGAATTAACTCATCTTATGTTTAATTGGGATAATGTTGATATGAACGAAAAAGAAATTGAAAACTATGCAACTGCTATTGGTGGAGCTTTCTTGTTTCCAAAAGAAGATGCCATAAGAGAACTAGGAGTTCATCGTAAATATGTCAGTAAAGATATGATATTAGTAGCAACTGAATATGGCATCTCAATGTTTTTATTAGCTAAAAGAGCTGAAATTTTAAAAATAATATCTGAATCTTCTTCAAGAAAATTTTATATTTTGGCATCAGAAAAAGGCTGGAGAAAAAATGAACCAAGTCGCATTGAAAAATTAGAAAGACCTATATTATTTGAGCAACTTGTCTATAGAGCAATTAACGAAAATGAGATTAGTATTCAACGTGGAGCAGAGTTACTTAAAAAGCCTTATGATGAAGTAGCTAATGATTGCCTTTTTGATAATAAATAATATATATGGAATTTATTAGTAGTGATACAAATGTTTGGATTGATTTTTGTACAATAGATAAACTCTATTTACACCTTATACAAATATCATGAATAATGATGCAATTGAGGATGAATTATTAAATTTTAACTACAAATCAAAAGAAAGGGTCAGCTTTTAGCTGACCCTTCAAGCATACATCCGCAAACATATGCCCCATTTAGTATTTATATTATACAAAACTTTTAAATTTTATGCAATAATTAAATAAATTTTCTAATTTTACTAATTCTTTGTAGCCAATTGCTCTTAATTGTCTTGTCTGATATACACTTTGGAACACTATTAATATATTCATTAGTTATAACTTCAAATTCATTTACAAATGATTTTATTTCTTTTTTATTTACATGAAGTAGTTTTAAAAAATACGTTACTAGAGCAATATAATCAACTATGTCTTTAAAATTAACATATGGTAAATTCATATCCAATACTAAGCATTGTTTCATGGAATTACTTGGATCAATATTTCTAAATCTTGCATCATAAACTACATCATTATGTGCAATGGCATTTCTTAAATCTTTTAAAGTATATATATATTTTGCTACAAGTTTTCTTTCTGTATCAGTAGATAAGTTTATACCAATATCTTTACTAATTTTATCTCTTAAATCATATACTAAACATTGCATAAGTGCTCCAAAATCTCCCATTGTCATCGTTTCAAAAATTGACCAAAGAGGAATATTTGTGTAATTAACGTTGTTATAAAAATGAGTTATTTTTGGATTTCCTTTTTTATATGCTTTAGAAATATTAGAATGAATAGTTGTTTGGAGAGAAAGCAAATTTTTTTGTGCTTTTATTTTTTGGGTTTCAGTATAATTTGGGGGGCAATTTTTGAAAGATTCTATTCCTTTTTCGTACAAATCATTAATATTGTGGCTATTAATTTCTTTTAAAATAATGTTCAAGCATCTATTTTTTAAAGCTGTTTCAATAAACATTATTTTGTCATAGAAAAGTGATTTTAATTTTGTGTCATAGATAATAGTTCTATTAATTTGTTCATAATTATTGATAGGTAATTTTGTATTAGAATCTTTGAAAAATCTATAAGCTTTATAGCCATGATAATATCCTTGATTAATTAATTGGTTTTTTTGCCTACTATTTTTAATAGACACGCCATTATTTCTTAAATGTTTCATCAATCCATTTATGGTCTTTGGTTTATCCATAGTTCTTACCTCAGTATATAAATATATTTTAACATTTTTTAAATATTTGATAAATACATTTATATAAACTGTAATTGTCAATAATTTTGTGTAGTTTTTTATCGGTTGAAAATGTAGGTAATTATTGATAAATATTAATAACAATAATAACTATAAAATAGTTTTTGATTAAAAATATTGGCTTAATGTTTTAGTTAATTAATAATTTGGTGCATTAATTCATGTTTTTAATTATTTCAGAAAGATTAGAAACAAAATATGACAATTGTAATTTTTGTATTTTATCATATATATTGCTTTGCAGTTCATTTTCAATTTTCTTTTTTAAATCTATTAAAGAATCTTTATCATTAATAAAAATATTAACAATATCAGGAGAATAAAAACTAATAAAAATGCCACGTAGTAAATCAAGTTGATGTGCACTACATTTTTTAATTAAATCAATTAATTTTGTATTATCAAATAATAAAGCAAAACGTCTATTTCTTATATAGAGCTCTTTATTTTTATAAATGTTATTATAAAAAGAATCTATATTTTCAATTTTATAATCAAAGTTTATAATATTGTCATTTATTTCTGAATTTGAAATTAATTTATTTTTAAATTCTTTAAATTCAGAAATTGCATCTTTATTATCTAAATTAATACTACTATGATAAATTAATTTTTCTTTATCAATTGGTTTGTTAGTAATTATATTTTTAATCATTAATTCTTTGCAATTATCAATTAAATTATTACAACCTAATACATATTTAGCAGAAATAAGATAGTTTGCTAATTTACTATATTCGGATGTACATATTGAATTTGTTTTTAAATACTCATAAATCTTATTTATTGTTTCTGTTATAACATGTTCTTTTTCTGTTGGAAATGAGTATAAAGTATTTAAAACATTATTGATATCATTCTTTTTTAAATTTTCGCAAAAAGCAAAATAATCCTTTTTGATTTTATCTTCATCGAATTGTTGATAACGTATATAATCGTATGCAAATTTATGAAGTGGATATTTATTTGTACCAAGTTCATAAGAAAACTCTATTACCTTACATTTATTAGATTTAAATCTATGTGAAAATGCTATAATTCCCAAAAAAACTTCTTTGAAAAAAACATCACTATATTCAAATCTTATTTTTTTAAATAAATCAATCACCTTTTGACATGAATACTTGAATGCTCTTAAATTCAAAGGCTTATTTTGATCTATTTTATTTATTTCATTTAATATTTCATTAATATAATCATCAGATAATTTATTTAATATATTAGAATTAAAA
>OGQJ01001844.1_pt1 | contig 17928 bp, 17 predicted proteins | sample 1553161 | NCBI WGS metagenome assembly OGQJ01 (sample SAMEA2579923, study PRJEB22360) | human gut metagenome | biome: human gut; feature: human-associated habitat; material: faeces | place: Denmark | collected 2008/2010 | reverse complement strand
GTCAGGCGATTCATGCCCCGGCGCTGGATCGCGGCGCGGCTCTTGGCGCACTAATGCGTCTGGAACATCCCAACGCCAGTGCCGAAGCGGCGCTGACGATGCTGGCGCAGTTATCCCCGGCACAATCCGGCGAGGCGCTGCACGGTTTGCTGGCATTAGCCCGTCATCAACTGGCCTGTCAGCCGGCATTTATCGCCGGTTTCAGTAGTCATTTAAATCAACTGAGTGACGACGATTTTATTAACGCCCTGCCCAATTTACGCGCGGCGATGGCCTGGCTACCACCACGAGAACGCGGGACGCTGGCGCATCAGGTGCTTGAGCATTACCAGCTCGCACAGCTTCCCATTTCAGCGCTGCAAATGCCGTTGCATTGTCCACCGCAAGCCATTGCACATCATCAACAACTCGAACAGCAGGCACTGACATCGCTGCAACACTGGGGAGTTTTCCATGTCTGAACTGAACGATCTTCTGACCACCCGTGAGCTACAACGCTGGCGATTAATTCTTGGCGAAGCGGCAGAAACGACGCTTTGTGGGCTGGATGACAACGCCCGGCAGATAGACCACGCGCTGGAGTGGCTGTACGGGCGCGATCCTGAACGGCTCCAGCGTGGTGAACGCTCCGGTGGATTAGGTGGCTCAAATCTCACCACCCCTGAGTGGATCAACAGTATTCACACGCTGTTTCCGCAACAGGTGATTGAACGGCTGGAAAGCGATGCCGTACTGCGCTACGGCATTGAAGATGTGGTGACAAATCTCGACGTGCTGGAACGTATGCAGCCTTCGGAAAAGTACGCCAGGTTGTGGAAGAAATTATGGCGCGACTGGCAAAGGAAGTTCGTCAGGCTTTTTCTGGTGTCCGCGATCGCCGTCGCCGCTCATTTATTCCACTGGCGCGAAACTTTGATTTCAAAAGTACTCTGCGCGCCAACCTGCAACACTGGCACCCGCAACACGGCAAGTTGTATATCGAATCCCCCCGCTTTAACAGCCGCATTAAACGCCAAAGCGAACAATGGCAACTGGTCTTACTGGTTGATCAAAGCGGATCAATGGTGGACTCGGTGATCCACTCAGCGGTGATGGCGGCCTGTTTATGGCAGTTACCCGGTATTCGTACCCATCTGGTGGCGTTTGACACCAGCGTGGTTGATCTCACGGCAGACGTTGCCGATCCGGTAGAGTTATTAATGAAAGTGCAATTAGGCGGCGGAACCAATATCGCCAGTGCCATGGAATATGGTCGGCAACTTATTGAACAACCAGCGAAAAGCGTCATTATCCTCGTGAGCGATTTTTACGAAGGGGGTTCATCATCATTACTGACGCATCAGGTGAAAAAGTGTGTCCAGAGCGGCATCAAAGTGCTGGGACTGGCGGCGCTCGATAGCACCGCAACACCTTGCTATGACCACGATACGGCCCAGGCGCTAGTTAATGTCGGCGCACAAATAGCCGCCATGACACCGGGCGAGCTGGCGGCCTGGCTTGCGGAGAATCTTCAGTCATGAATTCACTACGTCCGGAATTATTAGAACTGACGCCGCAGGCCCTGACGGCGTTAAGCAATGCCGGTTTTGTTAAACGCAGTCTTAAGGAACTGGAAAATGGCAACGTCCCGGAAATCAGCCATAAGAACGGCGCTTTAATCGCCACCTTCAGTGACGGTGTCCGTACCCAGCTGGCGAACGGTCAGGCACTGAAAGAGGCTCAATGCAGCTGCGGGGCCAGCGGCATGTGCCGCCATCGCGTGATGCTGGTTTTAAGTTATCAGCGACTTTGCGCCACCACCCAGCCTACGGAAAAAGAAGAAGAGTGGGATCCGGCAATCTGGCTAGAAGAACTGGCTACCCTTCCCGATGCCACCCGCAAACGCGCGCAGGCGCTGGTCGCTAAAGGCATCACCATTGAGTTGTTCTGTACGCCGGGCGAAATTCCCTCTGCCCGCTTACCGATGAGCGATGTACGTTTTTATTCCCGCAGCAGCATTCGTTTCGCACGCTGTGATTGTATTGAAGGAACACTTTGCGAACATGTTGTGCTGGCAGTACAGGCCTTTGTCCAGGCCAAAGCGCAGCAAGCAGAATTTAACCATTTAATCTGGCAGATGCGCAGCGAACACGTCACATCATCTGACGATCCGTTTGCCAGCGAAGAGGGCAACGCGTGTCGTCAATATGTTCAGCAACTAAGCCAGGCATTATGGCTGAGCGGCATCAGCCAGCCGCTTATTCATTACGAGGCCGCTTTCAGCCGCGCGCAGCAAGCGGCGGAACGCTGCAACTGGCGATGGGTGAGTGAATCGCTACGGCAATTGCGCGCCAGCGTTGATGCCTTCCACGCCCGCGCCAGCCACTACCATGCCGGAGAATGCTTACGTCAGCTTGCGGCATTAAACAGTCGATTAAATTGCGCACAAGAGATGGCGCGGCGCGACAGTGTTGGTGAAGTTCCTCCTGTGCCGTGGCGCACGGTCGTTGGCTCTGGCATTGCCGGAGAAGCAAAGCTTGATCATCTGCGGCTGGTGTCTTTAGGTATGCGTTGCTGGCAGGATATTGAGCAGTATGGTTTACGCATCTGGTTCACCGATCCCGACACCGGCAGTATTTTGCACCTTTCGCGTAGTTGGCCGAGAAGCGAACAAGAAAACGCTCCCGCGACAAAACGTCGGCTATTTAGTTTTCAGGCTGGCGCACTGGCTGGTGGGCAAATTGTTTCACAAGCAGCAAAACGCAGTGCCGATGGCGAGCTGCTGTTAGCGACCCGTAACCGCTTGAGTAGTGTTGTTCCACTGTCGCCAGACGCCTGGCAAATGTTGAGCGCGCCGTTGCGCCAGCCGGGCATTGTGGCTTTGCGGGAATATTTACGCCAGCGTCCCGCCTGCATACGACCACTCACCCAGGTCGATACCTTATTTATTCTGCCGGTAGCGGAGTGTATTTCGCTCGGTTGGGATAGCAGCCGCCAGACACTGGATGCGCAGGTAATCAGTGGCGAAGGGGAAGATAATGTGCTGACGTTATCCCTTCCGGCATCTGCCTGTTCTCCTTTTGCCGTTGAACGCATGGCGGCGCTTTTGCAACAAACAGACGACCCCGTGAGCCTGGTTTCTGGCTTTGTCAGTTTTGTAGAGGGGCAATTGACACTGGAACCACGGGTGATGATGACAAAAACCCGCGCCTGGGCGCTGGACGCAGAAACTGCGCCTGTGGCACCGCTACCTTCTGCCAGCGTTCTGCCTGTGCCGTCTACCGCTCATCAGTTGCTGATGCGCTGCCAGGCGTTACTTATTCAACTGCTCCATAACGGCTGGCGCTATCAGGAACAGAGTGCTATTGGTCAGGCAGAGTTGCTGGCGAATGACCTCACCGCGGTGGGTTTTTATCGGCTGGCACATGTGTTGGGACAATTTCGTAATACAGAAAGCGAGGCACGGGTAGAAGCAATGAATAACGGTGTTTTGCTTTGCGAACAATTATTCCCCATGCTTCAGCAACAAGGATGAAATAGTGCTTTTTATTAAGAGTTCTACTCCTGTTCCGGACTGCTCACGCCATAGTATTAGGCATATCCTATATAGCCCCTGGTGAGAGTCACCAGTTCCTTGATTAAATAAAATGGAGTTTTACATGAAGGCTTTCAATAAGCTGTTTTCCCTTGTTGTTGCATCTGTTCTGGTTTTCTCTCTTGCTGGCTGCGGTGACAAAGAAGAATCAAAGAAATTCAGCGCCAATCTGAACGGCACTGAAATTGCCATTACCTATGTCTACAAAGGTGACAAGGTGCTTAAGCAATCTTCTGAAACCAAAATTCAATTTGCCTCCATTGGTGCAACCACCAAAGAAGATGCCGCCAGGACACTTGAGCCGTTAAGCGCCAAATACAAAAACATCGCGGGTGTTGAAGAAAAATTAACCTATACCGATACCTACGCGCAGGAAAACGTGACTATTGATATGGAAAAAGTGGATTTTAAAGCCCTGCAGGGTATTTCAGGAATCAACGTTTCTGCTGAAGATGCCAAAAAAGGTATCACTATGGCGCAAATGGAACTGGTGATGAAAGCCGCTGGTTTTAAAGAAGTGAAATAATCTGTCGGCGGCCATGTTTCGCATGGCCGCCATACCCGTCTTAGCTTTTCTTCACATGCTGGCGCGCTGCCAGTCCACGCAGAAAATAACGTAAAAATTGATCGCCGCATTCGCGGAAGTTTTTATGATCCGGTGCACGCATCATCGCCGTAATTTCCGGCATCGAAACGCGGAACTGCTGTTCGGTGAGGATTGCCAGAATGTCATCGGTTTTAAGCGAAAACGCGATGCGTATTTTTTTCAGCACGATGTTGTTATTAATGCGACGTTCCGGCTCCAGTGCCGGAGCAGACTCATCCTTGCCGCGTTTTTCATAAATCAGGCCATTGAGGAATGAAGACAAAACAATGTCCGGACAACGCTGAAAACCCTCTTCGTCTTCTTTACGTAGCCAGACGGCGATCTGTTCCGCGGTGGCTTCGACATTACCCAGCGCCAGAATACGCACCAGGTCATTATTATTGGCTTTCAAAATGTAGCGCACGCTGCGCAGAATATCATTACTTAGCATGAGGCCTTCAGGTGTTGATGAGGCAAAAAGCCATTTTAGCAGTCTTTTACAGGCCAATCGCCTCTTTTAAGCTTTTCAGATAACGGCGGCTGACCGGCACGGTTAAGCCATTACGCAAAATCAACTCGGCCTGGCCGTTATCTTCCAGACGGATCTCCTGTAAATGCGCGAGGTTAACCAGATACTGACGATGGCAGCGCAGTAATGGTGTACGACTTTCCAGGGTACGTAATGTCAGTTCGGTAAAGCCCTCTTTCCCTTCGTGACTGGTCACGTAGACACCGCTCATCCGACTGCTGACAAATGCCACATCTTTCATTTGCAGCAAATAAATCCGACTATGCCCCGTACAAGGGATAAATTTCAGCGCCTGTTGATTTTCCGGTAACAGCGAAACATCCTGCTTGCTGCGCTCCTGACGCAATCGCGCCAGCGTTTTCTCCAGTCGCGCTTCATCAATTGGCTTCAGCAGATAATCAAAGGCATGTTCTTCAAAGGCTTTAATGGCGTATTCGTCAAACGCGGTGAGAAAAACAATATACGGGCGATGTTCCGGGTCGAGCATCCCCACCATTTCCAGACCACTGATGCGCGGCATCTGGATATCGAGAAACAGCACATCCGGGCGCAGTTTATGCACCGCGCCGATCCCTTCTACGGCGTTTGAACACTCTCCAACGATTTCAATATCGCTCTGCTCCTGCAAAAATACGCGCAGGTTCTCCCGTGCTAACGGTTCATCATCGACAATTAAGACTTTAATCATGCCTCGTCCCTCCATGGTAGTCGTAACGTTATTCGGGTGTAACTATCAGGCTCACAGGCGACGCTTATCCCATAGTCATCGCCAAACCGTTCACGTAAACGCTTATCCACCAGATTCATCCCCAGCCCACTGGCATTGGTTACCGGTTGATACAAACCTGCATTGTCTTCGATCTCCAGCATCAAATGTTGCCCCTCACGTCGGGCGCTGATTGCCACTCGCCCTGTATCCAGCAGTTGTGATGTCCCATGTTTAATGGCGTTTTCCACTATCGGTTGCAGGGTAAACGCGGGCAATTGCTGCTGGGATAATTCTTGCGGAATAGCAATGTTGACCTGCAACCGCGACTGGAAGCGCGCCTTTTCAATTTGCAGATAAGCGTTCACATGTTCAATTTCGTCGGCGAGAGTAACAAACTCCGAAGGCCGCTTTAAGTTTTTGCGGAAAAAAGTGGAAAGATACTGCACCAGCTGGCTGGCCTGTTCGCTGTCGCGGCGGATCACCGCTTTAATGGTGTTAAGCGCATTAAACAAAAAATGGGGATTCACCTGGGCGTGAAGCAGTTTGATCTCTGACTGGGTGAGCATCGCTTTTTGCCGCTCATATTGCCCGGCGAGGATCTGCGCCGAAAGCAGTTGCGCAATCCCCTCGCCCAGCGTGCGGTTGATTGAACTGAATAAACGGTTTTTGGCTTCATACAATTTGATGGTACCCATCACTCGCTGATTTTCACCACGCAACGGAATGACCAGCGTCGACCCCAGTTTGCATTGCGGATGCAAAGAGCAACGGTAAGGCACTTCGTTGCCATCAGCGTAGACCACTTCACCGGTTTCAATCGCTTTTAAGGTATAAGTTGAAGAAATCGGTTTGCCGGGTAAATGGTGGTCGTCACCAATTCCGGTAAAGGCCAGCAATTTCTCTCGATCGGTAATCGCGACTGCACCAATATCCAGCTCCTGATACAGCACCTGTGCCACTTTCATGCTGTTCACTTCGTTAAACCCCTGACGCAAAATGCCTTCCGTCGAGGCCGCCACTTTCAGCGCAGTGGCAGAAAAAGCTGAAGTGTATTTTTCAAACATCGCGCGTTTATCGAGCAATATACGCATAAACAGTGCCGCGCCGACGGTATTGGTGACCATCATTGGCGCAGCAATATTACTCACCAGACGCACCGCATCTTCATAAGGTCGGGCGATCGCCAGGATGATCAACATTTGCACCATTTCAGCGACGAACGTGACGGCACCGGCGGTAATGGGGTTAAAGACTTTATCAGTGCGCCCGCGACGGATCAGGATGCTGTGTACCAGGCCGCCGAGCAATCCTTCAACGATGGTCGAGATCATGCAACTTAGCGCGGTCATGCCCCCCATCGAATATCGATGTAACCCGCCGGTCAGACCAACCAGCCCACCGACGACCGGACCGCCGAGTAAGCCGCCCATTACCGCGCCTATCGCACGGGTATTGGCAATAGAATCGTCAATGTGCAACCCAAACCAGGTGCCCATGATGCAGAAGATGGAAAAGACGATGTAGCAGAGAAATTTATGCGGCAGACGAACCGTGACCTGCATTAACGGTATGAATAATGGCGTTTTACTCATTAACCACGCAATGACTAAAAAAACGCACATCTGCTGAAGCAGCAGCAACACCAGATTAAAATCGTACATACCCGCAAACCACACTTCCCTTTAAAACGCGTAACATACATTGCCTGCGTTTAACTTTCTTTGAACTCTTGCAGAAAAATGAGAATTCGTGAGTATGATCACTCAAAATCGCCTGGCAAAAATAAAATCACCCTATAGATGCACAAAAAACGGGCAAAACTACCTGGTTCGCAAAACTGCGTCTAAAGTTAAACCGGGACCTCGCGAGCAAGGGTGAGACGATGGCGCTTTACACAATTGGTGAAGTGGCGTTGCTTTGTGATATTAACCCTGTCACGTTACGCGCGTGACGCAACATTTTTAAAAATCGACGAAGATCGTCCAGGAGCGCCATTTTTCAAGGGTTGGACAGATGATTCGTTTTCGATGTCGACGAACTTCGACGGATTTCGCCGATAAAAAGTGTCCCATACATGCCCCATAGATGCCCCATAGGCAATATTACCAATTGACACTGGTTATCCACACAGCTAAAAATAACACCTGTACATAACTACAGTTACAGGAGGGGGCTATGCGTGTTGAGATCTGTATCGCTAAAGAAAAAATCAGCAAAATGCCGAAAGGTTCTGTTCCTGCTCTGCAGCAAGAAATGCTGCGCCGCATAGGTAAGCGATATGACGATGCAGATGTGATCGTTAAATCTGCCAGCAATGATGGACTCACCATTTTAAGAGCCGTCGATAAAGAATCAGCACTGGAGTTCGTACAGGAAACACTACAGGAAGTCTGGCAAACCGCGGACGACTGGTTTATGCAATAACGGGATCATAATCACTGTAATGACCTGTTTTGTATGACATTCTTAAAAGGCATAACAACGAGCTTGTCGTTTCAAGCGACTTCTTCTGGTTGGGGAGCCTGAGTGCTCCCCTTTTTTTCAGCTAAAAATCAGCATACAGCCATACAATCCCGCACAGGCCACCACCGGCACCACAAAATCCATCAGACTGGCCACATTCCACACACGCGGATCAAAACCGCCCCACCACGGCATGTTCTGTCTGTGACCATCACCAAAACGCTTAATCCAGCGATATTCTGCCTGGGTATGTTCTCGGGCAATAAAGAACGTACAACCCGCTATCGCTCCGTAAACCCAGTCACCGGTAATGCACCCGACCAGCCCCTGCACGGCTACTGCACAAATTGCATGAAGTATCGGCGTGATATCCATCTGCTCCCCTTAAAACCACTCCCTGAGCGGGCGCTCTGGTGTAACCACCCACTCACGGAACACGGATTCATCAAAGCCATCGTCAAGAAGACGAATATTAACAAAGTACCCTTCGTTTCGCGTGTATTCTGGTTCTCCGTCATCAGAAACATCTGTCTCCCTGAACGTAAAACCAATCTCATCAACCAGAACGGCATTCTGCAGCTCTTCGTCCTCTTCCCAGTTAAGTTTCCTGAGAAATGCCCTGAAATCTGCTTTATCACTGAAACGCAACGTGAAATCTCTCACTCCACAACCTCCCCAAGCTGCGCATCTGTTAGCTCTTTATGCCAGAGACGAAAATTCCTCACATGCCCAAATAAATGGCGTAATCCTGCTGTAGTTTGTCCACCAATGCGAATGATTGCTGTACTCCGGATATATTCCCATGTGGTTTTTGTTTCGCTGGATATACGCCCGTTACTTACTGCACATGTAGACTGATCTGACTTTACACGCATCCCCATAACCATTTTTTTCAACGATGCGTTTTCGTTAACACGCCTATTTGATCCACCAATATCGCAATAAGGAAATCCGTCTGGCCCATCTGCCGAAGATCCGAAGCCAAGAATAATAGCCGCTCCGGTTTGATGACCGCCGGTATCAAAAACACGTGGCGCTGCATTTGGCGTTTTATACCAGTTCTTATGTACCTCACAAAGAACCGTAAAAGGAAGATTATAAAGATTATTCTTAATCGGAACTGTAACCATATCGCTTGCCCGCGTTACCGGTGCCGTCCCCGTAACAATAAAAGATGATGCGCCTGTACCAGCCTCAATCTGTGGAGTGGTTACATCGAGATAATCCCCTGATGCAACCATCTGCCCTGTATCCGGAGAATACTGGACAAAACCACCAACCGTATTTTCTGTTGTATCTGCTTTTAATGTAGCCTCAAAAAATATCCAGCCAGTTGCATCATCCTTAACAGACCTTGCTGTAACACGGCTTGTCTGACCTGTCTTGCTAATTATGCGGGTGGTAAGGTTCAGGTTTGCTGCTCCTATTGATGTCCTTACCTCCCCATCATAATGTTCAAATAAAATACGAACGGCGATATTATCAACTTCACTTTTTACCCGACAGGATATAGTTACATGCTTTTCGTCCCCTGAAGTATCAACCCCTCCGGTACTCGAATACAGTCCGATAATGGTATGCGCTTTACTTGTACCAACAATCGAATCCTGTACGACAAACCGGCCATAATTAAACCCGAAACTATCTGTGCCTGTTTCTGTAACGTCCAGTGAAGTTGACTTATTCCACTTCGAAGGGTCTGTACTGTTCGGGAAGAAGTTCGTTCTTTGCCCCTCAATAAGCAGGCCATCACACTCAAATCGTGGCTCATTAATTTCCGCCGTTTTCAGTTCGCCAGATTTGTTGATATATGTTGCCGTTGATGCGCGACTGAAATTAACCTGTTTATCACTGGCAACCTGAACCACATTATCACCAATCTTCACTTTTTTATAACCCGGAGAATAGCCCGTAATCATATCCAGCGAATCATTAAAGGGTATCCACACATCCGGCAGCGGCTGTAAAACATATCTGTACGGCTCTGCTGTCTGGTTTGCGTATTCTCTGGCAGCATCTTCACTTGCTTTTGCTGCCGTCTGGCTTGCTGCCGATGCTTTCGCCGAGTTCGCCGCCGCTGTTTCGCTCACCTTTGCGTTGGCTTCACTGTCTTTGGCATTCGTCTCACTGGTTTTCGCTGCCGTCTGGCTGGATTTTGCGTTTTTTTCGCTGGCCTTTGTGGCTGTCTCGCTATTTTTCGCGTTGGTTTCTGATTTTTTGGCTGCTGTCGCGGAGTTTGCCGATGCAGTCTGCGAGGCCGCTGCCGCCTGTGCGCTGTTAGCTGCATTCGTTTCTGAGGTTTTCGCCGCGTTCTTCGATGATGTCGCTGCCGTTTCGGATTTCTTTGCCGCCGCTGCACTCTGTGATGACGCTCCGGCATGACGTGCCACTTCATTCACCATCAGCTCAAAACGGCGCAGTGCCTCCGGACGAACATCATCCTCCGTCATGGCACCGAGAAAATCATTCAGCGTACCTGGTCTGGAACCTTCATAGACGGTAATGGTCCCGGCATGTGAAGGCGGAAAACCTTCAACCAGCAGGGTGACGCTGTACTGGCCATACTCAACATCCATGCTGTAACGCCCGGCTTCATCCGGATTTTCAGAGGCCACCGTGTTCACCAGTACCGTGGTGCTGTTACGCTTTGCCTTCAGTTGAATAGTGCAGTTCTGTATTGGTTTTCCCGCACCATCTTTCAGCACACCTGAGATTTTTACTGCTGCCATATCCACTCCACAAAAAAGCCCGCCTGAACCGGCGGGCTGTCATAACACTGTGTTACCTGGCTAATCAGAACTTATAACCGACACCCACGATGAAACCGTCAGTGCGCCAGTCACCACTACCGGAGCCTTCATAAGCAATATCAATGGCCACGGATTCGGTCGGGTTAAACTGCACGCCAGCCCCCCACGCCAGAGACGTGTTGCTGTGGCGACCGTCATCACTTCCGGTCAGCACATCGTGCGTTTTCCCCTTGTTGTCAGTTACGCGGAGATAATCCCCGGAAAAAGTCGACACACGGCTGTAAGCCACACCCACCATCGCATACGCGCTGAACCATTCATTCACGCGTACAGACGGCCCCGCCATCACGCTGAACCAGCGGTTACGCACGGAATCTTCATGCCAGCGGGTATCGTTGTAGTGCGTTTTTTGCTCATCCTCAGCATTGGCATAACTGAAGGACGTAATCAGCCCCAGCGTGTCCGTAAACTCATAACGGTATTTCACGTTAATCCCGTTCAGATTATCGCTGCCGGGAGCGTTCGTACGGGCATGAAGATACCCCGCGCTCAGTGTGGACTGATGTTCAGACGCCCATGCAGGCGCACCGGATACGGACAGACAGATGGCTGCGGACAAAATGGCTGCACATAATTTACGCATAATTACCTCTCGCTTTTCTGCAATAAAAAAGGCGCCATTTCTGGCGCCCGTATTGGGGTTATAAAATTCAGCTAATCGTGATGCCTGCAGTGGCTTTCTTCATCACAACAACCAGCAAATCGCTGATACTTGCTGTGGGATACCAGCCATTTACCCACCATGCTGATACAGAAAACTCCAGCGTCATGTGGCCGCGACCAGCAGGCATATCAATAACACCACTGTAAACCAGCGTATTATCCATCGCGGTACGGTTATAAATTTCAGCACCGTTTTTCTTCACTATCAGGCGGCATGACGAATAAGTATCGCTGTTCTCCCGCTCATGTCTGGCACCGCTGAAAGCCACCGCCGGAATAACAATCTGCCGGTTAAACGGCTGATCGTCATAAACCCTGACGGTAATGGTTCCTGATGGCCAACGCTTCGGTGCACGGGAGTCACGGGGGAAAGCCTTACCCACTGTTTTAACGAGATCGCCTTCAATCTGGTTTGCAGACAGTTTCCCTCTGATGACACAGTTCTCGTTAATGGTGACATTATTGAGCGTGCCGGTATTCGCCGTGATGGCTCCACTGATATCCGCATTGCGGGCTGTCAGCCTGCCATCCGGCGTCAGGGAAAACGTCGGAGGATTGCCGGATGACGTGATGCTCACCGCAAACAGTCGCTTCAGGAACACGTCGTTCATGAACAGCTGATTCCCCTGCGCCACAAACAGCGGCGTGGTGTTGCCATTCTCCGGGGTAATCATCGCGATACGGTCCGCCTGCAGCAGAATACTGCTCAGCGTCTGACCATCAACATCCTCAATCCCCGCACCAATCCCGGCCACATAGGGAATACCGTTTTTTGTTTTCTGCACCTTCAGCATATACATGGCATTCAGCTCATTGCGCGTGTCTGACTGAACCCGCTGGATTTGCTGTATGGTCACGGCCTGGTCACCCAGTTTTTTATCCGTGGTCGAGGTAATTTCACTCCCTTTTTTATCCACGTACTGGCGGACCTGTGCTATCTGTCGGGCATTTTCTGACTGCCCCTGGCTGACAGTCTGTGAGATTTCACTGCTCACCCGGTCCACTTTCTGGCTCACCTGCGCGATGGCCAGTGTCTGGTCCTCATTCTTTTTCGCAACCAGCTGCGTGAGGCTGTTTTCCGCCTCCCCGATTTTCCGGGTCACTTCTGCGATATCCGTGTCCATCCGCTGACGGATGTCTTCTTCCAGTTGCGTGACCTCCGTACGCAGCGCTGAAGCATCAATGCGCTCTTTCAGTGCCTGGCCCAGAAGCGTCTCATCTATCAGCCCCCGGAAAATTTCCAGATACCCTTCACCATCATTGCTGGGCTGCCCGCTGGCTTCCACAAAAGCAGATTTTCCCACCAGGTTGACGCTTCGCACGTAAAACCAGAAATCCGTCCCCGGCTTAATCCGGCTCCCCTGGACAGTCCACTGACTGCCGGTCCCCAGATAACGGGCAGATTTTTCCACCTGTGCCGTGTTCGTGATGCGTTTTTCTGAGAACCAGAATTCAAACTGTACCGTCGGGTCATACACCGCAAGACGCGGGACCGCCGTTATCTGAAAATACCCCGGCGTCAGCTCAATGGTGGCGGGTTTTGCAGGCGCGTTAATCCGGAAGGTGGTGGTCGCAGGTTCGCCCTGCTGGCCGTAGCTGTTAATGGCCCGCACCGTCAGGGTGTATTCCCCCAGCGGCAGACCACTGAAACGGTGCTCCGTGTCTGCGGTGATGGCGGTGCTCACCAGACGGCTGTCTTCTCCGCTTCCGCTGGTCAGACGCAGACTGAAGCGCACACCCTTCACCACCCGCGGCGTGTCCCATTTCGCCTGTGCCAGATACTGACCGTCAGCTGCACTCACCTCCACCGTCAGGTGCTGCACTGCCGGTGGGATAACGCTGTTCAGGCTGCCTGACTGCGGCTCAAAGCTGGCCCCGTTATCCACGATGGCTTCTTTTTCCGGTACGTGCTGCACCGCCGTGATGGCAAAGGTGCCGTCCGTGTTTTCCCGGATGGAGACACAGCGGAACAGGCGACGGCGCAGTGACGGCAGGGAGAGTCCCCACACCCCGTATGTCTCCACACCATCAGGCAGGGTACTGACCTGTATCCGGTCCGGCGCGGGGTGTTCGGTGATGTCCACACTCACCGGCTTACCACTGCCGTTAATCAGGTTCACCGTGGCGGCACCGGTCTCCGGAAGTGTCACTTCACGGTCCAGCGTCAGGGTGCGGGTGGCAGCATCAATGGACAGGACACGTCCGCCGGTCAGGGTCCCGGCATAGTCGTTATCACAGATTTCAATGATGTCACCGGGTGTGTGCCGCAGCCCCTGAGACCCGAGCGTGAAATCCACCGTCTGCGTTTCCAGCAGTTCGGTCTTTATCACCCACAGTCCGGCACGGTGGGCCTGACCGCGGCTGGTACAGCCGAACGCGTCCATCTTCAGCAGGTTGCGTCCGTAGCGCAGTATGGCTTCCGGGTCTTCCACCAGTTCCGTGGAGGTCTGCCAGCCGTTCTGCGGGTCGGTGTAATTCACCTCCACCGCCGTGTGCCGGTCCTTCAGGGCACTGAAGCTGTAGCGGAAACCCACGCCGTTATCATCCACCACCACATCGCTGCTGGTGTACGGCCACACCACATCCGACGGGCGGTCCTGAACGAACGTCAGCGTCTGACCGTTCCATACCGGCATACAGCACATCGCAGAGCAGAAATCACTGAGAACGTCCCACGCCTTACGCTGTTGTGCCAGGTACGCATTAAAGGTCATCCGCGGCTCGGTCCCCCCGAAACCATCCGGGACCGTCTGGTCGCAGTACTGCCCGATGGCATACAGCGCCCACTTGTCCACATCCGCCGCCCCCAGACGTTTTCCCATGCCGTAGCGCGGGTGAGTCAGCATGTCCCACAGACACCAGGCCGGGTTGTTGCTGTATGCCGGTTTCAGGCTGCCGTCCCAGATACCACTGTACGTGCGTTTTTCCGGGTCATAGTTTGACGGCACCTGGATGATGCGACCGCGGATATGGTAGTTCACCGTCATCTGCTGGCCGCCGAACTGCTCCGCATCCACCTGCAGCCCCACAATGGCCGTGTTCGGGTAGCACTGTTTCACATCGATGATTTCGGTGTATGACGACCACAGCGTCTTATTCTGCAGCTGGTCCGTGGTGCTGTCCGCCGTCTCCCTGACCATCCGGATGTTAAAGGGCCGGGGAGGCAGATTATCCAGAATCACCGAGGCCAGGAACTGCGAGGTGGTCTTGCCGTTAATGGTGACATCCTTTTCCGTCACCCAGCGGCCATTACGCTGTAACTGAATCAGAATCCGGACAGAGGAAGGATTACGGTCGCCCTTTGACGTGGTCTGCACCAGTGACTGCACCCCGAAGGTAACCCGCAGGCGGTCAATGTTCGCGGACGTAATGGTGCGCGTCACCGGTTTTGCCTTCGTCACTTCCACGCCCAGTCCGGTTTCAGCTCCGGAGGACTCAAAGCCTTCCGGTGGTGTCTGCTCCTGCTCCCCGGCACGCCAGACCGCAGTCACACCGTGTATCACGGGATTACCGTCCGTGTCCGTCAGCGGGGTTTTGTTCACCAGAATACTCTGCAGTCCCTTCACCGGACCTTCTATCGGTCCCTCACCAATCGCATCAATCACACTCATCATCTGCGTGGATTTGAGATTATCCTTCGCCTCACGAGGCGTGTGTGCCTTACCGCCACCTTTTCCCATACAGCCTTCCCCTGAATAAATTAACCGCCACTTGCCATTCCGTACAGAAGTCGGATATCCTTCGCCCGAAAAGCATGAAACACATTTCTGCCATGCTAAAGAGAAACCCCGGTATCAGCAGATACCGGGGTTTTCTTTCATGCCCACCGATAATCCTGTTGGTTAAAACCGGTAATGGCATAAAAATTCTGAATATCTTCACATTTTCACAAACTGACTGTGGCGCGTATAATTTCTCTGCGTTAATTTTTTTGTCGTGATATAAGAATAATTCCTTACACTTAATCTTCGTAACTCTCCCGCAGTTCCTGTCCGCGATCACTGCGGGATTTTTTTATTCTTTTTACCCCTGCCGCCCGATAACCACGACCTTTCCGCCCCCGCCTTCATCACGGGTGCTGATGTCCTGGGATATACGGCGGGAGCCAACCAGCATTTCCCCGTAAGGCACCGGCATCGGGTTCCCCTGGGCAATCATGTTATCCAGTGAGGAAAAGTACGTGTTCTGTCTGCCGTTATCCGTTGCGCGGTAATCCGGTGTTTTTGCCTTCGGGGCCAGCATCTGGGCCACACCGCCCAGTATCATGCTGGCCCCCAGTGAAAACAGCATCGTGGTGGCAGAAAAACCGCCGGCACTCAGGGCTGTACCCCATAACACCATCGAGGCACCGGCCGTGAAGAAAGAGCCCACGATGGCTGCCGCCCCCAGCACAATCTGCAGTCCACCCTTTCCGGCCCCGGCCAGTCGCGGCACAATGTGGATGACCGTTCCCTCACCCAGCTGTTCGTGAAGACGGGCGTACACCGCCTCCGGTGCCGTGTCATCACCGGCAATACGTATCTGGTACCAGCCTTCGTTCATCTGACGGCGAAAGCCCGGCATCTGCATCGACAGGGCGCGAATGGCTTCCGCTGCCGTGTTCACATACAGGCTGAGGCGGCGGCCAAATCGTTGTAAATCCCCGTAAAGGCGGATGCGTGCCAGTGGCGGTGACGCCAGACAGAATGCGTTCGTCGTTGCCATTTTTCGGAATACCTCTCCCGTTTACTCAGTTGTTCAGGCAGATGGTGAAGCAGCTCACCGTTGCCGCAGTAAATGGCGGCATGGTTCGGTACCGAAGCACCAAAGCAGCACAGCAGAATATCGCCCGCCTGTGCAGAGGACAGGGGCACCCGGTAAAAGCCGGTGACCGCCATATTGTCCAGGTAAAGGTTCTGACCGTTGCGCCACCAGTCATCCTCGCGATGAAAATCCGGCATTTCAGTCCCCGCCAGATGATAAGCATCCCGGAACAGCGTGTAACAGTCCGTCACCCCGTGCTCAAAGCGCCGTCCTGTCAGATGTGGCACACAGCGGAATTTGTGAATGTCACCCCGGCAGACCAGCCACCAGGGCAGGGCACTCTTTATCTGCAGCCGCCGGTCCGCCTCGCTCAGCCAGGGCAGACCACCGGGATGACTGTGGACCAGCGCCACAATCTCCCCCTGCATCTCTGCCCGCAGCCAGTCTTCCGGTGCGATACGAAAATACGCCTCCGGCTCCGCGGAAATATTCACACAAGGGATATACCGCTCCCCCTCCGGCGTGCTTATCACTAAGCCGCACGACTCCGCAGGCACACACCGCCGGGCATGCGCCAGAATCGCTGATTCTGTCTGTGTCATGGGATTTACTGCGAAAGTTTGTTAATGGAAAGGAAGCCGCCAAAGTTGCCGACGTTATTGCGGAACTTACAACCGCTCAGGCATTTGCTGCATTTATCCTTCGTGATATCGGACGTTGGCTGGTCATATTCATCCGCGACAGCCGGACCGCTATAACCGCACTCGTCACCGCGATAGGTCCAGGTGCAGGTGTTGGCCAGCATGATACGTCCCGGAAAAACAGCGCCATCCGTTTCCGTCGGCGTGGACAGTACAAAGGAGGCACTCACCGCGCTCAGTTCGCTGCACTGCTCAATGCGCCAGCGGCTGATCACCTCCTGCTCCGGATCGGCGTAACTGTTTCCGTTGACGAAGTTCACCGCATCCAGAAAACGGGCGTAAACCTTACGCCGGACCACCGTTCCGCCGACCAGACTCTGCATATCTTCCGCCATCCCGGTGACCATACCGTACAGGTTAGAAACCGTCAGCGTGGGGCGCGTACTGGTGCCTTTGCCATTCAGTTCAAAACCGCTCCCCTGAATGGGATACGGCTGATACTGTCGCCCCTGCCAGGTGACCGGCTCACCTTTTTCGTTCTGCTCATTACAGAAAAAATAACGTTCTCCACCGACCTCTGTCAGGTCGATTTCCCAGAGCACCACGCTGGCCGACTGCTCCGCACGGGTGCATTCATTCAGTGTTTCCTGCCGGATATCCTGCATCAGTTCACCACCTGTTCAAACTCTGCGCTGAACTCAACACGCAGCATACTGACCCGCGACGACCATTTTGCGCAGGTCACCTTTATCTGCCGCCACTCATAAGGCGGCGTCCACAGAAAGGATTTCCAGCCCCCGTGCTCTTCCAGAAACGACTCCAGTACCGTGGCCTCCTCACGGGGGACAGAAAGCGTCACGCTGTACGTTTTCAGGTTGGCATTCAGCCCGGCAGGCGCTCGCTGAGAATAGCCATCACCAAAGCGCACCTTTCTTACAGAAGGGACCGAAGCCACATCCATACCTGGTTTCACTTTCCAGCGGAAGGTCTTCATCGTCCACCTCCGGAGAACAGGCCACCATCACGCATCTGTGTCTGAATTTCATCACGGGCACCCTTGCGGGCCATGTCATACACCGCCTTCAGAGCAGCCGGACCTATCTGCCCGTTCGTGCCGTCGTTGTTAATCACCACATGGTTATTCTGCTCAAACGTCCCGGACGCCTGCGACCGGCTGTCTGCTTCTAAAAGAAATCGTTCATTTCCAGGT